>OMGU01001223.1_pt1 | contig 21997 bp, 20 predicted proteins | sample 1646121 | NCBI WGS metagenome assembly OMGU01 (sample SAMN05578581, study PRJEB25193) | human gut metagenome | biome: Human Microbiome; feature: human-associated habitat; material: feces | host: Homo sapiens | place: USA:Birmingham
AGACGTGTGCTCTTCCGATCTATTTTCCCCCGGACCCCCCACCCGCAAAAATTCCGGCTGGTGGGGAGGCTGCGCGGCGGGAGTTCGTTCCGGCGGAAAATGGGGCGCCTCCCGTGGGTACTTTCCCAATGTGTTCTTTTTTGTAAGAAATCCTTTTTTATTCGAAGAGGGAGCCTCCCCGTAGGGCTTGTATTCAATGTCTTTTTTCTTTTATGCTTATCGGTTGAAGGGAAATTTCAATGAACCCCCGCGTCCTCGAACAGGGATTCGATAAGGACAAAAACCTTTGGGGAGGAGGGGCGGGGATTGGGGAGGGGAAGAGGCCCCTTCCTTCAGAAAGGGGCCTCTTCCCCTCCCCGAATTTCGCCTCTGGAAAAAAGAACAAGAAGGCGGGGGGTTGCCTAATCGCAAAAAAATAAACATACTATCAAGAAACACTTCTTGTAGCGGGACCGTTTCCGGATTCGGAGACGGGGGGTCCGCATCACTTGCAACCAGGAAAAAACAATGGAACAGACTCCTGCTGAACTCTGGAAACAACGGTCCATAGCCATTGCGGCTACGGTGAAGGAAGTCGCGTCGGTGGACGAGGCTTTGCAGTACGCCCTCGAACTGTGTCAGGCCGCCGAGCCTCATGAGCAGCTCATGGGCGCCGAGCCGGAACGCAAAGGCAATATCCTCGCAGCGCCCGGCCTGCCCGCTGAACAGGCCGAGATCCTCCGCAAGGGATGCGAAGAGAAGGGCCTCGTTTTCGTTGAAGGGGGCCTGCGGGAATACGCCGGCGGCATGGAAGTCGGCGTTGCGTGGGCCGCGTGCGGCCTCGCCGATACGGGGACCTGCGTGGTTGAGAGCACCAACGAAGACATCCGGCTGGCGACCATGCTTCCGGAAACAAGCGTGCTGCTCATCCGCCGCTCGACCATCCTGCCCGGCAATGAAAACGGCGCGGAGGTGCTCCAGAAGTTCTTCGGCAAGGCCGAACCCGAATTTCTGGCTTTCATCAGCGGGCCGAGCCGTACCGCCGACATCGAGCGTGTGCTGACGCTGGGCGTTCATGGCCCGTTGTATCTGCACGCCGTGCTCATCAACGACTAGTTTTCGTACGGGAAGCCGCTTCCCAGTCGATTTACCATAAGGATTGCCATATGAAAGAACCCGCACGCGATATAAAAAACTACCGTACCGACCTGTCCGCCGCGCTGGAGGATACGTTCCAGCGCCGCGCCTTGGACAAGTTCGCGGTGGATTACCGGGCCAGCCGTGAGCGCATCTACTCCGGTCTGAACGACCGTGAGCTGATCGCCGAAGTCGCCGCCCGTAAGGACGAATCGGTCAGGCACCTCGACGAGCTGTTCGTACAGTTCAAGGAAGAGGCCGAAAAGCGCGGGGTGCAGGTGCATCTTGCCAGAGATGCCGCCGACGCCAACCGCATCATCGCCAAGATCGCGGAAGAAAACGGCTGTAAGATGGTCGTGAAGTCCAAATCCATGACCGTCGAGGAAATCCAGACCAATACGGCCCTTGAAGCCAAGGGCATGGAAGTGGTGGAAACCGACCTTGCGGAATGGATCATCCAGCTTCGCCATGAAGGGCCTTCCCACATGGTCATGCCCGCTATCCACCTGTCCCGCACGCAGGTTGCCGATACCTTCACCAAGGAAACCGGCAAGCACCAGACCGAAGACATCACCAGCCTCGTGCGCGTGGCCCGCCGCGAGCTGCGCCGCAAGTTCGCCGAAGCCGACATGGGCATTTCCGGCATGAACTTCGCCGTGGCCGAATCCGGCGCTATCGGCCTCGTGACCAACGAAGGCAACGCCCGCATGGTCACTACGTTGCCCCGCGTGCATGTCGCGGTGGGCGGCATCGACAAGCTGATCCCCTCGTTCGACGACGCGATGGCGACCCTCCGCGTGTTGCCCCGTAACGCCACGGGCCAGCATCTGACCTCCTACGTCACGTGGATCGCCGGCGGCGTGCCCACGGCTTCCGCGCCCGACGGCAAGAAGAGTATGCACGTGGTGTTCGTGGACAATGGCCGTAAAGCCGTGCTCAACGATCCCATCCTGTCGCAGGCCCTGCGCTGCGTGCGCTGCGGCGCATGCGCCAACGTGTGCCCCGTGTACCGTCTCGTGGGCGGGCACCGCATGGGCTACATCTACATCGGGGCCATCGGCCTCATCCTGACCTATCTGTTCCACGGCAAGGACCGCGCCAAGGCGCTCGTCCAGAACTGCGTGAACTGCCAGGCCTGCAAGAGCGTCTGCGCGGCGGGCATCGACCTGCCCGGCCTGATTGAGGAAATCCGTATGCGGTACATTGAGCAGGACGGCAACAGCCTGCCCATGAACCTGCTGGCGTCCACCCTCAAGAACCGCAAGGCGTTCCATACGCTTTTGAAGTTCGCCAAGTACGCCCAGAAGCCGCTCACCGGCGGCGAGCAGTTCATCCGCCATCTGCCTTCCATGTTCGCCAAGGACAACGAATTCCGCGCCCTGCCCGCCATCGCCGACAAGGCGTTCCGCGACCGCTGGGAAAAGCTGGATCGCCCGGTTTCCGCGAACCCCTCGCTGCGTGTGGCCATCTTTGCGGGCTGTGTACAGGACTTCGTGTATCCCGAGCAGCTTGAAGCGGCCGTAAAGCTCATGCAGGGCCACAACATCCGTGTGGACTTCCCGATGGATCAGTCCTGCTGCGGCCTGCCCGTGGTGATGATGGGCCAGCGCGAAACCGCCCGCGACGTGGCGCTCCAGAATATGGACGCCTTCGAGAAGGGCGATTACGATGTCATCCTGACCCTTTGCGCCTCCTGCGCCTCGCAGCTCAAGGAAGGCTATGTGGAACTGTTCGCCGGGCAGCCCGGCCGTCAGGCCCGTGCAAAGGCGCTTGCGGACAAGGTTATGGACTTCAGCACGTTCGCCAAGGAAAAGCTCGGACTGAGCGCCGAAAGCTTCAACCACAGCGACGAAAAGGTAACCTATCACGCCTCTTGTCACCTTTGCCGTGGCCTTGGCGTGAAGGAAGCCCCGCGTGAACTCATCGCCGCTGCCGCCGACTATGTTCCGGCTGCCGAAGAGGAAGTGTGCTGCGGTTTCGGCGGCACGTACTCCGCCAAGTTCCCCGAAGTGTCCGCCGCGCTGCTTCGCAAGAAGCTGGACGGCATCGCGGATACCGGCGCGGCCCGTGTGGTCATGGACTGCCCCGGCTGCGTGCTTCAGATCCGCGGCGGCGCGGAGAAGGACGGCAAGGGCCTCAAGGTGACGCACATCTCCGAGCTGCTGGCTGAGAATCTGAAGAAGTAAATGCCTCCCGGCGGGCTTGGGGGGCATGATGCCCCCCAGACCCCCTCGAAGCGAAAAGAAGCGGTTCCGTCTCCGGCTGAAGCCGAAAACGGAACCGCTTCTTTTCGCTCCAAGTCCGTCAGGAGTACCCTTTTCGAAGTGAGCGGCGTTGCTGAGGGTGTCCTAGGGCAGGCCATGATGGACTTGCTCTCCTATTTGTTTTGAAAGTGTGTTGTTAACGCTGTTCCTCTTTGAAAAAATTATTCTTCTGATGGCGATCTGCGCCGGAAAAGCTGTGAACAGGGATTCGATAAACACAAAAGTCTTTGAAGAGGAGAGGGTGGGGTTTGGGGAGGGGGAGGAGAAACTTTCTCCAGAAAGTTTCTCCTCCCCCTCCCCAATTTCTTCTCGCTCTAATCGTGATTCGGGGTGTAGTTGATGGTCGCTTCTTCGTCGGTCCGTTCGACTTTGAAAATGACGGGGCGCAGGCCGTCGTTGCAGCTGCATATGGCTACGCCCGGCTTTTCAATCCAGTCGCCGTAATAGAATTGTCCGCTGCCGTGCGCCAAGGCGAAAACATACTGATAGATGGCCTTCCACGCTTCATCACAGAACCCGTCCGGCTTGGCGTAGTCGGCGTAAAATATTTGCCCTTCCTTGAGCATCGGACACTTGCCGATTCCCTTGGAGCCGTATTCCTTGGCCAGTTCCTCATCAAAATGCCGCTTGAGGACGGTGATCCTGCATCGTTTCATGTCGCCTCCGTGATGTGTTGGAAAAGGCGTCTCCGGGAAACTGCCGCCAAGGGACAGCCCCCGCGATCCCGAAATCATATTCTGTCCCATTTATGAAAGTCTTTGGAGAGGAAGGGGGAGGTTTGGAGGGGGAAGGGGAAACTTTCTCAGAAAGTTTCCCCTTCCCCCCTCCAATGTTCTATTCCCCTCCATCCTTCTCCGAATGCAGCTTCCTGAAAATGGTACTGCGGTTGACCTTGAAGACCTCGGCGACTTTTTGGACGGATCCGTGCACCTTGAGAGCCTTGCGGAGGATGCCACGCTCGATGTCGGCCATGATGTCCTTGAGGGGGCGCTCGTAGTTGATGCCGTCGTCGGGGAAAAACAGCTCTTCATTCTCGTTGCCGGTCATGTGCCGGGGCAAATCCTTGACGGAGAGCGGGCCGTGATCCTTGGTGATCACGATGCTGTGCATGAGGTTCTGGAGCTCGCGCACGTTGCCGGGCCATGAATACTGGCGCAGGGCTTCCATGAGGCCGGGCGTAAGGTTCATGTGTTTGCGGTACTTGGAAGTGAACATGTTCAGAAAATGCGTCACGAGAGGCTGGATGTCGTCAGGGCGCTCGCGCAGGGGCGGGATGTTCACCACGGCCACGTTGAGGCGGTAATAAAGATCGCGCCGGAAGAGGCCCTTTTCCACGCGTTCAGCAAGGTTGCGGTTCGTGGCGGCGATGATGCGGACGTTGACCTTGCGGGGCTTGGAGGAGCCCACGCGCATGATCTCGCCATCCTGAAGCACGCGGAGCAAACGGGTCTGCATGGCAAGGCTCAGTTCGCCGATTTCGTCGAGAAACACCGTGCCGCCGTCGGCCATTTCGAAATAGCCGCTCTTGCCCTTGTTGCCCGCGCCTGTGAAGGCTCCCGGCATGTAGCCGAAGAGTTCCGACTCGGTGAGGCTTTCGGAAATGCCGCCGCAGTCCACCTTGAGGAACATCTTTTCCTTGCGCGGGCTGAGTTCGTGGGTGAGGCGGGCCACCACGTCCTTGCCGACGCCCGTTTCGCCGAGGATGAGCACCGTGGCGTCGGAACTGGCGAACCGCTCCACAAGGCTCATGACCTCTTTCATCTCGCGGCTTTCGAAGACGGGGACGAGTTCGCGGGTCTGTTCGCGGGCAAGGAAGGCGAGACGGTCGTGGAACTGCTCGATGAGTTTCTTCTGGGCGGTCATCTCCTCCTGCAGCTGGGTCAGGACGGTGATGTCGCGGGCGAAGGTCACGACAAGGCACAACTGGCCCTTGTCGTCGAAAACGGGATAGCCGGTCAGGACCAGACGCTTCCCGTTGGCGAGCTGCTGGACGTGGGTGGCCGATTTCCCGGTTTCGACGATCTGCGGATTGACGACCTTGTCGAAAATCCCCTGCTGGACGAGAGTGCGGATGTTCTTGCCCCGGATTTCCCCCTGCCTCAGGCCGGTCAGGGTTTCGTACATTTTGTTGACGAACAGGGTCGTCCCCTCCGCGTCACTGATGAAGACGCCATCAGAGAGGGTGTCGAGGATACTTTCAAAATGGGGAGCAAGAGACGTCATCGAAGTGTTTTCCATAGGCATCGCACGAGAAATAAAATGATTGCAGGGAAATTGGTTTCTCATGCTAGTGCCTGCACGCAAGAACGTCAAGGCGTGTGTGGAAAGGGGACGAGTGGACGGAGGGGAAAGCAAAAATCCCCGCCCGGATCGCCGGACGGGGATTTCTTTCGAAAGGGAGGAGCGGAAGCTTACTTCTTTTCTTCCGTCACGGCACCGCGGGTTTCGTCGACGATCCGCTGGATGCGCTGCGCGACGCCGTCGGGCAGGCTGACGTCGCCCATGGCGTATTCACGGCTCAGGAAGTCGTACTTCTGGGTTCCCAGGCGGTGGTAGGGCAGGGCTTCGTAACCCACGTTCTCGTAGCCCTTGAGGAACTCGCCGAGGGCGTAGGCGAACTCGTCATTGTCGTTGAACCCGGGAATGATGGGCGTACGGACCTGGACATGCAGGTTGGGGAATTCGGTGAGCAGCTTTTTGAGGTTGCTGAGGATCAACTCGTTGCCGACGCCGACGCCTTCGCGGTGCTTTTCGCTGTCCATCTGTTTGACGTCGAACAGAACATAGTTGAGGTACGGAGCGGCTTCCTTGAGGGTATCCCACGGGATACAGCCGCACGTTTCAATGGCTGTCTTGATGCGGCGATGACGGGCCTCCCGGAGCAGCGGGAGGGCAATGTCGGCGTGCATGAGGGGCTCGCCGCCGGAAAGGGTCATGCCGCCGCCGGAGCGGGCATAGAACAGGGCGTCCTTTTCCACTTCCTTAAGGATCTGATCGACGGTCTTGTTTTCGCCGTAGATGATCATGCCCTGTGCGGGACAGGCGTGGGCACAGTCGAGCGTCTTGCAGACGTCGCACTTGCTGCGGTCGAGCGAGAGCGTGCCATCTTCGTTGACGGTGATGGCGTCGTGTTCACAGGCTTTGATGCAACGGTGGCAGCCGATGCAGCGGCCCTTGTTGTAGGCGACCTGCGGATGCGAGGCCTGGGATTCGGGGTTACTGCACCATTTGCACGACAGGGGGCAGCCCTTCAGGAAGACGATGGTCCGGATGCCGGGACCGTCGTGAACGGAATATTTCTGAATATTGAAGACGGTTCCGGTCGCCTTTCTATCTTCAAAGGAACCCATGGACTACCTCTTTTTCTGAGCGTTAGAGTTGGAAATGGCGGGCCAGATAATTCCGGCCCGCCATTTATTTAATCATTCATCTTGTGTGCCGCAAGCGGCCAGAACTTACATCTGGTCGTGGCCGGTACGGGCGATGAGGTCGTTCTGCAGGTCGGGGGTCAGGTCGACGAAGTAGGCGCTGTACCCGGCGATGCGGACGATGAGGTTACGATACTTCTGAGGATCCTTCTGGGCCTTCTTCAGGGTATCGGCGTTGATGACGTTGAACTGGATGTGCCACAGCTTCAGGTCGCACCAGGTACGGATGAACTGCACCAGCTTTTCGGTACCGGCATCGCCTTCAACGCACTTGGGAGTGAACTTCACGTTGATCAGACGGGCAGCGCGGGCGCGCATACCGTAGTTCTTCGTGTTGTGGTTGGAGAGCAGGATGGCGGTGGGACCATTGTGGTCGGCGCCGTGAGACGGGGAAGAACCGTCAGCCAGCGGGAACCACGCCACGCGGCCGTTCGGGGTAGCGGAAACAACCTTACCGAAGGGCACGTGAGAGGTGAAGGGCACGTAACGGGCGTCGTTGTTGATGCCCATTTCCTTGCCGTACTTGGCGGCGAAGGACACGGCCATGCGGTCGAGTTCGCGGCCGATTTCGTCGGCGTATTCGTCGTCGTTGCCGTAGCAGGGAGCCGTGCGGAGAAGCTGCTGGATGTCTTCGTAGCCTTCGAAGTTGGCTTCGAGAGCGTCGATGAGCTGATCCATGGTGAGCTTCTTGTCTTCAAACACAAGCTTCTTGATGGCGGCCAGGGAGTCGATGACGGTGCCGAGGCCCATGAATTCAAAGTAGCCGAAGTTCAGGCCTTCGGGGATCTGGGGCTGATGCAGGTCGATGCAGTGCTTGCGGCAGAGAGCGTGCAGCACGGAGCCCATGGGCTGGGCGAAGTGCTTGGCGCGGGTCTGGATAACAATGTACTGCTGGATGAACGTGGTACGGAGCAGGAGCATGTGCTGCTGCACATAGGCGTTCCAGAATTCGTCCCAGCTCTTGAACTTGCGGGCGTCGCCGGTCTGGATGCCGAGCTGCACATCGCCGTACTTCTTCATCTTGCCGTCGTACAGAGCCATTTCCACAGCGGAGGCGAAGTTGGTGTAAGCACCGCCGGAGGTGTAGGTGTCGCGGTTGGGCATACGGATTTCGATGCAGCCGGACACGGCGTAGTCAAGGGCTTCTTCAAAGGTCGCGCCCTTGGAGACGTACAGCGGGATGCATTCTTCGTCGTTGCACAGCTTGGGGAAGCCGGAGCCGAACTTGATGGTTTCGGCGACGTCCCACAGGTAGCGTTCAGGAGCGCGGCTGTGGATACGGGCGGCGAGGTCGGGGTAGTGCAGCGGGAATTCGCGCTTGGACTTCAGGAACAGGTAGGTCAGATCGTTGGTCGCGTCGCGGCCGTCCGGGGTCTGACCGCCGATGGTGACGGCTTCCCAGTGAGCGTAACCTTCGTTGAAGGCGCCACCGGCGGGGGAGATGTACATGTCGATGAATTCGGCCATGCCGACCCACATGCATTCCAAGTATTCCAAGGTCTTTTCATCGGTCAGGATGCCGGCTTCCATGTCCTTCTTGTAGAAGGGATAGAAGTACTGGTCCATACGGCCGTTGGAGATGGTGGTACCGGTCTTCTGTTCCAGACGGGAGAACATCTGGGTGAAGTACTGGGACTGAACGGCTTCGTAGAAGTCGCGAGCCGGGTTGGCGGGCACGTGTTCGGCGTTTTCAGCCATGCGGATGAGTTCGGCCTTGCGGACCGGATCGGCGCAAGCTTCGGCGGCCTTGCGGGCGGCGTCGGCGTGGCGCTTCGCCCACAGAACGATGGCGTCGCACACGAGGATGGTGGCTTCGATGAAGGGACGCTTGTCCACCTGATCCACGGGGGAGGCGGGATCAAGAGCGGCCAGCTTTTCTTCCATTTCCTGCTTCAGACCGTTGAAGCCGCGCTTCAGCACCACTTCGTAGTCATGCACCCACTGGATGGAGGAACGGAAAGAGGAGGTTTCGTTGACGATGAAGCGGGAGATCAGGCCGTCGGGATCGTCGTAGGTCAGCTTGTGGACTTCGGCGGGAAGAGCCTTGTTCAGAGCTTCGTGATAGGTGCGGCCCTTCCAGAAAGGAGCGATCTGCTCAACCACGATCTTGGCGTCTTCGGGGCTGATGGAAGCCGGAGACTGCGGGCGGGTGGGAAGGTCGCGCACGGCGATGTCGAGGAAGTCGCCGTCGAGTTCGGGGTACAGGATGCCGTAACGGCCGTCATGACCACCGCAGCGGCCGAGGAGGAGCTGGTCGTCCTGCACCATGACGGTGATGTTCTTGGCAACGTTCATCAGAGCCTTGGCCCAACGGAGAACCAGCGGCTGACCCACGGTTTCGGCCATGGACTGCGTGAAGTACAGAGCGCGTTCGACGTCGATAGCGGGCTTCTGGCCGTCGAAACGTTCCAGCAGCTTGAACACGCGCTTGTGGGATTCGCGATAGATGTCTTCTTTACCGGCGATGTTGTCTTCGAGACGCTGCTCATGAGGCGATTTGATTTCAGCTACCTGAGTCATGTCACTTCTCCGTGTAGGAATTAAGGTTGTGTAGTATGATGTGTGGAGCTTTCCGGCGGACCGCTCGGAAGTTCTCGTTCCCTTCTTCACTTGTCTTGCTTATAATAAAGCAAGTGCCGTGCCAGATGGGTTATAAAAAATGTTTACTTGTTATTTCATGGTATTGTGATAGAGAGTGTTTTGAGGCGTTTTTATGGGAAGGGGAAAAGTCGCAAAATTGCATCACTTATCAGGAATAATCCGCAAATAGCAGGAATGTGATGTTGCATTTTTGCGACAGAGAGAGGTTTTCCTGCAACCTCTGTCCGTTTTTACGCAGCGAAAGAGAATAGTTCCTGACAAGGGTTTTTATCTTATTGATATTATATCAGAAAAAACTCCCTTTGATGGAACGGAGTTGGCTGGGGGCGGAAAGCATGATGCAAAAATGCGACATTGAAGAAATCCATCTTGTGAAAAAAAGTATTTTAAAAATGGCCTTCACAAGCTGGAACTATCGGAAAAGACACCCAATCCGAGTTGAAGGGAGTACTTTTTCAAGGAATGCATGTCCCCCAAAAGACCGCAAACAGGGATTTGATAAATATAAAAACCTTTAAAAACAGAAAGATAGACCTCAGAGAGAAAGGAAAAGCTCTTTTTTAGAAAGACTCTTCCGCTCTTTCCCGGCATCTCATAATAAGAAAGGGGGAAGGGAACCAGTCCCTCCCCCCATAAAAGGCGTACGCTACAATCAGACGATGCGGAAGTTGTCCACAACGCAGCAGCGGCGCAGGCGCACGAACGAGCGGGCGCAAGTCACACCTTCACCGGTGGGGGTGGAGATGGTCATGGTCGTCCAGCCTTCGCCGCCAGCGCCGAGGGCGGCGAGGTGCGGGCCGTTCTTGACGAACAGGCTGGTGTTCATGGCGCGGGCCATCTTGTCCATGTTGTCTATATTGCGGGAGTGCATACCGGCGGTGTGGGACAGGCCACGTTCGAGGATGAGAGCCCATTCGATGGCTTCGTCCACGTTGGCGGCGCGCAGCAGCGGGATAACGGGCATCAGCTGTTCCACGCGAGCGAACACGTGGTTGATGTCGCGCTTCACGTCCACGATGAGCAGACGGCAGCTGTCGGGCACGTCAATGCCGGCGGCCTTGGCGATGAGGGCGGCGTCACGGCCGACCCACTTCGGGTTCGGATTGGGAGCCTTGCCGCCTTCAACCTGAGGATAGTTGCGCAGGACCACGCGAGCCACGGCGTCAGCCTGTTCAAGGCTGATTTCCACGGCGCCGATGGCCTTCATTTCGGCCTTCAGCTGATCGGCGATGGAATCCACGGCGATGATTTCTTTTTCGTCGGCGCAGATGATGTTGTTGTCGAAGGAAGCGCCGTCGTAGATGCTGCGGGCAGCACGGGCGATGTTGGCGGTTTCGTCGACGACGACCGGCGGGTTGCCGGCGCCGGCGGCGATGAGGCGCATGGTGGCGACCTTGCGGGCCTGAGCCACAACGGCTTCACCACCGGTCACCACGAGCAGCTTGATGCGAGGATGCGAGAAGAGCTCCTGCGCCACTTCGATGGTGGGTTCCTTTACGGCGACAAGCAGGTTGGCAACGCCGGTGGCTTCGATGATGGCCTTGTTCAGGACCTGAATGGCCGTCTGGGAAGCACGCTTGGCGTTGGGGTGGGGAGCAAAGATCACGGAGTTGCCGCCAGCGATCATGCTGATGGCGTTGTTGATCACCGTGGCGGTCGGGTTGGTGGACGGCGTCACGGAGGCGATCACGCCCCAAGGAGCGTTTTCGATGAGGGTCAGGCCCATGTCGCCGGAAATGGCCATGGGGGAGAGGCATTCGGTGCCGGGAGTACGCTCGCAAACGAGGATATTCTTGGCAATCTTGTCGCTCACGCGGCCCATGCCGGTTTCGTTGTGGGCGATTTCAGCGAACGCCTTGGCGTTTTCAAGGCCGGCCTTGCGGATGGCGGCGATGATCTTGTCACGCATGGCGACGGTGCTGATCTTCTTCTGAGCGGCTTCGGCGGCCTGCACGGCGTCTTCGAGGCGATCGAAGAGGCCGAAGTCGCCGCAGTCGCAGCCGCTGGCGGCGACGACGGTCGTAGCAGCCGCGGTGGGCTGATCGGACATCATCTTTTTCAGAACTTCAACGACAATGCGTTCCACGTCTTGTTGGCGCACGTCCATATCTATACTCCTATGCTGGAAGCCGGACCCCGCGGGACTTTGAGGACTGCCGGGCGGGGGGCCTGTTTTTTCTGTTTGTCACCCTCGTCAGGAGACGAGGCAGAGCGGAAAACCGGGGTCTTCCGGTGGGCGGCGAACCGCCCGCAGGGGCTATTCCCCCTGATTCTTGCGATAAATAGCTGCCTTACCGGCGTTTACATGGTCGACGATGCCGACAATGACCAGATCCAGCGGCGCATCTTTGTCGATGGCAAAACGTGCGGAACTGCCGCGGGACACGATAACCCATTCGCCCTCGCCCGCGCCGATGGGATCGGCGGCAACCTGAGAGCGGCCGATGGATTCGCCCTTCTCATTGAGCAGATCAACGAGAAGCAGCGAGTTGTACGGCAAACCGGGACACCGGACCGTGGAAACGACCTGACCAATGACTTTTGCGAGTTCCATGTATGTCTCCGTTCCCGGAAGACGGTCTTCCGGGAGCATTCCGTAAGGAAGCTGCCGGCCGGGCCGGGGCGCGAGGCCCCGGCGAGACCGACGAGCAGGGCTTAACCCAGCTTAAGTGCGCGGACGAGCTTACTTGCGGCTCAGGGGGAACACGGCTTCCAGGTCCTGATGGGGGCGAGGAATGACATGGACGGCCACGAGCTCGCCACCCACGCGCTGCACAGCGGCGGCGCCGGCGTCGGTAGCGGCTTTGCAGGCGGCCACGTCGCCGCGGACGAGGGCGGTCACATAGCCGCCGCCGATCTGTTCGTAAGAAACGAGCTGCACGCGAGCAGCCTTGACCATAGCATCAGCGGCTTCGATGAGACCAACCAGACCACGGGTTTCGATCATGCCAAGAGCGTCCATTGTGAACTCCTTTTAGGATTGTTGTTAGCTTGGTTACCCGGAACGGAACGATCGGGTAACGCGTTACCGTGTTGTGTGCCGTTCCGTTTTATTGCTGTCCTCCGCGGTTCATGCCCAGGCCGACGACACTGATTTTGTAGATGTCGTCGCTGCTGCATCCCCGCGAAAGGTCATGCCAACCGTGCGCAAAGCCCTGGAGCAGGGGGCCGAGGGCCGTCCAGCCGCCGAAGCGCTGCGCGATTTTATAACCGATGTTGCCGGCTTCAAGGGAGGGGAACACGAACACGTTCGCGTTCCCGGCGACCGGGCTCCCGGGCGCCTTGAGCCTGGCGACTTCGGGCTCGACGGCGGCGTCCAACTGGAGTTCGCCGTCTACGAGCAGATTGGGTTCGCGGGTCTTGATTTCTTCAAGAGCCGCGCGCACCTTGTCGACGCGCTCATGCTTGGCGCTGCCCTTCGTGGAGAAGGAAAGCAGGGCCACACGGGCCTCGTCGCCCATGACGCGCTTGTACACGCCGGCGGTGCTGATCGCAATGTCCGCAAGCTGCGCGGAAGTGGGTTCCGGAATGACCGCGCAGTCGGTGAACATGCAAACGTTGTTGTCCTTCAGCATGAAGAAGAAGCTCGACACGGTCTTGCTTCCGGCGGCGGTGCCGACCATGCGCAGGCCGGCGCGGATGACGTCGGCTGTGGAGGACAGGTTCCCGGCAACGCCGATTTCGGCTTCACCGCGGCGGACCATAAGGGCACCGGCGGCGAGAGGGTTCTTGACGGCCTTGATGGCCTCCTCTTCCGAAATGTCCTTGCCCTTGTCCTTCTGGATGGACATGTACTCCGCAGCATTGTGCTGAAGCAAGGCCGGGTTGTACGGATTGACGACCTGGAGGGAAACGCCGGTTTCGCCGCTTTCCTGCAGCGCCGCGCGCACCTTTTCGGGGTCGCCGATGAGGATGGGTTCGACGAGGCCTTCGCGGATCAGCTTGGCGGCGGCGGAAACCACGCGCCGGTCTTCACCGTCGGAGTAGACCACGGCACCTTTCCGGGCGCGGCATTTTTCGAGGCAACGTTCGAACACGCTCATTACAGACCAACCTTGCTGATGTCGCGGCCGGATTCGGCAACGACGGTCAGGAGCATGAGGACATAGATGGCGCTGCTCAGGCGGTTCAGGGACGCGAGAATGTCTTCGCGTTCCATGCCGACCTGAACATAGGCCACTTCAACTTCGCGGGCCTGGGCGCGCAGCCAGTTGAGCAGCGCGACGTTCGGGCCGAGAGCCACGTCGGGGACGATGTGGCCTTGGCCGAGGTATTTCATGGGATCGTGGGAGACGAGGCGGATGGCTTCGGCGTTCATGCCGCACAGGGACTGCGCGGGCACGGCTTCGCCGGAGACTTCGGCCTGGAGGATCTGCCACAGCCACACGTTGATGTCAGAAAGGCCGTTTCTGAGGACGGCGGGGAGCTTGTTGTTGCCGTCAAACCCGGTCTGCACCAGCACCGTGCTGGAAATGAGGGTATCCAGCTTGCCGCGCAGGAATATGCGCGGGTGGGACTTGGAGACGACCGTATTGGCGTCAAGGTAGGTTCCATCGGGGAACGATGCCTGTTCGGCGGCCGGAGCGGCCGGAGCCGCTTCCGCAGCGGGAGCCGCGGGTTTGGCTTCTTCGACAGGCGCCGCTTCCACGGTGCACTGACCGGGCAGGATCACGCGGCAGTTGCGACTGCGCAACAGCTCCGTGGCCGCCGGAGTCAGGCGTTCGCCGGCCTGAAGGCAGAATTCGCCTCCCTGGCCCAGCTCGCAACGCTGTCTGACATCTTCTTCGGTAAGAAAGATCATGATTGTTTCCTTCGTTATGGTCTAGGAACGCGGCTAGGCGGCTACCGCGACCATGGCGCACCGCACGTGCCCGGAAGAGGAGAGTTCCACTTCCGTGCCCGCAGGGATGCTGAACACGTCGCCGTGGGCCGCGCTGAAGGTCGTGCCCTCAATGCTCAGGTTCAAGTCGCCTTCCAGCACGACGAGCACTTCCGTACGCCGGAACGTCCAGGAAAACGAGAGGTTTTCCCAATCCAGATAGCCCACGGAGGCGGCATCCCCTTTGGCGGGGGAAAGCACGTCCATGACGGCCACGCTGCCCTTCGCCCGGGAGCCTCCCCAGTACTGCGCTTTGCTGTCGACGTGGGTGACGCCTCCAGCCTGCCTAACGCCGGGACGCGTCTCGGGAGCCGCGCAAGCGCCCATCTCGGCAAGGACGGATGCGATCAAGCGATCGATCAACGCTTCGTCGGCGGTCCCTGCGGGAAGAGCCGACAGGACCCCGCGCCGGATGGCGACGAGGAGGTCATCGGAACGCTGCTCCGCCGGAGCGGAAGCCGCCACGGCCTCGGCGGCCATGGGGTTGCTGCCGGGGGTGAACACGACCGGAGGCACCGGCTGCGCCGCCGGAGCGACGGACGCGGTCAGGGCCTGCGTCAGCGGGACCAGCGCTTCCTGCAGCTGCCGGGCGGCGGCCGCAAGCTGATCGGCGGTCAACGCCGGCGTGGGAACGTGTACAGGTTCCTGACTGGCGGGCACTTCTTCCAAAACCGGCGGGACCGGCGGGACAGCCTCCGCCTCGGGCTCCGCCAAAGCGGAGGACGGGGCGACGGGCGTTTCCGTCGTCAGGGTTATGCCGTAATGCCGGGCATCGTCCTGGGCCTGCTGGGTGACGATGTCGCCCTTGGCGTAGACGATGACCGACTCGCCGGCTTTCCATGCGAGCCGGACCGTTTCGGCAGTGATGATCTGTTTGGTCATGCCCCAATTCCTTTAGGTGGCGTGCGGCGTATCCTGTGCAGGGCGGCACCGTTTCCCGGTGCCTGTCGGCACGCCTCCGTTACGCGAAACGACTACTTCTTGGCCTTGCCCTTGGGGGACTCTTCGGCGGCGGGAGCAGCAGCTTCGCCTTTGGCCGCGGCCATACGGGCCAGCTTGGCGGCCTTGCGGGCGGCCTTCTTCCGCTTGATGTCCTCAAGCATATCCATGAGGGAGTCGGGTTCCTCAGCGGGGCTGGGGATGATGTTGTACCCGTTCAGGCCGTTGAGGCTCTGGGCGAGCAGGGCGCCGGTTTCCACGGCGGCCTGACAGGCGGCCACGTCACCCTTGCAGATGACGCAAACGCGCAGCCCGTCGACCTTGTGGGCGGAGATGATTTCCACTTCGGCGGCCTTGGCCATGGCGTCGGCCACCTGAATGGCGATGACGAGGCCCGCGGTTTCGACGAAGCCGAGGGAAGGTTTATATTCCAAACTCATAGGTTACTCCTGACTGCCTTAGGCAATCTGCTCGAAGACGGTTTCAGCCGGGCTCGGGATGACGACCTTGCTCACGAGGAGGCCGCTTTCGGCGGCGGCCGTGGATCCGGCTTCGACGGCGGCGTTGACTGCGGCCACGTCGCCGGTCATAAGGGCATAGCCCTTGCCGCCGAGTCCGAGGGCCACGCGGACGTCAAGGAGCTGCACGTCGGCAGCCTTGACGGCGGCATCGGACGCCACCACGATGGAGGCGGCGGAGAAGGTTTCGATGATGCCGAGCGCGCCGCGTTCCGTGATGCCCGTGGCACCGGCGAGGGCGCCGATCACATCCCGGTGGATGTTGGGGATGATGAACCAGTCCACCAGCGCATCGGCATGGGTTTCGCGTCCGGCATTCACGGAAGCGGATACGGCAGCCACGTCGCCGGTCACGGCGGCCACGAACTTGCCGGGGCAAATCGTCTTAAAGAACAGCGGATCGACCTGAGCGGTTTTCACCATCTGGTCAGCCGCGTCGATACCAGCGGCAATGCTGTTGAATTCCACCATTCCTACGGCTGTGTATGATTCAGACACAGGGCCTCTCCTTTTTTGTCAGGGGGCGGCTGGCCGCCCCTTTCCGTATCGTGTTGCGGGCTACTTGCCGATGACGACGGCGCCGTCGACGCTCTTGACCACGCCGTCCATGCTGGCGTGGATACGGGCGCCGAGACCCTGTTCGGGAATTTCACCAATGACGTCGCCGCACTTGACGCGATCGCCGGCCTTCACCACGGCCTGGGCCGGGGCGCCGATGTGCTGCCGCAGCGGGATGCGCACTTCAGCCGGGGAGAGTGCGCCCAGATCGTTGGTGGGCAGCTCCATGTAGCGGCTGATGCCGATCTTGTTGACCAGGCGGGGCACGGGCACCCGGCGGAATTCACGCCACTGGGTGTAGGCTTCATTCACGTCGCGGCTGCCTTCGTACTTCATCCCGGCCGCGCGCAGCTCATTCTTGATGGCTTGGTTGATGCGGCGGGGGGACAGGCCCATGGGACAGGCCACGTGTTCGCACACGCCGCAGTCGCAGCAGAGGAGCGCGAGCCTGCCGGCTTCGGCGGTCAGCTCGGCGTTGCTGCCGAAGGCGCGCATGACGCGATGCGTTTCAAAAGGATGGCCGAGGAGGTGGCGGGGGCACAGCTCGGAACAGCTGCGGCACTGGATACAGGCCGAAGCGGCGCGGCGACGCATGAAATTGAGGGGCGTAGTCGCGTTCCGGTGCAGGTAGTGCCCGCGGGGCAGGATAATGAGACCGCCGGAGGTCTTGGTGACCACTTCCTTGGCGAAGGCGTCGGCGTTGTCCACCATGCGGCCCATCATGGGGCCGCCGAGAACGAACACGGGGTCGCTCACGGTGGGGCCGCCCGCAGCTTCGAGGCAGGCGGAAAGCGGAGTGCCGATCGGCACGCAGACGATGCCGGGCTTCTTCACTTCGCCGGTGACGGTCAAAAATTTGTGCGTGACGGGCTTGCCGTCAAGGGCGTGGGCCACGGACACGAGCGTGCCGACGTTGGCGACCACCGCGCCCACCATGAGGGGCAGGCCCAGCGGGGGAACGGAACGGCCCGTCACTTCGCGGACGAGGGTCTGTTCATCCCCGGCGGGATAGAAGTTGGGGAGCAGCGCCAGCTCGATGGGCCGATTGCCGATGGCATCGGTCAGGATCTTAGTGGCTTCCTTGTATTTTTTCTTCAATGCGATGACGCCGCGCTTGGCACCGGTGGCCTGCATCAGCTCACTGAACGCCCGGACGATTTCGTTGGCGTGGTGAAGCATGTGATGCTGGTCGGTGTGCAGAAGGGGCTCGCATTCGCAGCCGTTGGCGATAACCGTGTCGGCGTCGGCGGCGTACTTGACGTGCGCCGGAAAACCAGCTCCACCTTCACCAACGATACCGGCCGCTTTCACCGCCGCTATGAACGCCTGTTTATCCATGCTATCCTCTCGTTACCCAAAACAGTTCGGCAGGCCGCGGCGCGTTTCCGCCCCACGGCACTGCCCGGAATCTCAATTCACCGCAAAAGCCTAGCGTCCCATCGGGGCGAAGGGCTGGAACGGCAGCGGGAACTTGGCGTTGTTGAAGCCGTTGGGAGCCATGGGCTTCACGGTATTGAGGGAAACGCCCTTGTCGAGGCCGAGGATCTTCGCGGCGGTCTTGTACATGACCTTTTCGCGGACTTCTTCGCTGATGTTGAGATTCTTGTAGATCTCGATAGCGTCGGCCTGTTCGATGAACGGGTGCGCGGAAGCGAAGATGACCTTGTCGCCGATCATCTTGTTCAGGGCGTCGACATACACTTCGGCCATGGGAGCCAGTTCGTATTCGGACAGGTCCATGTAGACGTTGGCGTTGCGCATGCAGGCGAAGATGGCTTCGTTGACGAAGGGATAGCCGCCGTGGCTCATGATCAGGATCAGTTCGGGGAAGTCGCGGGCGACGACGTCGATCTGGCGGGGATCAATGTAGTCCATGATGGCGCGGGGAACCTGGGCGGGCGGGGCGGTGGTCACGAAGACCGGCACGCCGAGCTCGACGCACTTGGCATAGATGGGATAGTAGCGGGCGTCGCTCGGCGGGCAGTGGGCGAGATAGGGGTCGGTGGCGATACCGCGCATACCGAGATCCTTGATCACGTGTTCGACTTCGCGAACGGCGTCCATTCCCTTGTGGGGGTCGATACCCCAGAAGCCGAGAAATTTGTTGGGATAGGCGCGGCAGAATTCAAGGATGCTGTTGTTGTTGGCGGGGAAACCGTAGGTGGTTTCGCAGTCGCGGCCGGAAACGACGCACAGCTCAACGCCACGGCGATCCAGGTCGGCCACGATTTCGGGCAGAGCCTGGGGGACGCGTTTGTCGAAGCCGATGGCTTCACAGGTGGCTTTGAACATCGAGCTGTTCTTGATGCCGTTAATGATTTCCGGCGTGTTCGGGCGGAAGCGGAAGTCGATTATTTTCATCAGTTGACTCTCCTGGCTTGGTGCACAAAAAGGTTTGTGAGCATTAGAGCAAATGCCGTTCCAGTTTTGCACAGACAAGGAGATTCCCCAACGACAGCAAGGAAATGGGGACTAACAAAAAACGTTCCTGATTAGATCCGGAAAGAACCGTTTTTTGTTGAAACCTGTGCAACAGGCCGGAATACAAACTTTTTGTCCGCGTTATCGCCTTAAGGCCGTAGTATTGCATGATGCATAAATGCACCAATGTTGCAATAATGCGACCAAGTCGATGCGCATGCGCCACCGGTTTTTTCAGTTGGTGCGTTTTTGCATCATCTGACTTGTGAATAAAAACGCAATCGGATCGCTCCTTGTGCCGATCCGCAGCACAAGGGTTCTTATGCCATGATTGCATCGGTGAAGCAAGGGGAATCCGTATCTAGTGAACGTTACAAGAAAAAACGCAAAAGGCAAAAGAAAACGGACGCTCTTGCGCATGGAGCGGGTGATCATATGAAGCAGGGAGGACGGAAGGGAGGCGGGATGATAGGCTGAGAGCGCGCAAGCGGGACGGCGGGGGTACAACAAAAAGGGGCCGGACGGCATCGCCGTCGGCCCCTCATGTTCGCAGCGGTTACAGGACTTCCAGCGTGTAATGGCCGTTGGTGAACACGCAGAGCTCGGAGGCTATCTTCATGCTTTCCAGCGCGATGTCCTCGGCCCCAAGATCGCTGTGGCGGACGAGGGCTCGGGCGGCGGAGAGGGCGTAGGGTCCGCCGCTGCCGATGGAGGCGATGCCGTCGTCGGGTTCGATCACGTCGCCGGTCCCGGTGAGCACGAGCGTATGATCCCTGTCGGCTACAAGGAGCATAGCCTCCAGCTTGCGGAGGAACTTGTCGCTCCGCCAGTCCTTGGCGAGTTCCACGGCGGCGCGGATCAGGTTGCCGCCGGTCTGTTCGAGGTGGGCGTCGAAGCGTTCGAACAGGGTAAAGGCGTCCGCCGTGGCCCCGGCGAATCCGGCGACGATCTGATCTTTATACATCCGCCTGACTTTTTTGGCGGTGTGTTTCATAACGATGCTCTGCCCCATGGTCACCTGCCCGTCGCCGATGAGGGCGACGTGGCCTTTGTGGCGCACGGCGAGGATGGTGGTTCCGCGAAGTTCCATGAATGATCCTTTGTTCTCGGTAATGGTGAGGAGGTTACCCTTCCAGAATAACCACGGCGGCGGCATTGTCACGGGTATGGGTGAGCGTGAGGTGCAGCTTTTTTACGCCGAGGGCGTCGGCCTTTTCCCGAGCCTTTCCGGACAGAACGAGCTCGGGCTTGCCGGAGGGCAGCGAGCGCACGGCTACGTCACGGGGGCCTATGCCTTCGGCGAAGCCCGTACCAAGCGCCTTGACCGCGGCCTCCTTGGCGGCGAACCGCGCGGCCACATGGGAAACGGCGCGTGCGGACGGGGAGGCGGGATCGCCGGGAATGGCGCTCCGTTCGTCGTCCGCCATGATGCGGTTGAGAAAATGCTCCCCGAAACGATGCAGCGAACGCTCCATGCGGGAAAGTTCGATCAGGTCCAGTCCGATGCCAATGATTGCCATATGCGCCCCCTCGGGCAGCAGGTTGCCGTCAGCGGGGGCCGAAGTCAAGTTGACGCTGTGCCGCCGGATGGTTACACGTGGAAAAAATGACGGGACTCCGTTTCCGAATCCTGTTGCGCCGCCACCGCGCCCGGCGTCCCGTCCGTACTGTTTTGCCAAGGAGCATCTATGCGCATATGCATTGTCGGCACCGGCTACGTCGGTCTTGTGAGCGCGGCGTGTTTCGCCGAAATGGGCAATGACGTCCGCTGTGTGGACGTCAACCCGGAAGTCGTGGCCCTGCTCGACAGCGGGCGTATCCATATTTTCGAGCCCGGCCTCGAAGACCTTGTCAGCCGCAACCGGCAGGAAGGCCGCCTGCGGTTTACGACCAGCCTTGCGGACGGATTGGATGACGCCGAATTTGCCTTCATCACCGTGGGCACGCCCTCGCGTCCCGATGGCTCCTGCGATCTTTCCTTTGTGGAAGGCGTGGCCCGCCAGATCGGAGAGCACATGCGTGGGCCGCTCATCGTCGTGGACAAGTCCACCGTGCCCGTCGGGACCGCCGACCGTGTCCGCGAGCTTGTCGCCGCCGCCCTCGCCGCCCGTGGAGAGGACATTGCCTTCGATGTGGTGTCGAACCCCGAGTTCCTCAAGGAAGGCGACGCGGTTTCGGATTTCATGAAGCCCGACCGGGTCATCGTAGGTACGTCTTCCGAAAAGACGGCCTCCGCCATGCGCGACCTCTACGCTCCCTTTGCCCGGAGCCGCGAAAAGCTCATCGTCATGAGTGTCCGCAGCGCGGAAATGACCAAATACGCCGCTAACTGCATGTTGGCGACCAAGATTTCCTTCATCAACGAAATCGCCACGCTGTGCGAGAAGGTCGGCGCGGACGTGCGCGACGTGCGTACGGGCATCGGTTCGGATCACCGCATCGGCTATCAGTTCATCTATCCCGGCATCGGCTACGGCGGATCCTGCTTCCCCAAGGACGTGAAGGCGCTCATCCATACCGCCCATGAGGCAGGTATGCGTCCTGAACTTTTGGAGGCCGTCGAGGGCGTGAATGCCCGTCAGAAGCGCTCGATGGCGTTCCGGGTGGCCGACTATTTTGAGCCGCAAGGCGGGGTGTTCGGCAAGGTGCTCGCCTTATGGGGGCTTGCCTTCAAGGCCAATACCGACGATATGCGCGAATCTCCGGCGCTTTCCATCATTGAGGAGCTGACCTCACGCGGTATGCGCGTCCGGGCCTATGATCCCATCGCCGGCCCCAACGCCCGGAAGCTGTTGGCGGACAATCCGCTGGTGTTCATCGAAGATGATCCATACGCTATCTGCGAAGGTTCCGACGCCCTGCTCGTGGCCACCGAGTGGAACCAGTTCCGCAACCCCGATTTCGATCGCATAAAGGAATCCCTCGTCGCCCCCGTCCTCTTTGACGGGCGTAATCTCTACTCGCCCTCCGTGCTCGGCAAGCGCGGCTTTGCGTATTTCTGCGTGGGAAAGAAGTAGGGAAGAGGCGAGGAAGGATGTGAAGACTGGGGGAGGCCAGCGCAGAGGGAGTTTATTCCGTTCTTTAGGTTGTTAAGGGGTGATTGCCTTTTTGAAAGAGCGCCCGCCCGTTAAAGGTAGGAAAGCCGACTGGGAAATATTCAGTCGGCTTTCTTTGTTTTTTGATTTTCTGAAAGGCCGTCCCCCTTGCCTCCGGGGAAAAACGACAAGAGGGATTCGATAAGGTCGAAAGTCTTTGGGAAAATCAAAAAACAAG
>OMGU01001236.1_pt1 | contig 21815 bp, 18 predicted proteins | sample 1646121 | NCBI WGS metagenome assembly OMGU01 (sample SAMN05578581, study PRJEB25193) | human gut metagenome | biome: Human Microbiome; feature: human-associated habitat; material: feces | host: Homo sapiens | place: USA:Birmingham
GGTTCGTATATCATTGTATGCTGATATTCATAGTCTTTAGCGAGGAACAGGCTTGCAGGATCATCCTGTCCTGTTCTTTCTGCTTCGCCCTGACGCTCGGGATATGGTGTTTCGCCATCCGCATGAGGATGGCGGGAAGGTCACCGTCCACGATGGGCAGACGAGCAGAAATACATGCCGTCAGCATATCGAGCACGAAGCCGTGCACCGGATCGCCCTTCTTGGAGCTTTCCCACCTGCGCGAGTCCACATACGTACCGTCCTGCTTGGAAAGCAGGGTGTGGCACAGGAACTCGGAGAGCAGGTCGTCTTCCACCCGTTCGAGCCGTCTTAGGAGCGGATCGGGAAGGCTTATGCATCTGCGGTAGTTCTCGCGGGTAAGCACACGTATGGGGCGGTTGTCTATCTCCTTGCGTACCGACTTCAGAAGTTCGTCACCTTCCTTTCCCTCTTCGGGAAGGAACACCCATACCGGCGAGCCTGCCGTGAGGAATCCTGTCGGGCAAGGGCAGTCCTCGTACAACCTCACGATTTCTGCAAATTTACGCAGCAGGAAGTCACACACGGCGTTTTCGTAAAATATGCGACCCGTATCGGGGGAAAACGTTTTCATCACGATTCCCGCAGTTACCGCAAAGCCGCAGCGCACAAGGGCGGAAGCCGCCCTGCACGGCAAAAGTATGAATTTGTTCAATTTTAATGTTGCCATACTATTCTTGTTTTTGAATTTACTCTGTTACATATATAAAAAACGGAAGCTTCGGACTGTCACAGGTGGAAGCTTCCAGACATTTTGAATTTTTTCACTTGTACCGCATCCACCGATGCGAAGTGAACTAATTAGTTTTTTTAATCTCAATGGCAAACCTGCCGGGGTAAAACAGGCAGGCTGCCTTGCTAAAGTACAAGCTCCGGGCTTTCACAAGTGCGGGCTTTGTTTTCCCATGTAAAAAAGTGGTTTCCCACTTAATAAATCCAATCCCTTTTGGGGAATTGAACTTTCCTAAAAATTCAAAAAAAACTGTGCCCCTCCGGGCATTGCTGCCCTTTGACGGACATTTGGCGGTCTTTCACAAGGACGCATTCCGTTTTCTTCATCGTAACTCTTCGTATATATGTCTAAATTGCACTTTTTCCTTTTTTACTTCCACGCTTTCCTTTTCCGCCCAGAGGAATGTGATAAAAGGAAGCGGTGGGCTGCATCTCGTTTAATCATAAAGAAGGCCCCAGGATGCCCGAACACAACTTAAACAGACAGCAGCCCACGCTTGTAGTAGCTGTATAGGAGTCAGTCCTGTTCCTTTAGCAGAACCAGCTTCGGTCGATGGCCGGCAGCTCCTTCTTCCAAAACCATTTCCACCAAGCGAAGCGTTTGCGCACCACGAAGTAGCTTACTTCCTCGCACTCTTTTTCTGACTCGAAGTCAAATGCTGAATGGCCGACAGCCAAGCGTTCAGCCCAGTAGAGGAGGTAGTAGGCGAACAGCGGCAGGGCGGCAAGTCCCCAGCATACCTGCCAGCCCAGAAGCAGGGACGGCAACAGTGCTGCCAAGAAGCATTCCGTGTACTGTCGGCGGTGGATACGCATCTCCATCTCCTCCCAGATGCCTTTATCACCGTAAGGGAGGGCGGTCAGGGTGACAATCGGGAGGGTCACGTAATCGTATGGATTCATCCTGCCTTGCAGCAGCCGGGCGATTTTGTTGTCATATATGATCATAGCGTCGGGTTTTAATCGTTCTTGAAATTTACCAGTCCCTTTCGGCGCGGATGAACGTGCCTTGGTAGTTGTAGTACAGTTCCCATCCAGGGATGTCTATCTCGTATCCGCCCGGTTGTTTCTCCACCTTGTAGGGGATGGATTCGGGGTAACGGGTGGCGATGTCCGTCGCGATGGCTTCGGGCAAAATACCCTCCGGCAGCGCGGAGAACTTGCAATCCACGCTCGTCCAGTCGCCTTGCTTATCAAAGTCCAGCTCCGTGCCATCTGAGAACCATGTTTCGTACTCGGTTGTGCCGTCGTCCTTGTCACGCACGATGCGGGTGCATTCCGCATTCGGGAAGTACTGCGCGATGAACTGCCGTGCCTTTTGGGGCAGCGCGTCGTAGCCGATTTCCTTTTCGCTGTCCTTGTCGCAGGATGCTGCTGCCAATACTACGAACAACAGCAACCCAGTCTTGATAAGTAACTGTCTCATGCCTTTTAAGTTTATTAGTTTTTTAGTTTCAGTTTCAGACGCTTGTCATCCACCGCCACGCAGTGGTCGGCAAGGCCGTACTCTTCGAACTGTTCGGTGGTCACTTTCAGGTGCGTCACCTGCGTACCGTCCAGCTCCGCCTTGTCCGTCAGCGTGCGGAGTTCGGGGTTGATACGCATGGCGTTCTCTGCCGACTTGCCGTAGGCGTTCCAAGTCTCGTCCGTTCCGTTCCAATAGAGGTGGACGGCATCCTTGTTGCCTTTTTCCGTTTCAAGTATCTTCGTTGTTTCCATATCTGTATTCCGTTTTATTGAAATAAAGGGTAACTTGCCGGTCTTTCACAAGGACGGCAAGTTGTTAGGGTTATTATACATAATCCCTCCCGCTGTGCTGGGGAGAGTCTTGATGTAATTAAAGTGTATATATAATCTTGTTGGTTATTAAAGCGATTTGCCACTATTCGTTAACCGATGTTCCGGGAATGGGAGTGCCGTCTGTAGGGCGTGCGTTCAATCTGCAATGGGAGTCAGTGTATACTACCGGAATCCATACTGTAAGAGGTCCCGGATAGTTTTGCCAAGATGACCATCTCCAGTTACGACCATTTACGCCAATGGTGATGAATCGGCCGCCATTATAGACATCATTGTAATTGGGATTTTCAGGATCAGTAATGCTGTTTGCCTGATTGCATGCAATGTATGACCATTCCCCAGACGTACTATTGCGGTAGATGCTTCTATTATTCCATCCGTTCCACTGTCTGGCACTGCAGAATATCATATATAGGGCGTTCCCCATTATATTTGCATTACCGTTGTCCCTCATTATAGACCATCTGTGCAAGCCAAACATCGGGTGTTTCTGATGCACTTCATAATAATCCCGGACTATTGGAAGTGCACCATTATTCCAATTATTACCTTTTCCGTGGTATTGGTTATATCCTATTGCAAAATTATTTCCCCACGTGAACCTATCACTCATCAATCCGTCAGGTCCGCAATCGTACCACTCGTCCATGCCGTCGTTCTTCACCTGCACGTTTACCTTGCGTATGCCGTTATTGGCCGTATTGTTTTGCTGGTTGTCCCAACGCTTCTTCACGTAAGGAGTGGCGGACACAGCCATAGATGTAGTTTTGTTTACGACAATAGACACCGGTTCGCCATAAGTAAGATCACGTCCCTGATCGTTGATCAGCTCATCAGATACATCGGAGGAGATTACCACTCTGGCTTTCAGGTTTGTTACATCCTCCTTGAAATGTCCGCCGTTCAGCACGATGTTCCATTTCTCCGATTCGCGGGAAATATTTCGTTCGCAGCCCTTGAAGCCGAAATCGGCGGTAAAGGCTTTCTGCTCCACGCAGTACATCACATTTTGGTCAAAGTCCTCTTTGGTGGCAAGCAACGAGGCGAAGCGGTTCGCCGACGGGATGCTCAACGTCTGCAGGTAAATGTCGCCCTTTGAGGAGTTGTCATAAATGACCTGCGAATAATTGTCCTTCGTGTACGTAGGAGACGAGGTCATGGCTATCCAGTCCGATTCCGATGCGTTCTGCAAGCCGATGATGTCATTTTCCAAGTGCTGGCTGGTCGTCTCGGGCAAGGAATAGAGCCAATGGGCATCCCCTTCAGTGGGTGTCTGACGGGACAATCTGATTTGTTTTTTCTTGCCTGCGAACTGAATCTCTATACTTATATAATTCCCCAAGTCTTTTGGCCAAGTGACCTTCACAGGGATGTTAGACGCACCGCTTGCAAAAGTGGTAGGTGTAACGGTTAATCCAGTCGGGGCTATAATCGTACCCGTAGTCCCGGCAGTAGTTGCGGATGCACTCAAGAAGAAAGCCACCTGATCCGTCAGGGTTTCGTCCGTGTAGGCGATGAACTGGTCGTTGGTGGTAATCAGCGACACAAAATTGTACGAGATGTGGTAGGTATAGGTTTTACCCATTTCCCATTCGGTACCTCCAATGGATGCGCCCACCGTAAAGTCGGCAGTTCCGTCATTCAGCACCACCTCTATCTTCACGTCATCGGACAATGTCTGCGGCATCATGAAGAGGGTCTCGCCTTTGCCATCCTCCGTAATGGCTCCACCGTTTCCTGTCACCACTTTGTTTAAACGCAGGGTAAAGGCTTGCGTGTCATCAGTCAATGTCCATGCGTCCGTTCCTAACGTGTAAGTACCTTTGTAGCGCACGCCATCCAGCTTGATGGACTTCACCACGCAGTTGGGCAGGTCATCCCCTGCCACGAACTTCACCGCCGAGAGGGCGTGGTTGAACGTCAGGTCGGTGGTGGCGAAACCGTCTGCCAGCGTCGGATTATCCTTTCCGATGACTACGGCACTCATCACGTCCTGTTGCTTCTTCACGTCGTCGGGCACGATATAGGTCATCACGGGGGCGCCCGGATGGGTATTGTCGGTGAGCGTCATGCCGTCCGCCGCACTGGGGTACCATGCGTAGAAGCTCAACTGCTTCTTGGCGGGCCAATAGTATGTCCCCGTGGGATACCAATAACCGTCGGTGTCCAGCGTTGCCTCTTCGTTGTACATATAGTCGGGCGTGCCTTTTTGGTCGGTATAGGCCGACACCCCGAAGGTTTTCATCAAGTCTTTTTTGTTGGTCTCGGTGATTTGCGTGCCGCGTGTCATCGGGTGGTTGTCACCGGGAAATCCCTCCGTCACTTCGGCGGTAAGGTAGACGGTCTTCCCGTTCACCTTGCCTTCCATCTCAACGGGTTCCAGCTCGTACGTGCTCTCCCCTAAACCGGAAGCCGCACGGGTGCCACCTGTCGGTTTCCATGCGTTCGTGCCTCCCATGCTTACGGCGAAGCTCAAACGCTGGTCTCCCTTTCCTGGATGAGTACCGTTCTCCACCTCGTCCGAACAGGCGGAGAACATCGCCAGTGCGATGAGCGAAAGGCTTATTAGTTTATTTCTGTAGTTCATATCTTGTCTTTTTTATTGTTCAAACTATTATTGATCTTGCCTTGCCTGTTTCTCAATTTGAGACCTTTTCGATGGAGTAGTAGCCGAACTTGTTATTCTTGATGGTGTAGTAACCGGGATAGCAGAAAGTAGAACTACTATAGTCATACGCTTGGTCATATCCCCAGTCGCCCATGGTAGCGCTTTGCCAAACAGGCACGTCCATGCCCATCTCATCCACGCGAGTCTTTACGTCATAGTTGTCTTTGGTCACCGTCCATGTGCTACCTACTGGATAGTAAGTTCCACCCCAAGTCATGAAGTTCTTTTCATCGAAAGTTGAACCGCCATAGTTCTCCAAGGTGATTCTGGAAAGGTTCACCAAGATGGTCGAACCGTCGGCTTTGGCTCTGCGGATACCGAAGTAAGTGAAGACGGCCGGATCGCCATCATAAGAAGTTCCTCCAGTTCTTGTCGCTACCAGTTCGCGGCTATATGTCACATCGGCACCTACCACCTTGGCTATGGCCGTGGCAAAGTCGGCATTATCGGGCAAGGTGGGCGTATCGGTGGTCATCAAGTCGTGGCAACTCATAGACCCTTGGGACAGTTTGTACCAGATGTCACTTCCTGTCGGATATTCCACCATCAGACTGGAAGTCAGCGTCACCTCTTTCTCCACCGTCTTTCCCGGTTTGGAAGGGAACGTAAACGTGAGCTTCACCTTGCCCTTGCGCGTCTCAGTGTCGGTCGGTTGGATGGTTTCAAGGGTGAGTTTCGCGTTTTCATTATCGAAACTGTCCGACTGCACTCCGCTGGTGCTACCTTTCATCGTCGGCTTGCACAAGGCCGGTGCGGCGTTGCCGGTGATGCCGTTCGGGTCGCTCAGTGTACACTCCCAGTCACAGTTGCTCTTCACATAAATCACGGCGTCGGCACCCGAGGCTACGAAGACATCCTTGTTCAATTCCAACTCGACATTCTGGTCGAGCGAGATTTTATATGTAACCGTTGTTGTCAGATTCCAAACTGACAAGCCATAAGCATTGGCAAGATCCTTCAGTTTGGCACCGATGGTCTGCTCCACGCCATTCATCTCCAACGTCACTTCCAAACGGGCTTCGCTGTCATCTCCAAATGTCTGCGGCATCATGAAGAAAGTCTCGCCCTCTCCCGTGAGTTCAGTCTCGGTATTCTCGGCTACCTTCTTTCCTTCGGGAAAGTTCAAGGTGAAGTCTCTGGTGTCAGCATCCAAATTCCAAGGAGCTATGCCGCTACCGGTGGGATACCAGTTATGGCTGCCTTTGTATTTCACTCCTTTCAGGGCGATGGACTTGACGGTGCAGGCCGGTATGCTATTGCCGGTCTTGAACTTCACCGCCGTGAGCATGTGCCTGAAAAGAATCGGCACGGTCGATGTCTCGCTCACCCCATTACTGGCGGCCATCATGAAGTCCTCTTGATCGGCTACCTGTTCGGGTATCTCGTAGAACAGCTTCGTATCCTTGACGTTGTTATCTTTCGGAATGGTCAGGTTCTTCGAGTTGTAGGGATACCAAGCATAGAAAGTCAGTTTCTTGCCAGTAGGCCAGTAGTACGGTGTCCCGGTAGTCCATGTGGAAGAGGCGTTGTCCTTCGTCACTTTCACATGGTACATCACATCCAATGTCTCGGGCTCAATATTATTGAGGGTCGTGGCCGAAACGCTAAATTCATCCACTTGTGCGACACCCGTCACCTGCGTGCCTCGTGTCAAGGGTTGGCCGTCACCCGGGAAACCGTTGGAGACTTCGGCAGTCAGGTAGACGGTTTTCCCATCCAGTTTGCCCTGCATCTCCACGGAGCTGGTCTCGTATGGTTCGGTGGCACCCGAGCGGCTGCCGTCCGCCCGTGTCCGGGCATCAGGGGCTGCCGTACCCACGGCAAAGGTGATGCGGTGGTCGCCCGTGCCCGAGTCACGGCCTCCCTTCTCCACCTCGTCCGTACAGGCAGAGAACATCGCCAATAGGATGAGCGACAAGCCCATCAGTTTGTTCTTGTAGTTCATATCTGTCATTCGTTTTTTATTCGTAATTCATTTTCTATCTTACAGGTTCACGTCCTGATGGCGAACCGCCCAGCCGTTCACCGTCACCGTGAAGTGGATAGGTTGTCCCAGTATCGGTTCGCCGGGATCGGGGCCGTCGGGGGGCGTTACCCCTGCGCCGTTACTCAAGTCAAGTGTGTAGACGAACTTGTTGCCCGGTTGCCAGAGGTTCTTCTTGCTCTCCGCATGGCCTCCGATGGGTACAGCCGCCCAGCCGTATTCACCCTCGGTGGAGGGATAGACCTGTCTACCCGCTTCAGTGGTTATCTTCAACAGCAGGGCAATATAGGAACCGTTCTTCTTGTTTTCCTTGTCGTCTTTCGTGTCCCATGCCGTAAGTTGTTGCGGAAGGAGCATCGCCGTGCCACCGTCGTCCATCAGTCCTTTCGCATCAGACGTGAGGCGTATCGGCTCTGCCAACTCTGTGGTGGCATAGGAGGCGTAGCTTCCGTCCTTCAGCGTCCAGTTGCCATCGGTATTTGTTTCCGAAGGGAACGTATAGTCGCCCGTGCAGCGGACGGAACCGATGCGTACCGCCTTTATGTCGTAACGATAGGTAGCGTTAGTGTTCCTGGCACGTACCTCCACCTGCGTGAGCACATGGCGCAACTCTATCTCCGTCTTGGCGGCATTGTTCCTGGCACCCGAGGCATAACCAGCCAGCAGGTCTTTTTGTCCGGTGATGTCCGCTGCCGGACTGAAGCCGGTCACTTTCAGTTCACCGGGCTTGTCACCCTCATAGGTGCCTCCCCAGTCCGCGGCTGCGGGACAGGCGGCCACAAAGCGCAGCTCGCTGCCGTCGTCCGGCCAATACTTCAAGGGGTCGGACGTCCAGTCGTTCTCCGTGCCGTCCTCGTGCGTGAACAGCAGGTTCCGGAACCCGTACTTCTCCTCGTTGCCGGCCGTGGAGAATGCCGACACGCTGAAGCCGGTAGTCTTCAGCCCGGCAAGGTCGACAGAGAGGGCGCGGGTGTTCATGCCCACCGCCATACGGAAACGGATACCTTTCCCGGAAGCCACCTGCACCGTGTCGTCGTTGGAGCACGAGGCAAGGAGCAAGGCCGTTGCCGCCAATACATGAATCGCTTTATTTGCCATAGTTATTCTTTTTTTAGATTGTCTTTTCTGTGTGACCGGAAAGGGACATTCAACCCCGTCCGGCCTAAGGGCGCACTTCCTGCCTTGGCTGAGTGTGCGGACAGCCACCGGGCGGAAGTGCGGTTTGGTTATTGATTTTTGATTAAATGGATATCAGATTACATATTGATATTGATATCGTTATCCTTGGGATTCCAAGGAGTAACCGTAACGGTGAACTTGATCGGGTCACCCAAAATCTTGTCTCCCTTATCCGGATCCTTGTTGCCCGGGTCAACATCCGTACCCGGATCTACAGGGTCAACACGTCCCGCACCGTTGGTGAAGTCTAAAGTATAGACATACTTGTTGCCCTTTTCCCAAGTGAATGAAGCGGGAACGGCAGCCCAACCGTAAGTGTCAGTACCTTCAGCAGGGAAAACGTTATCAGCACCTTTAGTAATTCTCAACAGTACGGAGATGTATGTACCCTTGTTGGTATTTGTTTGGTCGGCATCGACATCCCAAGCCGTAGTAGCTCCCTGCGGAAGCAGCATGGCATTGTCACTGTAGTCAGTGCCATTATCCTGCTTTTGTTCCATGATGCTTTGGGCAGTACCATTCAAAGTTACCGGAGTAGCATACTTCACTTCATAAATCTGGTCGTTTGCAGCGTTGTTGCTCCACGTACCATTTACGACATTGAAGTCGGCATCTCCGTCAACATTTGAGATACGGATACCTTTCACCTGGTATGTGTAAACCGCATTGTCACTCTTTGCAGAGATTTGGATCTGGGAAAGGGCGTGTCCCAATGTCAACTGAACACCGTTAGTTTCATTAGCAGCCTTGGTTCCAGTTGCGCCTGTAACATATACCATGTCTTTTTGGTCAACTACTGTACTTGCAATCTTCACACCAGCCACGCTGATGGTATTCTTGTCTGTGATGGTTTTCGTTCCTGCCCAGTTGTCAGAGAAAGCGGTGAAGCTCAATACTTCACTTTCGTCTTTCGGCCAGAATTTTGAAACGGCAGAATTAAATACACCACCAGCCTTTACATAATCAACCTCATCAGTAAAACCATCGTACTTGTCTCCATTCTTATCCCAAAAGGCTGTAACCTTAAGGGCACTCAGGTTTGTCGTTGTCACTTCGGAAGCACGTGTGTTCAGTCCGGTCACGGCACGGAAACTGATGCCTTTCTGCTGTGCCATTTCCACAGTCTCGTCATTGGAACATGATGCCAGCGCCAAAGCGGCCGCTGCGCACAAATAAATTGCTTTGTTCATAATTGAAAAAAAATTAAAATTAAAAAAATATTTGATTGATAATCTTTTGTCTCACTTTACGCACTCATTTCAGGGGAGCGTCCTTCTTGTCGTCCGTCCAGCCGTCCACCGTGACATCGAACTTTTCCGGGTCTTTCAGATCCACGTTCTTGTCATCGGTGCCCCACTCGCTGACCGTCACGCCGAAGCGTATCTTGCCGCCCAAGACGGGGTGCATCTTGGCAGGGTCTTTGCTTGCATCCCAGTCTGTGCCCGGGTCTACAGGATCAACCCGTCCGGCACCGTTGCTGAAGTCGAGCGTATAGGTGAACTTCTTGCCTTGTTGCGCATCCCACACATAGTACACCGGTATGGCAACCCACGCATAGCCTCCTGCCTTGTCCGGGTAGACCGATGCTCCGGCTTTCATCCGGATGTTTACCAAGACAGAGAAGAACCCACCGGGATTAGCGGTATAGCCTGGTACTTGCACATTGTCTGAAAGATCTAGTGCATTCAACTTTCCACCTCCATCCCAAGCATCCAAATAGAATGGAATCAGCATGGCATTACCAGCCGTTCCCATAATAGATTGGGCTTTGGAAGTCAATTCTATGGGAGTGTCGTAAGTGATTTCGAAAGTCGCCTCTCCTTTTGCTGTTCCCCATTGCTCTTTCTTCATGTCGAAGTCGGCATTGGTTGCAACTCGGTTGATTCGGATGCCCTTCACCTTGTACACATAATTGCTATTTTCGTTCTTCGCATTGAGCTGGATCTGTACAAGCGCATGCTTCATCTCCAGCGGTACGCCCACTTTTCCGTTGTCGGCTTTCGTGCCTGTCACATTGGATACATAGGTCATGTCTTCCTGCTTGGCAATATCATCGTTGATGGTGACATTTCTCATCCATTGTTCCGTAGAGCTGGTGAAATCACGGGTACCGCTCCAATTGCCAGAAAGCACCGTGAACGTCAATTCACCGGTATCAGGCCAATAATAAGGCTTGGCAGAGTTAAAGAACCCAGTAGCGTCCTTTTGGAATATGACATTGTCAAAGAATAGGTTTGTTCCTTGATAGGCCGTCACGCAGAGGGTATTCAAATTAGTAGCGTCAGCCACCACGCCACGGGTATTCGCACCTATTATACTGCGAAAACTGATGGCATTCTCCTTCGCCAGTTCCACTGTCTCGTCGTTGGAACACGAAGCCAGCATCATTGCTACCGCCGCACATATATAAATCGATTTGTTCATATACTTGTCTTTTTACTTTTCTGTTCTACTTGTTCTCTGCTTAGCTCATCGGCAGGCTGATGTGCACTTCCTCCCAGTCCTTCACGGAAGGCTGCAGACCTCCGCCGCCGGTGATGGGCTTCGGGAGCGGCAGCTTGTCTATCACGATGACGATGTGTGTCGGGTCCTGCGCCGCATCGTGCAGCTGGTCGGTCACGTCCTCCTCGAAATAATAGGTGCTGCCGTCCGACATCAGCGCGTAAATCATCAGCTTGTGCACTCCGGCTTCCTTCGGGCAGTGACCGAAGAAGGTCAGGTTGCCCGACAGCTGCGTCTTGTCCTCGTTGGCGCGTACCTCGAACGGGATGGTCACCTTCTCGGTTGTCAGCTCGTCAATTCCTGCCAGCCAGCCGCCAGCCATGCCCGTCAGCGATGCGCTAAGGGCACTTACGTGACGCAGGTTCTCCACGTTCCTGACCTCCACCGAGCAGGTGTTCACCCGTGGCTTCGGGGTCAGGACGATCCGCTTCACGCCGCTCGCAGGACCGATGTCCAACCGCTCGGCATGGTCGCTCCAGAGGGCCTCGGGTTCCATCACGCTGCGCTCCTCTTCCGCGCCGCGTGCCTTCGGTGCCGTTTCCGACCTCGTGGCCAGTGTCCCACGCAGTGAACGGGTGTTCCCCGTTGTCACTTGAAATGTCTCCATACGTTCCTTGTCAACTATGCGGTGCGTCTCCTTGTCGCTGTTTACGCAAAGGGCATCGTACATACCCTCCGGAACGACGATGGTACCGCCCTCACGCTTGGTGAACTCGTAACGCATCGGCTCGGAACCGTCCTCCGGATAGAGGTAAAGGCTCATCGTGGCAGGGTAGGCGTCGGGAGCTTCCGTCCAGTCGAACACCACCTCCACGCTCGCCGAGTGCGGATGGTCGTAACACAGATCCTTGTGCTCACAGGCCGTGAGCAGGGGCAACAGCATTACCGCCAGACATCCTGCGATTGCCTTGTGCAGTTCCTTGTATATCCGTATATGTATCATTTCGTACCTCCTTTCTTATCGTTCACGTTGCCGCGTCCCAGCAGCCATACCAGCGAGATTTCCGCCTTCGTCGGGCCGAACCAGCGGCGTCTCTTCGTTTCCTTGTATACATAGCAGCCGTCCTCCGGCTCATATACTTTGTACTTGCCACCGCTGTAACCGATGCCGATACCGAAGTCGATATTCAGACGCTTGGCGATAGGTAGCGAATAGCCGTATTCCAACCCGAAACCGTAGTTAAAGTTACTCAGATACCCTTTGCCACCCGTTTCGAAGTCGTAGGTCAGCCCCTGCGCGTACACGCCCACATGATGTCCTTGCAAAGGCTTCTCGGCCGCCTTACTTCCGAAGTACTTGCGGATGTCAAGTTCGCCGCCGTAGATGCGCCAGTAGCGGTGCTTTGAATCCTTGCTCCACCATGCGTACATCCAGTCGCCGCCGACGCTCCAGCCACCACTGAGATAGACCTCCAGTCCCACGTTCGGAACAAGGGCTGCATCATAGAGCAGGTTCGTCTTGGCAGCCATATAGAAAGGCTTCTTCTCTGCGCTTTCCTTTGTCCCGTTCTCCGGCAGGGCGGTTTCCTCTTCCTTGCCGTTATAGAGGGTGGCAGTGGATTCGGTGTCCGCAGTTTGGGTATTATTCGTATTATCGGCTGCCTGTTCGGGTGCCGGCTTCAATTCCGCCTGTGCCGTTTCGGGTTCGGGCTTCACGCGCTCGATGCGTTCCACCTCGCACACCACGAGTGCACCGCTGCGTAAGCTGTCGAACAGGTTCTCCTTCATATATTGCCATGCGCGACCGCCGGCAAGGTTCATTAGCTGTCGTTTACGTCCGTCCACCACCTTGCCCTCGCGTACCACCCACTCGGGTGTGTCGCGGATGATGGCGATTGCCTTGTCGCGCCAAGGGGCATCGGTTCGTCCGAGCTTTTCAGCCAGTTCGCTCCAGCCCTCTCCCTGCGGTTGGAGCGCAAAGATGCTGTCGGGCAGCGAGAGGTTGTCTTTTAAATAATCCCGTAAATCCTCACCGCGTTTCCGGGCGAGTTCCTTGTTATACTTCGTGTTGCCATCGGGAGAGGCGGACGCTTGGATAAGGATGCGCCTGAGCACCACCGCCGGGTCGGCTCCCAGAGAACGGATGCTGTCGCCCAGTGCCGCAAGGTGCCGGTCGTTGTCCATGTACGGAAGCTCCAGCCGTGCGCTTGCCGTGCGGTAGTAGATCGTGGTACGGAGGCTATCCGACACGATTTCCGCTTGGGCGTTCCCGGCAAGCAAGGCCGCCAGCAACAGGGACGGAATGAATCTTTTTTTCATATCGTTTCTTTTTAAATTTTAGTTCTCACTTCTCATGCGTTATCGCCAGTCTTAGGATTTAATATGCTATCTTATTGGTTTGCAATATTTTACCCCCCCCATAAAAATTCCTCTGTGGCAGCGTGGTCTTCGAGCGACATACGGGAAAGCCTGTCACGCAGCTCGTCCAGTATGTCCCGGAACACTCCGCAGACCCGGCAGTTGTCCGTTTCGCACTGGCACTGGACGTTCGGGAGTACCGTGCGGCAGCAGTCCATGCGGAAGGTTCCTTCCAGTGCGCGTACCACATCCAGCATCGGTATTTCAGCGGGGTCGCGTGAGAGCATATATCCCGGCTTTGGCCCTCCGACACGTGAGTGCAGGATGCCCGCCTGTACCAGCCGCAGCAACGCCGGCGAGAGGGCACGCACGTTGATGCGGTATCGGTCTGCTATCTCCGGTGCGTTGAGCCATACGCCGTAGTGCCATCCCCACGCGAGATAGCGGCAGGCGATCAGCCCGTATCGTGTGGGGTTCGTCAGCATGACCCGCCCCTTTCTTTCGTCATTTGTTTCATTTTATCGTCTCCTTATGTTTTCTTGCCTATTTGCCGTACATTTGCGAATAGTACGGCAAATACAACGGTTCACCGTATTTGGATGGGAAAAAGAAACAGGACTTGCTTTCCTGTCAGTTTTTCGCTTTTCCATACATTTCGGCGACACTTTAATGAACGTCCCTTTCTTAGCAAGAAAGAGACATTACGGGAAATAAACTTATATAATTCTGTGATACAGGTTATTGAAAATGCGTTTCACATCGCGTGGAAAGAATAAAGGAAAGGGAGGCAGGAAGAAATGTCGAGTAAAACAGAGAAAAAAGCGGAAGAAAATTTGCTGCAAATGTATGAAATATATACCTTTGCAGCGAAAAATATTACGGTGTTCACGTGACACGAAACGGATGTCTCTTTCTTGCTAAGAAAGGGACATTTTTCGTTTTCGGGAGTTTGGGAAACATGGGGATGTGTGTTCCCGTTTTCCATCGGTTGCGATGAGCCGGATTCGGATTTTCGATGGTGTCCGGACGGGATGTCCCTTTCCTTTCTTTTATGTTTGGGCTTCCGTAGCATACGGTCGTACATACCACAGACTGCGATGTCCACTTTATGGCTGCTGATGCGGGAAAGGTAGATCTGCGTGGTACGTATCGAGGTGTGCCCCATGCACTGGCTGATCAGTTCCACAGGCTGGCTGTCTTCCAACATTAATGTTGCCCACGTGTGGCGCAGCACATAGGTTGTAAGAGGTACGGAGAGTCCCGTTTTCCTGCCTATCTCACGTGTGGCACGGTTGATCCGCCGTAGGGCCGACTCCTCCGAGAGTTCCTTTCCGGGACATCCTTTCCTTGCCTCGTGTAAAAATGGGAAGACAAAGGGCGAATCTTCCCGATGGTAACGCTTCATGATTTCTTCCAATTCCGGTACTATCTCTACGTCAATGGGCACGTCAGTCTTGCTGCGTCTATAACGGATATGCCCGTCCGTTATCATTCGCCACGTCAGTCCGTACACATCCTTGAACACCATCCCCCGTGCATAGAGGATGAACAGCAATGCATCCAACGCCTCGCGCTGGTTCTCCGGTAATGTCTGCCTTAAGTCGGGAGAGAGCAGACGCTGTACTTCTTCTTTCCGGAGCGCACGTTTGGCAGGAAAGTAGCCGCCGGTACGATGTCCGCCGAAAGGCTTCCCATCCGTGCCCTCGGAAGAAAGTGCCAGCGCATGACCGTACACCGCCCGGAACGTGCGCAGGTAGAAGTCCGCCGTCTGAGGCTTGTCGGCATGGCGGCTTTCCAACCATGCGGCATACTTGTCCGTCCAGCATTTTGTGATGTTTTCCATTGTCAGGCTTTCCCAACCATTACCTGCAAATTCCTTTACCTTATTTATACTGCTGCGGTAATTCTCCAGTGTCCGCACGCTACGTTGTCCTTTCAATGCTTCCAGTGTCCGATCCAACAATGGAGAAAGTAACGTTTCCTTTTTCCGATCCATCATTATTCCTTGTTTTTAGTTTACTATTTTTCGTATGATAATGGAAAAGAAGGAAAAAGAATTTTGATAATGGGGATATTTAACATTTCATTGTACGGACATGGCGATAGCTGCATTCCATGGCTTTACGGTCATGTGATGCAACCGGGAGGCTACGAGCCTCTTAAAGGAAATTAATGTTTTTACTCATACCCAAAAACTGTGATTTCAAGTCTTGAAAGTAAAATTATGTTCCTAATAAAAGCAAAAGACTGATCGATTGATGTCATCAATTCACTATTCATCGCTTGTTGATTTTGCTAAAGATGGATTTTATTTCCTCTTCCATGGATTTTAGCTACGAAAAAAAATATGAATTATTGTAGCCATTTCATAGTTACAATCCAAATAAAAATATTAATTTTGCCTTGTATATAATTTTTTTGTAGAAAATGGCTAAAAATAAGCTCGTTGCACCTTTTTTGAAATGGGTTGGAGGAAAAAGGCAACTTATTCCAGAAATAAAAAAAATATTACCCAAGGGGGTAGTAAGTCATCCCTACTATGAACCATTTATAGGAGGTGGAGCTTTATTTTTCGACCTACAACCTAAATGTGCTATTATAAATGACTGTAATGAAGAATTAATCAATGTTTATAAGGTTATAAGAGATAATCCTGATGAACTTATTGAAGATTTGAGAAAACATAAAAATACAGCTGAATATTTTTATGAGATCAGATCTATGGATAGACAACCTTTTTTTAACAATCTTAGCAAGATAGAAAGAGCTTCACGAATAATATATCTCAACAAGACTTGTTATAATGGGCTATACCGAGTTAACAACGCTGGAGAATTTAACTCACCCTTTGGAAAATATAAAAATCCTAATATTATCAATGAGCCTGTAATAAAAGCGGTAAGTAAATACTTGAAATCTGCAAAAGTTCAGATATTCAATGCTGATTATCAAGAAATACTAAAAGATATACCCACAAATTCATTTGTGTATTTAGATCCACCGTATCATCCTATATCAGAAAGTTCCAATTTTACTGGATATGTACAAGGCGGATGGGATGAAAAGGATCAACTTAGGCTAAGGGATGTTTGCAATATTTTGAATAGCAAAGGTATTAAGTTTCTTTTGTCAAATTCAGCATCTGAATTTATAAAAGAAATTTATTCTAATTATACCATTCATACAGTACAAGCAAGCCGTGCAGTTAATTCAGATTCCTCTAAAAGGGGACAAGTAAATGAGTTCTTAATTAAAAATTATGAGTAAATCTAAAAATGATATCGCATGGGAAAAAATTTTCGAGAAGTATTGTATATTAGAAAAACTAGCGAATAATGAGCGAGTGTCAATATCTTCTACGGAAATCAATCAGTTTAGAGAAGCTCGCTTGATGACAAAATTTGATCACCGCTCTCAACTTCCGAAATTATTTATTGAGCACAATTTATCAATCTTGCCAATATCCAGAGGAACATATGAGATTGGAGCATTTGAAACTTTTTGTGATTTTAATAAAGAAGAAATAGAAATAACTACTATTGATTTCCCTACTTTTTTGGAGAGTATAGATTATAAAGATATTACAAGTGAATCTATAGCAATAAATTGTGCCTTCGTTTCTAAAATATTGCATGATTTCACAGGCGAAGAAAATTTGTTACCTACTGTTTGTGGGCGCATGAGTTCTTCTATTTTTGATTTTACAATTAATTCAGGACAAAACTCTTTTAAAGTAAATGTAGAAAACTCACAAATTGAAATAGACGGTGGATTTGAAGGTGATAATTCTTTAAATTTGATTGAAGCAAAAAATTATATATCTGACGATTTTTTGATCAGGCAACTATACTATCCATATAGGCTTTGGAATAATAAAATTACTAAACGTGTTCGTCCTATCTTTCTTACATATTCGAATGGTATTTTTCACTTGAGGGAATATGAATTTACCACTCCCCAATTATATAATTCCATCCGTTTACTACAACATAAAAAATATGCAGTACAAGAAGGATGTATCAATATAGAGAATATTCAACATATTTTGGATAGTGTTCAAATTGTGAAGGAACCAGAATTACCATTTCCTCAAGCAGATAGTTTTGATCGCGTAGTAAATCTTTGTGAATTATTGAAGCAAAGAGGCTTTATTTCTAAAAATTATATCACCCAAAATTATGACTTCAATCATAGGCAAACTGATTACTACTCTAATGCGGCAAAATATTTGGGATTAATAGAAATTGTTTATAAAAACCAACAAATTGGGTGCGTGCTTACCCGGAAAGGTTTTTACATATTTAATCAGCCAATTGTTGAACGACAGTTGGAATTTGTAAAACTTATATTGTCACATGCAACGTTTCAAAAAACCTTAAAATTATATTTTGATAAAGGAAATGTCCCAACTAAAGATGAAATAGTTGATATAATGAAAAATGCTAAATTATATAAAATTGATTCCGAACAAACATATAGGAGAAGAGCATCAACTGTTATATCCTGGATAAATTGGATTTTAGAATTAACTGAATAATTTCTCAAGCTATCCATCCCACTTCAAGCAGTATTGGGAAGGATGATTATTAACCAAACAGCATTTACTTAATGTAAGCAGCTTGATAATTTCCACTGAAGAAGTGCTTTCCGGTAGCGTCAAGAGAACACATAGCATTTTAGTAACCACAATCTAATAGTTTTGATAACGCTATTTTTCCCTGAAATATATGCTAATTTCCAATTGAATGCAGGTTTAACTTTTAACATTCGGAGTCTTTTTTATTTCACTCTATTTGCTTATTTTTGTATCTATAATAGCTTCTCGCTTAAAATGCTTACAAATTAACTGTTTGGCGATAGTTACAAAAAATATCAAAACTTGATATCTTTCTGTCTCTATTTGAGGTGGAAAATTTATTAATATTAAATTGTGAAAATTATGATTTGTAAAAAAAAGCACCGTTATGATCCTCAGCATGAGGATTTGCCAGACGATCAAGGAGGAACAGGTAGACATCGTTGTGCTGGATGCGCTTATGAAAGAGGGTATCAAGATGGATTGAATCGTAAAGAACAATTGAATTTAGACTTAGATTCACTACCTGAAAGTCAAGCAGGAACAATTAGACACAAAAGCCCTCATGCGGCATATGCTGCTGGCTATTTAGCAGGGGTTAAAGATTCTTATAAGTAAATTTTCCTGTCTTTTTAGATTTGTTTTCCCCACATAGCCTTACATTTGCTATGTGGGGATTTGTAATAGAAAGCATATATTCTATTAGTAGCCATCTGACATTATAACCTCGTAAGATTCCCAATTATATAATTATCCCCGAATTGTAATTATATATTTTAGTAGTTAATCAAACTCCGATTCACCTACTGCATTCTATTGTCAGTGATTGTAGCTTTGAAAAGCCATAAAACACGTAAAACAGCCGGTCCGCTTTTACAATCCATACCTTACAGGTCTGTTCATACTCCTCCGGCTTGGACTGTCTTGCAACGCCTTCTCCTGCCGGACATTTTCGTTTTCCGTATTTTCAGGCACGTCCTGTCCGGATGCGGGAGACAGTTCCAGCTGTATCTTGCGGTCAAGCGCGGCTAGGCAGGACTTCAACTGCTTCAGCTCGTCCTCCTTCTTCCATACCTTTCCCGCAATCTCCCGCAGCTGTGGAATCTCCTTTTCCAAAACCTCGTTCTTTGTCCTGTACTGTTCGATGGTGGAAGGTATCTTCTCCAACGCGTTCAGGAAATTGCGTGCGGCGGCTATCGGATCGGCCATCGCCAGATGCCCGTTATTATAGGTGTACTTGTAGTTCCCCTCGACCACGAAGCGGTTATCGGTAAACTCCAGACCGTCCTTGAGTATCCTCTCGCTGACCACCTTGACGGGAAAGCCGTAAAGCTCCCCGACACGGGTGTACAGGCCGCCGGTCGTAGCATTCCTTGAGATCTCCTGCAAGCGTTTTCCGATTGTCTTCTCGTCGGAAGAGTCCAGTCCGTCCACCTTGACAGGATTGAGCCGGTTGCCGTCCTTTCCGGTTTCCGAGACGGCGACGAACCGGTCCCAATCCTCCGTCATGGCTTCTATGACAGCCGTGTTGTTGCGCAGTTCACTTGTCTTGGACTCCAGTTTGAGCTCCGACTCTCGCTTGCCCTTGCTGAACGACTTGCGTTCCCCTTCGAGCGACGCGACACGCTTCTCCAATTTCGCCTTGTCCAACAGGTCGGTATTGCCGGAGAGCAACGCCATGTACTCCGAGAAGTTCATGCCCGATTTCTCGTCCATTGCCCCCTCGTCAATGGTACGTGCTCCCAACGCTCCGCTCTTGAGCTGCGAGATGAACGTCTGCTTGCAGTGCAGCAGGTTGAACTTGTAACTGTCCAGCGACTTTTCCACCGCATAGATGATGACATCCACGTTGTTTCCGGCAAAATGCTTGGCGATCTCGTTGCCTGCCCTGACCCCTCGTCCGTCACGCTGCTCGAGGTCGGACGGACGATCGGGTAGGTCAAGGGCATTACTGCCCTCTTCCCCCCTCAGAACCGTACGTGAGGGTTTCCCCTCATACGGCTCAAGCTTTTCAAAGTCTCTGTTCGTGTGCAGAGACCGGCTCATCCTACTTCTTGTTTCCATTGTTTTTACGGGATAATTTGAAACATTCATCATGAACCAACAGATTGCATTTCCGTCCGTCTTGTACGGTCGGCATTACATTCCATGCCTTATGCGTGTCAATCGGTTCACCACATATCGGACATTTCCGACCTTGCTTTTCCCATAGGTAAAGCAGGGATTTACGTCCTTTCAGCGTCACAAGCATCTTTGACTTCATTCTTTTATTGAAGTACAGGCGGCAGTCTGCGTCAAACGGATTCATGTCCCCCTTTATCTGCGTATATTGCAGAAAAGGAAACGAAGATGCCAGTTTCAACAAGGTAAGTTGGTCTTCTTTGCCGTTTGATTTCTTGAACTTAGCCGCAAAAGTCCAGCTGTTCCCTCGGATATTGTGCCAATAGCGGTCTTTTATCCACCGTTTCCCTTTCTTGGAATGACGGCGTTTAGCCCATTGCCACAAGGCGAGAAATATCTGATGGTCGATTCTGTGAAAAGAATCACGTGTCGCCCCATGCTGATAATATGCTCCCCATCCTCGAATTTTAGCATTCAACATCCTGATTAATGATTCCTGCTTGCAACCCTTATGACCTTTTGTCACCTTACGGATATTCTCCATAAAGCGTTTTTCGGCTTTCTTGGTCGGCTTGGTCAATATTTCATTGCCGAATTTGCGGATGTTGAAACCGAGAAAATCGAAACCGTCATGGATATTGGTTATCACCGTCTTTTCTTCTGATAAGGTCAGACCCCTTTCAGACATAAAGTCGGCTACCAATGGCTTGATTTCCTTTTCAAGTGTTTCACGGTTCTCGCAGGTAATTATAAAGTCATCAGCGTAACGGACAAGATTCACCATTGGCGAATATAACTTACCTTTGATTCTAACTCGTTTATATTTCTCTGCAAGGACTTTCTGCAATCCGTTCAATGTCATATTGGCAAGCGTGGGAGAGATAATGCCACCTTGTGGCGTTCCCTCCTCTGTCGGGAACATCTGTTTGTTGAAGATATAGCCGCATTTCAACCATTTTCGGAGTATTGCCTTGTCCATAGGGATGTTGGCAAGCAGCCATTCATGGCTGATATGGTCGAAGCACCCCTTTATGTCACCCTCCAGAATCCATTCGGGAGAATAGCCTTTTCGGAGAATGTTATGGCATTGCATTACCGCGTCCATACAGCGGCGTTCCTTGCGGAAACCGTATGAACGTGAGTCGGCTGTTGTTTCCGACACTGGTTCTAATGCCATAAGGTAGAGTGCTTGCATGGCTCTGTCTTTCATTGTCGGTATTCCCAACGGTCGCAGTTTGCCATTACTCTTTTTGATGTGGACTCTTCTCAATGGCTTCGGCTGGTAGCCTCTGCGTTTGAGTTTGCTTATCGCTTGTGTTTTTGCTTCGGGTTTCTCCCATGTTTCCATGTCCACTCCGGGGGTGTTGCCACCTCCGTTAGAAGTAACTCTCTTTACGACTAAGGCTTTTGCGTAAAAAGAGTGGGTCAGCGTCCACTGCAAGGCTTTCACCTTGTTGTATCTGCCTTCCTTCTGAGCCTTTACAATTCGTGCTTGTAGCTTTCTGACAGCCAACTCCGCTTTAGTCCAGTCTATTCTGTCCCAAAGTGTTTGCTGATTGCCAGCAGGCGCACACGATGTCTTGTTTTCGTTCATTTGCTTTCCTCCTTTTGAAAGTTCTAAAAGTTAATTGTAAAGAATCACCATTTGACAACATTCGGTTTGATTGCCTACCTAATGTCGTCACAGAAGTCTGCCCACTTTCGTGCCGGATGATGTCGCCCACATCAGCCCGTGATGTCGGTTCAATCCGTATCCGCTCCATTACAGAACGGCATTCGCTTTTTCTGTTATCTTATACCTGCACATCATTCGGCTTTCATTGCTGTCAGCTTACCTGTCATTTTTACATGACAGGAGATATACAGGCTTACCATGTTCCACATAGATAACTAACGGATAGGTTAGGTTCTGTCTC
>OMGU01001248.1_pt1 | contig 21648 bp, 14 predicted proteins | sample 1646121 | NCBI WGS metagenome assembly OMGU01 (sample SAMN05578581, study PRJEB25193) | human gut metagenome | biome: Human Microbiome; feature: human-associated habitat; material: feces | host: Homo sapiens | place: USA:Birmingham
CTCATCCCCTCCAAACCTCCCCTCTCCCACCCCAAAGACTTTTGTATGCGGGCATCAGGTCGGCTCCGTTTGGCGTAAAGGGCCGACCATCGTCTTTGCCCGAGCAAAAAAATGTAAAAACTGTTTTAGCATCCATTACATACGTTCGAGGATTGAGGCATGTCCATCTTTCCGAAATCAATATCCCCTCAATGCCGTTCTCTTTTGAAACGGAATACCATTACCATTTCAAAACGGATGCTCCCTTAACCATACAAAAACAGCGTACTGTATCCCGCTGTCCGGGCATCACATCCGCTCCCGCAGCCGACCGTACTTTTGCATGGTTCTACAAATCCGCAACAACGGAAAAGACACCTCCATTCACAGCAAAAGCAGTGAACAGGGATTCGATAAAGTTGAAAAGTTTAGGGGATGAGAGAAGGGGGATATATCCTCCCCGCCCCCAAGGAGCTCCCATGAATCCACTCAAATCCCTGCGGCAGCGGTACGTGGAGCTGTCGGAACCGTACCGGCTGCTGCTGCAGCTCAAGGCCGTAACGGGCGGGTTCTCGCGTTCGCTCCTGCCGGAATGCCTGCGTGAGGCGGGTGTCCAGCCGCCGCGCGGGCAGGTCTGGAACGCCGGGGATATCAGAACCGCACTCCACACCCTGCGCCAGATGGGGCTCACCGACGACAAGGACCGCGTCGTTGCGGAATTCGAGCATGATCTCTGTATAGAGGGCCTGCAACGCATGGCCCCGGCGGTGCGGAAGGTGCTGGAACGGGGGGCAGGCATCCATACCGCCGCCTTGAGACTGCGCCTTGCCGTATATGAACGGGATCTCAAGGCCTATGAAAGGGCCCGGCTTGACGCACAAGCGATGGAGGAAGGCGGCAACCATCCCTTCGCCGGGCAGTTTGCCGATACCCCCACCGATCCGGGCTGGCTGGCAGCACTCCCTCCGCGCATGAGGCTGGACGTGATCACCAACAATCTCATTCCGCTCGTCGAGGCAGGGAGCATCACCAGAAACCTACGCAACTGCCTGGACGTTTTGCCGCAACTGCGCTCCTCACTGGCGGATCAGCCTCCCTGCCCGGCACTGATCCTGTTCGACGCGCTCGCCGGACGCTACGCGGAAGCCCGCGCCCAGATTGTGCCGCTGCTGCTCGACAGGACGGAATTCAGGGGCCCCCTGTTTCAGGGCATCATCGCCTTCCTGGAAGGCGGGGACGCCGTGCCCGCGCTCCGGGAAGCACAAAAACGCTTCCGCAAGACCCGCGGCAAACGCAAGGCGAACCTGCCCGGCCCCGGCGGTCTGTGCTTCGCGCTGGCCCTGATCCGCGCCGATCAGCCGGAACTCCGCGAAGAATGCGCCGCCATACTGCACGAACTGTCCCCCCGCCAACCCGCTTATAAAGGGCTTGCGGCTGCAAAGGCGCTTCTCGGCCTCGCCAACGGACGCTCCGAAGCCGCCATGCTCAAACGCATTGAAGATCTGCCTTCCGATCCGCTCTCCGAGGCTGTTTTCCGGGCCGTGGACGCCAGCCTTGATGACGGTTCGCACGATGACCGCCCCACGGAACGCCAGTTTGAACGGCTCAAAGGCATACTGCCGCTCACGGCCTGCCTGTTCGCGGAAACGCTGGCCCGCCTCCGCCCGCAAGGGCCGTGGAAGGCATGGATCGAAGGCTTCCCGATACGCCATGTCCGGCTTACCGATTTTCTGGACCGCCGCGAAAATTGGGAGCGGGTCTTCGAAGCGCTGGTGCACAAGCTGCAACAGCCTGTGGTAAAAGAAAAAGCCAAAAAGCGCATCGCATGGCTCGTGGATACCGAGCGTTTCCGCGTGGAAGCCTTGGAACAGTCTTCCAAAGGCGAGGACTGGACCGCCGGGCGCGCCATTTCCCTCAAACGGCTGCACGAGGAATCCGAAACGCTGGACTGGCTCACCGAACAGGATCGTTCCGTGCTCGCCACCTTGCGCTGGTCGCGGTCATGGAACGGCACGACCTGCGAGGCCGACCCGTACCGGGCGCTTCCCGCGCTGGCGGGCCATCCGAACCTGCTCCGGGCGTCGGACCGCGTGCCCATCTCGCTGGCCTGCAAACCTGTGGAACTGGTCGTGCGGCAGGAGCGCAACGGGTACAGCCTTGCGCTCTCGCGGTGGATGCCGCGCGGGGAAATGCAGTGCGTGGAAGCAGCCCCGCGATCCTATATTCTCTATTATCTTCCGGGACGTCTGGAAGGCACCGCCGATCTGCTTGGAGAGCATGGGCTGAGCGTTCCCACGGAAGGCGGCCCCAGGGTGTTGGAACTGATCAGGAATCTGGACGAAGACGTCGTACGCCCGGTCATCCGGGCCGAAGAGGTATCCGCATCGGTCCGGCTGCTGGTGCGCCTGCGCCCCCTCGGTACAGGCATTGAAGCCGCATTGCACGTGCGTCCGTTCGGGATGCCCGGCACCCCGGCATTCCCTGTGGGCGACGGCCCGGTGGCCCCGTTGGCGGAGGTCGAAGGCCGCGCCGTGCGCGCGGAACGGGATTTCGAAGAGGAAATCCACGCGGCGAGGGCCCTTGTGCGTGCCTGCCCGACCTTGCGCGAACGTGGCGGCATCGGCCCGTGGTGCATTGAAGATATTGAAGAGGCTTTGGATTGCCTTCTCGAACTGGAACAGGCCGGCCCGGAACTGGAATGGCCCGAAGGAGAGAAACTCCGGGTCTGCCCGCAGGTTTCGACGGCACGGCTCACTGTGGATGTGCGCCATTCACGCGACTGGTTCCAGCTGCACGGGCAGATCGCGGTCAACGAGTCTCTGGTGCTGGATATGGCGCAGGTGCTGGAACGCCTCGCGCAGTCGAAAGGCCGTTTTGTACCCCTTGGGGACGGCGCGTTCCTCGCCCTGACCAAGCAATTCCGGCAACAGCTTGATCGGCTGGAACGGCTGGCTGAACGCGACGGCGCAAGCCTCCGGGTGCATCCGCTGGCGGCGGATACGGTGTGCGATCTGCTTGACGGGGCGGAGGTCAAGGGCGACGCCACATGGGAAAGCTGGCTTGGCCGCATCCGGCTGCCCGGCGGTACGCCCGCCGTGCCGTCGACGCTGCGGGCGGAGCTGCGCGACTACCAGCTTGACGGCTATGTCTGGATGTCCCGGCTGGCCCGCTGGGGCGCGGGAGCCTGTCTTGCGGACGATATGGGGCTCGGCAAGACCGTGCAGACCATCGCCGTGCTGTTGGCGCAGGCCGAGATGGGGCCGTCGATCATCATTGCGCCCACATCCGTCTGCCACAACTGGGAAAACGAACTCGACCGCTTCGCGCCCACGCTCTCGGTGCACCGTTTCGGCCCCGGCGACCGGGCCGCACTGGTGGGGGCCCTCGGCCCCGGCGACGTGCTCGTCGCAAGCTACGGGCTGCTGCATACGGAAGCCAAATGCCTCTCCGGGCGCGAGTGGCAGGTGGCCGTTTTCGATGAAGCGCAAGCGCTCAAGAACGCCGACACCCGCCGCGCCCGGGCCAGCCGCCAGATTCCGGCAGCCTTCCGCGTGGCGCTCACGGGCACGCCCATCGAAAACCGCCTTGAGGATCTTTGGAGCCTGTTCAACCTGATCAATCCCGGCCTGCTCGGTACGCGGCAATCGTTCCAGAAACGGTTTGCCGCCGCATCCGCGCCGTCCACGGAGGAAAACGCCGTTTCGGAAGGCCAGTCCGCCGCCCGGCAAGCCCTGCGCGCGCTTGTCCGGCCCTTCATCCTGCGCCGCACCAAAAGTGAAGTCCTTACGGAACTTCCCCCGCGCACGGAACAGGTTATCGAAGTGGATCTCCCCGACGATGAACGGGCTTTCTACGAGGCGCTGCGCCGTAATGCCCTCGCCTCGCTGGAGGCCGCCAAGCAAGAGGATGCCGAAGGTTCCCAGAAATTCAGCATCCTGACCGAGTTGATGAAGCTGCGCCGGGCCTGCTGCGCCCCCGCGCTCATCGATCCCGGCACCAGCCTCACGGGCGCGAAGCTCTCGGCTTTTATGGAATTGGTGGAAGAACTCGTGCGGGGCGGACACAAGGCGCTGGTGTTCAGCCAGTTCGTGGGCTGCCTTTCCGAGGCCCGCCGCCTGCTCGATGCCGCCGGATACGGATATCAGTATCTGGACGGCTCCACGCCCGACCGGGAACGCCAGGCGGCTGTGGCGGCATTCCAGTCGGGCAAGGGCGATCTCTTCCTCATCAGCCTGAAGGCGGGCGGGCAGGGGCTCAACCTTACCGCCGCCGACTACGTGATCCATCTTGACCCGTGGTGGAACCCCGCCGTGGAGGATCAGGCGTCCGACCGAGCCTACCGCCTCGGGCAGCAACGCCCCGTGACCGTCTACCGGCTGGTCGCGCGCGGGACCGTGGAGGAGTCCATCCTCAAGCTCCACCGTTCCAAGCGCGCCCTCGCCGCCGACGTCCTCGAAGGCACGGACGTGCCCTTGAGCGAAGCCGAACTCATGGATCTGATCCGCAGATAACGGCGTATCTCACCATGAAATTTGTAAGGCGATAACCTGCTGGCAGCCCACAAAAAAAGGAGTTCGCACTCCAAAGTGGAGCCGCTTTCCGATTTTCGGCAGACCATCAGTACGGGATGCCCCGGTTTGTTTGCAGAAGTGGCTTTCTTCGGATTACCCGGAGGAAGCCGCTTTTTTCTCTGGTAAAAGCCCTAAAAGCAGCACGTGTTACGATACGTTCACCGTTGCGGAGAAACGCAAACAAAATGTACGGCTGTCTGCCGCGAAAAGCAGCGCGGGCCGCCGTTTTCCGTGACAGACAGCCCTTTTTCATCTCTCAAAATCCGGCTGTTCGCCGGGATCGGCGTTGACCTTGTGCAGACACTGGATGACCCGGCGGGCGGTCCGGGAAAGATAGGCATGTTCCAGCCAGATGAGTACGGGCGCAAGGTCGAGGCCGGGCACGTCCAACCGACGCATCGGGAAAGATTCCAACGTCCCGGCGGCCACTTCCCGCTCGGGGAGTATGGCTACGGCGGACATGCCCTGCCGGAGCAGCTTGTGCAGCAGGCGGGTATCCTGCGAATCCAGGACCACGTTGGGGCGTACCCCTTTATCCTGAAAGGCGCGCATGATCAGATCATAGCCGCCTCCGCCGTCACGCCGCCGCGAGAGCATCAGCGGCGCTTCCCTCAGTTCCTCAACGCCGATGGATCGTGCCTCGGGCGGGGGAACCCCCTGCCCATACACGGCAACGAATTCCTGCCGCGCCAACGGGAGCATGGCGTAGTTGGCGTTCTGCACCGGAAGCTGGACCAGCGCGAAGTCAAGATTCCGCTCCTGCATGTGCCGTTCGAGGGACTGGTTGTCCATGACCCAGACCCGGAAGCGCAGATCCGGGAATTCCCGGTTCAGGGCCGGAATGGGTGTACTTGCCAGCGAGAGGCACGGCGGGCACACCCCGATCCGCACCAGACCGGAGACCTTGTTCCGGCTTTCCCGAATATCCTTTTCCAGACCCGCAACATAGGAAAGGATAAACTGCGCCCGCTGATACAGGGCCTCCCCTTCCGGCGTCACCTGCCACGCCTTCCCCTCTCGATAAATAAGCTGGACATCGAGCTCTTCTTCGAGTTCCTTCAGGCGCATACTCAACGGAGGCTGCGAAATGTGCAGGGCTTCCGCCGCTTTGCTGATCTGTCCCTTTTCGACAATCGCGCAAAAATACTCTAGCCGTTTCAAATCCATGCCCACCCCGCTTCCGCGCTGCCCCGTGCCGCACGGCATCCATCCCTTACACTGTGCATATCTATTCTGCTCAAATAACGAATGATTTTATCACACGCCATGCGGAGCCGCCTCTCCCGAATCTGCATATCAAAAAAGTATGCAATGCAGACTAAAAAGATATTTCTCAGAATACACAAAATGTTCTAAAAAACACAAGCAAGAGGAGGGCACAAAACCGCCCCCCGGAGGAGAATCTTATGGAATGGCGTAAAAGTCTCGCATGTGCACTGGCTCTGGCAGGGATGATGGCGTTCGGTCCGGGCGTCCGGCAAGCCGCACTGGCGGCGGACACCCACAGCCTCACGATCCTCGGCGGCGGCTCGGGAGGCCTGTGGGCCATCATTTCAGAAGGCGTGGGCGAAACCCTGCGGCGGAGTATGCCCAATGTCCGCGTGACCACCGAACCCGGCAAGGACGGCCCCAATCAGGTCATGACCAGCCGGGGCGAAGTCCAGTTCGCGCTGGCGACCGACGTCCTGACCCTCAAGGCCATCAAGGGCGAAGCCCCGTTCAAGGGCCGCAAGCTCGACAATCTCCGCCTCGTCGCGGTGATGAACCCCATCAACGCGCTCCAGTTCTTCGTGGACGCCAAAACCGGGGCCAAGTCCATTCAGGACATCAAGGACAAGAAGATTCCCTTGCGCATCACCGTCAACCGTCAGGGCACGCTCATCGACGTAGCAACGGAAGAGCTGCTCAAGACCTACGGCATCACCTACAGCGACATCGCCAAGTGGGGCGGCAAGGTCTACAAGATCCCCGGACCCGAAGCGACCGACCTCTGGGACGCCGGACAGATGGACGCCATCGTCGAAGTTTCCCAGTTCCCCACCAGCCGCTTTTACGAACTGGGCCAGAAGCATGACCTGATCATGCTGCCCATCGATCCGGCCAATCAGGAAAAGCTGAACAAGGAACTCGGCACCTCTTCCCTGACCATCCCCGCGGGCACCTATTCCTTCCAGAAGGAAGACTGTCCCACCGTCTCCTCGCAGCTCCTGCTCATCACCAGCGCGGATCAGCCCGACGAAGTGATCACGGGCGTCCTCAAGGCCATGACGGCGAACATCGACTACCTGCACAGCGTCCACGCGAACCTGCGCGACCTCTCGCCCGAAACGATGTCGGCCAACACGTCCATCCCCATGCATCCCGCAGCGGAAAAGTTCTTCCGCGAACTCAAGAAGTAACTGTCGCATCCTGCCCGGGGGCCTTCACCGGCCCCCATGTGCGGGGATTTTCCCCGCAGGGCTCGACTCGTCCCTGAAAAACGGCCCATAGGGAAAACGCCAATCCCCCGCGCGGGCGGGGAAACTCCGCAGGCGGCGCCGCGCGGAGGGGGTTCGCCCCCAAGGAGTATGGTTATGAGGCTAGGATTGTTCTTCAAGGAAGGCAGACGCAGAAAGCTGTCCCCCCTATGGAGCAGGATCGTCGGCGTGCTCGTCGTCCTTTTTGCGGCGGTGGAACTGTATGGAGCGCCGTTCGGGTTCATTGACTCGTTCATCCTGCGCTCGCTGTTCGTCTCTTTCGCGATAACGCTGACATTCATCTGCTACACCCCGATCCGCACCGAGCCCGGACAGTCCGAAAACGTCCCCGTGCCCGACATCCTGCTGGCCTGTATCAGCCTCGCGGCGGGTGCCTACATGGTGCTGAACGGGGCGGAACTCGTCACCCGCTGGACCGGCGTCGATCCCCTGACGCCCGCCGACTGGGCGGTCACGGCGACCTTCGTGCTGCTGACGCTGGAAGTCACGCGGCGCACGGTGGGCCCGGTTCTGCTCGGGATCATCCTCGTGTTCATCGTCTATAACTTCGTGGGCGAATACCTGCCCGGCTATTTCGGACATCGCGGCTCCACGATGGAAGTCTTCCTTGACCGCATGGTCTACACCTACGACGGCATCTTCGGCACCCCGGTCGGCGTGGCCTGTACCTACGTATTCATGTTCGTGCTGTTCGGGCAGGTCTTCAACGCGGCGGGCGGCGGCAACTTCTTCTTCAGGCTCGCGGCTTCCATCGCCGGACGTATGCGCGGCGGACCGGCCAAGATATGCGTCATCGCCAGCGCCCTGTACGGCACGCTGTCCGGCAGCCCCGTGTCCGACGTCGTCACCACCGGCAGTATCACCATCCCGCTCATGAAGCGCCTCGGCTACGGCGAGACGTTCTCCGGGGCCGTGGCGGCATCGGCCTGTTCCGGCGCTTCCATCCTGCCCCCGATCATGGGCACTGCGGCCTTCCTCATGGTGGACGTGGCGGGCATCCCCTACATCGAGATCGCCATCGCCGCCACCCTTCCGGCCATCATCTACTATTTCGGCCTCATGATGCAGGTCCATTACCGCGCCGTGCTCAAGGGGATGCGCCCCATTTCCGAAGATACCGACCACGAAAGCGCGTGGACCGTCCTCAAGGAAAACTGGCTCTACATCATTCCCATCGCGCTGCTCGTGACCCTGATCATCCAGCGCGTGAACCCCACGGTCGTCGGCCTTCTCGCCACCGCGTCCGTAATCGTCATCAGCTGGCTCATTCCCGGCCACCGCATGGGCATCAAGGAACTATACGAAGTCATCCGTAAGACCGGGCTCGGCATCCTGACCGTGGCCAACGCCTCGGCCGCCGCCGGCATGGTCATCGGCGGGATCATGCTCACCGGCCTCGGCGGGAAGTTTACCAGCCTCGTATTCGCGGCGACGGGCGGCCAGAGCGGCCTGTGCCTCAGCATGGTGGCCATCGTCTGCATCATCCTCGGCATGGGTATGCCCGTCCCGGCGGCCTATGTGCTCACCGCTACGCTGGCGGCCCCGGCCCTGCTGGAATTCAAGTTCTCACTCATGAGCGCACATCTGTTCATTGTGTATTTCTCGGCTATTTCCGCCATTACGCCTCCCGTAGCCGTGGCCGCCTACGCCGCCGCGGGCATTTCGGAGGGTGACCCCAACGCGACGGGGGTACAGGCCGTCAGGCTGGCCGTCGCGGCCTACATCGTTCCCTTTGTGTTCATGTACCGGCCCGCGCTCATCCTCGACGGCTCGCTCCCCGAAATCCTCTGGACGGCGGTGGTCGCCACAGCGGCGGTCTACAGTTTCGCCAGCGGCCTTGAAGGCTATCTCCACGGACGCCTGCGCTTCCCGCTCCGGCTGGCGCTCATGGCGGCGGGCGTGGTCTTCGTATGGCCCGACACGTGGGCCGACCTTACCGGCTTCGCCATCCTCGGCGCGGTCACGGCCCATCAATACGCTATCCGCAAGAACAATCCTGATCCGGTCTGCCTCGCGCAGCCCCAAGGGGAATGATTATGACGGCATCACAGACCATCCGGCTTGAAACCGAACTCCTTATCCTCGGAACCGGGGCCGCGGGCTGCGGGGCGGCCCTCGCGGCCCGGCAGGCGGGCATCCGTACTCTCATGGTGGATAAGGGCAAACTCGAAAGCTCCGGCTGCCTCGGCGGCGGCAACGACCACTTCATCGCCGTGCTCAATACGGACGAGCCGCAGGACACCATCGACGATCTGGTAAAGGCCTACCTCAAGCCGAGCAGCGGCTATTCGGAAAAGCAGATCCGCGACTGGGGCGAAGTCATGCCCGCCATGGTGGACTTCCTCGAAGGCGAAGGGGTGAAGCTGCTCCACAACCCGGACGGCAGCTACCTGCGCACGGCGGGGCGCGGCGAACCCGCGTGGTACATCAACATCGCCGACGGGCAGATGATCAAACGCCTCATAGCCCGCAAGATACGCTCAATGGGCGCGGACGTGCTCGACCACGTGATGATCACGAAGCTCCTCAAAAAGGACGGGCGGGTGGTCGGCGCGGCCGGGTACAACGTGCTCGACGGCACCTTCTACGTCATCCGGGCGGCGGGGGTGATCCTCGCGCTCGGCAACAGCTGCAACCGCGCCACCGCCAACTCCACGGGCAACCCCTACAACACGTGGCACAGCCCCTTCAATACCGGCAGCCAGTTCGTACTGGCCTACGAAGCCGGGGCGGACATCATCAACATGGACATCAAGCAACAGGCCACGCTCGTCCCCAAGGGCTTCGGCTGCGCCGGGATGAACGGCATCAACAGCGCTGGCGCGCACGAGCTCAACGCCCTCGGCGAGCGGTTCATGGGCCGCTACCATCCCATGATGGAAAACTGCCCCCGCCAGTTTCAGGTGGGCGGCACCTACCAGCAGCAGGTCGAAGGCAACGGGCCGCCTTTCTACATGGAAATGCGCCATATCGATGCCGAAAGCCTGCGGCATCTCCAATACACGCTGATGCCCGGCGACAAGGCCACGTTCCTTGACTACTGCGAACAGCGCGGCGTGGATTTCGCCACCGCGCCCATGGAAGTGGAGCTTTCCGAAATCGAATTCAGCGGTATGCTCGCTACGGACGACGGATTCAGGAGCACGGTGCCCGGTCTGTACAACGGGTGCGTCTTCTACACGTTCTCCGGCTCCATGTGCAGCGGCTACCTTGCGGGCCGTTCCGCCGCAAGCGAAGCCGGCGCGGTGCCGGATCTCGACGGGCTGGAAGCCGAAATCGAAGCCGAGCGCGCCCGGATAGCCGCACCTCTGACCCCGCGCGGGGACGCCCTGCCGCAAGCGATGTTTGAAGCCTCGATCCGGCAGGTCATGTCCTACTACATGGGGTTCGTCCGCAACGGCAAGGGGATGGATGTCGCGCTGGAGCGCCTTGCCTTCATAGCTTCGCAGGCAGACAAGCTTTCCGCTTCGAACATGCACGAACTGATGCTTGCCCATGAGTCCCTGCACCTGCTCCAGAGTTCCACCCTGTCCACCCTGTGTTCGCTCGAGCGCCGGGAAAGCGGGCGCAGCATCTACCGCCGCAGCGACTATCCCGAAAAGGACCCGGCGCTCGACCGCGTGCTCGCCGTACGCCGGGGCGCGGACGGGCCTGAAGTTTTCTGGCTCTGACGGGGCGCCGCCCCGAACCCCGCCGGAGGGGCGCTGCCCCTCGGAACCCCGCAAGGGGCGAGCCGCCCCTTGACCCGGCAAGGCCGTTTCGCCTCCGGCGCAACGGCCCCGGTGCGGGAGGAGCATTCTCCCCGGCCGATCCGAAAACAGAGCCGCCTTATCAGACGCAACGCCGGAGCATCCGGTCAATACGAAGGAACGCATCATGCCTCCGATTTACAGCAAGGAATGGAACAGGATCACCATACAGGTACGCGGGGATCACCGTCAGGGCCGCACGTCGCCCTGCGAACATGCCTGTCCCCTCGGCAACGGCATCCAGCAGATGCACACGCTGATCGCCGCCGGAGAAACCGGCAAGACCCTCGCCCGGCTGCACGCCCGCAACCCCTTCCCCGGCATCACCGGACGCGTGTGCCCGCATCCGTGCGAAACCAAATGCAACCGGGCCGAATACGACGAGCCCGTCGCCATCCATGCGCTGGAGCGGTTTGCCGCCGACACCGGGCATGAAACCCGCTTCATTCCCCTGCCCGCCTCGGGCAAGCGCGTCGCCGTGGTCGGTTCCGGTCCCGCCGGGCTCACCGCCGCCCGCTTCGCCGCCCTGCTCGGGCACGCCGTCACCGTTTACGAGAGCGCGCCGGTCATGGGCGGGGTGCCGCGCCATGCCGTGCCCGACTTCCGGCTGCCCAAGGATGTGGTGGACCGCGAAACCGGGGCCATAGTAGCCTCCGGCGTGCAAGTCCGCACCAACGTCACCGTGGGCCGCGACATCACCCTGCAAAGCCTGCTCGACACCTACGACGCAACCATCCTCGCCGTCGGCCTGTGGAAGGAACGCCGCCTCGACATCCCCGGCAAGGAACACCTCGTTCCCGCCGTGGGCTGGCTCAAGCGCTCCACGCTCGAACGCCAGTCCCTCGCCGGGAAAACCGTGGTCATCCTCGGCGGCGGCGGGGTCGCCTTTGACTGCGCCTTCACCGCCCGCCGCCTCAACGCCGATGCCGTACATATCGTCTGCCTCGAACCTACCGACGCCATGCGCGCACCCGCCGAGGAGGTGCAACAAGCCCTCGACGAAGGCATCGTCATCCACAACAGCCACCTCAGCCACGCCGTCGCCCCGGAAGGCGGACGCCTCCGCTTCGAGGCCCGACCCGTAACCTCGTTCTCCTTTGACGAAACCGGCGCACTGCATACGGAATTCGCTTCCGGAGATCCCCTGTGCATGAACGCGGATCTGGTCATCTGCGCGAGTGGCCTGCAAACCGACGAGACCCCGCTCGAAGGCGTGGACATGGCCCGCACCCCGCGCGGCTTCGTAGCCGTCGATCCCGTCTCCTTCCGCACGTCGGTTCCCGGCCTCTACGCGGCGGGAGACATCGCCAACGGCCCTTCGCTCATCGCCCGGGCCATCGGGCACGGCAGGCAGGCCGCCATTGCCGTACATAAGGCCCTTTCCGGCATGGACCCCGCCGAGAACCTCGACATCTGGATCGATGAAACCGGGCGGGTCCGCGAAGATCACGTCCCCGCCCTGCCCGCGCCGCATGTCGTGGCCTTCAAGGAAATCATGCACGCCGACTACCACGAACACGCCGCCCGGCAGATCCTGCCTCCCGCCGCCAGCGACGGCCCGGAACTGGCGTTTGCCGAACTCTCCGGCGGGCTCGCGGCCGAAGCCGCCGTTGCCGAGGCCGGACGCTGTATGCATTGCGGCCACTGCATGGAATGCGGTTCATGCGTGGAAAGCTGCCCCGGACACATCCTCGAAATGACCGACGATGGCCCGGCGGTAGCCTACCCGTCCCAGTGCTGGCACTGCGGCTGCTGCCGCATCGCCTGCCCCACTGGGTCCATCGCCTACCGTTTCCCGATGACCATGATGCTGTAACAAGGCGAAAAACTTCCTTTAACCCGTATCGCTATGTTACCTCCCTGCATTATCACAATAAAAAAGAATACAAAAAAATCCCCAGACGCCCCACAGCCGTTTTGCCGCAAGGCGAAACGGCCCCGGGGGTGCAGGGAGCACTGCTCCCTGCCGGGGGAGTCCGAGGGGCGGGAAGCCCCTCGGAAAAACGTTCGCCAACCTCCGTATCCAAGGAGCTTCCCATGTCCCTCACCGCCGCCGATATTACAGATCTGCGCACCGCCCTCAAACTGCTGGACCAGCACGGCGAACTCGCCCAAACAGACGTCGAAGCCGATCCCGTGGCGGAACTCTGCGGCGCATACCGGCATATCGGCGCGGGCGGCACGGTGGCCCGCCCCACCCGCATCGGCCCGGCCATGCTTTTCAATAAGGTGAAGGGACATCCCGGCGCACGGGTCGCCATCGGCGTGCTCTCCAGCCGCAAACGCGCCGCCCTGCTGCTCGGCACGGAGCCGGAGCGCCTCGGCTGGCACCTCATGGATGCCCTTCAACACCTCATCCAGCCTGCCGCCATCAAGGGAATTGCCCCTTGTCAGGAAGCCGTGCACCGCGCCGACGAGCCGGGGTTTGATCTGCGCCGCCTCGTCCCCGCGCCCACCAATACCCCAGAGGACGCCGGGCCGTATGTCACGATGGGCCTCCTGTACGGGAAAGATCCGGAAAACGGCGACGAGGACGTGACCATCCATCGCATGTGCCTGCAGGGGCCGGATACCCTGTCCGTCTGGTTCTCGCCGGGCCGTCACATCGACGTGTTCCGCGCCAAGGCCGAGGCCGCGGGCAAGCCTCTGCCCGTGTCCGTCAGCATCGGGCTTGATCCCGCCATCTATCTCGGCGCGTGCTTCGAGCCGCCCATGACCCCCATCGGCTTCAACGAACTGGCCATCGCCGGGGCTCTGCGCGGGCGGGCCGTGGAACAGTGCGCCTGTTTGACTGTGGATGCCAAGGCTCTGGCGTGGGCGGAGTACGTCATCGAGGGCGAAATCCTGCCCAATGTGCGCATCGCCGAGGACGCCCAGTCCGGCAACGGCAAAGCCATGCCCGAATTCCCCGGCTATTGCGGCCCCTCCGATCCGCAAACCCCCGTCATGCGCGTGACCGCCGTAACCCACCGGCTGCATCCGATCATGCAGACGACCATCGGCCCGAGCGAAGAGCATGTGAATCTCGCGGGCATCCCCACCGAAGCCAGCATCCTCGGCCTTGTGGAGCGGGCCATGCCGGGCCGCGTGCGCAACGTCTACGCCGCAAGCTGCGGCGGCGGGAAATTCATGGCCGTGCTCCAGTTCCGCAAGGCCACCATCGCCGACGAAGGCCGCCAGCGTCAGGCCGCCCTGCTCGCGTTCTCGGCCTTCCCCGAACTCAAGCATGTCTTCCTCGTGGACGACGACGTGGACCCTTTCGACATGAGCGACGTGCTCTGGGCCATGACCACCCGCTATCAGGGCAATCTCGACACCGTGTTTCTGCCCGGCGTACGCGGGCACGTCCTCGATCCCACGCAGTCGCCGCTCTACGATGCCCGCATCCCCGCACGCGGGGTCGGCTGCAAGGCCATCTTCGACTGCACCGTGCCTTTTGACCAGAAAGAACGCTTCCAAAGGGCTCCTTTTATGGAAGTCGACCCCGGAAAATTTCTCATCTGAGCCTCAAGGATGCGTCATCGGCACGAGCCGGCCGCCTCCGCCGGAACCGCTCCGGGGCGCATCCTTGGATTACCGGGCATACCAACGCTTCCGCCAAAAGGATAACACCATGAAAAAACGTCTTGTCGTAGGATTGAGCGGAGCCAGCGGCGCGATCCTGTGCGTCTCGCTGCTTGAGGCCATGCGGAGAGAAAAGGATTGGGAAGCCCACCTCGTCACCAGTGAGGCGGGTGAGCGCGTCCTGCGCGAAGAAACCGGCATGAGCGGAACGGATCTGGCGGGGCTGGCCTTCCGCACGCACGACATCGGCAACATCGGCGCGGCCATCGCCAGCGGCACCTTTGAAACGGAAGGCATGGCGGTCGTGCCGTGCAGCATGAAAACGCTGGCGGGCATTTGCCACGGGTATGCGGAAAACCTGCTCCTCCGCGCCGCCGACGTCACCCTCAAGGAACGCCGCAAACTGGTGCTCGTGGCCCGCGAAACCCCGCTCGGGCTCGTCCACCTGCGCAACATGACCGCGCTCGCGGAAATGGGCGTGACCATCCTCCCGCCGATGCTGACCTATTATCAGCACCCCCAATCCATAGAGGATATGACCACCCACATCGTGGGCAAGATCATGCGCGAATTCCAGCTGGAAGCCCCCGGCTTCAGGAGGTGGGAAGGATCATGATCGGCGACGCGACACTGACCCGGCTGGTGCGCGGCAAGGAAATCGTCCTGAACGCCCGGCGGCAGGGCGGAGACTGCCTCCTCAGCGTGACCGGAGGCGACGCCCCGCACATCGGCGCGGCGGCATTGTGCGCTGACGGCGAAATCCGCCGTCTTGACCGCAACGGGCACCGCGAGGGCGAACTCGCCGCCGAGCTTGCCGAACGTGCGGCGTCCAAACTCGGCTGCTGCGTCTGCGCCGTGTGCGGCATCCATTTCGACGGCATCAGCCGCGCGGAAATCGCTTCCGTGGTCGCGGCGGTCAGGGATATGGCCGACACATGGCTCGGCTCGGCCTCCCATCACTGAAGGAAGGCCAAGCCCTTGTTTATTTGATAAAACGGGATGCTCTCCCTAAAGGAACAATTCCGGCTCGCGGCGCTCCGTACATCGGGCTGCCAATCCCGCCATTTGAGCGGCGAACACGGGCGCGACTTCGGGACGCGGCCCGCGCACCGCGACCGGGCAGATACGCACGCAGCCGAAGCAGAACAGGCAGCGTTCCGGCTCGGTCACGGCATATGTCTCGGAATCAATGATCCGAACCGGGCACGTCCGGGCGCACAGGCCGCAGCGGATACAGGTTTCGGCGTCCAGCAACTCGGGCGCGAACGGCGTCGGTTTGTACTCCTTGTACGGGACAGCCCCCGGCACGCTCAGAGGCGGCATGGAACCGGCAAGGCCATCCGCCTTGGCCCGCAGAGCACTGCCGAAACGCTTCATGACCGCGAGATCGGAAGCGTCTGGGCGCCCACGGCCCATATCGGGGTTGAGGCAGTGCTGCGCCACGAACGCGGCGGCACCGAGCGTCACGCACCCCGCCGCCTCGCCGAGCGTTTTGAGTTCCAGAACCGCATCGTCGTAATGCCGGTTGCCGTACACCGCGACCGGCACGAACGGCGTGCCCTCGCCGCGCAAGGGCAGCCCCTCATGGAACAACGATGGAATGCGTCCGTAATAAACCGGCATCCCGGCGATCACCAGCTCGTCCGGCCCGGTTTTCAGGATTGCGGCGCGGCTTTTGGGATCGCCCCAGTCCGTTTCGGAAAGCTCGGAACAGCCGAAGCCTTCGGCCACCGCCCGCAACGTCCGCTTCGTCGTTCCGGTCGGGCTAAAGTACGCAATGTGCACCCGTTTGATTTCCATGGCCATACTCCTCTGGGCATCCCTCCGGGAAACCGTGCGGGGACGCTCCTTTCCGTTACAAAGGCGTTCTATCCAAATAACACTTTGAAAATAATCAATTTACCATTCATTTTCCGTACCATTCTGCACCATTTTGATACAACAGGAAAGAGCCGGAGCTGTCCGGCGTTGAGACGATGCCAACGCGTGGCTCCGGTAAAGGCCAGTTCCATGCGTACGAGAAGGGCAATGCTGTGTCCTCTGCGCGGGATGGGTTGTACAGGTTTGTCCAACCAAAACCGACTACTTCCGGGCCCGTACTCCAGAGGAACACAAAAAATACTGGTGCCGTAAGTAAAGAAACAGCGAATCGCCAGAGGATCGCTTACCGTTTCTTGGCGGTCGATCCGGGCAAAAACCGTTCAAATTCCGCGGGGCAGTTCCGTTGTGGATGTCTTCATGATTCCCTCCTTCCCTTCCGCACGTGAAAAGCCGCCTCATGCTTGCGGCCGGAACCGGGCATGAAGCGGCTGTAACCGAATCGGGAAAACATTTTACAACTTTCCCCTGCAATCTCAACACAGTGATACTATTGTGGCTTGTGTATGATATCTATGTGTTCGGCCTCATTTTCGCCGTTCGGGTAAATGCGGTAGGTATATTCGCCGTCATTTACCTTCACGTTTTCCACCTCCCGCGTGAAACGAGTCTTGCCCGAGTCATCCTGCACGGTGAGCGTTCTGGTTTTTCCGTCCGCCGATATGCTCCAAAGGCCATGCATCCTCGGTTTGCCGTCCAAAGAAGTTATCTTGAAAGTGTAGTCGGGAAAATATTCCGCTTTACCGAAGAATGCCGCGACGTTTTCATCCGTTGCGGGCATGCTTGCGCCCTTTTGGTCAACAGCGTCCGTCGTAACCCATACCTTGCCGACCATGATCTGCTCATAAGAATTCAGGGGAGCATTGGCTTCCGGAGCTTTTTCGGCCGCGAACGCTGTTGAGGCAAGCATGAGGGTCAGAAAAAAGCTGAAAATATGTTTCACTGCAAGTCTCCCGTTCCGTCTGCACAAAACAGAGGGTTATAGATTTATCCAGATAACAAGCTTACTTTATAGATTTTTTTAAGTGTAAAGCTACTATATTTGCCGATTCGGACCTTATTTACATGCGAGCCTCCAGAATCCGTAGGCTTTCTTTTTACCCACACCTCGGGAACGTGTTCAGGGTGTGGGGCTCGCGTTTTCGTACTGTAGCCCCATGAGCAGGACTTTGGTGTGCCTCAGCGGAAACCAGTGTCTGCCTGCTCTTGGCTTGGGTGCCTTCACCGGACCCACATGCGAACCATATCCAGCATACTCACTCAGCAGGACGAGAGTTTTCTTGCTGTGATCACGTCCCGCCAAATACCTGCTGAATGCGGAACAGCGAAAGCCCATGAAGGCTTTTCTCGAGGCCAATGCTGGAAGGTGGTTTTGGTGGCAGGATCCCGTCGACGGCGTTTACCGCTACGCGCGGATACCCCTCCAAAAGTCGATGGATGTTCATCACCACGCCGTGATGGTATCTGCATAAGTGCGAACAGTTATTGGAACGCAAGGAACCAGTTCGGTTTGTGAAAAAACAAGGCTAAAGGCACAAAAAAACATCCCCCTCTCAGCACGCGCTAAGGGGGGGATGTCCCACATGTTCTTCCGTATATCCAAACCCATCATACCAAGAGAGCACGAAGGCGCCCTTTATTGTCCGCACCAAATATCTTGGCACAAAACAATTTTATTTTACTGTATTTATTAAATAAATTTTTTCAGTTATAAAAAGCTCTCCACAGCCCGGATAATACAGACGCTCCCGGCGAAGGCGATCATGACGAGCAGGATGCCCTGGAAAACGCTCTCCCGGACGAAACGGGCGACGGGCAGGGAGACGACGAGCCCCACCAACGCGCCGGGCATCCCCCAAAGTGCGGCCTTGACCACGACGGGAGTATACAGTCCGGCGGCGGCTTGAACAATGCAGGTGCAGATGCTGATGCCAAGAAAATACAGGCTGAGCGTCCCGCGAGTAGTGTCTTTGTCCCAGCCAACGTAGAGCGCATAGATCGCCACTGGCGGCCCGCTGAAGCTGATCGCCGCGTTGGCGAACCCCGATGCGAACCCAGATACGGCGCAGCCCCGCACGCTCTCGGGGTGCGCCGTATCGGCTCGGTGCAAGAGTTGCCACGCCACATATACGATCAAGGCAGCCCCAAGCCCGCCCTGTAGCCAGATTCCCGGAACCACCCGAAGCACGCACACGCCGATGATGAGCCCCGGGATGCATCCGAGCAGCATGGGAATGATCGGCGCCACCCGCGAATGGGCGCGGTACATCCATGCCACATAGACCGCAAGGGTCACCGCTACGAGGCAGGTAGCCGGAACGGCCTCGCTCATCTCCAGCACACAGGCCACAATGGGCAAGGCGACCATCGCTGCCCCCATCCCGCTGACACCGTTGATGAAGCCGCCGAGAAACCATGCCAAAAACACGAGGGGGTAGCTGGATTCGAACATAGAGGCCCCGCGCGGCCTGTCCGGACCTCCGGAACACGCCGGATAAAAAGCGATTGTGAGAGAATACCCTTTTTTGCTCTAACAGGAGAACCCAAGGCTGTACAGAGGGCAAATGCCCTCTGAAAACGGCATGGGACCCCTTGCGAAAACGTTTTCGCTCTTATGTTGAAACATTGCGGATTATCTTAAAAAGAGTACGCCACCGATGCTGCTGAAGGCGGCACCTTCCCTCGCGGAACCCCCCGTTTTCCACAACAAAAAAGACGAGGGGAAAGCCTCGTCTTTTTCGTGTCGCCCAAGCTCATCCTCCGCCGTCCGCAAAACCGAACGGAAGCGGAACAGGGGATCATTCGTGCTTGTTGAAAAGGAATTCGGAATGCGGGTTACAGTCCTCATCGTCCTCATCGCCCTCGTAAGGGCAGATGCCCTTGGGGAGGATCTGATGGACGATCATGGCGGTGACGCCGCCGGAAACAATGGCGGAATCAAAGAATATCTTGAGGAAACGCGGCAGGCGTTCAAAAACTTCCGGGGTAGTCATGGACATGAGGCCCACCCCGATGGACACGGCAATGATGATGGATTCACGTCGGTTCACTTCATGCTGCAACAGGATGCGGATACCCGAACAGGCGATGGTCCCAAAAAGGACGACCAGCGCGCCCCCGAGCACGGGGCGGGGCAGAAGCTGGAAAAACACCACTATAATGGGAAACAGAGCGAACAGGATAAACAGCACGCCGCAGAATTTGCCCACCTTGCGGCTGGCGACGCCGCTGAGCTGGATGACGCCGTTGTTCTGGGAGAACGTCGCCACGGGGAAGCAACCGAATATAGCCCCGAGGGAGGTCATCATGCCGTCGCAAAGGATGCCGCCCGCCAAACGGCTACGGTAGACGCGACCACGCACGGGCTGTTCAGAGACGACGCTGGTGGCCGTCAAGTCGCCGATGGCCTCAATGACCACAACAAGAAAAAGAAAACTCAAGACAAGGAATGAATGCAAGTCAAAGCCGAAGAAGCCGAACTTGAACGGCACGGGCATGATGAACCAAGTATGCTGTTCGGAAAGGATGTTCCAATTGACCTTGCCCATTACTATTGCCACTGCGAAGCCGACAAGGATGCCCACGATGAGCGAGCTCATGCGCAACAGCGGGTTCTTGCTGCGGTTGACGCAAACGATAGCGAGAATGACCAGCGTGCCAAGGAACAAGTTGGAGATGTCCCCAAATGTTCCATCGGCCTTGGCCGCGAACCCCCCTGCGAGATCGATCGCTCCCACGCGCACGAGGGAGACGCCGATCATCATAACGGTGATGCCAGCCACGGTGGGTGTGATGATCTTGCGCAGGAACGGCATGATACGGCTGCCCGCCATGACCACAAACCCGCCGATGAAACACACGCCGAAGAGAGTTGATAGCGCCTGCTCCCACGACATGCCCTGCTCTTTCATGAGGAGGGCCCCCACCGCAATGAGCGTGCCGGGAAACGCGAAGCTCGTCGCCTGGATGCTCAACATGCCGGAACCGATACCGAAGGGCCGGGACACCTGAAACCAGATCCCGATGCCCGCGAACAGCAGGGACATGCTGACAAGGTAGGCGATGGCTTCCGGGGGGACGCCCAACGCGCCCGCGACGATGGCGGGCGGTGCCATGACGCTGAGCACCATGGCCAAAATGTGCTGGAGGGCGGCCAGCAAGGACGAACCGAAAGGCGGATGGGACTCGAGGCCGTAAATCAGTTCGCTTTCTTTTTCAGGATTGGGCGTAGCGGGCTGCGAGGCCGGGGCGCTGGACATAGGCATCCTCCAGAGGCTTGGGGATGGGAGATCTTCGCCGGGAAAACCAGCGGCGGCCAACCAAGGCCGCGTGCGATCTCTTCCGGGGTTGTTCCATTTCTTACGGAAATCAGGTTTCCGTGTACAGTATAATGAGGCCCCGCATCACCACGTATGGCAGATGAGGCAGTAATTCTGATCTTCGGCGTGTTCCTTGTGGCAGACCCAACAAGGAACCTCCGTTCCCCAGTGCGGAGAAATATGAGGATTTTTCTTTCCACGGGAGGCTGTCCGTTTGGCGACCTCCGATGCATCATGGCATTTGGCACAGGATACCGCCCCGGCCTGTTTTGGATTTTTCTGCCCGGTGTGGCAGTCCGCACATGCGAGATCCACATGAGCATCCCGAAGCGCCTTCTGTGGCGCGGCTCCGGAAGGGGCGGCAAGACACAGGACCGCCAGACATATCGCCAGTGTCCAAGCGTACTTCATGGTGGTTCAAACATCCTTAAAGTAATACGTTAAAAACAGTTGCCGTAACCGGACCATCAAATGCGCTGGCCATAGGGCAATGGCATTCAAGCACACAATCCCACCATCAAGACCGGATATGGGCCGTTGGGGAATTGAAAACACAGGATGCTGCTTTGAGCCCATGAGAGACATACTCCCAACAACTCAAAAGCATATCTATATCTTATTTCACAACAATCATTTTCAGAGCAAAAACGCGGCATGGCCCATTATAGAAAATACACCATTGGTTCCCCATCTTAAAAAGAACCTTTTTCCACGCGGAACCGGACCCTTCCGTTTTCTTCCGATCCCAATGGGCGGCAATATCACTTGCTGATTCCTTATCCTGTTGCACCTCCCTAGTAAAGATTCTCACAAGGGATTTTCTGATAAGGACATTCCCGAGGCGACTCTTTTCCTTTTTTTCGCCTGTCTCGTCAGCATGTTCCATTTCCTATGCCGCATACGATAATACAAACTTTTCCGTGCATGGGTCAAAACGGTTTACGCGTGGGCTTCAACGGGCATTCCCATATATTCACGTCGCCGCTCCAGAGACAGAAGCCTCAGATGGTACTCTTCTTCGATTATCTGCTGTTCTTCCTTATTCAATTTTTGATAAAAAGGAACCCACCGGCCTAGCCGGTGGTTCTTCATATGCGCCTGTAAGGCTCTG
>OMGU01001277.1_pt1 | contig 21045 bp, 17 predicted proteins | sample 1646121 | NCBI WGS metagenome assembly OMGU01 (sample SAMN05578581, study PRJEB25193) | human gut metagenome | biome: Human Microbiome; feature: human-associated habitat; material: feces | host: Homo sapiens | place: USA:Birmingham
ATACGAGATAAGCTAGTGACTGGAGTTCAGACGTGTGCTCTTCCGATCTGGTCAGCTCCTTTCCCTTCCAAAACACCCCGGTTCAAAAAGTGCCCACCCATGCCATACGATAAAAACGGCGGAAAAGCACTTGCCTTTCCGCCGTTTTTCGTTCTTATTTATTGCCCTTAAAAATGCTCAAAATATCAAAATAGCCGTCGTCGTCCGGGCCATAGGGATTCTTTGCAGGAGGCGTTGCCGGCCGACGTGTTGGTTTCGGTTCCGGCGGCAGCTCAAAGGATGGCTGCTCCGTTTTTTTCGTCTCCTCCTCTGTACCCACAGCGGCGGCGCCATGTTCCATCGCCTCTTCAAAAGGAGATTTTTGTCCCGAGGGCTTCTCTGCTGCCGCGGTCTGCTCCTCCAGCTGCTCTTCTTCTCCAAAGCCGGTGGCAACCACTGTGACGACCATCTCGTCGTCAAGCATATCGTCAAAGGACACGCCCCAGATGATCGTCGCATCCGGATGCGCCTCTTGGGCGATGATCTCGGAGGCCGCCTCCACATCCTCCAGACCGATATCGTCAGAGGACATGATGCTGATGATCACGCCGTGCGCGCCATGGATCGAGGTCTCCAGCAGCGGGCTGGAAACGGCTGCGTTTGCCGCAGTCTCCGCCTTATCCTTGCCGCTTGCGTGGCCAACGCCCATGTGCGCGTGCCCCGCGTCCTTCATAACAGCGGTTACGTCCGCAAAGTCCAGATTGATGAAGCCGGGCACCTTGATCAGCTCGGAAATGCTCTTGACACCCTGCAGCAACACACCGTCCGCCTCATCAAAGGCATTTGCCAGTGTAATCTTCTTATCGGAAACGAATTTAAGACGTTCGTTTGGAATGATCACAAGGCTGTCCACATGCTGGGCGAGCTCTGCAATGCCCTGTTCGGCCTGCGCCATACGGCGGCGGCCTTCAAAATGGAACGGCTTTGTCACGATGCCAACCGTGAGAATCCCCATCTCTTTTGCAAGCTGGGCGATGACAGGCGCTGCGCCGGTGCCGGTACCGCCGCCCATGCCCGCAGTGATGAAGACCATGTCCGTACCCTTGAGCGCATCCGTGATCATCTCACGGCTTTCCTCCGCTGCGCGCTGGCCCACCTCCGGACGCGCGCCGGCGCCTTGGCCGTGCGTCGTCTTTTCACCGATCTGAATTTTATGGGTGGCCTGGGAATGATTTAGCACCTGGCGGTCCGTGTTGACTGAGATGAACTCAACGCCCTGCACGCCGGAGCGGACCATCCGGTTGACGGCGTTTCCGCCGCCGCCGCCCACGCCGATGACCTTTATCTGTACTACGTTTTCAAAGTCGTTATCAATCTCAAACGGCATTCATACGTCCCCCTATTGAACAAATCTATCCGGAACAAAATGGAAAAGGCAATCCAAGGCAACGCTGCCCTGGCAGGCAACGGCACTTCATAATGGTATCTTGGCATAAAGATACAGAATGATTAGTAATATACTAACACGGCGGGATTTAAAATTCAATATGATATAAAAAGAATTCAGATATTTTTTATCCAGTTCACGCCGGATTCATTCGGCGGCCTGCGTTGTGGACTGTGTTGTTTGAACCGGTTCGATCGTCTCGCTGAAAAACGCCTTCTTCGGGATCGTCAGATTGATGCTTCCCTTTTTCTCTGGATTGCCTGTATCCTCCCGCGCAATGACCTCCATGCCGAGCTGAATTTTTTGCGCCAGCTGTTCATCATCCCCCAAAAGCAGCTCCATGCGCCCCTGATAGGTCACCCGGATATCCTCTGGATCCGTCAGATCAATCTGTGTAATCTCGGAGAGGCCCGTCTGCTGCGCCGCCTGCAGCAGATGATCGAGAATATCTTTTTCCAGAGACTGGCCGCTTTCCTGCTGCTGGGCCTTCACGGTCTCCTCTGCCTTTGCGGATTCCTGTGTCTGCTGCGCCTTCGGCGGGAAGCTCGCCTGTTTGCCGGGCGATGCGCTCCTGACCTCCACGCCCTTGAGCAGGGCCGCTCCCTCTGGAAGCTGCGTCGCCCCGATTTCCAGCACCTTTCCGCTGCCTGTCATAATCAGATAGGAATTGCCCTGCTGGACCGCCAGCTTCAGCTGTGCTTCCTGGACTGTGACGATCAGCTTGTCCGGCAGTTTGCGTTTGACGGAAACGGACTCCACATAAGGAAGCTTTTCTGTAATCCGCTCGGCCGCCTGCTCCGTCTTGCACAGAAACAGGTTTTCGCCCTTTGCAATTCCCGATGCATCTATGATTTCCTGCGCTGTATAGCGGCTGTTCCCCTTGATCTCAAAGCCGGAGATATGAAAAAACACGGTGAATGTCAGCACTGCGCCCACGCCGAGAATCAGCAAAAACAGCACAAGATAAAGAATCGCCTTTTTCCTGCGCCGTTTTTTCTGTGTGCGCAATTGTTGTGCACGCCGGAGCTCATCGCGGGAACGCGGTGGCTGTTCCGCCTGCGCAGACACGGCCGGCCTCTTCTGCGGGCCGGCCGCCCGTTTTTGATTAGAAGTCGTCTTCTGGTTCATCGCAGATCACCCTTTTGATTTGTGCCCCGATATTCTGCAGGCTTTCCTCAATTTTTTCATATCCCCGGTCGATATGCCGGACCCCAGTAATCTCCGTCGTACCGTGGGCGGAAAGGCCCGCGATCACCAGCGAGGAGCCGCCTCGCAGATCCGGTGCCACCACCGGCGCGCCCGACAAAAACGGTACGCCCTCCACCACTGCCACACGGCCCTCCACCTTGATATGGGCCCCCAGGCGGTGCAGCTCGCTGACATGTTTATAACGGCTCTCAAAAATATTTTCAATGATGACGCTTGTGCCGTCCGCAATCGAAGTCATCGCCATCACGGGCGCCTGCGCGTCGGTCGGGAAGCCGGGATAGGGCATCGTGCGCACCGTGTGCACTCTTCTCAAGCGCGGTGGCGCGCTGATAGTCAGGTCCCGCGCACAGATGCTGATGTCACAGCCGGCCTCCTCCATTACAGGGATTACGGGCCCCAGATGCGCCGGGATGATGTCCCGCAGCGTCAGATGGCCGTGTGTTACCGCAGCGGCAGTCATATAGGTGGCTGCCGTAATGCGGTCGGGGATCACCGTGTGCTCCGTAGCGGATAGGGATTTCACGCCGTTGATGACGATCGTGCCCTCGCCCGCCCCATGGATGCGCGCCCCGCAGCCGTTGAGAAAATCAGCAAGGTCGCTGATCTCCGGCTCCCGCGCCGCATTGACGAGGACAGTGCGCCCCTGCGCTGTGGCGGCAGCGAGCATGATATTTTCCGTTGCGCCAACGCTCGGGAAGGAGAGGGCAATCTTTGCGCCCTTCATCTGCCCCGGGCAGATGCATTCCAGCCGTCCATGCTCCTCCTGAATTTCCACGCCGAACTGGCGCATGGCAGAGAGATGCAGATCGATCGGGCGCAGCCCTATCTCACAGCCGCCCGGCGTGGAAAGGCTCGCCTTCCCCATCCGGGCCAGGATTGGGCCAAGAAAAACGACGGAGGAGCGCATTTCCCGCATTAGATGATCTGGGATGTCAGAGCGTTCCATCCCGGAAGCGTCCACCACAACCGTATGGTCCTCCCGCTCCACCTTACAGCCGAGATAGGTCAAAATCCGGATTGCCGCGTCTACATCCGTAAGCCTTGGGCAATTATGTATGACGCAGGGCTTTGTAGTTAAAACGGCAGCCGCAAGAATCGGCAGGGCGCTGTTTTTGGAACCGTGCACTTTCAGTTCCCCACTGAGACGCTTCCCGCCTCCGATGACGATTTTCTCCATTGTCGCACACCCTTTCGCATAAAAAACACAAGCGGGCCGTTTTTGCCGCCCTGCAGTATACTATGCGTCCAGTGGAATATGCGTGAAAAGAGAAAATATATATTCAACAATAAAATGATGATATTTATTTTGCCTTCGCCAGTTCGGCGATCACCTGATAAATGCGTTCGTTTGCATCCGTGATGGCAAGGCGCCTTGCATTTTTGCCGAGCTGCCTGCGGCGGTCCGGATGGTCAAGCAGCGCGCCAAGCTCTTGAGAGAGGCGCTCACCGGTCAGATCCTTTTCCTCGATCAGCACCGCAGCATCTTTGGAGACGAGCGCCATGGCGTTATGGTACTGGTGGTTTTCCGCCACATTCGGAGATGGAATCAAGATCGATGCCTTACCCATGGCCTCGATTTCACTCAGGGAGCTCGCGCCCGAGCGGCAGACCACCACGTCCGCCGCCGCCATGCAGCGGTACATGTCGTCGATATATTCCCGAATGATCACATGCTTTTCGGTTTCGAGATCCACACCCTTTTCTTTGAGTGCATCCTTCACCCACAGGCCATACTGCCCCATGGCATGCATAAAATAGCAGTCCGCCTTTTCATGCCGCCGGGCGATCACCTCCACCATCGCGCGGTTGATGGCTTCTGCACCGAGGCTGCCGCCCATGGAGAGCACCAGCGGGCGGTCATCGAGCCCGAGCTCAAAACGGGACACCGTGCGGTCGGCGCGCAGCAGCTCCCCGCGCACCGGAAGCCCTGTCACGATGAATGGATGCTTCGGATGCAGATACTGCTCCGCCGCCGGGACGGCGAGCATCACCCGATCCACCTCGCCCGCAAGCACCTTATTCGTCTTTCCAGGAAAGGCATTCTGCTCGTGGATCGCTGTTTTAAATCCGAGCTTCGCCGCCATGCGCAGCACAGGGCCGCTGACATAGCCGCCGAAGCCCACGACGACGTCCGGCTGAAAATCAAGCAGGATTTTCTTCGCCTGAGAGGAGGATTTTAAGAGCTTGGAGACAGTACCGATATTGCGTTTTATGTTCTCTAAGGTCAGTTTTCGCTGAAATCCGCTGATGTCAATCGTTTTAAAATCATATCCCGCGGCGGGGACGAGGCGCGCCTCCATCTTTTCGGCCGTACCGACGAACAGGATCTGTGCATCCGGATGGCGTTCACGCACCATCCCGGCAGTGGCCAACGCGGGATTGATATGGCCGCCCGTCCCGCCCGCGGCGAATAAAACCTTCATAAGCGTTTCCCCTTCTTTTCAATCTGAACTCAAATATTTTCAACTCTTTACATCTTTCGCACCCTGGAATACCGCGATACCGACAGCACGATCCCCATCTCCATCAGCAGGATCATCAGCGAGGTGCCGCCGTAACTGAAAAACGGTAGGGAAATACCCGTATTGGGCACTGTATCCGTGACAACAGCGATATTCAGAGCGACCTGCAGACCCACCTGAAAGACGAGGCCCATGGCGAGCAGCGCACCGAAGCGGTCGCGCGCCTTCATGGCGATGACAAATCCGCGCCATACGAGCAAGCCGAACAGGATGATGATCGCCGTTGCGCCCACAAAGCCGAGCTCCTCGCAGACAATGGAAAAGATAAAGTCGTTCTGCGGCTCGGACACGTAGAGGTGCTTCTGCTTCGAGTTGCCCAGCCCCGCGCCCAGAAAGCCGCCGGAGCCGATCGCATAGAGCGACTGATTGGTCTGCCAACGTGCGCCGAACGGCTCATAATCTTTATCTAGCCAGGCCGTGATGCGTTCTGCCGCATATTCCGGCAGTTTATCTGGAAAGATGACAAAGAAAACAACCACCGCGAGCACAGCGACCGCCCCAATGACGAACCAGCGCATCTTGACCTCGCCGAAAAACATCATCGCCACGCCGATGGAAAACATCAGGATCGTGCCGGACAGATGGTTTTCGAGGAAGACGAGGCCGCACATCAGGCAGATAATCGCGGCATAGAAAAGCATGTAGAGCGTGGAAGTCGCCTTGCAGGGATTGATCAGGCCGTTGGTTTTATCCCGCAGGAACGTAGCAGTTTTTCCACGCGAGGGCGTTTTGTCGATAATCTGCCGGTGGTGTTTTTCCATGCTCCATGCGCAAAACAGCACCAGCGCCACCTTGGCGATCTCCGAGGGCTGGAAGGTAAATCCGCCGGGCAGCGGGATCCAGCGCTTGAAATCGCCCAGGTTTGTATGATAAAACAACACTACGACCAGCAAGCCGATGGACACAACGATGCCCGGGATGGCAAGAAATTTATACCATTCATAATTGACCTTTGAAACGAGAAACATCAGCACGACGCCGATAATCGCAAAAATCAGCTGCCGCTTGAAATAATAAGTGCTGTCCCCGTGATTGTTATAATACGCGTAGGTATAGCTGGAAGAAAGCAGCATAATCAGGCCGATGGTCAAAAGAGCGAGCGTAAACATCATAAAGGGCACGTCAAACGCATTCTTTGACATGAGTTTACGCAGCGCAGAGACCTTGCTTGTGCTCTGAGGCTGCATCCGGTTCCGGTTGCGCGCCGTATTCGCCCTGTCTGCCATTATCAAGCCTCCTTCGTTTCCGTCCGGCCGGGAACACTCAGCCGAAATACATGAGCAATATGCCCAAAGCCCCACCCAGGATCGTGATCGCGCTGAAAACAAAGACGATTTTCGTCTCCTTCCAGCCGGACATTTCCAGCCCGTGATGGATCGGGGTCATTTTGAAAATACGCTTGCCGGTGCCCGTTTTATGCTTGGTGATTTTAAAATAGGTGCGCTGAATGACAACGGAGCCACCTTCAATCACATATATGATGCCCACCGGCACCAAAATAATCGGGCAATCCAGCGAATAAGCCAGCGCCACCACCATGCCGCCGAGGAACATGGAGCCCGTGTCTCCCATCATGACCTTGCCCGGATACCAGTTCCAGATGAGATATCCACCGCATGCGCCCGCGAGCGCCGCGCCCATGATGCTAACGCCCATCATCTGCCGCAGGATGCCCATGATCGTAAATGAAATCGCTGCGAGCATTGTCACGCTGCCGCACAGGCCGTCAATCCCATCGGTAAAATTGACGGCGTTGGTGGCCGCATAGATGACGATCATACCGAACACATAGTAGACGATCGGGTGAAGGGGGATGTTGCCGAGGAAGGGGATATACATAGAAGTGCCGTTTGCAATATGCAGGGAGGCGAGATAGGCAATTGCCACAAGCAGCTGCGCGATCGTCTTCTGCTTTTCCGTCAGCCCCAGGTTACGCTTTTTGACAACCTTGATGTAATCATCCGCAAAGCCGATGATGGCAAAGCCGAGTGCCATGAGCAGGCCGCCCCAAAGCTTTGTATGCGCGTTTGCCCCGCTCAGGTCAGCGCCCTGCACAAGATTGCCGCCCAGAAAATAATCCGTCAGTACCACCACCAGCAGTGCAGCGATCGTGGCAATGATAAACATGATGCCGCCCATCGTCGGCGTTCCCTGCTTCTTCTTATGCCAGCTCGGGCCGATATCCAGAATCGTCTGCCCGAATTTCAGCTTGTGCAGCCACGGCACCAGAACGATTCCGAGCAGCGCCGAAACCACAAAGCCCAGCACCGCACACAATATGATTGCGACAGTCGTATTCATTTTGTTTTCCACCCCTCGTAAATTGCTGCGATCAGCTTCTCCAGCCGCATGCCGCGGCTCGCTTTGAAGAGTACGGCGTCGCCCTTTTGCAGCGTGTGCAGGAGATCCTCCAGCAGTCCGTTTTGGTCGGCTGCATAAAAGCACTGAGGAACCCCGGCCTCTTTTGCCGCCCGCACCGTCTGAGCCGATTCGGGCCCGTAGGCAAACAGCAGGTTGACGCCCTGCTGCGCGGCAAATTCCCCGATTTGCGCGTGCGCTTCCTTGGAAAGCGCGCCCAGCTCCAGCATATCGCCCAGCACGGCGATATGGCGCTTTGCGTCCAGCATGCGCAACGCCTTGATCGCCGCGCGCATAGAATCCGGGCTTGCATTATAGCAATCCTCCAGAATCGTCACGCCGTTCACCTGACGCACCCGCTGGCGCATCCCCGAAGGCTCGTATTCGCCCAACGCCTGGGCGGCGGCCTGCGGCGCAACGCCGAGGATCAGCCCCGCTGTAAACGCGGCGAGCGCATCATATACGAAATGCATTCCCACTACAGGCATCTGGACGCGAACACTGCCATACCCATAGGAGACCGTAAAGGAGAGCAGATGATCCGTCTGTGTGATTTCCTGTGCACGAATGCGGCAGCGCTCCTGCTCGACGCCGTAATAAAAGACCGGGTGCCCCTCGATCTGCAAGCCCGCCAGAAGCGGATCGTCCCCATTCAGGATCAGAGGCGCATACGGTTCCAGGCCGTCGAGCAATTCAAGCTTTGCCCTGAGAATGTTCTCCTGCGAGCCGAGCTGCTCCATATGCGAAACGCCTATGTTCGTAATGATCCCCAAGGTCGGCGCGGCGGCGCGCGCCATACGGGAAATCTCGCCGAAGCCGCTCATCCCCATCTCGAAGATTGCAGCGCCAAAGCTCAGGTCCAGTCTGAACGCAGTCATCGGCATACCGATTTCATTATTGAGATTCCCCTCGTTTTTGAGCGTTTTGTACCGCTTCGAGAGGACGGCGGCGGTCATCTCCTTCGTGGTCGTCTTACCGACGCTTCCCGTCAGCCCCACAACGGGGATCTGGAAGAACTGACGGTAATAGCCTGCCAGACGGAGCAACGCCTCGCGCGTGTCATCCACCCGGACAAAGGGGCAGTCGCACGGGACGTCGCGGTGCATCATCACAGCCGCCGCGCCTTCCTCACAGGCTTTTCCAATGAAATCGTGCCCATCGAATCGGTCGCCCTTGATGGCGATAAATAGACAGCCCGACGTGATTTTCCGGCTGTCGATGCACACGCTGGTAATCTGCGCTTCTCCGTGTGCCTCTCCCTTGCAGGCAAGTGCAATTTCTCTGATCTGAAGTGGCAGCATGCTGATCTCTCCTCTCTGTTATCCCTCGTCGTTGCCTTCCTGCAAAATCTGAGCGACAATCTCACGTTCGTCGTAATGGATTTTTCCGGATTTCAAAATCTGATAGGTCTCGTGGCCCTTGCCCGCAAGAAGGACGAAATCGTCCTTTTTCGCAAGGTGCATCGCAAGGCGGATGGCCTGTGTCCGATTGACCTCAACATGCACGGGGATCGCCGCGTCCTTCATCCCTTCGAGCACATCCTGAACGATTTTATCAGGGTCTTCGGAGCGCGGATTGTCGGACGTGACAACCGTCACATCTGCCAGCCGCGCAACGACCGCGCCCATCTTCGGCCGCTTGGTGCGGTCACGGTCCCCGCCGCAGCCGAACACACAGATGATCCGCCCGCGCGCAATCTCCCGCAGGGAGGAAAGGATATTCTCCAGCCCGTCGGGCGAGTGGGCGTAATCGATGATGACCGTATAGTCCGTCCCCGTCGGGACGACCTCAATGCGCCCTTTTACCCCCTTTGCCGCGCGCAGCGCGCCCAGCGCCTGCTGGAACGGTATGCCCGCCTTCATGGCGCACAACAGCGCGCCCATGGAATTGTAGACGGAAAAATGCCCCGGTATTCCCAGATGCACGCGCCCGATCATGCCGCTGCCGACAAGCTCATATTCCACATAGGTCGGCATATCGTGCACGTTTTTCGCCGTAAAATCCGCGTCGTCCCGATCGATCGAATAGGTGGCGACTTCGCAGCTTGTGCCCTCGGTCATGGCGGCGGCGGCCGGGTCGTCGAGATTGATGATCGCCTGATCAGCCTGCTCAAAAAGCTTGTGCTTTGCCGCCAGATAGTTTTCAAAGGTACCGTGGTAATCGAGATGGTCCTGCGTCAGATTGGTAAACAGCGCGATATCAAAATGCATCCCTGCTACCCGCTGCTGTGCCAGCGCCTGGGAGGAGACCTCCATCACGCAGTGCGTACAGCCCGCTTTTACCATCTTGTCGAAGAGCTCATTGAGTTCGTATGGGTCCGGGGTCGTCAATTGCGCTGGGAACACCTCGTCCCCCACCATATTCTGCACCGTGCCGATCAGCCCCGTCTGATACCCCGCAGCATCCAGGATCTCCTTGATCAGGAAGGCGGAGGTCGTCTTCCCGTTGGTGCCCGTGATCCCGATCAGATGAAGCTTTTCCGCCGGATTTTTAAAAAACGCTTCGCACATCAGCGAATACGCAGCCCGGGTATCAGGCACGAGCACCTGGCAGGCAATCCCCGTGTCATACTCCACGATGACCGCAGCGGCACCGGCCTCGATCGCTTCCGCCGCTGCCGTGTGTCCATCGAAATTCTTTCCCCGGATGCAGACAAACGCGCATCCGGCCCGAACCTTCCGGGAATCGTCAGTGATGAACGTAATTTCAGGGTCTCTGCCCGGCAGAGCCGGCGTAACCCGTTGCAGCAATTCTGATAAGCGCATTGCCGCACCTCCATTTCTGAAACGAACATAGTATACCATAAAACGCAAAGTTTTATGGTTCCAATTTGTTTTTTGCAGGGATTCCTCTGCTGAGCGGGCAGAGCGATCCGCCGCCCAACTGAAACCTCTCTGCACATGGCGCAGAATTAATTTCGCGCCAGATCGTTGACGTCCACATTGGATTTGAAATAGATGGTGACCACCGTTCCCTCGTCGACCTGTGAACCGGCCTCCTCGCTCTGCTTATAGGAGACGGATTCTCCCATCGTCAGGGAGTTGCCGAAAATCTTTGGATTCAGGCCGTATTCAAGCGCCTTCTGGTTCGCTTCAGATACGCTCAGATTGGTCAGATTCGGCACGGTCACCTTCTTTTTCTCCGAGGTCTTATCCGTATAGAGCACCACCACGCCGTTTTTCGGAATGAGCTGCCCGGCCGCCGGCATCTGACTGATCACCGTGTTGCCCTCGCCGACTGTTTTGATGGTAAAGCCGCTGAGCGCTTCGCGCGCTTTGGAGAGGGGCAGGCCCGTTACGGACGGCGTTTCTTCTCCGAGATTGGCCAGTTCCTTGGCGGTGTACTGCGGGTCGACATTGAGATAATTGAGTGTTGCCTCTGCAACCTCCGCGGCAACGGGCGTTGCAATCTGTCCGCCGTTGATCTGGCCGACCGGTTCGTCGATGACGATCAGCATTGAAATCTTGGGATCGTTCGCGGGCGCGAAGCAGACGAAGGAAGCCACATACTTGCCCTCCTTTTTCCCGCCGCCTGCGAGCTTTTCCGACGTACCGGTCTTTCCGGCGAGGCGGAAGCCTGCCACATAGGCGTTTTTACCGGTGCCCTCGGAAACGACGTGCTCCATCATGTCCGCCACCTTGGCCGCGCTCTTTTCTGAGATGACCTGCCGCTTGACCGTAGGCCGTGTGGTGGAAATCGTGTTGCCCTCTTCATCGAGTACGGAGGAGACGATATAGGGCTTCATCATTTTACCGCCGTTTGCAATCGTATTGACGGCGGTGAGCATCTGGATGGCCGTGGTCTCAAAGGTCTGGCCAAAGGAGGAGCTGGCAAGCTCAACGACACCGAGCTGCTTGAGCGTATGGTAGGATTGGCCCTCTACCGGCGCCGTTTCGCTGGGCAGGTCAATGCCAGTCTTCTCCGTAAAGCCGAACGCTTCGAAATATTTATAGAATTTTTCCGCGCCCAGGCGTTGGCCGACCGTGATAAAGAAGGGGTTGCAGGAGTTCATCAGGCCGTGGGTAAAATCCTCCGTCCCGTGGCCCGAGCGCTTATGGCAGTGAATTTTGGTGCCCGCCACATTGATCACGCCGGTGCAGGTGTAGGTGAAGTTATCCGGGATCACGTTTTCCTCCACCGCCGCGGCCGCCGTGACGACCTTGAAAACGGAGCCAGGCTCATAGGTATCCGTGATCGCGCGGTTGCGCCACTGCGTATACTGCGCGTTGGTGAGTTCTTTGTATTTTTCCTCCGGATCAACGATTTTTTCAAGCTCTGCCGCGGTCTTCTCATCCGCGATGGCATGCGGGTCGTTCGGGTCGAAATCTCCTTTGGTCGCCATGGCGAGGATGCCGCCCGTCTCGACATCCATCACGATCCCATAGGCGCTTTTGGCCTGCGCGTTCACGCGCGCCTGATCGAGGCTCTTCTCCAGATAATACTGGATGACCTCGTCGAGGGTCAGCACCAGAGAATTGCCCTGCTTTGCGTCATAAGTCGTCTCATAAGGTGTATCCATACTGTCCATACCGGCGTTTTTCGCCGTCAGAATGCGGCCCGGCGTGCCGGAAAGCGTCTCATTATATTTTGCCTCGAGCCCCCATCGGCCCACGCCGTCCTTGCCGGTAAAGCCGAGTACTGTGGAAGCGAGATGGGAATTCGGATAATAGCGCTTGACGTCCGGATCGATAAAGATGATCTCTGAATAATAGGCATCCTTCTGATCATCCGGCACATTTTTCTGATTGATCTTCTTCAGCGCTTCATCGTGCTTGGAGATGAAATCGCTGACCGCATCCTTCATCTCTTTTTCCACCTGATTTTTGACCGCTACATAGCCGTAATTCGTTCTCTGCGCTTTTTTCAGGATTGTATCTTTATCCATCTCCAAAATTTCCGCCAGGCCCTCCGAGATGGCATTGCGCACCTTGTCATTCGGGATTTTAGAGGGATTGATGTAAACGAGCCAAACATTAGCGCTCTGGGCGAGCACCTTTTTGTTTCGGTCATAAATCACGCCTCGCTGCGGCTGGATTTCCGTATCGCTCAGCTGCTGGCTCTCGGCCTTGCTCCGGTATTCATCCGCATGGATCAGCTGAATGCGCGCCAGGCTGATGATGTCCATTCCAAAAACGCCGAAGAGTAGCGCCACCAATACTATAATCGCACGGTGTACCATATGACGCGATGGCTTTTTGCTCATAAGAATAATCATCCTTTCACACTGTATCCATGAATGAACGGGCTTTTATCGAAACAGCGGTGGCCGCACCGCCGCCGCACGGAAAGCTTGTTCCCGCGCGGCGCAGCCAGCTCACCGCATCAACTTCTGTCCGCAGCTCTCCGGCAACAGTCAGCCGGAATCAGATGCCGCCTATTCATAGGTATTGCCCTGCTAAAAAAGATATTCCAAAAAATCTTTCAGCGCCGACCCGGATGATTGCTTGTCCGCCTGCTTCTCCGGTGTGCCGGACTGCTTGGAAGCAGAAGCGTTTCGCTGCTCCTGAGAAGCCGCTTGCTGCTTTTGATCCGTGCCGCTCTCCGTTTTGGAAGCATTCGACTGGCTTTTTCCGCCGGCTAGCAACACCTCGTTGTCCTGCGGGATATTGATGCACTCGATGGGTGCGTCGTTTTTCACCATCCCCAGCTTTTCACGCGCATAGGCCTCCACCTTGTCCAGTGAAAGCTTTGCACTCAATTCCATGTTCAGCCGGGTGTTTTCACTTTGTGCGATCGCCATTTGGCTTTCCAGCTTCCGATAGGCGTGGGTCAGCTCCTCCTGCCTGACTTCACTGTAAAGCATCCCGCCCAAAAGGGAGAGCAGGAGCCCGGAGACCAATATGGTCTTCACCGTACGGCGCAGGGAGTCAACACTCTCCCGTCTGCGCTGTGCAGAGGTTTTCCGCGGCTCGGGGACCTTGACGGGCCTTGGAGGCGATTTCTGTGGCCGGGCCGGAACACGCTGCGGCGCCGCCTGTGCGCGTTCAAAACGTGAAAAATCATATGCGCCGGTTCCTGTAGTACGCTGTGCCATGGTTCGGTCTCCTTTCTATCATAAAATCAAATCTGTTATTTGTAATTCTAGTAAATCATCTTCCAAACTTTTCCACCACCCGAAGTTTTGCGCTCCGGCTGCGCGGATTTGCCTCCAGCTCCTGTGCAGACGGCCCTTTCACCTTGAAGGGAAGGCGCGCGCGCGGCGTTCTGCCGCATACGCAGACCGGGAAATCGGGCGGGCAAACGCAGCCCTCGCACCAGGAGGCGAACCGCTGCTTGACCATTCGGTCCTCCAAGGAGTGAAATGTGATCGCGGCCAACCGACCGCCTGGATTGAGGCGTTCAAACATCGCGTCGAGTCCGGCGGAAAGCATGTCCAGCTCGCCGTTGACCGCAATGCGCAGCGCCTGGAACGTCCTGCGCGCCGGATGCCCGCCCTCGCGTCGCGCCGCAGCCGGCATGGAAGCCTTAACAAGCTCTGCGAGCTGAAGCGTCGTTTTCATTGGCTCTTGTTCCCGCGTTCGCACAATATTGCGGGCAATCGAACGGGCATAGCGCTCCTCGCCGTATTCGCTCAGAATCCGTGTGAGGGAACGCTCATCGAGCGTATTGATAAGCTCCGCCGCCGTCGGCCCCTGCTGGGACATGCGCATGTCGAGCGGCGCATCCGTATGGAACGAAAAGCCGCGCTCGGGCGTATCCAGTTGATGGGAGCTGACGCCGAGGTCGATCAGAATGCCATCCGCACCTGGAAGTTCCAGGCTGCTGAGCACGGAATCGATGCGAGCAAAATTCTCCTGCACAATTGTCACCTGCGGCAGGCCGCCAATCCGCTCCTGCAAAACGGCGATCGCGTCCGGATCCTGATCGATGCAAATCAATCGGCCCGATTCGGATAATCGGGCTGCAATCGCGGCGGAATGGCCGCCGCCGCCCGCCGTACCGTCCACATAGACGCCATTGGGTTTGATCTGAAGTGCCTCAACCGTTTCCGCAAATAAAACGGGTTTATGGGAGAATTCCATATTGGAAAAGCCCCTTCATGAATGATATCGTCCTACCGTTCCAACACGTCTCCAAAATCATAGGAAACGCCAAAATCGTCCTCACCCTCCGGCAGTTCCAGCTGGCGCGTGAACTCCTCATACCACGCATCCGGGTTCCAGATTTCCACCTTGCGGCCCGCGCCGGAGATGATGCATTCCGACTCGAGCTTTGCATAACGCTTGAAAATCGCCGGGATCGTAATGCGGCCCTGCTTGTCCGCTTCAATATCGAACGCGCTGCTCATGGTGCGCCGCTGCACCTTGCGCATCTGCTCGTCGAAGAGAGAAGCGTTGATCCGGTCTGAAATCTCTTTCCAGACCTCGTCCGGGTATAGGACTAAAGCGGGAACATGGGGTGCAAAGCAGAGCGTGAAGGAGGCGCCTAATTGCTCACGAAATTTTGCAGGGATAAAAAGACGGCCCTTCGCATCCAGCCCATGCTCAAAAAAGCCCTTAAATTCCGCGGGCCTTTTTTCCAACTGCGCCTCAGCTGCAGTTTGCGCGGCGGGCATGGATTCTGCCGGAGCCTGCGCCACAGTTTCAGCGGCAGCGCCGGCCGAAAGCTCAGCCATCTCCTTTCCCTCCCTTGCGATTTAAGATGTGGGTTTTGGCTCCACTTTGCTCTTCTTTGCTCCACTTGAATGTTATTATACTAACTGTATCCTGAAAATGCAAGCGTTCAGACGAAAAAATATGCTTTATTGCAAAATAGCACTTAATTTTTAACGGCGTTGTGGGGGCAAAAAAGGAGAGACACAAGATATGGTATATCACCATAAAACGGTGAATGTCCGTATCCCCCCTTCCGCCTTTTGTAAAGCAGAAAACCCGCAGGCGAATTCAATATTCGCCTGCAGGTTTTGCGTTTCTTATTTGCTATTTCAGCTTATCTTCAGATGAGTGATTGATTTGTGGAGGGCACTGCGGCAGCGGCGAGACTAAGCCACGATCCAACCTGTTGGGCTAACCTTTCCAAACTCGCCCGCTCACGCGGATCCAGGCACAGGGAAGGGTTCGTGTCTGAATTTTCTCCCCTCAGCGCAGTTGATCCCTGCGCAGCTGTATTTCCGCCTTACCGTATTTTGCACTGAGAAATCCCTTTCCCTGCGGGAGAAGCTCTTTTTGCAGCAGCTTATCGCACAGCGTATAAAGATCCCGCACCACTTCAATGGTCACCGGGTTGTAATAATCCTCTCCCCGCTCGCCCGCGCCTCGCTCCTGGCTGAGATGCCCGCCGTACATCCGGTAATCCGCGATCGGCTCCAGCTTTTTCAATAGGCGAACAAGGCTGTGTCGATAATCGGAAAGCTTCAGGCAGCCGGGCAGCGCCATGAGGACGAACATGCCGCTGCCCACCGCGTCGCCTGTAAAAATGCAGCGGTGCTGATGGTCAACATACATCATGGAGCCCGGCGTATGGCCCGGCGCCTCCAGCGCCTCGATCACATTCCCCCCTAGATCGATCTTTGTGCGGCCTGTGACCGGGACATAAGTTTCCACCGGAAACTTCTTTCTCGGCAACTTTCGCATGCCGACGAGCACATCCGTCACGAGCCTGAGTGTGCCTTTCCACGCTGCGATATCCGCCCTGCCCAGGCAGACGGTCTCGAACTCATCCGCATGGTACATATGGTCGGGATGTGCATGCGTCAGGGCGAGCACAAACGGCTTCTCCGTCAGTGTGCGCAGGAGGGGGATAAGTGCGCGTGCCTCCATCCCCGTATCGATCACAAGGGCGCGTTCCCCGCCCTCAATCAGATAAAAGGACTGCGCATGTGCATCATCGATATGATAAACGCCGTCGGCAACCGGCTCGATCCGGTCGCCATACTCTGTGGCTTTGATAGGTTCACGTTCTATGGAAAATCCCCCTTTTCGCCTAAAATGCAAAAACGTCTGCGCTGCGCTGATGCTCCATATGCTGATCAATGCGATCGGTTCCTCATAAATCGATCCAGTAGCGCCTGACCCGTGTTTGCGTCCCGTCCGTTGCAATACAAACAATATTTTCCAGCTTTCCACCGCATTTTTCAATCGTCTTCGCGCTGGCAATATTGTCGTCCGCACAGCCAAGGAGCACCCGCCAAAGATCCATCGCCCGGCAGCGCTCGAGCGCCATTTGCAGCATCTGTGTGGCGTAACCTTTCCGGCGTTCACTGGGCCGCACGCCGTAACCGATATGGCCAAAAGTTTCAAACCCGGCTTTTGTAAGATAAGCGCGGATATTGACCGCTCCAATGAGTTTACCCGACTCGGTGTCAAGCACCCACCAGGTTTTGCTGGGTGCATACCCCGGAGCCGGTGCCTCGGCGTTTACCAGGCGGAGCATGGCCTCAAATTCCGTATTAGAACGATAAGCTTCCAGCAGCGGCCACGGCGAAATCCCGCCCCCGCTGGCATGCCATTCATCCATCATATCCGTATATTCCTGCCGGTAGCAATCATCCGGCTGCACAAATCGAAGCATCGCAGGCCCTCCTAATCTCAGTAAGTAACACCTATTATACAGAAAAAATGAGGAAACCACAATTACGGAGAAATACAGAACCGCTCCATCCAGAATGCCGCTTGCCCTCGCCTGGTGTGCATAAAGATATCGAAATCACGCACACTGTCAAAGAAATACCCGTTCCGTTCCTATTTCTTTTGACAACGATATAGGATTGGACTATAATAACTCTATTATGATAAAAATAAAATGACAACAAATGCAAATGCAGTATCATAGGAGGCAACGCTCTTGGAAATCATCAAACGCGAACAGGCGGCCGAGTTTGACGCCTTTGTCAAAAGCCATTATAAAGCAAGCTTTATGCAGGGAAGCCCCTGGGCGGGCGTCAAAAAAAACTGGCAGTGGCGCGGCGTAATCAGCCGCGGAGAAGATGGCAAAATCGACGGCACGATGGCCCTACTCATCCGCAAGGTACCTGGCATGCCCTATTCCCTGATCTACAGCCCGCGCGGCCCCGTGTGCGACCCGCACGACCGCGCAATGGTGAAAAAGCTCGTCGACGCGGCGGTCGAAGTCGGCCGCGAATTCAACGCCTACGTGCTGACCATGGATACGGATATCAAGGTGGACGACAAGGAATTTGCCGATCTGGTCAAAAGCCTCGGTTTTACCGTCGATTCCACCACGCAGAGCTTTGAAACCATCCAGCCGCGTTTCGTCTTCCGCCTCGATGTGGAAGGGAAGACGGAGGATGAAATCTTCAATGCTTTTGCCTCCAAGCACCGCTATAATATCCGCGTGGCTAAAAAGAGGGGCGTTGAGGTGAAAATCTGCGGCCCGGAGGCGGCAGAGGATTTCCACAAAATCATGGTCGAAACCGGCAAGCGCGATGATTTCGGCATCCGCTCCACAGAATATTTCCGCAGCATCCTGGAAAATTTCGGCGAGGACGCACGCATCTATCTGGCCTATTACGAGGGGCAGCCCATTGCCGGCTCTCTCGCCATTCATTATGGCGACAAGGTCTGGTACCTTTATGGCGCATCGTCCAACGAGCACCGCAATGTCATGCCGAACTATCTTGTGCAGTGGGAAATGATCCGCTGGGCAATCGAGACGAACTGCCGCATTTATGACTTCCGCGGCGTGTCCGGCTATCTGGACGAAAGCAACCCCCTCTACGGCATCTACCGCTTCAAAAAGGGCTTCAGCGGGGAGCTTACGGAATTCATCGGCGAGATGAATCTCATCATCAAGCCGTCTGCATTCAAGCTCGTCACCCTGGGCGAAAAGACCTATAAAAAGCTGCGGACCATCAAACGCAGGATAACGGAGAAGAAATAAGGAGAGCCATTCCAGAAATGCCGTTTGTAACGGCATTTCTTGTTTGTCCGAAATGGATGTGTCAGAAAGGGAGGCTTTGCCGTGCGTTATGTCGTGGAAAGAGATTACCTGAAAAACAATATCGAAATTATAAAAAAAGAGATGGGTGGCGTTCCCGTCATCGGGACCGTCAAGGGCAACGGCTACGGACTGGGTACGGCGCAATTCGCGCGGGAACTCGTCGAGAACGGGATCGGCTTTCTCGCCGCGGCCCGGCCCGAAGAGGCCGCTGCCGTGCGCAATGCGGGCATTGACTGCCCCATTTTGCTGCTCAGCCCCGTGGCGGAGGAAAGCGATGCCGAACTGCTCATCGACCGGCAGATCATCGCCTGTGTCGGCTCCCGGGAGAGCGCTGTTCTGCTCGATGAAACGGCCAAAAAACGCGGCGTAACGCTCGAAGCGCATTTAAAGCTCGACACCGGCTTTGGCCGATACGGATTTCTCCCCGGCGAAGAAGAGGAAATCGTCAGGCTCTGCGGGGAACTGGAGCATGTGAAGATCACCGGCTGCTTTACGCATTTCTCCAATGCCTTTGGAAAGGATTCTTCCTCTGTTGACCGGCAAATGAAAATCTATCACGAGATGACGGAAAAGCTCGAGCGCGCCGGTATGGAGCTCGGAATGCAGCATGTGGCAAATTCCACCGCTGCTCTTCGGTTTCCCGGCACAAGGCTCGATGCGGTACGCATTGGCTCCGCCTTTCTGGGCCGGTTGTCAGTTAAAAACACTTGGGGCTTCCAGCGCGTGGGCCATATGGAATGCGAAATCACCAGCGTCAAGCGCCTGCCAAAGGATTCGAATATCGGCTATGCGGATATCTACCACACACCGCGCGATATGGTCGCCGCCGTTGTCCCTGTGGGGCATATCGACGGTTTCGGAATGACGAAGGCAAACGATATGTGCCGCCCGGTGGACAAACTGCGGTATCTGGTGCATGCCATCAAGGATTTCTTCCGCGACACGCAGATTTATGGGTATCTCAATGGAAAGCGCGTTCCGCTCGCAGGCCGCGTTGGTCTTGCGAATGTCGTATTCGATGTGACCGGTGTCGACTGCCGCCCGGGCGATATCATCACGCTCGATATCAACCCTCTGCTGGTGGACAGTGGGGTCCTGCGGGAATATGTATAACCGATCCGTCACAGGAGGTGTTTGTATCATGCAGATCCATGCACAACCGCAGTCCCCCGCCCTGTTTGAGGAATTTGCTTCCGACTGCAGCCGTTTCTGCGGCCTGTGTGCACCGCATGATATTTCTCAAAAATAAAGGCGGATTCCTGTGTGGGCAGGAATCCGCCTTCTGTTTATGAAAGTGATCAGCCAAAAATACCAAAGCCCTTGAGGATGCTGTCAAATACCGTGGAAACGATATTCTGCGCCTCCTCGCTTGCACCTGCCGAACTCAAGATCCCTTCTACCAGCGAAAAAATAGAATTAAGCATGAAAGTCCCTCCTCCTTTTATCATTTGACACGATGCCAAAGTATTGAAAATCGATTTCTTGCAATTGCAACAATAAATCCGCTATCGTGCCTCTGAATTTATTATAATTGATAAATTTGCCAAAATTATTACAAAATTATGAACATCAATCCTTTTTCTCCTAATTGATCCACCCTTTTTACAAAAGTTCCCCCATTGAAATGACAAGAAGCGAAAGGCGTTGTAGCCTTTCGCTTCAGACTGTAGACAAAGCGGCTCCGGGATGAACTTTCCAGAGCTGCTTTTCTCTTATCAAACAAATTGTGTCCCAAATAAAACTTTGAAACAGTTTCTTCTTCTCCAGAAGCCCCCGTTTCGCTTTGAGTTTAGCCAGTTTTTTCAGGTTCATGCAGGCAAATGTAAGCCCGACTTTCATTTCCATCCGGGCTTTCCCAACCAGCTGCGTATATCGAAATCCATGGTTTTCTTTGGCACTTCCAAAGATTCGTTCTATCGTTTCTTTTCTCAGCGAATATAAATCTTTCATTCCTTGTGTCTGGCGGATATCTTCGCATAGCTCCATGTACGGTTCCCATATGTGCCGGGTCACAACCTTCACATGGTCTCTGCTCTGGGTGCATTGCGCCAGGTATGGACAGTCTGCGCATACCCTTCCACAGCTTTTATATTCTCTATATCCCTCCCGATTGGTTGTACTGTAAGTCAGCACTTGATTGTTCGGACAGATGTAGCAGTCATAATACTCATCATAAACATACTCATGCTTTTTGAAGTAACCTTCTTTTGTCATGGGCCGTTTGTATGGCAGAAGCGGTTTGATTCCGTCATCAAGCAAAAGCTTTGCGATTCCGGGAGTTTTGTATCCGGCATCCGCTATCAGAGTTTCTACTCCAATATCCTTGATCTTGTCATACAAAGCCTTAAAAGTCCTGCTGTCATGAAGGTTCCCAGAATGAACACTGTATCCCAGAATCCAGCCGTTTTTATCACAGGCTGTCTGCACTGCGTAGGCAAATACATTTTTATGTTCCCCTTTACCGAACCATCCGCTTTCCGGGTCAGAGGTACTTGTTTTTATTGTTCGTTCTTCTTTGATTCCGTTCCCGCCGGAAGGTGTGTGATCGTCGTCATCCCTTTTTTCTTTCAGCGGACGTTTTCCATGGGCTTTGCGGTCTTCATTGATTTCCTGTTCCAGTAATTCCTCAAA
>OMGU01001294.1_pt1 | contig 20824 bp, 34 predicted proteins | sample 1646121 | NCBI WGS metagenome assembly OMGU01 (sample SAMN05578581, study PRJEB25193) | human gut metagenome | biome: Human Microbiome; feature: human-associated habitat; material: feces | host: Homo sapiens | place: USA:Birmingham
GGCCTGAGTGCTCGCGCCCTGCCAGTCTCCGTTCATTGCGGCCTTGAGAGCATTAGATGCCGCAGAGCCGACGCGCTTGCCGGTCTCCATGTCCCCTTGGATGGTCTGCTTTATTCCGGAGAACGCGTTGCTCGTGTTCGCCTTGAGGTTGTCCCAAGCATCGGAAGCGCCTTGCTTGAGGTTTTCCCATGCGGTGCCAGCGGCTTCCTTTGCCTGATTCGCCTTATCGGAAATGGTGCTCTTTACGTTCTCCCAAGCGTCCGATGCGCCCTGCTTTAGGTTTTCCCACTTCTCGCCGACGCCGCCCACGAAATCGCCGACACCGCTCTTGACGTCCTCACATACGCCGCCGAAGAACTCTCCGGCCCCGGACAGGAAGTCTTGCACGCCCTGCCATTTTTCGGAGATCCAGCCGGTGAAGTCAGACCACATCTGCTTGCCGGTCTTGGTCTGCGTGAAGAACCACGTCAGTCCCGCGACGGCGGCGCTCACGGCAGCGACGCCCAAGCCGATCGGATGCGCGGCGATCAGGCCGGTGAAGCCGGTCCACCCGGTCGCGAGCTTGCCTGCGAGCATGCCGCCAAGCTCTCCGCCCTTCATGACGATGCTGCCGAACCCGCTCTTGATAGTGCCCAGAAACCCGGTGTCTCCCATTACTGACTTGGCACCGCCCCAAAGCTCGCCCGCCGTCTTGAAAGCCCTGCCGACGCCATCGGCCGCCTCCATCGTCTTGCCGACGGCGGTCGTGACGCCGCCGAAAGCCACGGCACCGAGAGCTAGGTTGTTCACAAGCTTCTGCTGCTCGGGTGACAGGGACTTGTACCAGCCCGTCACCTTTTCAAGGGCAGGTGCGAGCGTGTTCAGGAGGCTCGTCCCGATCTCGGTCACGGCTGTCTTGACTGGCGTGGCGGCCTCGCCAAGCTCCTGCATGCTCTTGTTCATCTCGTTCTGGGCGTCACGCGATGCAAGGAGGTCGGCGTTGGTTTCCTGATACTGCTTTCCCGCCTCGCCATAAAGGCCGGTCAGGGTCTCGGTGATGAGTTGCGCGCGCTCCTGCTCGCTGCCGCACGCGGCGAGGGCCGCGTTGAACGCGTCTTCCTTGGTCTGCCCGTCAGCGACGGCCATGTTGAACGCGTCCTGAGCTGCGGAGTGACCCGCGAGCGCCGCACTCCACTGCTCTGCGCTTGCCGTTGACCAGTTGAGCGCATCTGCGAGACCGCCCGTTACGGCCCCCGTGTGCGCCGTCTCCTGTGCCGCCTCGGCGAGGTTTTCGAGGGGGAGGGCATCGCCGAAGGTCGCGTAGGCACCGGCGGCGATGTCCGTCCACTGCTTCAACTCACGTTCGTTCGTCGTGAGACGCGCGAGGTTCTGTGAAGCCTCGGTGGCCGTGTCGGACTCGCCCAAGATGCGGTAGAACGTCGTGTATGTCCCGGAAGCCTGCTCGGCTGTCCCACCGGCGCTCTCCCAGGCCGTTTCGAGCTGGCCACTCTGCTGTATGGCTTCCTCTTGGCTCGCCGCGAGTCCGGATAGGGCGCCTGCCGCGCCGACGATTCCGCCAGATAACGCCGTTCCCGCACTGGACATCTTTGAACCGGCGCTAGAAATCTTGTCCGCGTTGTCCTCGATCGCCTGACCCACCTTGCCGAGCGCCGTCTTAGAGCCTTCCGCCTCGCGTGCGGTTGCCTTCAGGTCATCGCCGTAGCTCTCAAGCTGCCGCTCGCATTGCATGATCGCGCGTTTGAGGCTGTCGTACTGCCGCTCTTCCTCGGCGGTCAGCTTCGCGCCGCTCTGCTTCTTGCTTTCGAGTTGCGCGAGCGCCTGCTTGTATGCATCGAGCTTCCTTTCAATGTCCGAGTAGGCCGCGCTCAGCGCCCTCACCTTCTGCTCAAGCAGCTCCGTGTTGCCGGGGTCGAACTTAAGCGCCTTGTTTATGTCCCGCAGGTCGCTCTGAGTGTCCTTCGACGCCTTTTGCACCTGCTTCAGCGCGCCCTGAAGCTCCGTCGTGTCACCGCCGAACCTGATGACGAGACCCTTGTAGGAAACCGCCACGTCACATCACCTTCTTCGATTGTCAAAGACCATGAACGCTTGAAGCAACGCGCCCTCTCGGGTGCGCTGCCGTCAAACGCTCGCGTATCGTCAAGACCAGAACTGGGATTCGGCGGCACGCGCCTTCTCATCGTCTTCGTAGTTCTCAGCCGCATCGGCATAGAACGCGTTGAGTTCGAGAACGTCTTGGACTTGCGTGTAGCTCAGCACTTGCAGGTCTGAAATGCTCAGCCCGCATTGCTGGCAGTTGTAGATGTATCTCGCATCGCAAGCTGATGCGAGGTTACTTGGAAGGCTCGGCATCCGCCTCTTCGGCTGGTGCGGAGTCCACGCCATCTCCGGTCTCAGGAAAAAAGTTTTCCTCTACTATGCGCATCACGTCGGTTGCCCAACCTTCCTCGCAGCGAAGGTCGTAAGCGCCCACCGGAAGGGAAGATGCGAAATCGTTGAACGATTTTGGGAACTTCGGGTCCGCCGTCTTGATGCACGCATAGAGGATCTTGAGCAGGGGGACGATGGCGGGAACCTCATAGGTCGTGAGCGAGGTTGCGATCTGAGACACAGCGTCGGCAATGTCAGACGGCTGCTTTCGCCCGCTCTCGCTCAATTCGTAAAACGCCTGGGAGTATGCGATTGGCGTGAACCCGTTGAACTCGGCCTTGTATGTCTCTTCTCCGATACGAATGTCCATTAAGGCTCCTCAACGACTTCGACCTCGGAAAGACCATCGATCTTGACCGCATCGAAGAACGTGGCGTAATCGGACAGGCCGGAATACGAGTCGTATCCGCTCGTGCGCTTGGTGTCCTCGTCTCCGGTGGGGAGGCTGACCGGGCGCCATTTGAACGGGAACTCAAGGGCAGTGATCTCGGGGGAGTCCTGATTGGTGTTCGCCTCGTTCTTCGGCTTGCTCATCTCGCACATGAGCAGGCAGCGGCGCTTTCCCATGACGTGACCTGGCTGCTCGCACATGAAGGCGAACTTCTTCGGCTTCTTGTTGGCGGTCAGGCTCATGCGCCCGTCCTTGGTGACCGTGTAGCCGGTGATGTCCGCGAGCAGGCGGCGCAGCTCCTTGGTGCTCTCCACGTCGAAGAACGACATGGTGCCGCTGCCGCCGTTGTCCTGCGTCTTGTCAAGCCAAGGCTCGTTGTCGGCGTAGCTGGTGGCGCTCTCAACGGACGGCTCCATGCTGATGCTCACCGTGCCGGGGACATGCACCGGCTTGTCATAGGTGAGCTTTTCCTCGTCGGTGCAGATCGCGAAATGCGAGTTCTTGACACCGAAGTAGCCATTTTTAGGCATGGCGTTTCCTTTCTACTCTTCCACGTTCACGCTGAACGCGGCTTCGACCAATTTCTCAGACTCGATACTCGTCACCGCGAGCGTGTAAGGGCAGTCGACGGCATCGAGCGCATCCTTTATCTTCCGTTCCCGCTCGTAGTCGCGTCGGCGCGTGTATAGCGCGATGTCGTAGGGCATCCATGACGCATAGGCAGCGTTGTCCGCATAGACCGACTCGCCGTAACCGGCAACGAGCACGATGTAGGGAGGCTCAGCATCGTCTGAGAAAGACTGGTTGGACCAAGCGATTCCGAGCGTGTCGAGCACAGCGCATAGATCCTTCAACTTAATCAATCTCCGTCACCGCCCATCTGCGCGAACTCCATTGCAACCTGATCGGCGACCTCGCGGATAACTCCGTCACCGGGCACGTCGCCGTACACCTTGCCCGTCTGGTTCTTGACCTTGTGGCCGTTCTCAAGCAGGTGCGTGAGCTGATAGACCCTGTTGTGCACCGTGCATGCCGTTCCGGTCTCATCAGTCTCGATGGTTGCTTTCCAGCCCTTCTTGTAGGCTCCCGTGCGCTGCCTGCTCTTCTGCTTAAGCAGCTTCACGGCCCGCTTGCCCGCCTGAGCGGAGTTCTCTGCAACTGCTGCGGCGTTGTCCTCGACGCATTCCCTGAAGCAGCTCGTGATGAAGCGCTCGATGTCCATGTCAGCCACGATCACCGACCGCCTCTGAAAGCGTAAGCCGCACGAAATCGGCGCTTGAGCGGTCAACGCGCTCGACGCTCAGCCTACTGCCGTCGAACTCGACAAGCCTCTCATCCTTATAGGCCGCCTTGCGGAGTTGCAAGACGGCCTCTGGATGGATGCCGACCGTTGCGGCGGCGTAATACGCGACGTCGCTCACGCTGAACACGTTGCACGCCACCTTACGCGAGACCTCGCTGATCGATTCGACGCCGAACTCATCGCGCTCGACGCGCTGCGAAACCAAGACGCAGCTTGCCGCCCACATGCTCATCAGGCACCCCCGTATGCCGACGTGCCGTGCATAAGGGTCACAAGCTCTTCAAAGGTATGCATGTACCTATCGGCGTCGGGGTTGTCCATGCCGAAATTCGCTTTGCAGAAGACCTTGATGGCGAGACGCACGGTGCCGTCTGAATCGTCCTGAGACTTGTCGACGGACACGCCGCCCGCACACATCGCGGCGCGGGCGGCGTCGATGAGGTCTGCAATCTCATCGTCGTAGTCGGTGACATCGGCGGGGATCCTCAGCGCGTCACGGCATGCGTCAAGCATCTGCTCTTTCTCCGCCATAACCGATCACATCCTAGGCAGTGCCGACGGTGAGCTGTACGAAGCTCTCGGGCACGGCGAGACCGCCGTCGTAGAGCATGTAACCGTTGATCGCGGTGTTCCAGCTGCCGTCGGGGAGCGTGACAGCCTCGACAACAGGGCCGTCAAACAGGTTGGAGCGGAAGAGATCGGGATAACCGAGCATGATGACGCCATCCTCAAGATTGTCCTCAAGCTTCACGATGCTGCCGAAGATGCGGCCCTTCACGGTCGGGTCATCGTCGCGCTCATCAATGAAGTAAGAGCGCTTCGTCGCATCCTCAATTGCCGCGATCTGATTCCAGATGGTGCTCTGGTTCGCGTAGATGCGAACGCCCTTCGCGGCGGGGTTGCCGTAAGTCTTGAGCAAGCTGAGAGCCTTCATCACGTCGGCCTTGGTGAGCGTTCCGGCCTTAGCCACGTTGATCTTGTTTCCAGCAGCCATGCCGAGCTTGGAGTCAACGAGCTTGGCAAGAACGATCTTGTCACCAGCGACGCCGCAACGTGCACTGACCTCGCGGTTGATGTAGGTACGGAAGCTATCGAGGCTCTGAACCATCATCTTGCGGGAGAGCTTGACGGTCTTCTTGATCTCATCGCCCGTAAGGGTGATGTGATCAAAAACGTTCTGCTCTTCGTCGGTGGGCGCTGCACCCTCGGCGGTCTTGGCGGCATCTCCATTGGTGATGGACTTGTGGCGGACAATCTCGTATTGGCCGGGGATGGTGTCGCGGGTCACGTCGCTGAAGAGCGCCGTGGAATTGTCGATGAGAGAAATGATCTCGCTCTGAAGCTCGACGGGGACAACAGAGCTGGTGTTGCCGGTGGTAACGGTGAACGCGGCACGCTGCTCCATTGCGGTGAGCGCGGTTCGCTCGACGTCGTTGAGGTCGTTGCCCTCAACGAGGCGCACACCGGCGCTGGTGGCGAGGTTCTTCAGGAAACCTCGGGTCTCGGCGGCGGAATAATCCGTCACGTCGTACACGGCGGAGCGGGCGTTGACACCACCCGAAAGCGGGAGGGAGCCGACCTGATGCGCCGTGCCGTTGTCGATGGCGGAACGCGCAGCGGCGATGCGGGCGGCGCGGGACTCGCGTGCGGCGGCGTCGGCTGCGGTGCGCTTCTCGATCTCGGCGGTGAGCTGGGACATGCGCTCGGCGTCCTTCTCGGCCTGCTCGTCGCTCACGCCCTCGGGCGTGCCGTCCTTGTACTTGTCGATAAGCGCCTGAAGCTCTTTCAACATCTCGTCCATTTTCTAAACCTTTCTGCTCTTGGCGATTGCCAATGTCGCCCGCGCGATAGCGAGGGCGCGATTACGACGCGCAAGCTCCTTGCGCGACTGCTCAATCTCTCCGTCGAGCAGATTCCTTGCTGAGATCTCCGTGTTCGGGTCAGCGGGCAAGCTGACTGCCGACACGTCGAAAACCTTCTTAACGCGCGTGATCGTCGTGGTATGGGTGTCGCGGTCGTACTCGTCGGCAGCGACGGTGAAAGCCCACGACATGCGCGTGATGAGTCCAGATTGAATCTCTTCATAGAGGTCGCGAGCCGCTTGAGACCGCGAAAGGTCGGCCGCGATGAAAAGCCCATGCTCATCCGGCTCAACGATGAGCGTTCCGTTGCTGATTCGCGCGAAGACCTTGCCCGAGTGGTCGAACTGCATGATGACATCTGACATGTCGGCATCGCGGAAAGCGTATGGACTGATGACCTCCGTGTATTTGACCCCGTTGTAGTCCTCGAATAGCACATAGGGGTCATCGAACGTCGAAGCATACCCCTCGACGTAGTAATCGCTGTCGATGCGCTTCTCTTTGCCACCGCCGTCCTGCGCGACGCGGGCGATCAGCGGCACGGACAGAGAGCGGTACTGTCGCTCATTGGGCTTCGCTGGCATCATCATCCTCCTTGTATGCCGACGCGGATTCATTTGACTCGATTACGGATATGTTCGCGTTCTTAGCAGCCGCGTCAGCGGCCTGCTCGACCGTATGCTCGCTGATGAGGGCCAGGTCGATGTACTCGCCACGGATCACGTGGCGCTCTCCGCCTTCGTAATGGGCTGATTGGAAGACGTCAGCGACCTGGTTGCCGCACCAGATACCACGGTCGAAGAGCGCGACGGAAACATTCAGTTTGGTCGTGTTGCTCGCGAACTCCAACCGGTTCGCGCTGAACATGATTTCGTTGCCGTGGGCAATCTCGTTCGGCGTGAACGTCATCGCGGTCATGACGAATCCGAGTTGGACCGCAAAAGGCTCGATGCGCCCCTCGTAATACGAGTTGAACGTGTCCTCGTCGGCCCGATTCATCACGATGTCCTCATTGCTCCCGAAGAAGCGATAGGCGCTCTTCTCGATGCGCTCCATCTGCGCGGCATCGACCGTGTAGCTCGTCGGCGTGATCTGCTGCACTTCGCTGAACAGCTTGTCGTAGACCGCGATGCCGCCAGCGTTGTCAACTGAGAGCTGGGAGTTGAATCTCTTCCGCGCCGCTTCAGAGTCAATCTCATTGCGGTTCTGGCTGAGCTTGCCGATGAAGCGCACTGCGGCACCCTGCCTGATGGCCGTCTGCTCCGCCTCTGCCTGTGCGTGCATCAGCTCAAGCGTCGACTGAAGCACGTTCGTCCCATCGCCGAACAGGTCGGACTGGTACTGATGCCTCGTCATGACGCCGACGCGCGACCACTCGACAAGCACCGTGTCACCCGTGGGGAAACGTAGGTTAAGCCAAAGCTCGCCACCGACATCGTATGCCTCGCATTGCGATGGGAGGACCGGGTAGTAACCTGTGACCTCATCGCCATCGCCGAGCGGCACGATGAGCGCCGTGTCGTTGACCTGAAGCATCGTCCAGACGCGCTTTATGAACTGAGGCGTTGTCATCCAGGGGTTTGGCGCGTGGCGAAGCGCGCGCGCCGCATTCTGCTGTGCGCTCCCGGAGATCTCCGGCTTGAGCTTGCTCGCATGGTCGGCACCGCTCTCGATGATGCTGCGCGTCAGCTCGGCCTCATACAAGCCGCCCTGCCACGTACTAAAGCTCGGTGCGTATGCGGTGAACGTTTCGAAATACCCGTTGACCGCCTGCATCTGCGGTCGATGAAAGACGGCATCGAACAGCGAGCGCATCACCGGTCGTGTACTTGCCATTTAACCTCCAATCATCGCCGCGTAGTCATCGGCGATGTTCTTCATCGCAATGAACGCGTCGCATTCGGCCGCCCAAGCGTCTATTCGGTTGCGCGGGTCTTGGTTCTTCTTGTCCGGCTGGATGTTGCCGTTCACGTCGGTGCGGATCGCGACGTTCGAGCGGCACCACTCAGCGATGGGGTTTCCGTTATCGACAATCCGCCCCTCCTTATAGAGGGCGCGAAGCTCCTTCATCGGCATGCTCAAAGTCTGAGCGCCCTGGATGATCTTCTGCAGGTTGTCCGCGCCGAAGTAATCCTCATAGGCTTCCTGCGTCGGCACGTCGCGCATGTGCCACGGGTCGTAGCCGCACGCCACGGCGTAGATGCCGTATTCGCTCTGGACCTCGGCAACCCAGTCGAGCACGTCGCGCTTGTCCATGATCGGAGTGTCGCACGTCCTCATGAGTCCTCGCGCGATCCACGCATCGTATGGGACTCCATCGCGCCCGCCTCGCCGACCCTCTCGCTCGGCCTGCTCCAAGGCTCGCTGGGGAATCCACGCCATGTGCATCGCGTAGATGTTCGGGTCACCGGGTCGCTGCATGAGCAAACACGCCGCCGTCAGGTCGGTTGTGTCAGCAGCATCGACGCCCAGCACGGCGTAAGTGAATGTGCCGTCACTCGGGTCGAACGTCGCATCGTTGTGTATCTCGTCCCACGTGAGCCAAGCTTGGCTCTGGTTCTCGATGAGGTTGAAGTCCTTTACAAGCAGGGTCGGCAGGAAAGTCGGGTCATCTTTGGCCTTCGAGACGTTCTGACGCAGGGCGGCGAGCGACTTGATGGTTCCCAAGCCCGGATTCGCCTTAATCCAGCAGCTCTCGTCCTGCCATTCCTCGCGCTCGTCAAGCTCGAAGATGAAGGCGATGAATCGCTCTGCCTTGTCACCCGTCGCTTGGCCGTCGAGCCATTTGCAGGCGTACTCGTACTGGGCGTCGAAGATGCCGTTTCGGACGAATCCGTTTGTGGTGATCTCCAAAACCAGCGGCTGTCGGCGCGCCGACGTGCCCTGAATCGTCAGGTCGTAGAGGTCGCGGTTCTTCATGGCCGCAAGCTCGTCCACAATCGCGCCCGAGATGTCGAGGCCGTCCAGGTGGTTCGTGTTCGCGCTAAGCGCCTTGATGCTCCCCATGTTCAGGCCACAATAAAGGTCGGACACACGTTTTCGCACATGGCGCGAGAGCGCGGGACTCGTCATGACCATACGCCAAGCGTTGTTGAAGCCCTTCGCCGCCTGATCGTGCGCGGTAGCGACGTTGTAGACCTCCGGTGCACCCTCATCGTCGTTGATGAGAAGGTCAAGCTCGATGGCCGATGCCAAAGCAGTCTTGCCGTTCTTGCGCCCCATGATCCAAAGCACCTCGCGGTACTGGCGCGTGCCGTCGGCGTCAACGAACCCGAAGACAACCGAGAGGATCGCCCGCTGGAAAAGCTCAAGCTCGAAATCGTGACCCAAGCGTCCAGACGGCAGACGGCAGAATCGCTCGATGAACTGAACGTGCTTCTGCGCGTATTCCTCTCGGAAGTGGTAAGGGTAAAGCGGGTCGGTGTTGTCCATGTCGCGCAGGATGTGCGCGGCAACTTTGCGCATCTTGGCGCAGGCGGTTATATCGCCGCCGAGTATTCCGCCGAAATACTCCCTGATCGCGCGTTCGCACGACCCGTCGGCACCCTTGTAACGCCTAACACCTCGTCTCATTGATGAAGTCTATCAGCGCGTCGGCGGCGGCGGTTCCGTTGGGCATCATGTCTGCAAGCTGCTTGACCGATCTGCTGAAGGTCGTGAACAGCTTGTTGTATGCGGAGAATCCCGGATGCTCGCGCAAGCCGGATTGGCCGCCACCGTTGTCGTACTCGGTGAAGATGTCCTCATACAGCAGGTCGGCACGGGCGTCATCGAGCTTGACCTTCATGAAAGCGAGGTTCGGGAGCAGGGGCATGATCGCCTTGCGCTTCTCATCGGGAATCGCGTCCTTGGTCAATTCGCGGAGCTTCTTAAGCTCGCTATCGATACGTGATTGCTTCGACCTCGGCGCTCTCGGCGGGCTGTTCGCCGCGACTTTGCCGGAAACCTCCGAAGTATTACCAACTTTTGCCATGAGCGCAAGACCACCCCCTTTCGAAAACCTTCCACGCGCATAAAACTATCTCCCGGCGTTGGTCCCCTGCCACCCACCCTGTGTTTTTGGGATGGGGGGATATTCCGCCGTGTCTAGCTGCGGTTTTGTGCCCCGCTTTTGCGCTTGGTCTGCGTTGTGCTGTGTTTGTGTGCCGTTAATCGAGCGGCACCAGATTGCCGTCACTGTCAAAGCCGAAGCCCTGACGTGTCGCTCCCTGCCTGATCCACCCATGCACTTGCTTGTGGCATCGGTCGCACAAGCTCACGAGGTTATCAGGGTTAGTTGCAATGTCAGGGTCGTTCACGTTCGCAGGGCTTAGCTCCACGATGTGATGCACCATGACCGCCGGGGTGATGTCACCGCGCTTCAGGCAGTGTTGGCATAGGTGCGCGTCTCTGGTGAGCGCAACGTCACGCGCCCGCTCCCATTCCGTGCTGTGGTAGAAGGCGCGACTGAAGTCCTTAGCCATCGCGCCTCCCTTGTGTTAAATGGCGGAGAGCACAGGATTCGAACCTGCGGATGCCTGCGCATCGTCCGGTTAGCAACCGGATACATTAAGCCGCTCTGCCAACTCTCCGCGTATATCGGAATGTCAGACTCTATATCTGAATTTATGACTCCTATATCGAAGTTCTGATATGTCCAGATATGAGGAAGGCCGCGCAGGTTCCCCCGCACGGCCTTTCATGACAATTCACCATATCGAATCTTAGCAGAACTTGGAAACTGAACGCAACCGACGTTTATCAGGAGTTCTTTATAAAAGCCCATCCGACCGCATCAATATACGCAAAACCTACATCACATAGTTTGCGACACCATTGCTGCGAACTCTGCATAATCTCGGCAATCTCGTCCCACGGCTGGGCTTGCAGATACCCCATGCAGATCGCGTCAGCGTAGCGCGTGCCCTTTAGCTTAGCGAGACCTCCGCGCCCGTCAGCGCCATAGAGAAATTCGCACGCCTCGTCTATCTGCTTACGAGCATCGGCAATGCGCCGCTCCAATCGCTTCTCAAAGTCGATGCGCTGGATGATGGCGAGCGATGCGTCTGTGCAGAATCCACCGCCGCCCGAAGGCTGGTAGCTCTGCGCCTTTGCGCCCTCCTTAGCCCTCATGCACTCCAGCATTTCCCGCGCCTGTTCGGTCTTCACCACCTCGGCGCGGATTCCATCGAAATACTCCTTTGCCTTCATGCGTTTCACCTACTCGATGCCGGTGCTGCCGAAGCCGTCGGTGCCTCGCTCGGTGCCGCTCAGCTCTTCGACCGGGACAAGCTCGCACGGAACATAAGGCATCACGACAAGCTGGCACACGCGCGTGCCCGCCTCGATGGTCACGGTCTCATAGCTGAGGTTGATGAGCGGAGCGCACACCTCGCCGCGATAGCCGCTGTCGATGACTCCGACGCTGTGGGCGAGCGTGATGCCCCGCTTGGATGCAAGGCCGGAGCGCGGGAAAAGCAGTCCGACACAACCGCTGGGGATCTCGATTGACAGGCCGCAGCCGACGATACAGCGCTGCATCGGTTCGAGCGTCACGGTTTCCGTGATGCGAAGATCGAGACCGGCATCACCTTCGTGGGCGTAGCGAGGCACCTCCATGCCTTCGGCAACCTTAACGTTGAGCTTTCGTCCGAACATTAGAAGACATCCTGACTTGTGAGAAACGAAACGCGGTATGCGGGAACCCAACGCGCCCCGCAGCCGCCATGCATCGAGACGTGGCGGATTGACACCTTTCCGCGATGGCTCATGGCAACGACGCGGTAGCGAGCGCCGTTGTAGAGAACAACGTCATCGAGGGCGAGCGTCCGCCCCTGTTCGTCTCGCGGGTTTGAGCGGGTCACATCATCGGCTTGGGCAAGCAGCTCGCGCAGCTCTTCCACCTCTTTGCTTCGCTTGAAAAGTTCCAACAACATCCTTGCTCCTTAAAACGGAATGTCCTCGTCGTACACGTCTGGCGTCGGTGACGTCGTAATCGGCTGCGCCTGTTCCGCCGGTTGGGCATATGCGTTCTGCTGCTCGCGCTTCACCTGCATCAGCTCGACGTTCTCAACGCGAATCTCCCAACGCTTCAAGTTCTGCCCGTCCTTCTGATAGGTGTGCGTCCTCACTCTTCCGGAAACGGTCACCTTCACGCCCTTGGTGAGGTACGGCGCGAGCGCTTCGGCACGCTTGCCAAACATCGAGCAATCGGGCCAATTCGTGTAATCGCCCCAAGTCCCATCGCCGTTAGGCACGCGGTCATTGACAGCAAGAGAGAAAGTCAGGATGGGCGTACCGCTCTTGGTGTACCTCAGTTCGGAATTGGCTCCGAGATTGCCGGACAGAATGACGTGGTTAATGCTCATAAATCCGCTCCCTTAAAATCCCTTTGATCTCGATGACGTTCGCAGAAATGAATATCAATTGCGCCAAGACAAGCAGCATCATGTCTTTTTCAGCATCGGAGCCGAAAAGAGCGAGCAGCGACAGCAAGCCTCCGCACAGGTAGAAAATGGCGGTCAGCATCCAAGGACCTCCAACAGGGCGGCACGCTGGCGAACGCCAAGACCCTTGATGCGCCGACCATCTGCAATTTGCAAAGCCCTCATAAGCTGCTGAGTCTTTGCATGGCCGTACCCAGGCATGGAGTTAATGACCTGCTTTACGCGCATGTTGGACACTGCTTGGCAGTCGGCGTCGGCGAGCTTTAGCACCTGACCAAAGGTCATCAGGCCAGACTTCAGGTCATTACGGACAATCGCCCGCTCCCTGCGAACTTTCGAAGCCTTCTCAAGATACTCGCGGCGTTGCTCAGTGGTCAGATTCGGAATCATCATTGCCCCTTTCGAAAGTCACGTACTCGCATCCGTGCACGATGCGAACCGGTGTCGTGTAGTCGCTCAGCGCATCCTCGACGGTGGAGGTCATAAGCTTGTGCTTGATCCGCATCCACTCGTCATCGTTAACCTCGATTTCCTTCACTTACTCCACCTTTCATAACTCGATAAGTTCCGGTGAGCTTCAGGCTCTTCAGCATGTCCAGAGCGTGCCTCGCCTGAAGCTCTCCGCAGATCCGAATTGATTGCGCGGGAATGTCAATCTGGTACGCGGTCGCTGCCGCATCGCGATCTTTTTCCCATCGATCCTGCAACGCGTCGAAAGTCCGCATCATTGGCGCCTTAAGCTTGTCGCTCACATCGAGATTCGAGACCAGTTCCCGAGCTTCATCGTGGTTCATGGCACCCCCTTTTCGTGATTGCCTGATAATTACTTCTTATCTGTCACCCGCTATCAAAACCAAAGCCAAAAGCCGTGGTTTACCTTGCGTTTCTTCCTCTGCTCGATTGATGGCAGAAAAAGGCGTTTTGGTTCACTTTTGGCACACCTCCTTACCCAAGCGCCCGACGCTTCGCTTCGCTGAAGAGCTGCGCCGCAACGGCATCGCGACCGGGCATCAGGTGCCCGTAGATCCGGAGCGTCGTTGCCTCGTCCGCGTGGCCCATCCGCTCCGAGAGCGTCTTTAGGTCGCAGCCGTTGGCGATGAGCCACGAAGCGTGCGTGTGCCGCAGGCTGTGGAACGTGATCTCCTTTGGAAGACCGCACGAATCGCGGATACGGCTGAAAGCGCGTGAAATCGTCGTTGGGCGCATATAGGAGCCATCGAGCGTCACCAGAGGCGAATCGGCATCAAGACGCCCGAGAACCGCGTTTTGCAACCTCACGAACGAATCGATAACGCCCAGATCCTCTGCGGTCACGGCGATGTTTCGGCATTTGCGGCCTTTCGTGACATTACGCCGATACGGCTTCGCCCCGGCGCTCTCGATGACATTGCCGCCGACGTGCAGGAACATCTGATAGCGCTTCACATCGGCCCTCTGCTCCGCGCACACCTCACCGACCCGCATTCCGGTCACGAGCGCGAGCCATGCGGCGAACGCATAGACCGCACGGCGGTATTCGCTCATGCTGGTCCCCTCGACGCCCATCGCCGATTCGAGCCGCGCGTTGAAGTCCTCGAAGTCCCATTCGGTCAGGGCGCATGCCTCATGCCGCTCGGGTGACGGCTTCGACACGTAGACAATCGGGTTGGCGTCGCATATCCCGGCATCGACAAAGTGGTTGTAAGCGCCTCTCAGGAAGTTGTGGACATTGATGACGCTGTTCCTGCAAAGACCCTGACCTCCGTCAGATTTGGGCATGAGCAACGCCTGCTCGAACCGGTTGAAGTCCATGACGCTGAGATCACGAGCGTTGGCAGTCCTCAGAAACCTCGCAACGTAGTGCGTGAACAGTCGATAGCTCTTGATGCTGTTGGGACTTGCGCCGTTCCGCTCCCTGAGCTGGACGTAATCAGCAAGAAGGTCGACCAGGCGGGCGCTCTTAACCTCTCCGTTTGCCGTGAGGTTTGCCGCCCACGTCTCCGCGAGTTCCAGAGCCTCGGACTCCGTTGCGGCGTTGGGGAATCGCTTATAGGGGCGGATCGCCTTGCCGTCAACGCCGCGACCGAGATACAGGCGGCATTCGAAAACGCCGTCCCTGCCCTTTTTGACCGTGACGCTCATGCTACTTGCTCGCCCTCTTGAACATGGAGAGCATCCAGACGATTGCCGAAAACACGAACGCCGACAGCACCAAAAAGCCGTAGCCGATTCCGAAGAAAAAGCCGACAGCAAGGCTTACCGTCACGGCCAATATGACGGTGCTCGCAAGGATCATGACGGCCAATACGTCGATCAGGTCTTTGTTATCCATTGGTTGCCCCCTTAAGACATTGCGGCCAGTGCCAGGAAGATGAGAAGTAAAGCGACCGCGCAGAGCTGCCGGTAAACCCACCAATATGCGAAGAACGCCGCCGATGCGGTCAGGATGGTGGTGACGATGGCGATTGCGATGCGGTGGCGTCTCACTGCTCGCCCTCGATCTCGGCAATGAGGTAGTCGATGCACTGGCGGCACTTGCGCAGATCCTGGACCCCGCCCTTGCGACGCCAACGCCAGATGTACTTGAACGCCGCGGCCCACCAGTGCGCGGCGATCGCCGGGAGGGCGTAGGTATCGCCGCTCATCATCGAGCGCATGGCATCCATGCATTCGATCTTGCCGTCTCCGGCGTAATGGTCGGGATGTTCAACGGGATTGCCCGCGAGACACCCTGCAAGCTCCTGAAGCGTCTTTGCCTGTTTAACCTCGATCATCTTCAAACTCCTTCAGTGATGATTTCTGAAACGGTAGAATTTGGCATCTGAATGAATCGCCTCGAACAAGTCTGAAATGAACGCTGCTGAAAGCATCGTGTGCATTCTCAACGCCGAATCGTTAACGTCACTGCTCAGGTCGAGCACATTCCGAATGTCAATGTCCGGCTTCGATAGGGCTTCGAGCACCGACGCGGCCTCACTCCTGATTTCAGCGATGCACTGTTTGCAGTAATCGATCTTGTCATCCGATAAGCCCATCGACCTTCTCCCTTCTTGGCTTGCTGCCGTCCCTGCCCGTCTCACGGCAGAGCCAGCATGATTCGTGCTCTTGATGATTTCGGACGAACCAATCAATCGGTCGCTCCTTGCCGCAGATTGGGCATCGTCGTATCTCTACGCGCCCGTGATAAGTTCCCCAAGGCATCTACGATCACCCCCAAACACGCGATGTGGATAACTCTGTGGAAAACCTGTTGAAAACAGAGGTCTGAAATCGCAGATTCGAGCGTTTCGGAAGTGCGTGCAAAGAGAAGAAGCAAGAGAAATAACCTTGCTTGTTAGGTTGACTGACAAGCAAGTGAGTGGGTTTGGTTTGGTTTTAAGAACCAAACCCACTCCTTCTTGTTTTGTTTTGTTTTGTTTTAGGCTTTTGCCACCTTTTGCGAACGGGTTAACCGAACCAAAAACCAACGGTTTTGCACTTGGTTTTAGGAACATGCTTTTACACCTCCCTAGCTGCGGAATCTTCAGAAGCCTTGTTCTTTCGAGGTCTGCCGCCCTTGCGACCGTTCGCGCGCTGCTGACCGAAATAGAGTGCGTTTTTCTGCATTCGAACGCTCTGCAAGTAGCCGTTTTCATCGCATTCCAAGAGCTTCAGATCGATTAGGTCGGACACGAATGCTTTGCAGTCCTCCATGGCCATGAGGTCATCGAAAGCGCCGCCGGTTCCGAACCCGAGTACCCGCGCGAGAATCTTCGCGTCCTCGTCCGTCTGGAAAGACACATGGTGCCCAGTGGACGATGCGAGGTATTCGCAGAGAATCCACCATCGCCCGTATCCGTCGTATCCACGGCGAAGAATCAACCTCTGGCACTTGTCATCGTGCGATGCGTTGGAATCGTGCCTAAAGAAGGCCATTGGCTCGCGAGCTGCGGCCAATTCCTCCCTGCTCGCCATGTCACACCTCCTAACAATCTTCCTCGTCGCATTCGGCGTCTGGTTGCCCGTGCTGGTGCCATCCGTCCCAAATGCAGTGCTCCCATTCGCGGCAGTTGGTCCAGATCTCCCGACCCCTGAACAGGCAGCACGATTTGGTGTTGAATGTCTTCTGTTCGAACTCGCACGCGCCGGGTGTCGGCATCGGCGGTTCGCCGAAATCAAGCGACAGCTGTCCCTGCCCGCTAGTCTTCGTCATCGTCGGAGATGTCGAGCGCGATTGAAGAGCCGATGTATTCAAGCAGGTCTTGCAGGTGCTTTGCGGTGTTCTTCTCAGCGTCAGCCCTGCCATCGAGAAGAGTGCAGACCCAGGCGAGGGTTCCGCGCACGACAGAGAAGACGGCGGGCATATCGACTTCGACCTCAGCGCCGGATTTCTTGTTGAGAAGCTTCATGCTCCCGCAGGTGACGAAGGTCTTTGCCCCGACCTCATCAATCAGGTCGATGATCTCTTTACGCTTCATGGGTTTTCTCCTTTTCATCGAAGATTGAATGCCTGATTACGATGTCCATGTCCGGGTGCCGGTTGAGCAGGTAACGCGCGAGCATCGGCGTAATGGTGTTGTTGATCCCATAGGTGTGCTCATGGCCGCTCAGGTCGTAGAAGGTGACCGGGTTGAGCTTCGAGCGCCCCTCGTACCTTTGCTTTTCTATGAGGTATTTGGTTGATACGCGCTTTCCGTGCGCCGAGATGGCGAGCGCCGTCAGCTCGATTTCCCTGAGTGCTTGCGGGTTGAGTGCGCACCATTCATCGAACAGCTCGCGATGATCCTGAATCCTGAGCGGCAATGACCTAGGCTTGCTTTCATCGCGCATGACTGATTCGAGCGAGCGCGTGCAATCATCAACGTCCATTGCCGCGCTCCCTGCATGCCCGAATGTAGTGCCCTAGCACGTGCTCTGCCTCGGCTCTGGTGGCTGTCGGCGGGATGTTCAGGCGCACGCGCTTGAAGACGGACCCTATGCAGCTCGTTTCAGGCGTCCGCGTGCTCTGCTCGATGCGAGCGACCCAATAACCATCTTGGTCGCGATGGAGGCATACGATTGGGTACGGATTGCTCATCGCTCCACCAGCCTGAACAGGTATGCCATGCATGCGATGATGGCGGCGATGCACAAGCCGATTCCAAGAGCCGCCATCGTGCCCGAACCTATAAGGGATTCGAGCGCTATGAGAACTCCGGTGAACGCGTCCGCGACAAGCTCTGCTGCTGCGAGCGGGATGATGCCTGTGATCAATCCAGCCGCAAGCGCATAGAAGCCCCAGCGTTTCCAACGCGGCATGTGCGTTAAAATGTCCTCTGTCAATTGCTGGCTGCAATCTGACGCGCCCGTTCGAAGTTGCCGCTTCGGGCGGGCATCTTTCTTCTCATTCCCCAGATACGAACCTTGCCGAGCGCGTACCTGCACCAACGGAACTGCGCGGCGCGCAGCCGCGTTGCTTCGGGCATCCGTAAAACCACCCCCAAAACCAACGGTTTCAATCTCGGTTTTCATCGTCTGAAACCCCCGCTTTCCTAACCGGTTCGGCTACGCTCTTGCCCATCCAGAAGCCGAGTGCCCCGATGCCGATGAGCCAGATGACGAGCGTCAGCGCGCTCATGGGGCTGAACAGCGCAATGACGATGAGTGCGATTGCCAGAGCGAGCATTGCTAAACCTCCTTCGGAATTCCGCACAGGTCGTTGACCGTGCACCCAAGCGCCTCGGCGAGCTTGTACGCCGTCTCAAGCAGGGGCAGGCTCATCTGCCTCTCATAGGAGCGGATGGCGTCGACAGACACGCCGGATCTCTTAGCAAGCTCTTCTTGGGACATGTTTGCCTCGGCGCGCTTGACGCGCAGGGCGCGGGCGATCGTCTCTTTCAACTCACTCATTCCGTCTCACCTCCCTTCAATCGGTCGCGCCGACTTTCCTTTGACCATGTCAAGGAAAGTCGTATCTTTCCCCATGGGGAAAGATAATTGGTAATCAACGTGAATCACGTCGCCGAGAACAGACTATAAACGTGTATCACGTTTCGTGCAAGCGTCATTTACGTAATTAATTGATTTATCTACGTGATTCACGTAGACTTATCATTGAAATAAGGAGGGCTGTATGTATAAGCTTCGCTTAAAAGAGATTCGCAAGGCGGCTGGTTTTAAAACCCAGAAAGCAATCGCAGATTTTCTTGGAATGAAAGAGAGAAAATACGCCACCTGGGAACGTGGCGAAGTTGCGCTGACTCTTGAAGACGCATGTATTCTCTCCGTTGCCCTCAAATGCACCCCAAACGACCTTTGCGGTTGGTACGACAGCCATCCACGTGAGCCTGAATCATGCGGATTGACCTCTGAAGAGAGCGAGATCGTCGGATGTTACCGCGAGAGCACCCAGCAATGGAGGCAGAACATATCCATGACAGCCCGCGCAGCAGCGGGCGAATCTAAAGAGATTGCCGAACGTGGTGTATCTGCCACCAAAGAGCGGGCGGCGGTATAGGCATGGTTGAGTTCTTGAACACGCTGCTTCAATGGCTGAACCCAGAATGGGTCGCAGACCAGTTCGCAGACGGCGACGGTCTGCCATTCATCTTGTGGACGACGATTGCGCTATTCGCTGGTTTTATGTTGGGTTTCTTCATCAGCAAGAAGCTATCTGGTTGGGCTCCGAAGCGTACGATCGCCAAGGGATTCTCACCAGAAATAAAGCAAGCAGCTTTGGAATCGCTCGATTCGCATGGGTCTGTAGTCATAGGAGATAAGTTTGATGCGCTGCTAGCGTTCGAGAGGGCTGAAAATGGAGTGTTCTCATTCCCGTTCCCGATTGATGAGGTAAGGGATTCGGACACGTACCAGCTAACGACGAGGTGGAGAGCTTACTTGGAGAGACATAGGAAGCTGCTCAAATAAAAAAAGAAACCCCGTGCGGCTTCTTGGCGGTTGGCGCACGGGGCAAAGGTGAAGAACAGAGCGCTTAACCGCGCCCGTCCTGAGAGGTGATTTTAGCATGGTGAAGAACCGAGCCGCCATATATGCGCGCTTCAGCTCGCACAACCAGCGTTCGGAAAGCATCGAGATACAAGTCGAGAACTCGCGCCGGTACTGCGAGCAGGAAGGCTTGCAGGTCGTGCGCGAATACTGCGACTACGCGCAGACCGGTCGCAACGTCGATCGCGCCGAGTTCCAGCGCATGATGCGCGATGCAAAGCTAGGTCTATTTGATTATGTGGTGATTTACAAGGTGACGCGCATTATGCGCAACCGCGATGAAATGGCGCTTGCACGAATCATGCTGCGCAAGTCGGGCGTTGAAATACTTTACGCCGGGGAAGAGATCGCGAGCGGTTCGAGCGGCGTGCTGCAATTGGGCATGCTCGAAGTCCTCGCGGAATGGGAAAGCGCCATAGACAGCGAGCGCATCCGCGACGGCATTCAGAAGAACGCTCAGCGCTGCATGGCGAACGGTCGCACCCTCTACGGGTGGGACATCGTTGATGGCCGCTATGTGGTGAACGAGCGCGAGGCGGCGGTCATGCGCCGCATGAAGAACATGCTGTTTAGCGGAAGCTCTGTGGCAGACATCGTGCGGGCCGTGAGCGCCGAGCGCAGCAAGCGCGGCGCGAAGTTCACCAATGACACCGTTTCGAAGCTGCTCAGGCGCGTCCAGAACGCGGGCGTTTACAAGTACGCCGGAAACGAGGTGGAAGACGGCATGCCCGCTCTATGGCCGCAGCGTGAGCAGTACATGATAAACAGCATTCTCGATGACCGTCACAGGCCGCGCCGCAAGATCGACAGCGCGCGTGAGTTCCTGCTTACCGGAAAGCTCTACTGCTCGACCTGCGGCGCGCCGATGTTCGGGACAAGCGGGACATCGAAGAACGGTTCCGCCTATCACTACTACAAATGCCGCGAGTGCCGCAGAACCGTCCGGCGCGACCTCATAGAGGGCGCCGTCGCTGATATGACCTACGAGGCCGTGAAGCGCAATGACGTGCGCGCTCGCATCGCCGAAACGCTCGCAGGGTACGAAGCGGAGCAGGGGAGCGACGAAAAGCCTGAGAGCTACTTCATCAAGAAGGAGATACGGCGCATCGACACGACGTTTGAGCGCATCTGGCATGCGATAGAGGACGGTATCGCGCCTCCCGGCGGCAAGGAGCGCATTGAAGAGCTGAACCGCCAGAAATCAGAGCTTGAAGCCCGGCTGTGCGCCATTGAGAAATCGGAATCGTGCGAGGTGAGCGTCGATGACGTGTTGCTGTGGCTCGACAGCCTTGCAAATGACACGACGCCCTTGGAAATCCTCAACGAGTGGGTTCGATTCGTGGACATCGACGGCAAGGACATATCCGTTTACTTCATGTTCGATGATCTGCCGGATGACTTTAACCCGACAAAGAAAAAAGCCGAACACCCTTGCTACCAAAGGTGTTCGACTAATTCTCTTATGGTGGAG
>OMGU01001296.1_pt1 | contig 20797 bp, 16 predicted proteins | sample 1646121 | NCBI WGS metagenome assembly OMGU01 (sample SAMN05578581, study PRJEB25193) | human gut metagenome | biome: Human Microbiome; feature: human-associated habitat; material: feces | host: Homo sapiens | place: USA:Birmingham
GCCGCTTTCAGAAGTCATTCTTTCCGGCGGCCCTTGGCGCTCAAGTATAATACCATATCCCGACACGTTTGGCAACCCCTTTTTTCACTTTTTTCGTTTCTTTTTGCGTCTTTGACTTTTTGACTAGTTTTTCAACTGCAATTTACACGTTCCTTGACGTGGAAGCTGCGGTGGCTTCAGAGGTCATTTTTCTCTATATAATAAGGTATTGTTCTATCCAAACTTCCAGAGAAGTATACACCGCCGTGGATATTACGCCCCGGAATGCAAACACTTTCCTTGCACAGTTTGTCAAGAGCTTTGGCCTCAAATTTTGCTCCAAGATTCTCGGCTCAATTTTGGCGAAACCGCCAAAACACAAAATGTAGTGGTTTCTCCATTGACATATCACTAAATAGTGATATCATAGAATCACATCAATCGAACGCATCCCAAGACCGCTTTGCGGGTGCCTCTTTCGCAAGAGGCACCCGTTTGAACTGTACACAGATAGAACGACGGAGGAACACTATGAAGATCATCAAGCGCAACGGTTCGGAAGTTCCATTTGATATCACCAAGATTATCACTGCGGTCACCAAGGCCAGCGATTCGGTCAGCCGCAAGAGCAGCCTGACCCAGGAGCAGATCCTGTCCATTGCCAACGATGTCACGGAGCAGTGCCAGGCGCTGAACCGTGCCGTGAGCGTGGAAGAGATCCAGGACATGGTGGAGAACAAGCTGATGGACATTCAGGCCCACGATGTAGCCCGCCATTATATCACCTATCGTTATGTGCAGAGCCTGAAGCGCCAGACCAACACCACCGACGAGCGCATCCTCAGCCTGATCGAGTGCCAGAACGAGGAAGTCAAGCAGGAGAACGCCAACAAGAACCCCACCGTGAACAGCGTCCAGCGTGACTATATGGCCGGTGAGATCTCCAAAGACCTGACCGCCCGCCTTCTGCTGGACCCGGAGATCGTCAAGGCACACAATGAAGGCCTGATCCACTTCCACGATTCCGACTACTTTGCGCAGCACATGCACAACTGCGATCTGGTCAACCTGGAGGATATGCTGCAGAACGGCACCGTGATCTCCGGCACCTATATTGAAAAGCCCCACAGCTTTTCCACCGCCTGCAACATTGCCACCCAGATCATTGCGCAGGTGGCATCCAACCAGTACGGCGGCCAGAGCATCAGCCTGACCCATCTGGCTCCCTTTGTGGATGTCTCCCGCAAGAAGATCGCCGCTGAAGTCGAGGCGGAGATGGAAGGGCTGGACGTTACCCCGGAGCGCAAGAAGGCGATCGTGGAGCGCCGCCTGCGCAACGAGATCAACCGCGGTGTCCAGACCATCCAGTATCAGGTCGTGACCCTGATGACCACCAACGGTCAGGCTCCCTTCATCACCGTGTTCATGTATCTGGGAGAAGCCCGCAACGCACAGGAAAAGGCCGACCTTGCCATCATCATCGAGGAGACCATCCGCCAGCGCTATCAGGGCGTGAAGAACGAGGCCGGTGTCTGGATCACCCCCGCCTTCCCCAAGCTGATCTATGTGCTGGAAGAGGACAACATCCGCCCCGGCACTCCTTATTACTACCTGACCGAACTGGCCGCCAAGTGTACCGCAAAACGCATGGTGCCCGACTATATCTCCGAAAAGAAGATGCTGGAGCTCAAGGTAGACAAAAACGGCGAAGGCCACTGCTACACCTGCATGGGCTGCCGCAGCTTCCTGACCCCCTATGTGGACCCCGAGACCGGCAAGCCCAAATACTACGGCCGCTTCAATCAGGGTGTTGTCACCATCAATCTGGTAGATGTAGCCCTTTCCTCCGGCGGCAACTTCGAGAAGTTCTGGAAGATCTTTGACGAGCGCCTGGCTCTCTGCCACAAGGCACTGCAGGCCCGCCATCAGCGCCTGATGGGCACCCCCAGCGATGCCGCCCCCATTCTGTGGCAGTACGGCGCACTGGCCCGCCTGAAGAAGGGCGAGAAGATCGACAAGCTGCTCTTTGGCGGCTACTCCACCATCAGCCTGGGCTACGCTGGTCTGTATGAGTGTGTGAAGTATATGACCGGCAAGAGCCACACCGATGCCGGTGCCAAACCCTTTGCCCTGAGCGTGATGCAGCACATGAACGACAAGTGCACCGAGTGGAAGAAGGCCGAGAACATGGATTACTCTCTCTACGGCACCCCGCTGGAATCCACCACCTACAAGTTTGCCAAGTGCCTGCAGAAGCGGTTCGGCATCGTGCCCGGTATCACCGATAAGAACTATATCACCAACAGTTACCACGTCCATGTTTCGGAGCACATTGATGCCTTCACCAAGCTCAAGTTTGAGAGCGAGTTCCAGAAGTTGTCCCCGGGCGGTGCCATCAGCTATGTGGAAGTGCCCAACATGCAGGACAATCTGGAGGCCGTGATAAGCGTGCTGCAGTTCATCTATGATAATATCATGTACGCCGAGCTGAACACCAAGTCCGATTACTGCCAGTGCTGCGGCTACGACGGAGAGATTAAGATCGTTGAGGATGACGGCAAGTTGGTGTGGGAGTGCCCCAAGTGCGGCAACCGTGACCAGAACAAGCTGAACGTTGCCCGCCGCACCTGCGGTTATATCGGCACCCAGTTCTGGAACCAGGGCCGGACACAGGAGATCAAGGATCGGGTGCTGCATCTGTGATGAATTACGCAACAATTAAGTATTACGACATTGCCAATGGGCCGGGGGTTCGCACCAGCATCTTTGTTTCGGGCTGCAGGCACCACTGCCCGGGCTGCTTCAACGCGGTGGCATGGGATTTCGGGTACGGTCAGCCTTTCGACAAAGCTGTGCGCAACGAGATCTTTGCATCCTGCCAGCCCGACTATATTGCAGGCATCTCCCTGCTGGGCGGTGAGCCTTTTGAGCCGGAGAACCAGCGGGAACTGCTGCCCTTTGTCCGCAACTTCAGGGCGCTGTACCCGAATAAGAGCGTCTGGTGCTATTCTGGTTACACCTGGGAACAGCTGACCGGCAGTGTTCCCTGCCCGGCCCGCTGTGAGGTCACCGATGAGCTGCTGAGTCTGCTGGATGTTCTGGTGGACGGCCGCTTTGTGGAAGCCCAGCACGATATCTCCCTGCGCTTCCGGGGCAGCTCCAACCAGCGGCTTCTGGATGTACCCAAGAGCCTTGCCGCAAAGGCCCCCGTCTGGTGGGAGGACGAACAGGTGTTTGCCACACACACGATGTAAACCTCTCAGTCGCGCTGACGCGCGCCAGGCCCGGGTTGCGGCACCCAGCATACGTCTCGCATTGTAAACAACGCCCGATTTTCCACACTCTACGCAGAGCGAGTGGAAAATCGGGCGCTTTGTCATTTAACGGGATGAAACCATATCCTCGATGGCACCCAGGAACTCCTGCCCATAGCGGGCGGCCTTTTTCTCGCCCACACCGGGGATATTGAGCAGTTCCTCCACGCTCAGGGGCTTTTTCAGCGCCATCTGGCGGAGGGTGGAATCGTTGAACACCATATAGGCGGGGAGCTTCTGCTTTGCGGCCAGCCGCTTACGCAGGGCATAGAGGGCCGCCAGCAGCTTCTCGTCCGCTTCGTTGAGGGCATCTTCGTCGGCACGGCGGCGGGAGGCCGAGGCCAGCCGCTTTGCACTGGCCGCGGCACGCTGGCGGGCTTGTGCCGCCTGCTCCTCCACCTGTTCGGCGGCCTGTGCTGCCAGCAGACAGTTGGAACAGTTCTCGCACTTCTGGGGCGCGGCCTCGCCGAAGTAGCTCAGCAGATACCCCCGCAGGCAGCGCGGTGTGGTGGAGTAGAAGGTCATGTACTTGAGCCGTTCCTCTGCCTTGCGTGCCGCTTCGGCCTTGACATCCGCAGGCAGGCCGTTGTCAGCCTCCATCTCCTTGTCGATGAAGAACCGGATGGTGCGCACATCGGTGCCGGAATAGAGCAGGGTGCAGCGGGCTGGTTCCCCGTCACGGCCCGCGCGGCCCGCCTCCTGATAATAGCTCTCCAGATCCTTGGGCATATTATAATGGATGACGAACCGAACGTTTGGCTTATCGATGCCCATGCCGAAGGCATTGGTCGCCACCATGATCTGCACCCGATCATAGAGGAAATCGTCCTGATTCTGCCGTCGGGTATCCGCATCCAGTTTGGCGTGGTAGGCTGCCGCACGGATGCCCCGGCTCTGCAGCAGGCGGGTGGTCTCGTCCACCTGCCGGGTGGTACTGCAATAGATGATGCCCGCATTGTCCCGCTCCCTGAGCACAAGGTCGAGCAGAACTTTGGGCTTCTCGCTGGGCAGGGCCCTGCGGGTGGCAAAATAGAGGTTGGGCCGGTCGAAGCTGGTGGTCACCTCGTAGGGGGTGTGGAGTTCCAGATGGGTGCGGATGTCCTCCCGCACATGGGCCGTGGCGGTGGCCGTAAAGGCTCCCACCACCGGGCGCTTGGGCAGGCTGTCCACAAACGCCTTGATGCGCAGGTAGCTGGGGCGGAAGTCCTGCCCCCACTGGCTGATGCAGTGGGCCTCGTCCACCGTGACCATGCTGATCTCCCGCTCCTGCGCAAACCGCTGGAAGCCCGGCATCTCCAGCCGCTCCGGAGCCACATAGATGATCTTATACCACCCCTCCCGGGCGCGGCGGAGCATCAGGGCCTTCTGGTTGTCTGTCAGGCTGTTGTTCAGGAAAGCTGCCGCCACACCTGCCTGTACCAGCGCCCCCACCTGATCCTTCATCAGGCTGACCAGCGGCGAGACCACGATGGTGATGCCCGGCAGCAGCAGGGCCGGCACCTGATAGCAGATGGACTTGCCCGCACCTGTGGGCATCACGGCCAGCACATCCTGCCCGGCCAGCAGGCGGGAGACGATCTCCTCCTGCCCCGGGCGGAAGCTGTCGTAGCCAAAGACTTTTTTCAGAATACTATGCGGACTTTCCATGGTTCCTCCTATCCATACAAAACCGCTCCGTCATTGCTTCGCAATGCCACCTCTCCTGGTAGGAGAGGCAAGTCCTGGCTCCCCTACCAGGGGAGCTGGACGCAAAGCGGCCTGAGAGGTTTATAACCCAATCAGTATACCACAACTCCCCGGATAATTGTAAAACATCTCTGACATTTCCCACGTTCGATAGCATTTCCTGCACAAAAATGCTATAATATGGGTACATATCTCCATCCCGGCTCCTGCCTTGTGCATCTGCCGGAAAAGAGCAAAGGAGTATTTTGTATGGCTCAGAAATTGATTACCTTCGCCGTCCCGTGCTACAACTCGGCGGCATATATGCGCCACTGCATCGAGACCCTGCTCTCCGCCGGGGAGCAGGCCGAGATCATCCTGGTGGACGATGGTTCCACCAAGGATGACACCCCCGCCATCTGCGACGAGTACGCCGCCAAATATCCCACCATCGTCAAGGCCATCCATCAGGAGAACGGCGGCCACGGCGAGGGCGTGAATCAGGGCATCCGCAACGCCACCGGCCTGTATTACAAGGTAGTGGACAGCGACGACTGGCTGGACGAAGCCGCCCTCAGGACCGTGCTGGCCAAGCTGAACACGCTGATTGCCCGGGGCACCGCGCCTGACCTGATGATCTGCAACTATGTCTACGAGCATGTGGAGGACAACACCAGCCATACCGTGCGCTACACCAACGTGTTCCCCCAGAACCGACTGTTCAGCTGGACGCATGTCGGCCACTTCCGGCCCGACCAGAACCTGCTGATGCACTCGGTGATGTACCGCACACAGGTGCTGCGGGACTGCGGCATGGTGCTGCCCAAGCACACCTTCTATGTGGACAACATCTTTGTCTACCAGCCCCTGCCCTTTGTCAAGAGCATGTACTATATGGATCTGGACCTGTACCGCTACTTCATCGGCCGGGCCGACCAGAGCGTGAACGAGAGTGTGATGGTCAAGCGGGTGGACCAGCAGCTGCGGGTGACCCGCCACATGATCGACTGCCAGGACCTGGATGCCCTCAAGGACCAGAAGAAGCTGCGCAGCTATATGCTGCACTACCTCTCCATGATGATGGCCATCAGCGACATCTTCCTTCTGCTGGACGGCAGTGCCGCTGCCAAGCAGAAGGAGAACGAACTGTGGGCCTACCTCAAGGCACACACCAGTGCCGGGGTCTACCGCTCCATCCGCTACGGCTTTGGCGGCGTGACCAACCTGAAGATCCCCAAGGGCGACAAGCTCGTGCTGGGCGGTTACCGCCTTGCACAGAAGATTTTTAAATTCAATTAACAAATGTTGCTTTTCCTCCTCAGATAAGATATACTTTTTAACGTATCTTAATTCCTGAGGAGGATCTTGTTTTATGGAGCAATTGCTCATTTGCATGTCTCTTTCGCTCATTGCAGGCCTGTTGGCATCCCGTGCAGCGAAAGCGGTCCGTCTGCCGGCTGTCACCTCTTATCTGGTGGCGGGGCTTCTGCTGGGCCCCTTCTTTCTGGGTCGGCTGGGCCTGAGCGGCTGGGGCTTCGGCTTCGGGAGCCTTGCACAGGTCGAGAGCTACGGCATCATCACACAGGTGGCACTGGGCTTCATCGCCTTTGTCATCGGCAATGAGTTCCGGCTCAGCGCGTTGGAGAGCATGGGCAGGCAGGCGGTCACTGTGGGCATCCTGCAGGCCGTTATCACCACCGTGCTGGTGGATATCGCTCTGGTGGTCCTGCACTTTGCCCGGCCGGATGTCATCTCAATGGCATCGGCCATCACGCTGGGTGCCATCGCCTCTGCCACAGCCCCTGCCGCCACCCTGATGGTGGTCAAGCAGTACAAGGCAAGCGGTCCCCTGACCCGCCTGCTGCTGATGGTGGTCGCCATTGACGATGCCGTGGGTCTGGTGCTCTTCTCGGCCTCTTTCGGCATCGCAAACGCGCTGGAACAGGGCCGCATCGACCCCATCAGCATCCTTCTGGAGCCTCTGGTGGAGATCGTACTCAGCCTGGGTCTGGGCGCGCTGGCCGGTCTGCTGCTCAACCAGCTGGAGATCTACTTTCACTCCCGCTCCAAGCGCATGAGCCTTTCGGTGGCCTTTGTGCTGCTGACGGTGGGCCTTTCCATGGTCAGCTTTGAGGTCGGCCCCATCCACTGCAGCTTCTCGCTGCTGCTGGTCTGCATGATGACCGGCACCGTGTTCTGCAACATCTGCCCCACTTCCGATGAGCTGATGGACCGCCTGGACCGCTGGGTGAGCCCGGTGAACATCCTGTTCTTCGTGCTGTCCGGCGCGGAGCTGGACCTGAACATCCTCGCAAACCCCATGGTCCTGCTCATTGGTGCCGTCTATATCGCTTCCCGCTCTCTGGGCAAGATCTCCGGCTCCTATGTCAGCTGCAAGGCCACCCGCTGCAGCGAGAAGATCCAGAAGTATCTGGGCATCACTCTGCTGCCGCAGGCCGGTGTGGCACTGGGTATGGCCGCCGAGGCTGCCGAGCTTTCCGACGGCCACATGGTGCGCAACGTGGTGCTCTTCTCGGTGCTGGTGTACGAGCTGGTGGGCCCGACCCTGGCCAAGCTCAGCCTGACCGCCGCAGGTGAGATCATTCCCGAGGGCCGCACGAGTGCCCGTACCACCAACAAGCCGGAGGAGCCAGTGTCTGTTAAGTAGTCATCGGCTTCTCTATCTAAGAAATTAACGACAAAAGCCTCCCCTGCAGCGCTATTCTTCTGCACAGGGAGGTTTTGTTCTGTCCGGAAATGTGTTTTCTTTTACCAGATGGGAAAATGCCGTTTCCTCAGGCTGATCTTCCGTGTTTCGTCATCATATTCCGCCTGCCACACCTCCAGTTCCTTCGGGTCCCGCCCTGCTTCCTCCATAGATTTTCGCAAGGTTCGGAAAATCTGCATCTTATCAGCTTCCGATGTCTTGATACCAAAGATCACGCCCTCCAGGATTGCTGGGTCGTATCCCACATAGCGCTCTGCCTCCGTGTGCTGATGAAAACTGTCATTCATAAGCAGTCGATATTCCTGTTCATGGCTCCAGGCAGGAAGCTTCGTCAAATATTTCTCCTGCTGGTCTTTCCAATACTGCACCCGCCACGCATCCTTGTCGTAAAGTTCTAGAATCCGGCTTCGTTCACCTTTGGACGAAACCATCCAGGATTCAATCTGCGAAAAAGTCAACCGTCCCAATGATTCAAAAAAGTTGCGCTTTACCTGCTCGTCCGTATAACGAACTGGGTAGACCGGGTCATCCCGAAAACCGCAGGAATATCCGCTACTTGAACTCCAGCTTTCGGCTGTTTTTACACGAAGAGTCTGCTTTCCATTTTCTTCGTTGGCACGGTAGACTAGACAGACACCGCAGTGATTTTGCGCATAATTTCCCCACATGGCCGAGTTTGTTCCGTCGGTGGAAAAGCACATCATAAACATTCTGGGGTAGGGCAGTTCCTGCAGACCAGCAATATAAAGGGCCGGAAATCCCAGCCTCACCTTCAGCCAGAGCCTCCGCTTCCGGGCATTTGGTTCGTTTGCCTCGATCTCCTGTTCCAGTTTCAGAAAACTGCTTTCCAGTGTTTCTTCATAAACCTCAAAAGCTGCCTTCATCATTTTTATCAGCGGACTTTCAAGATTTCCAAAGCCTCCCGTCTTTTCCCAGTCGACCTTTTCGCTGATTGACACCACCGGCCCGCCCTGCTCCCCTGGCAACGTTTTCCGTTTGTGCATGTCGTCCAGACAAATTTTGATTGCATCCTCATGGCAGAGCCGCAAAATTTGCCTCAAGCGGTGGGCATTCATTTCGGTCTCCGTATTTCCTAGATCTACTATCAGCTTCTGCACCAATGCTGTCTGTACAAAACGATCCGATAATTCTTTCCAGACCTGCCCCAGCGGAACATCATCAAAGCAGTGAATATCCGGAATAACTGCCCTCTCTGCCAAAAGTTCCTCGCTTGCATTCAATTGAATGCCAACTACAGCATAGTATACACTGCAGATATAGTTCCGGAACAGTCCCTCCCACGCCGGACAATCGCCTTTCCAGTAAATCTGAGCATAGCCCTCCAAGGGATCATTCAATTCGTTCCGGTCCGCATAGCGGAATGTACGGCACTCGATCTCCTTTCGTGCGCTTTCCACTGATCGGTAGTGATACAAGTTCATTCTTCTCTCCTCCTTCAAAGAACAAAGATCCCGGAGGGCGTTTCTGCCCTCCGGGATCTTTACTTATTTCAGCACGATCTCATCGTTCTCAGCATCCACGGTCAGAGTGGAGCCGGAAACAAGGGTGCCGTCGATGATCTTTTCAGCGGCGGGGTCCTCCACAGCCTTGCGGATGGTCCGGCGCAGGTCGCGGGCACCAAACTTGCCGCCCTGGCTCTTGTGCACCAGCGCTGCCAGTGCCGCCGGGGTATAGCTGTAGGCAATGCCCTTGGCCTCCATGCTGGGCTTGTACTCGTCCAGCATCAGGGCGGCAATGCCCTGCAGGGTCTCCTCGCTCAGCGGCTTGAAGGTGATGACCTCATCCACGCGGCCCAAAAACTCGGGGCGGAGGAACTGGCTCAGTGCCTTGCGGCTCTTCTCCTCGTTCCGTTCCTCCTCGCTGCGGTTGAAGCCCAGACTTGCAGTGGTCTGGTCGCTGCTGCCCGCATTGGAGGTCATGCAGATGACGGTGTTGGAGAAATCCACGGTACGGCCCTGGGCATCGTTGATCTTGCCCTCGTCCAGGATCTGCAGCAGGATATTCATCACATCGGGGTGGGCCTTTTCGATCTCATCGAACAGCACCACGCTGTACGGGCGGCGGCGGACCTTTTCGGTCAGCTGACCCGCCTCCTCGTAGCCCACATAACCCGGAGGGGAACCGATCATGCGGGACACCGCGTACTTCTCCATATACTCGCTCATATCCAGCCGGATCAGGGGGTCGGGGCCGTCAAAGAGCTGGTTTGCCAGCTGCTTCACCAGCTCCGTCTTGCCCACGCCGGTGGGGCCCACAAAGATGAAGCTGGCCGGACGGCGGCGGCCCGAAAGGTCGGCGCGGCTGCGCTTGACCGCCTGGGCCACCAGATGCACGGCATCGTCCTGACCGATGATCTTCTTTTTCAGCTCGGTCTCAAGGCTGGCGAGCTTTGCATACTCGGTCTCCCGGATCTTCACCGCCGGGATGCCCGTCCACAGCTCAATGACCTTGGCCACATCGTCCATGGTCACCTGGATCTCTCCGGCCGCGGCCTGCTTGGCGGGCAATTCCCGCTCCAGCTGTGCCATCCGGGTCTTGCGCTCTGCCACACGCTCGTAATCGATGGGCTCGTTCACATCGGCGTTTTCCATGTCGGCCTCTTCCTGCTTGAGGGCCTCCAGTTCCTTCTGCATGGTCAGGTACTCGGAGATGACCGGGTGGGCCAGATTGCAGCAGGCACAGGCCTCGTCCAGCAGGTCGATGGCCTTGTCGGGCAGATAGCGGTCGGTGATATACCGCTCGCTCAGGGTCACGGTGGCGTTCAGCACATCGGCGGGCACCTGCACATGGTGGTGCTCCTCGTAGTAATGCTTGATGCCGCCCATCACGGCCAGCGTATCAGCGACGCTGGGTTCCTCCACCCGCACGGGCTGGAACCGGCGCTCCAGCGCCTGGTCCTTCTCGATATACTTGCGGTACTCGTTGAAGGTGGTGGCACCGATGACCTGGATCTCGCCGCGGGAGAGGGCGGGCTTCAGGATATTGCCCGCATTCATGGCACCCTCGCTCTCACCGGCAGAGGTAATTGTGTGGATCTCGTCAATGAACAGGATGACGTTGCCCGCCGCCTTGACCTCGCTCAGCAGGCCCTTGACCCGCTGCTCGAACTGGCCGCGGAACTGGGTACCTGCCACAAGGCTGGTCAGGTCGAGCAGGAAGATCTCCTTATCCTGCAGCCCTGCCGGCACCTGCCCCTTGGCAATGCGCTCCGCAATGCCCTCGGCAATGGCGGTCTTGCCAACGCCCGCTTCACCAATGAGGCAGGGGTTGTTCTTCTGGCGGCGGCTCAGGATCTGGATGGTACGGTAGATCTCCCGGTCGCGGCCGATGATATCATCCAGCTTCCCCTCCCGGGCTTTGCGGGTCAGGTTCTCGCAGTAGGTATCCAAAAACTTGCGGCGGGGCGGCTTTTTGTCATTTTTGCCCGCCTTCTTTTCGTTTTTACCGTTCTGGGCACTGCCGTTCACCCCCAGCGGGAAGGTGGCGCTGGAGCCGGGCACAAGGTCGCCGTCCTCCTCGCTCTGGTCCGGCTGGCCCATGCCCATCATCATGGAGAAGGGGTTCATGTTGCTCATGTCCCCCATCTCCTGCATCATGTTTTCCATCCGGTCTTCCATGGCATCCATGTCCTCGTCGGACATGCCAAACTGCTTCATCAGATCATCGACCGGTTTGATGTGCATCTCCCGGGCACAGTGCAGGCAGTACCCCTCGTTTTTCATCTGGCCATTTTCCATCCGCTGGACAAAAATAATGGCAGGCCGCTTCTGGCATCGAATGCAGACCATTGTTCCTCCTTTTCCCTTCCCGCTCAGACAAACGGGTTGAACACATTGAATACTTTATAGTAAAGGCTGCCGCTCATCACCGTGTCGTTGAGCATGGTGAGGTTGCCGCCGGTGATCACAATGAGCGCCCAGACCACGCAGAGCACCAGATAGATGTCCACAAGGCTGGCAATGCCGCCCACGCCCCAGCCCAGCCAGTGGTTCACTGCACCGATCACGGGCAGCTTGTTCACCAGCCCCAGCACCGTGACCAGCAGGCTGACCAGCATCCGCAGCAGGGCGAACGCCACAAAGAACAGCACCAGCGAGATCACCGGGGTCAGCAGCGGAGCCAGCACCTTCTGGACGATGGTATCCGCCAGCACAACGGCGTTGTCATTGAGGACGGCAGAGATGGAGCGCTCGCAGGCATCCACGATGGATGCCCGGAACGCCTCGGGCAGAAAGCCCGCGTACCGCTGGGCAATGCCATCCAGACTGACGGCTCCCCCGGCGGCGATATTGGCAGCGATCTGGTCCCGGAAGCTTCCGGCGAGGAAGCGCTCGAACACCTGCCCGGCTGCCCAGCCTGAAAAGGCTCTGGCACCGAACAGGCTGATGAGGCTGCCCGTCAGCTGCACCACCGAGGCCAGAAAGCCTTTGCGGGCATACCGGACGGCCAGCACCAGCCAGACCACCGTACATAGGATATCAAAAATAAATGACGGATTCTTGAACATACGTTTAACCTTATTCCGAACTGGCTCACCCTCTCAGTCACGACTGCCGTCGTGCCAGCTCCCCCAAAGGGGGAGCCAACGCTTCTGACAGGGGAAGCTACAAAATAGATTGCACTCTTTTTCCTCAAAGCCGCAATTGCCTCTCCCTTTGGGAGAGGTAGCAATGCGCAAGCATTGACGGAGAGGGTTATTCAGCGGGTGCTTCCAACTTCTGCACCGTGTTGCCGCTGAACAGCAGCAGATCCTTGCTGTTGGCCAGCAATGCCTGCGGGCTGGTGTCAAGGTTCTGGCTCCACTGCTGGGTGCCGGACGCATCAAAACACTCCACGGCGTTATCGGCCAGCAGATAGAACAGGTTCCCCGCCCGGACAATGGAATTTGCCGCCGAGACAGCGGCGCTGAACTGGACGTTCAGGTTTTTGTCCAGCGTCACAGCCTGAGAGACCTGCCCCGATGCCAGCAGCAGGGCCACATTGCCTGCCGCGTCCACCGAAACATCTTTCAGCTCCGTGCCCGCAAAATCATAGACCGCACGCTCGCCGCCGCCCGCATTGTAGAGCACGGCCCTGGTATCGTAGACAGCCAGGATCGTGGAAGCAGAGGTCCACCCCAGCCACTGGGGCACACCGCCCTGATTCACCAGACTGACGGGATCGCCCGATGCCAGATTGATGAGGTAGAGGTTGGTCATCACCTGTCCCCCGCTGACGGTGACGGCTGCCGCCGCCAGCTTCCGGCTGTCGGGGGAAAAGGCCATCCGCAGGGGGGTGCCGTCGTTGGAGGTCATGCTCCAGCTGAGCTGCTGCTCCATGGAGGGGCTGTATACCAGCAGCTTTGCCATGCTGGTCTGGTCCTCCGTGACCACGGCCAGCGTGCCGTTGTCCGACATGGCGCAGAGGAAAATACTGTTTTCCAGCTGCTTGGTGTAAAGGTTCTGGGTGCGGCTCTCCACCCGCAGCTCGTTTCCGGAGCGGTTGTAGAGGACAAAGTGGGTCTTGCCCGCGGCCAGCGCCGGGCGGGCATAGCCGCTCTGGATGCTGTTCAGCTTTTTGCCGGTGCGCGACCAGACCACACAGCCCTCGTCCCCCAGCTCCACAAAGCTGCCGGTCAGGGGGGCCATCTGCTCCAGCTCGGCCACACCGGTCTGCTGGGGCCAACCGGAGCCGGGCAGCAGGGCAATGCGGGCCGTATCGGTCAGGTCCTTCAGGGCCGCCACCGAGCTGCCCGCGATGCCGGTGGCAAACAGCACCACCGCCGTCAGCAGCACCAGCAGCACCGCCGTGCGGCGGATGCGCCTGTTCCGCACACGCTGGCGGGCAGCTTCCAGATATTCGACCCGCCCTTCCGAAAGCGGCTCGTCACTCTCCGGACGGTTGCGATTTTTTCTCATAGGTCGTAGTCCACCTTCTCCAAAAATAGCCCTTTTGCGGGCAGCGTCGGCCCGGCCTGGCTGCGGTCCCGGCTGGCAAGGATGCCGGGGATGGCATCGGGCTGCATCCGGCCCGCGCCCACCTCACACAGGGTGCCTGCCAGAATGCGCACCATGTTATAGAGGTAGCCGTCCGCTGTCACCTCAATGTCCACCTCGTCGCCCTTCCGGGTTACATGGCAGTCAGTGATGGTGCGCACGGTATCTCCGTGGGCAGCAGCAGAGGAACCCGCCGCGCACAGGGCCAGAAAATCGTGCTTTCCCACAAACTGTTCCGCCGCCCTCTGCATGGCATCCACATCCAGCCGCCGGGGCACCCGGGTGTAATATTTTTCATCAAAAGGCGAATCGATGGGGTGGTTGTGGATGCGGTACAGGTAGGTCTTGGTATGGGCGGCATAGCGGGCGTGGAACTCCTCCGGCACCACCCGGGCGCACAGCACCCGGATATCCGGTGGCAGGTGCTGGTTGATGGCCAGCGGCAGCTTTTCGGGGGGGATGCGGGTCTCCGCGTGGAAGTTCAGCGCAAAGCCCAGCGCGTGGACCCCGGCATCGGTGCGGCTGCACCCCTTTATATCGGGGCGGCTGTGGAGCACCGCTTCCAGCCCATCCTGAAAGGTCTGGGCCACGCTCCGCCCGTTGGGCTGCACCTGAAAGCCGCAGTAGTTGGTGCCATCGTAGGCAAGGGTCAGTAAATAGTTCTGCATGGAACTCCTTCCGTCACGGCTTTGCCGTGCCACCTCCCTCAAAGAGGGAGGCTATAAGGCCCCCTCCTCGAGGGGGCTGTCGCCGCAGGCGACTGGGGGAGTTTTTAAAAATTCGGGAACACCAGTCTCGAGCTCAGGATCACCATAAAGCAGACGATGCACACCGCCAGGTCGATATAATCCTGCCGGGTGCAGCGCAGCACCTTCAGGCGGGTGCGGCCATCACCGCCGCGGTAGCAGCGGCACTCCATGGCCATGGCCAGCTCATCGGCGCGGCGGAAGGCCGAGATGAACAGCGGGATGAGCACCGGCACCAGCGCCTTGACGCGCTCCATCATGGAGCCGTTGTCCAGCATGGCACCACGGGCTTTCTGGGCGTTCATGATCTTGTCGGTCTCTTCGATCAGGGTCGGGATAAACCGCAGGGCAATGCTCATCATCATGGCCAGCTCGTGCACCGGGAAGTGCAGCCTGCCCAAAGGCTTGAGCAGCTGCTCGATGGCATCTGTCAGCACAATGGGGCTGGTGGTATAGGTCAGCAGGCTGGTGCCCGCAATCAGTGCCATCACGCGCACCGCCATCAGGATGGCATAGCGCAGGCCCTCGGCGTAGATGTTCAGCACCCAGAAGTGCACCAGCGGCTCGCCCTCGCCCGAAACAAAGAAGAGGTTGAGCACCGCGGTAAAGAGGATGATGGGCAAAATGGGCTTCAGGCTCTTGGTGATCAGCTTGAAGGGGATCTTTGCCACGCCGTACATGGCCACAAGGAACACAAGGGACAGCGTCAGGCCCAGCGGGTTGGACGCGGCAAACAGCAGGATGATGTAGACGATGGTCAGCACCAGCTTCATGCGGGGGTCGAACTTATGCACAAGGCTGTCGCCCGGGAAGTGCTGGCCGATGGTGATATCTCTCAGCATGTGGCAGCGCCCCCCTTCTTTGCATCCACACGGGGCAGCACAAGGCTTTCGCCTGCGTCCCGGCGCTTCTTGGCTTCCAAAATCATCTTGACGGCATAGGGCACGGTGTAAACATCCGCCGGGACATCCACACCCATCTCCCGCAGCTTGAGGAAGATCTTTGTGACCTGCGGCACGCTCAGGCCCAGCGCCAGCAGCTCGGGCGCACGGGCAAACACGTTCTCCACGGTGTCGTACATGGCGATCTTCTTGTTGCTCATCACCAGCACACGGTCGGCGTACTTGGCAATATCCTCCATGCTGTGGGAGACCAGCAGCACGGTGGTGCCGGTCTTTTTGTGGTATTCCTTGACCTCAGACAGGATCTCGTCCCGGCCCTCCGGGTCCAGCCCGGCGGCAGGCTCATCCAGCACCAGAATGCGGGGCTTCATGGCCATCACACCCGCCACGGCCACCCGGCGCTTCTGGCCGCCGGACAGCTCAAAGGGGCTGCGCTGCAGCAGCGCCTCATCCAGGCCAACAAAGTCCGCTGCTTCATGCACCCGCCTGTCGATTTCGGCCTCGTCCAGCCCCATATTTCTGGGGCCAAAGGCGATATCCTTATAGCAGGTCTCCTCAAACAGCTGGTACTCCGGGTACTGGAACACCAGACCGGTGAGGAAACGGAATTCCCGGATCTTTTCCGGCTCTGCCCACAGGTCGCGGCCATCGATGATGATGTGACCGCTGGTGGGCTTGTTCAGGCCGTTCATGTGGGTGATGAGGGTGCTCTTGCCGGAGCCGGTGGCACCGATGATGCCCACAAAATCTCCCTCTTCCACCTCAAAGCTCACGTCATCCAGCGCGGTGACGGCATTGGGCATTCCCGGGTTATAGACATAACTCAGGTGATCTACTTTGATAATGCTTCCCATCTTCCGTCCCCTCCCTTACTTCAAAAGCTCATACAGAGCCTGTGCGCACGCGCCGGTGTCAATGATGCCCTCGGGCATGGGGATGCCGGCCTTGACCAGCTCATCCCGCAGCTCGGCAGCCTGCGGCACGTCCAGCCGCAGGGCGCGCACCTTTTCGGTCTGGCTGAATACCTCTTTCGGGGTTCCTTCCATGACCACATTGCCCTTGCTCATCACCAGCACGCGGTCGGCCTGAGCAGCTTCTTCCATATAGTGGGTGATGGACACCACCGTGATGCCCATGTTCTTGTTCAGATGGTGGATGGTCTGCATCACCTGCTCCCGGCCCCGGGGATCAAGCATGGCGGTGGCCTCGTCAAGGATCAGGCAGTCGGGCCGCATGGCGACCACGCCCGCAATGGCAACGCGCTGCTTCTGGCCGCCGGACAGGTTGTGGGGCGCACGCTCCCGGTACTCGTAGATGCCCGCCATCTTCATCGCTTCATCCACGCGGCGGCGCATCTCCTCCGGCGGCACGCCCAGATTTTCCAGCGCAAAGGCGACATCTTCCTCCACCACGGTGGCAACGATCTGGTTGTCCGGGCTCTGGAACACCATGCCCACGGTCTGGCGGATATCGTAGATCTTGTCCTCGTCTTTGGTGTCCATCCCCTCCACCAGCACAGTGCCGCTCTCCGGCAGAAGGATGGCGTTGAAGTGCTTGGCCAGCGTGGATTTTCCACAGCCGTTGGCCCCCAGCACCGCCACAAATTCGCCCCGCTTCACCTCAGCCGACACGCCGTTCAGGGCGTAGTCCGGCTGTTCCGGGTCATAGCGGAACTTCAGATCTTTCGCAGTTAAAATCGTTTCTTCCATAGGTTTTCTCTTTCCGGTGGTGCGCCCTTCTCAAAAGGGCTGTACCCCATTCTTGGTTCTTCTTCATTTTTTCAGAATGGCTGCCGTCAGGACACTCCCCCAGTCTGCTTCGCAGACAGCCCCCTCTGAGATGGGGCCTCTGGCGCAACCGAGAAGTTTTCCGGCAAACAGTCAACGTTCCCGCCATGCCAAAGGCTCCCTCCCCGAGGGAGCTGGCACGGCGACAGCCGTGACTGAGGGAGTTCATTCTTCCCAAATGGCCGTTGCGCCGCAGGGCACAACGCCGCCGGTGGCGGAAACGGGCAGGCCGATCTCATCACAGCTGGTCTTGCCGCCAAAGCGGGGCACCAGCGTGGTCTTGAGCATATACTCCATGACCGCGGGGGACAGGCCGGTGGTGTAGCTGTTGACCGCAAAGAAGAGAGGCGTATCGCTCAGCACTTCCTCGCACTGGCTGATGAGCTCGTAGATGCAGTCCTCCAGCTTCCAGATCTCGCCGCCGGGGCCGCGGCCGTAGCTGGGCGGGTCCATGATGATGCCATCGTAGGTGTTGCCCCGGCGCTTTTCCCGGGCCACGAACTTGGCGCAGTCGTCCACCAGCCAGCGGATGGGCCGGTCAGCCAGACCACTGGCCACGGCGTTGTCCTTGCCCCACGCTACGATGCCCTTGGAAGCATCCACATGGCAGACAGTAGCCCCCGCAGCGGCACAGGCCAGCGTTGCGCCGCCGGTGTAGCCAAACAGGTTCAGCACCTTGACAGGGCGGCCTGCCGCACGGATCTTTCTGGCGTACCAGGCCCAGTTAACGGCCTGCTCCGGGAACACGCCGGTGTGCTTGAAACCGGTGGGGCTGACGATGAGGGTCAGCTTGTCCTCGCCCTCACCGCAGGAGATCTTCCACTTCTCAGGCAGACGGCGGCGGTACTCCCACTCGCCGCCCCCCTGATTGGAGCGGTGGTAGATGGCATCGGCCTTGGCCCAGAGCGGGCTCTGCTTCTCGGTTTTCCACACCACCTGCGGGTCGGGCCGGATGAGGATGGTCTCTCCCCAGCGCTCCAGGCGGTTGCCGCCGGTGGCATCCAGCAGCTCGTAATCTTTCCAACTATCTGCAGGGCGCATAAGCGTCCTCCTTTCTCTCTTCAAACGGCTCAGAACAGGCTCTGCTGGCCGTTGTCCTCCGGGCTTCCGGTCTCGGGGGCTTTCAGGCCCAGGTGCTCATAGGCAAGGCGGGTGGCACAGCGGCCCCGGGGGGTGCGGGTCAGAAAGCCCATCTGCATCAGGTAGGGCTCACACAGGTCCTCCAGCGTCACGGCCTCCTCGCCCAGCGCCGCCGCCAACGTTTCCAGGCCCACAGGGCCGCCGTTGTACATCTCAATGATGGCGCGGAGCAGGCTGCGGTCCAGCTCGTCCAGACCCAGCGCGTCCACGTCCATCCGCTTCAGGCTCATCAGGGAAACATCCCGGTCGATGATGCCATCCCCCAGCACGGTGGCAAAGTCGCGGACACGCTTCAAGAAGCGGTTTGCCACGCGGGGGGTGCCCCGGCTGCATTTGGCCAGCTCGTAAGCGCCCTCCGGGGTGATGGGCTGGTCGAGGATGCCCGCCGAGCGCTGGATGATCCGGCTCAGCTCATCGGGGCTGTACAGCTCCAGCTTGAGCAGCACACCGAAGCGGTCCCGCAGGGGGCCGGTGATCTGGCCCGCACGGGTAGTAGCGCCCACCAGCGTGAAGCGGGGCAGGTTGATCCGGATGCTCTGGGCGCTGGGGCCCTTGCCGATCATAATATCCAGCGCGTAATCCTCCAGCGCCGGGTAGAGCACCTCTTCCACCTGCCGGGACAGGCGGTGGATCTCATCAATGAAGAGCACATCGCCCTCCTGCAGATTGGTCAGCAGGGCGGCAAGGTCGCCGGGCTTCTCAATGGCCGGGCCGCTGGTGATGCGGATCTGCACCCCCATCTCGTTGGCGATGATGCCCGCCAGCGTGGTCTTGCCCAGGCCCGGAGGGCCATAGAGCAGGATGTGATCCATGGGCTCGCCGCGCCGCTTGGCGGCTTCCAGATAGATTTTCAGGTTCTGCTTGACCTTGTCCTGTCCGATGTAGTCCTCCAGATGCTGCGGGCGAAGGCTGTTTTCCTCGTTGTCCGCCGTCGTTAAGCCGGGCTGCATCATTTTTGCGCCATAGAGCGCGGTTTCGTCCTGCATGGATTACCTCCTGCCTGCCATGCCCCGCAGGGCCAGCTTGATGATCTCTTCCACGGGAAGGCTTGCGTCGATTTTGGAAACGGCCAGGGCTGCTTCGCTCTGGCTGTACCCCAGCGACACCAGCGCCGCAATGGCCTGCCCGGCTCCCTGTGCGGCGGGGGCGGCAGTGGCCGCGCCCACATCCTCGAGGTTGATGCCATCCACAAAGCCCTTTGCCACCTTATCCTTCAGTTCCAGCACGATGCGCTGGGCCAGCTTGGGGCCCACGCCGGATGCTGCCTTGAAGGCCTTGTGGTCGCCCGCCGAGATCGCCAGCGCCACCCGGTCTGGCTCCATGACGCTGAGAATGGCAAGGCCCACCTTGGGGCCCACACCGGAAACGGCGGTCAGCAGCTCAAAGCAGCTCTGCTGCTCCTCGGTGGCAAAGCCGTACAGGCTGATGTCATTTTCGGTCACGCTCATCACGGTGTAAAGGGTGGCTTCCCGGCCCACCCCGGGCAGTGCGCCCGCAACGCTGGTCGGGCACTGTACATAGTAGCCCACCCCGCCGCAGCTCACCACCACAGCGTTCAGGGTCTTTTTGATGATTTTTCCGGATAGACTGTAAATCATAGTTTTCCTCCAGCAGCCTTCCCCTCTCAGTCTCGCATTCGCTCGCCAGCTCCCCCAAAGGGGGAGCCAAAGCATCGAATTGGGCGGCTGCTACTATACCAAAAGCCGCGATTGCCTCTCCCTTCGGGAGAGGTGGCAATGCGCAGCATTGACGGAGAGGGCTCAGATCGGCCCAACGCCCCTTCTTGCAAAGCGGTTCAACTGGTTGCCGTTGGTATGGCAGAAGGTGATGGCCATGGCCAGTGCATCGGCGGTATCATCGGGCTTGGGCACAGCAGGCAGATGCAGCAGGATGCGGGTCATCTCCTGCACCTGCTTTTTCACGGCCTTGCCGTAGCCAGTAACGGCCTGTTTCACCTGCATGGGGGTGTACTCGTAGATGGGGATGCCCGCCTGCGCTGCCGCCAGCAGGATGACCCCGCGGGCCTCGGCCACGCCGATCACGGTGGTCTGGTTGTGCTGGTAGAACAGCTTTTCGATGGCAAGCACCTCGGGCTGTGTCCGCTCAATGACCTCCCGGATGCCGGTGTAGACCTCGTCCAGCCGCTGCTCAAACGGCACCCCGGCATCGGTGCACACGGCCCCGAAATCCACCGGTGCAAACCGGTTGCCCGCATAGTCCAAAACGCCCCAGCCCACAATGGCGTAACCCGGGTCGATGCCCAAAACTCTCATTCTGCGATACCTTTCCTATTATAATCAATGTATTATACCACAAACCGGCGTTCAGGGCAACGGAAACACCTTATGGCGGTTTACAAAATGTGCGCTGGGCGGCTGATTTTCCATTCCCGGCAAACCAGACATCAAAAAGTTTGCAGAATTTTCAAAAAAGGGCTTGCTTTTTGCCCGGCGGTATGATATCATAATCAAGCTGATTGCGGCACAAACAGAATATGGACGGTTAGCTCAGCTGGTAGAGCATCTGCTTGACGTGCAGGA
>OMGU01001303.1_pt1 | contig 20687 bp, 18 predicted proteins | sample 1646121 | NCBI WGS metagenome assembly OMGU01 (sample SAMN05578581, study PRJEB25193) | human gut metagenome | biome: Human Microbiome; feature: human-associated habitat; material: feces | host: Homo sapiens | place: USA:Birmingham
TAATTTAGGTGTTTGTTATAATAATGGTCGTGGTGTAGCTCAAAGTTACGAAGAAGCCGTCAAATGGTATCGCAAGTCTGCTGACCAAGGTGATTCTGCTGCTCAGTTTAATTTAGGTTGTTGTTATGAAAATGGTCAAGGTGTACCTCAATGTTATGACGAAGCCATCAAATGGTATCGCAAGTCTGCTGAGCAAGGTTATCGTCGTGCTAAAGACTCTTTGACTCGATTAAAAGTGGAGTAAAAGATGTTCTTTGTAGAGGTTAAAGTATTAGGGTTGAATATAATGAAGTGAATCTATTGTGACAGTTCTTACATCAAAAGATAATGGAGAGCGACTTGAAGGTGCTGTTTGTGATGAAGTTAATGCTGACAGAGAAGGTACAATAAAGGAAAAGATAGCATGGAACGTTTAAGTTTCATAAATAATTTCTGTAATCATCTTCATTCATTATAAATGTTGTACTTTTGTTGCAGTGAAACTAAAAAAGAAAAAGTATGAAAAATTTATTCATAATTGGAAATGGATTTGACATCCATCATAGCATTAATAGCAGTTATAGTGATTATCGTGAATGGCTGAAAGGATATGATTTTGACCTTTATGATAAGCTATGCCGTCTTTATGATTCAACAGAAGACGATGATGATTGGTGGAATAGTTTTGAACAACATTTATCTGCAATTAGTTTTGATTATATTAATAGGGTATATCAAGACTATGGTCCAATATATGGAAGTGAAGATTTTAGTGATACTGACAATCACGAAGCTTCCATACAATTAAAACTTGATCTTGACATAGATAATCTAATTGAAGCTATAGGGCAATCTTTAAAAATCTGGATTAAAAGCCTAAATAAGCCGAATTGCGGTAAATTAGGGATTGAAGATAAAGATGAATGTTATTTCTTGACGTTTAATTATACCAAAACTCTTGAAGATGTTTATAATATACCACGTACACAGATATGTCATATTCATGGTAGTATAAATGGTGATGATTTAATTTGGGGGCATGGTAAAACTACTAATGATATTTATGAGTCATTAAAGGGTAAACCAAAACTGCTACCAAAAGACTTAACAGATGAGCAATATGAAGATTGGTTAGATGCAAATACAGATGATCCGACAATGGAATCTATAATTGAGACATCAGCAAATCAATTATCAAAGATGAAAAAGAATGTTTCTGGGATTATAAGGCAAAATCATAGGTTGTTTGAGTCTTTAAAAGATGTGAGGAAAATTTATATTTTGGGTTTGGCTTTTTCTCCAATAGATATTCCATATCTGGAGGAGGTTCTATATAATATAATAGATGTAGACAAAGTTTTGTGGATTGCAACTGCTCATACTTCATCTGATGAAAAAGCTATTAATGAGTTTATAGATGAACACAATTTAGATGCCCAAAAGTGGTGTATAACAAAAATGGATGCATTGGATATATACAAAGAGTAAGTTTTAGAATTTAAACAGTGAATTATGCAATACCCATTAATATCTGAATATGTAAGAGCTATCCAAGATGCTAGTAGCAATCTTGATAAATTGGCTCATTTGGTACCAGTGCTTGACGATCATGGTGAACCATATCGAAGCAGTGGTGCCTTTGCTGTCGTGTTCAAAATGAAAGATGAACAGACAGGAAAGTACTATGCCTTAAAGTGCTTTACTGAAGAGCAAGAAGGTAGAGCCGAGGCTTATCGACAAATTTCAGATGAATTGGATATGGTTGATTCTCCATATATTACTTCTGTAAAGTATATGGAGAAGGAACTCTTCGTGGACAGTCAATGCGAGGAGGATGAATTTCCTGTATTGTTGATGGATTGGGTAGAAGGGGAGACGATGGAAGCTTACATTGCTGCAAATTACCAGAATCAATCTGCCATGTCGATGCTTTGTTATCGTTTTGGCAAGATGGCGGCTTGGCTCCGTTCACAATCTTTTGCCCATGGCGACGTCAAGCCAGACAATATCATAATCCGTCCAGATGGCTCTCTTACATTGGTGGATTATGATGGAATGTTTGTGTCTTCTATGAAAGGCAGTAAATCTCCAACTATCGGTACCAAGGATTTCAGTCACCCATTGCGTACTATGGATGATTTTGATGAAACGATAGATGATTTTTCATTGGCAAGCATCGCCTTGTCATTGAAGGCTATCTCGATGAAATCTACTTTGTTAGATATCTATGGTGCCTCAGACAGACTTCTCTTCTCAGAAAATGATTATCGCAATCCTTCAAATAGCAAGGTAATATCTGCCCTGCAGGAATTGATGTGTGATAAGGATTTCTGTACACTTTACTCTCTTTTTATGCTTGCATTGGCGAGAAAGGAACTTTCAGCATGTTCTTTTAGATTGTTTATTGGCGAAAAGCCCAATATAAGTCCTGTGATGAATGAAGATTTATCGACTGAAACAACAAAAGAAGAGTTAAAAGAAGCTTTTGTTGATGAATGGGGAGTGAAATATAGCAAGGATGGAAGAAAATTGTTGAAAGTTCCAGGAGTCTTAAATGGAGCTTATTCTGTTAAAGAGGGTACAAGGATAATATGTGATCGTGCATTTTTGGGTTGTGGTTCTCTGTCAGAGATAGTCATCCCTTCTAGTGTTACTAGCATAGGTGATTTAGAATTTTATGGTTGTGGTTCTCTGTCAGAGATAGTCATCCCTTCTAGTGTTACTAGCATAGGTTATAAAGCTTTTTGTGGTTGTTCCTCGTTGAAGTATATATCCATCCCTAAAAGCGTAATTGGCTTAAACGGCAATCCGTTTGCTGAATGGAAAGGCAAATTAGAATGTTTATCTCCTAACTTTGTTTATGAGGATGATATCTTGTTCAATAAGGATAAAAGTAGAATTATTTCTTTCAGAAATCAAAATATAAAATCGTATGTCATCCCTTCTAGTGTGACTAGCATTGGTGATCGTGCATTTTTGGGTTGTGGTTCTCTGTCAGAGATAGTCATCCCTTCTAGTGTTACTAGCATAGGTGATAGTGCATTTTCTTGTTGTGATTCTCTGCCTGAGATAGTCATCCCTTTTAGTGTTACTAGCATAGGTGATAGTGCGTTTTATGACTGCAAATTCCCTGACAATCTTAAACAAGAATTAATTTCCCGGTTTGGAGATAAAATATTTAGTTGGTAGTAGATATATTTTAATAATTATGATATTGATAGAATCTAAGCGAAAGAAGCGGGAGAACATCTTAAAGAAATATCCCGATGCAATAATTGCGGATGTAACGAGTCATGCTGAAGATGACTTGATAAAGTTGAGCCCATTCTATCCTCATGGTGGCATACCTGTGCCATTTAGCGAGGGTGTTACTGCTACATGTGTTGAGGCTGTGTGGCAAGGGCTTAAGGTATTTGAATCGGCTGATGTAGATATGAAAATGTTTAAGAATGAGTCGATGAAGAATATCAAGAGAACTGTTCGCAAGTTTGGTAAGCCTCTTGGACATCGCAAAGGAGTAAACGGAACTGAATTGCTCGGATATATTGAGGCTCGGAAGCTGATTTATATTCCTACTTACACGTGGGTTCTTGAACATAAGGTTCAAAGTATTATCGAAAGATTACGAGAGGCTAGCCAGACTAAGACCATCGTACTTTTGGATTATAATACAAATTGTGATGTGGATGACGCGAAGAAGCCTCTTTCGCATGCCTTTCTAATTAAGGCATATGTAGAAGGTCTATATCCTTTTGGTGATAAAAAGTGGAAACCACAGACAATAGAACCAAAGCAACTATCGTTATTCTAATATACATATATTATTGGAGGACAAAAACAATGAACAGAAGAAGTAACTGGGAGGATTTTAAGAATATCCTCGAACAAAATCATATCACCAAGCTCTATCACTTTACAGACCGTGATAACTTGGAGAATATTATCAAGAATGGAGGACTCTATTCTTGGAAGGATTGTGAGGAACGTGGCATCAATATTCCTAAACCAGGAGGTGGAGGACCTGGTTCTCCATCCTGGTCATTGGATAAGCGTGATAATCTGGAACATTATGTTCGTGTCAGCTTTACCATGAACCATCCAATGATGTATGTGGCAATGAATGAGGATAGAATTTCTAACCCTGTCATTCTGGAGATAGACCCTGAGGTGATTTATGATGAGGATACCAAGTATGCAGACAGAAATGCTGTGCGCAATGGTGCTCATGTGGGTGGAAGTCTGGAGGATTTCAAGACGATTCACTTCCAAACAGTCAAGGCTCGCAATCACTTCGATTTCGATGTGGATGAGCAGCCATTCTATCAAGCAGAGATATTGGTGAAGAACACCATTCCTCTGAAGTATATCAAGAACATCGGCAACTTTGGCATTCCAATTCCAAGCCAACCACAGATGTTACAGAGCAAGAATGCATATACGGCTCGTGTTGACCGTGAGCATCCTACGGCATTCATCTTCCTGGTTGACCAGAGTGTTTCTATGCGTAGAATTACCACCTTCAATGGTGAGGATATGACTTTATCTGAGGCTGTTGCCCGTATTGTAAATGCCCAAATCAACGAGTTAGTGGAGCGATGTGTGAAGAATAATGAGACTCGTCATTACTTTGATATTGCCATGATAGGTTATGGCACTGGGGCTTATAGTGCCTGGAATGGTAGCTTGGAGGGAAAAGACTTCGTTACTCCAGAAGAGATTCGTGATAATCCTTACCAAAAGAAAATGGTGAAGGAAGAGGTGCGTACCCGTAAGGGTATAACCATCAAAGAAGTAGAGAAGAAACAATGGATGGTAGCTCGCCATGATGGTAGTTGGACACACATGGACAAAGCTTTCAAACGTGCAGAAGGTCTGCTCGAAAGCTGGATGAAAGAGCATCATGACAAGGATTGTTATCCTCCTACAATTATCAATATTACTGATGGTGAGTATAATGGCACCTCACATGATGAAATGCAACAACTTGCTAATCAGTTGAAGTCGATGTTTACCAATGATGGTAATGTATTATTCTTCAATATTCACGTTGTACCTGGACATGCAGAATCTGTAGTGTTCCCTGCAACTGTAGATGAATTGAACGGAAATGGATATGGTGAGAAACTTTATAATATGTCAAGTCTCTTGCCTCTCAACTACAATGAGCAGATTCGTGCCATCTTTGGTGATAAGCAAACAGATATTCGTTATCATGCTATGGGTGTGAACACCGGTATGGAACGATTGGTTAAAATGATGAAGATTGGTACGTTGTCGAGTATGCTCGTTAATCAAAACCTATAATGTATATGAATAGAGGTGTAAGCATAGCAAAATGGAATGATCATGTAGCAAACGAGGATTCCTTCTTCTCATCTGATACCTGCATAGCGGTATCAGATGGGGCTGGAGGTTGCGGTTTGTTTGCTGATGAATGGTCGAAGTATCTTGTAAAACATCTTCCAAAAGATAAACCTATCGTTTCCTTTAAAGAACTTGACGAATGGGTAGATGGCATTTGGGAGACCTTTTATAATGAGCATGAGGAAAGAGCAAAAGAAGGTGATGGTATTCTTTTGAATAAGTTCTATAACGAAGGTTCTTGTGCTACGATTGCTGCGGCATGGAAGATCCAGGAAAAGGTCGCAAAATGGATGGCTTATGGTGATAGTGTTGTTTTCCATTATAGTTTTCAAACTGGTATTTTGGAACATAGTTTTACGAAATTGGCAGATTTCTGTAATCCTCCAAGATTGGTTAGTTGCAAAGACCCGTTGGAAGAAGAAGGCTTTAAACATGGTGAATTTGTGTTAGATGATTCGTCTGTAGTCTTTGCTGCCAGCGATGCTTTATCTCATTATATTTTAATGATGTATGAGTTAGCTCATTGTAAGGAATTTGGCGAAGAACTTGCAGAGGAATATCTAAAGCATTCTGGTAATTCTCAATTACTAAAAACGGCAGAAATATTGAGGTTTAATTTCAAAAACGACGTTATTGATAAATTAATTCAAGCATCTGATAATCAATTAACTTTTGAGGAATATCTAAAAGGATTATATCACCATGGAGTGATTGATATGGATGATTTTACGATTTGTTGGTTGTATGAATAGAAAAAAATATGGAAAATGAAACTTTAAAAGAAAGATTCCTCGGTACCATCTTTGGGCAAGCTGTAGGAGATGCCTTGGGACTGAGCACGGAGTTTATGTCCAAGCAAGAGGTGGATCGTTTTTATCCTAATGGGATAGAGGATTATTCACAAATCGTGCAGGATGATCATCGTCGTCGTTGGCAAAGAGGCGATTGGACTGATGATACCGACATGATGCTATGCATCTTAGATTCCTTTGTGGCTTGTCAAAAGGTAGATGTTCTTGATATTGCCAGAAGGTTTAAGGAATGGATGATGAACGGAGGCATGGGAATTGGTCGGCATACTTATAATGTAATGGCTCTTGGCGACTATACTTCGAATCCACAGAAGGCTGCAGAGATTATCTGGAAGATGGGAAAGAAAAAAGCTGCAGCTAATGGAGCCGTCATGAGAACTTCGGTGGTAGGACTTCTGAAGGAAAATGTGACTAGTAATGCTGAGAATATCTGTAAGTTAACTCATTTTGATCCTCGCTGTGTTGGCTCTTGCGTTGTCGTTTCTTCTATCATACATGCTCTTGTCTTTGAAGACAGAATATTGGATTATGAAGAGGTGATTGGCATAGCCGAACAATATGATGAACGAATCGTTCCATTTGTTGACTTGGTATACCATGAAGGTCTGGATTCTTTGTGTCTGGATGATGAAAAGAGTATGGGATATACGCTCAGAACTTTAGGGGCTGCCCTATGGGCTTATTGGCATGCAACCTCGTATAAAGAGGGTATCCTAAAGATTGTTTTATCAGGCGGAGATGCGGATACCAATGCTGCAGTAGCAGGGGCTATCCTGGGTGCTAAATTTGGAATATGCCATATTCCTGACGAATGGAAGAATGGTCTTCTCTATGCTTCTATGCTCCATGACAAGGTGCAGAATTTCTACGCAATGTATCGCTAAAAGAAAGGATTCGATAATGAATGTGATGCAATTGAATACTGATATTTATCATAGCTTGGGCGTACTTTCTAATGCCGAGAGCTATTTGGAAGAAGCCCTTGCTAGTATCAATCAGGCCTTTACGGAATTGAAGCTTCATCGCGAAGGAAAAATGGATTTTATTCCTGCGGAGGATTTGCTTAATGAGTTATAGGATAGAGGTTGCACCTGAGTTTGCCCGTAGATTGAAGAATTTAAGTAAGCGCAGTCTGCATTAGTGCATAATAACGCAGAATCCTGCCGGCATCACTGCCAGCAGGACTCACTTTCAAAAACCGAACCTAAAAGTCTACCTTGTAATTTCTATCTATGCAATATCTATTGTAACCTGAATAAGTCTAACAACTAAGAACTATGGCAGTAGAACAAATGGAAAAATAAAAAAATATTGAATTATAGTTAATTTGAGTTTGAAATCATTCTTATCTAAAATAAAACTATTATATTTGTAACCGATAGATACGAATCTGCATAACAAACCTAGATTCAAGAGATTATAGAATATATTATAGTAATTTTAAACAATAACATTATGAATATGAAACGACCATTTATTACCACATTATTTGCGATGTTACTGGTCCTTTTTACAGTTTCATGCAGCAGTGAAGATAAAGAGTTTGATTATGCAGCATTGCCGATGTCGGCACAGCTGTTTGTAAAGCAATATTTTGCTGATGCATCATACAGCCGTGTGGAAAAGGAGAAAGATAATGGCTTTTGGGAATATGAAGTATTGCTCAGTGATGGCTCTAAAGTGGAGTTTAATGAGAAGGGAGAGTGGACGAGTGTTGAGTGCAAATACTCTGAGATCCCTGTAGGCATTATTCCTACTGTCATAGCTGAGGATATTGCAAAGAAATATCCTGATTTGAAGCCTTACAAAATTGAAAAAGAGGTTGGCGGATATGAAATTGATATTCCTGGCTACGATCTCTATTACAGCAATAACGGTATATTCATACGTGCTGAAATTGACAAATAACAGAAGAGGGTGTGTCATGGCTTTATGACACACCCTCATGCAGTTCTGGTACTTACTATAACAGCTCTCTTGCTATCCAGGCACAGGCTTCAGCATCTATTCCGGTTCGGGCTTGATGAGGCTGTAGTAGCTGTCTGCAATCTCGCCATCCCTCACTATCACAATGCCCACCGAGCAGACACTTGTACGCTGCTGGTTGGCCGTTTCGAAATCTATCGCTGCAAAATCTTTCATAGAATTATCATTTTTGTGCCTTATATATTATGGTGTTACTCTGAGGAAATATAGGCTATCCTATTTCTCCCATCAGCCATCTTAGGGCATTGATTCTCTTGATACCGTTGTAATCGGCAGTAGGGTCTTCATCAAGTGTAAGGATATACTTAGGATATTGGTCATTGATCTGCTGCAGAGATGCCAATTCACGTTTTAAGGTAGTCTCATCTCTAACGGTAGCAGCTACCTGATAATACGTGATATTGTTTTCATCAATCGCTACAAAATCTACTTCCAGATTATCCATCTTTCCTATATATACTTTCTGCTGGCGATGGAGTAGTTCCAGATAAACGATGTTCTCCAGGATGCGGCCGGCATCGAATGAGCGGGAACCTAGGAGCATTCTTCTCAAACCGATATCTACTAGATAATATTTACCCAATGTCTTGAGCGGCTGCTTACCCTTGATGTTGTATCTTTTGGTTTCATATACGAAGAAGGTTTCGCAGAGTGCGGTCAGATATCGTTCTACGGTTTTCTGGTCTATTTTCCTTCCATCGGCAGTCATGATGTCGGCTATGCGCTTGGTGGATAGGATGTTGCCGATATTGTCGGCTGTGAAACGGATAACGCTTTCCAGCATCATGACATCGGGTAACTTCTTCCTGCTCATGATATCCTTTACTACAATGGTGTTATATACGCCATTCAGGTAGTCGCTGATTTCTGCGGGAGTATCCAGTTCAAGGGTATATGGAAAACTGCTCCTTGTGATGTAGTCTGTATAGGCTTTGGGAAGATTGTCGGTTCCTCCGATACCTTCAACATACTCTCTGAATGAAAGGGGAAGCATTGCGATTTCCACATATCTTCCGGATAGTAACGTGGCGATTTCGCTTGACAGCATATAGGCATTCGACCCCGTAATATAGAGATCTACTGTTGGCTTCAGGTTGAGGCTGTTGATGATGTCTGGGAAATCTTCCACATGTTGTATCTCATCAAAGAAGATATAAGTCATCTTGTCTTGATGAATTAATGGCTTGATATAAGCGTATAAGTTATGTGGATTACGAAGTTCATAGAAGTCGTAATCCTCGAAATTGAGATAGATGATTTGGTCGGCACTGACACCTTGCCTCTTAAGCCAGTCACGATAAATCTCCATAATGGTGGATTTACCGCAACGGCGAATGCCGGTTATCACTTTGATAAGAGACTTGTCTTTGAAAGCGATCAGTTTATTGAGATATTCCGTTCTTTCTATTCGTTTCATATCATTTCATTGCTCTTTGATTATATATTTGCTGCGAAGATACTATTTTTTTAGGATAAATCATCCTAAAAGTAGAATATTTAAGAAAGTTTTAGGATGAATCGTCCTAAAACTTTTGAAATTAGAGAAGTTTTAGGATGAATCGTCCTAAAACTTTTTATCTATCCCCATATTTAGGTATTTCTGCGAAACCATCATTTTTAGGTATTGCAGATTACGGGAAAAGGGCGTATCTTTGCACCCGAAAATAAATGTAACTAAAAGTAAGATAGACAAATGAAAACAACAATCGTAATTTATGGCTCTTCTACTGGCTCATGCCAGTCGATTGCCGAAACCATCGCCTCTAAGTTGGGCGTGGAAGCTGTAGATGTAGCTAACATCGATGACGCTACTATCACAAGTCATGAGAATCTTCTTCTCGGTACTTCTACCTGGGGTGCCGGCGAGATGCAGGACGACTGGTATGATGGCGTGAAGACATTGAAGAGTGCCGGCTTGGCTGGCAAGACCGTAGCCCTGTTTGGCTGTGGCGACAGCGAGTCTTACCCTGATACATTCTGTGGCGGCATGAAGGAACTCTATGATGCTGCCGTTGAGACTGGTGCTACCGTATTGCCTGGTGTTTCTACAGACGGATACACCTATGATGACAGTGAGGCAATTGATGGCGACAAGTTCCTGGGACTCGCACTCGACGAGGTGAACGAGGACGACAAGACAGAGGAGCGTATCGATGCCTGGCTCGAGGACATCAAGCCAGCGTTATAATTTTACAAAAATATTTTTCAAGAATTGGAGAATGATGGAATTCTCTGATTCTTGGTTTAAAAACAGATAAATTCGGATAGTATGCAGCAGGAAATCGCAACACCAGTAGATTTGAAGGTTCTGATGAATCATATATATGAATATAAGAAGGGCGTGCGCCGCCTGGTGCTCTACACCTTCAACAAGAAATATGAGTCTTTTGCCATAACTAGATTAGAGCGTCAGAACATTGATTATATCATCCAGCCGGTTGGCAACGACCGTCTGAATCTCTTCTTAGGTAAGAAAGAATGTCTGGATGCTATCCGCATGATAATCACCAAACCGTTGTGCCAGCTTACGCCGGAGGAGGATTTCATCTTGGGTGCCATGCTGGGATATGACATCTGCGCCCAATGCGAACGCTATTGTGAGCGCAAGAAGAAGGTTTGCTAAACTTTTCTTTCATCTTCGTAATGTTTTATGTTTATAAGTAGAAAGAGCGTGATTGCCGTAATGGTGATTACGCTCTTTCTGCATATTTCGGAATAATTCCTCTTTTTGAGAGCTGAAATGAAAGAAAAAGTCCTGAAAACACTACTTATTTATTAGTACAGACTATATCTATGCGTTTAACCTGATACCTAATTCTAAGTATAAAAAATGTGAAAATCACAATTTCTCGGTATTGTACAATTTCTAAATAAGTCTTACCTTTGCAGCCTGAAAAAAGGAATAGATATGAAAAAAGGATTAGGAAAAATCAGAAAGATTAAAAAGAAACACATCTTCCTGGCCTTGTTGGCCGTGATTGTTCTGGGAGGTTTGGCGAAGGCTTACTCTGCCTGGGTGGGTACTACCCGCATCGCTTTCCTCAACTATCAGGCTATTGCGCTGGGACAGATTTCGCATGCCAACGACAATGCGATGATTAAACTGAGTGAGATCACGACCGATGATTTCGATCATCTGGATGATTACGATATGATTATCGTGAATGGTATGGGACTCCGAATCGACGAGAACCAGCGCAAGCAGTTGGAAGAGGCTTCCTATAAGGTGCCGACCCTGACTCATGCTGCTACCAACCCAGCCAACAATATCGTATCAGTAGATAATTTCGATGCCGATTATCTGATGCAGTACATCGAGAACGGCAGCAAGAAGAATTATCACAGTATGCTCGCTTACATCCGCAAGTTTATCGACGGAAAGAAGTTCATGGCTCCAGAACCGGAACGTGTGGATGAGCGACCAAACTATCTCCTGACTCATTTCGACCCGAAGGATGAAAAGGGTGATGAACTGGGTTTCAACAGCATCCGTGAGTACAATGCCTTCCTGGCGAAGAACGGATTATATAAGAAAGGTGCTCCTACCATCTTGCTCACCGGTTTTATGGGTGCGGCTCCTGATATGGAGAAGGCTTTCGAGAAGAAGGGATTCATGGTGTATCGCATCAACCAGCTGCAGAGCTTTATCGCCGGTCATCATGCCGACAGTATCCAGGCGAATGCCGTAGTGAATATGGCGCATGGCAGACTGGGCGATTACTTCGTAGAGTTTCTGAAGCAGAAGAATATTCCTCTGTTCTCACCTCTTAATATCAACCGTTTGACCACCGATTGGGAGAACGACAAGCAGGGAATGAATGGCGGTTTCATGTCGCAGAGCATCGTGACTCCGGAGATTGATGGTGCCATCCGTCCATACGTGGTTTTCGGTCAGCGCATCAACAAGGAGGGCTTGCAGGAGGTTTACGGCATCCCAGACAGAATGGAGAGTTTTGTGGAGAGCGTGCAGGGCTATGTGAATCTGAAGAACAAGAAGAACAGCAGCAAGCGCATCGCCATCTTCTACTTCAAGGGGCCTGGTCAGAATGCACTTACCGCTTCGGGAATGGAAGTGGTTCCATCGCTCTACAATCTCCTGGTTCGCTTGAAGAATGAGGGATATAATGTAGGCAAGTTGCCTGCCAATCCTCAGGAACTGGCAAAGATGATCCAGGCTCAGGGTGCCGTCTTCGGAACCTATGCCGAGGGTGCTTATACCCAGTTTCTGAAGTCTGGACATCCAGCCCTGGTTACCGCCCAGCAGTTTGCCGGATGGACACAGAAGGCTTTGTCTAAGAAGATGATCAAGGAGCTGAATCAGCTCTATGGTTCCTTCCCTGGCAAATATATGGCTACCGATGACGGTAAGTTGGCGGTGGCAAGACTGCAGTTTGGTAATGTGGCTCTGCTTCCACAGGTGATGGCAGGCGTGGGAGGCGACTCCTTCAAGATTGTGCATGGCACCGACCAGGCACCTCCTTACACCTATGTTGCCTCTTATCTCTGGGCTCGTTATGGTTTCAGTGCCGATGCACTTATCCATTTCGGAACCCACGGTTCGCTGGAATATACCCCGAGAAAGCAGGTGGCACTCGACAGCAACGACTGGAGTGACCGATTGATTGGTGTGGTTCCACATCTTTATATATATACCATCAGCAATGTGGGCGAGGCGATGATTGCCAAGCGCCGTACCTATGCCCAGACCCAGAGCTATCTCACTCCTCCTTTCAAGGAGAGCGAATTGCGACAGACCTATAAGCAGTTGAGCGATGCCATCCAGTCTTACGAAAAGAAGGCATCTGCCGAACAGTCGCTGAAAGTGAAGGCGCTGACCGTGAAGATGGGAATCGCCCGAGAACTGGGACTCAATGCCAAGCAGATGAACAAGCCATATTCTGCAGATGAAATCGCAAGAGTAGAGAACTTTGCGGAAGAGTTGGCAAACGAGAAGATTACCGGCAAACTCTATACTCTGGGTGTGCCATACGATAACGATGATGTCCGCACCAGTGTCTATGCGATGGCTACAGATCCTATTGCCTACGGAATGCTGGCTGTGGATAAGTTGAAAGGTCGTGCTCTGGAGGGCGTGGAGAAGCATAAGCAGCTTTTCGACCGTCTCTATCTGAGCAAGGCACGCAACACTGTGACCCAGCTTCTGGGTTCAGCCTCGGTTTCTGATGAATACATCTGCCGTTATGTAGGAATCACTCCTTCCGAACTCCAGATGGCGCGTAAGGTAGAGGCGATGCAGGCAGCTCCGGATCCTATCCAGATGATGATGCAGATGGCAGACCAGATGGGTGGAGCGAAGGAGGCGAAGCCGAAGAGGGTGGACCACCGTACGGTAAGCGAGCTCCGTGCTGCCAAGGTTTCTCATAAGAAGAAGATTCCGCAGATGAGTCGTGAGGCTTTTGAGAAGATGGAGCAGACCGGTCGCTTCCCTGACAAGATGATGGAAGCCATCAAGAAGGGCCAGAAATGGTATCAGGAGGATTTGAAGAAGGCGAAGATGGCGAAAGCCGGCAAGGGCAAAGCATCTCAGAAATCTTCTAAAGATAAGGGTATGATGATGTCGAAAGCACCTAAATATACCCGTCAGCAGATTCATCTGGCTCAGGCGATTACTACCGTAGAGCATGCCTTGCAGAATGTGGGCAAGTATTCGGAGGCGCTCCGTCAGAGTCCGTTCAACGAGATGTCTTCTCTGATGAATGCCCTGAATGGCGGCTTTACCGCTCCATCTCCTGGTGGTGATCTGATTGTGAATCCAAACACCCTGCCTACCGGTAGAAACCTCTTCTCCATCAATGTGGAGAATACACCTTCGGAGGATGCCTGGGAGAAGGCAAAGGAACTTTGCGACAATACCATCAAGATGTATTGCGAGCGACATAAGGGTGAATATCCTCGTAAGGTAAGCTACACGCTCTGGAGTAGCGAGTTTATCGAAACAGAGGGTGCTACCATCGCCCAGATTCTCTATATGCTCGGTGTAGAACCGGTAAGAGATGCCTTCGGTCGTGTTACCGATCTGCGTCTCATCCCATCCAAGCAGTTGGGTCGTCCTCGCATCGATGTCGTGGTTCAGACTTCCGGTCAGCTCCGCGACCTTGCTGCATCCCGTCTCTTCCTCATCAACAAGGCGATAGAGATGGCGGCAAATGCCAAGGGTGATAAGTATGACAACCTGGTGAAAGCCGGTGTTACCGAATCCGAAAGAGTGCTTGTAGAGAAGGGTATGTCGCCAAAGGAGGCCCGCGAGGTAAGTATGTATCGAGTGTTTGGTGGCGTAAACGGCAACTATGGCACCGGTATCCAGGAGATGGTAACCGCAGGTGACCGCTGGGATAAGGAAAGTCAACTTGCCGAGGTCTATATGAACAATATGGGTGCCTACTACGGTGATGAGAAGAACTGGGAGACCGTTCGCAAGGCTGCTTTCGAGGCAGCGCTGACCCGTACTGATGTGGTAGTTCAGCCACGACAGAGCAACACCTGGGGTGCCTTGAGTCTTGACCACGTATATGAATTCATGGGAGGTATGAACCTTGCAGTGCGCAACGTAACCGATAAGGATCCAGATGCTTATCTCGCCGACTATCGCAACCATAGCAATATGAGAATGCAGGAGGTGAAGGAGGCTATCGGCATCGAGGGCAGAACCACCATCTTCAATCCAGCCTATATCAAGGAGAAGATGAAGGGTGGAGCCAGCAGTGCCAGCACATTCGCCGAAATCGTAACCAATACCTACGGCTGGAATGTGATGAAGCCAAAGGCAATCGACAAGGAGATGTGGGACGAGATCTATAATGTATATGTCAAGGACAAGTACCATCTCGGAACCAAGGAGTTTTTTGACAAGCAGAATCCGGCTGCGCTGATGGAGATGACCGCCGTGATGATGGAGAGTGCCCGCAAGGGTATGTGGAAGGCTACTCCTCAGCAGCTCAAGGACATCGCCAAGCTTCATACCGAGACCGTGAACAAGTATAAGCCTTCATGCTCCGGTTTCGTCTGCGACAATGCCAAGCTGCGCAATTATATCGCCAGCAAGACCGATGCTGCTTCTGCCAAGGAATATCAGCAGAATGTAGAGCAGATCCGCGATGCTGAGGCTGCGAAGAACAGCAGCGACAAGGGTATGGTGATGAAGAAGGAGACGCTGAATGAGGAAACTCAGAAGACCACCACTGTGGTGAGCGGCATCGTTGTAGGTGTCATCGTCATCGTAGCATTCGTGATGTTGGCGATTCTGATTCGCAGAAGAAGAAAGAATATGGTTGAATAGAAATGGAGACATTAGTTTTAGTAATGATGATATTGGTTTGCTTCAGTTTTGTGCTGAAGCAGACCTTCCACGGAGTGAAGGAGATTATGATCATCTCGGTGCTCGTAGCCTTCTTCGTGGGAATGACCTGGCCACTTGCCATCGAACAGTCGAAGACGCAGATTGCGGCCTGGATAGCCGACCAGAAGCTGATGCTCGATATGGCGGTGCTGCTGAGTATCGATGTGGCACTCATGATGCTTTTCTGTGTGCACCACGTAGATCTGAAGACTTCGGAACATGTGAGTCGCCGCAAATGGGTGTTCTTCATCTTCCTGAAGTACTTCCCGGGTTTGCTGGTTTTCCCAGTGCTGTTCAGCGTTCTGGTGATGACCATCTTCCTGCTTCCCGGCGTATCGTTCCAGGTAGTGGCATGGGTGCTTGCCGTAGTGCTGCTGGTCTTGACGCCGGTATTCACCTATGGTTTGAGATGGCTCTTGCCGGAGCGACCAATCCGCTTGGAACTGCTTTTTCTGGTAGAGGTGCTGCTCGGATTGATGGGCATCATCGGTACGGTGAATGGCAGGACTGCGGTGGCAGGATTCAACAGTTTCGATGCCCTCTCGCTTCTCGGCGTTATCGCCATCGTCATCGTAGGAATGGCGATAGGATGGGCAATTTACAATTATCAAATTAAAAAATATAGAGTATAATGAATTACATATCAGACGTATTGTTTTGGATTTCCACAGGCATGCTGGTTCCTGTGATTATTTTGTTGATTTTCTTCTTCCTCAGAGCCTTGCTGCTCCTTGGAGGTTTCTTTGGACAGTATCTTGTAAAGCGCAAGTCGGGTGCGGAGATTCGTGAACAGATGAACACCCTGACGCTCGATAACATCGATACCCTGGGCGATCGCTTGCCAAAGAACAAGCAGGCTGTCATCGTATCCTATATGAAGAAACTCGTGGACAACCGTCAGAGCAAGGCGCAGGTGAACCGCATCCTCGACCAGTATGCCCAGTTTGTTGAGAAGGATCTTTCTCTTCCTTCTACACTCCTGAAGATGGGTCCGATGCTCGGTTTGATGGGTACCTTGATTCCGATGGGTCCTGCCCTGGTAGGTCTTTCTACCGGCGATATTGCTTCGATGGCTTACAATATGCAGGTGGCTTTCGCTACCACCGTAGTAGGCCTGTTCTCTGCTGCCATCGGTTTCGTAACCAAGCAGACCAAGAACCGCTGGTATACCGAGGATATGAGCAACCTCGAGTTTATGGCAGACCTTTTGGAGGAAAAGTAAAAAGGCTTTTAAAGGTAAAAAAGTAAAAAGGTAAAAAAGTTAAGATATATAATTTATGAGACAGAGACGCAGAAATAGGCTTGCGCATGATGGCGAGGATGATGATCCGATGAGCGTAGTGAGCAACCTCTTCGATGTGGCGATGGTGTTTGCCCTCGCCCTGATGGTAGCACTCGTTTCGCGCTATAATATGACGGAAATGTTCAGCAAGGATAACTTCACGATGGTGAAGAACCCTGGCAAGGAGAATATGGAAATCATTACCAAGGATGGACAGAAGATCAATCGCTATACTCCTTCTGAAGACCAGAGCAATAAATCTGGCAACAAGGGAAAGAAGGTAGGCATTGCTTACCAGTTGGAGAATGGCGAAATCATCTATGTTCCGGAAGATAAATAATCGGGGATTGCAAATCCCCTCAAACAGAAAATATTATTGTAACTAAAAGAAAAATAAAGAAAAATGAAAAAGTTTAAGACAATGATGGCCATGATGTTGGCTTTGGTTTCTATGTGTGTAGCATTCAGCTCTTGCAGCAGCGATGATGATCCTGTAGCAGTAGCTGCGGCAAAGGAAATTGCGGGTACCTATACCGGAAGTTTGGATATGACTGTAATGGGCACGGCTTCTACATACGATAACCTTACCATGAAGATTGAGGCTGTAGATGATGCTACAGTCAAGGTTACATTGCCAGCTTGTGGCGAGGGTATGATGGCTCTTCCTGCTCTGGAGGTACCTGCTGTGAAGGCTTCCGGTTCTAACGGTGCTTATGCTTTCTCTCAGGAGAACTATGCAGGTACTATTACCGTGAATGGTGCAGAGAAGAAGTACACAGTTACTTTGCATGGTACATTGAAGGACAAAACCCTGACCGTCAACTATTCTGTGCAGTATGGCAAAATGCCTATGCCAATGATTGGTAAGTTTGTTTGTACAAAATAAGAGAATAGTTTCTGGATAAACTTTGATATAACTCGATGAAACAAAAGATATTCGCACTATTCCTGATCCTTTGCGGATTGTGCCTGAATCTGAAAGCCGAAACCCAGGGCGATGTCGTGGGTAGGGTGCTCGATGATTCGGGCGCACCTCTGGCGGGTGCTACCGTCCAGATTTTGCATGCAAAGAGTGGGGTAACAACTGATGAAGACGGATATTTCCGCATTCCTTACAGCAAGGATGGAGCGGTGAGAGTGAAGGTGAGCTTTGTGGGCTATCAGACTCAGACCTTCGTACTGAAAGCGGATGAGAGAAAAGGTGAGCAGCATGTGCTTCGCCTTCAACCGGATGCTACAGCCCTCGATCAGGTGGTAGTTACCGCAACCCGAACTCCGAAGGCTTTGAAGGATGCTCCTGTGGTAACCCGTCTGATTACCGCCAATGATATCAAGATAGCTGATGCTACCAATATCCAGGACCTCCTCACCGAGCAGATGCCGGGTCTGGAATTCGGCTATGCCATGAATCAGGAGACTTCTCTCAACATGAATGGTTTCGGTGGAAATGCCGTGCTCTTCCTCGTAGATGGCGAGCGATTGGCTGGCGAAACCATGGATAATGTAGATTATAGTCGTCTGAACTTGGATAATGTAGGACGTATCGAGATAGTAAAGGGTGCTGCTTCGGCGCTCTATGGCGCCAATGCCGTAGCCGGAGTCATCAACATCATCTCCCGTGAAAACAGCGAGCCTTGGACTGCCAATGTCAATACCCGCTACAACGACTTCAACAAGGAGTGGCGCCACGGTGGAAGCTTCAGCTTCAATGCCGGAAAATGGAATTCGCAGACCAGCATCCAGCGCACCACATCGGATGAGGTTCAGCTCACCAGTCCTTTCGATACAGAATCCAACATCCTCCATATCTATGGTGGAGAGACCTTCAATGTGAAGGAGCGTCTTACCTACAAGCTCTCAGATAAGGTAAAACTGATAGGTCGTGGTGGTTATTTCAATCGTATCAGCAAGCGCAGCAACTATGATGATCATTACATGGATTATTCTGCCGGACTGAAGACCGTGATGAATCTTTCGGAGAATGATAATCTGGAGATTTCTTACGGCTTCGACCAGTATGACAAGGCTCGATATGTGAATGATGAGCGTACTCACGACCACGATTATACCAACCGTCAGAACACCGTCCGTGCCCTCTATTCCCATATCTTCGGCAAGAATACATTGACGGTAGGTGCAGATTTCCTGAACGATTATCTTACCACCTATCAGTTTGAGGATAATGAATCAAAGAATCAGAATTCATGTGATGCCTTCGCCCAGTTCGATTACAATCCTTTGCAGTGGTTGAACATCGTGGCAAGTCTTCGTCATGATTACTTCTCTGCATCCAGCCAGCATGCTACTACCGGTCGTCTGGCTCTGATGACCAAGTGGAAGGGCTTCTCCATCCGTGCCAACTATGCCGGCGGATTCCGTGCCCCAACGCTCAAGGAGATGTATATGAACTTTGATATGGCAGGTATGCAGATGATTTACGGTAATCCGGATTTGAAGCCGGAGAAGAGCGACAACTACAACCTGGCGCTGGAGCATGCCGGAAGGGTGAAGAATGTTGGCTTCTTTACTGGTCAGTATAGTCTTACTCTCATGGGTTATTATAATAAGTATGATAAGCGTATCACTACCGAGGATTATGCCGATTATATCCCAGGAACCGGTCAGCCGGATGTGGCTTCGCGTTATTGCAACGAGGATGGAGTAGAGGTGAGCGGCATCGACTTCAGTGCCCAGTACCGTTCGGATATGGGACTCGGTGTGAAACTCGACTACAGTTATCTCCATGTGGGTGGCAGAAGTGTAGATTCCCAGTTCTCCCAGCCTCGTCCTCATACCGCCACCTGGCGTCTCGACTACGATCGCCAACTCTGTTCGTTCTATCGCATCAATGCCGCTCTGTCAGGCAGATACTTGTCTTCTCCTGATACGAACATCAAGAAGCATGACAGCAGTTATCAGTTGTGGAAGTTCACGCTTCAGCAGCGATTCCTGGATGCCGTCAATCTGAATTTCACAGTAGATAATCTTTTCGGTTATACGCCAAAGAACTATTATTGGAGTTCGGCGATGACCACCGGTCGCACCTTCACGGTAGGCCTTTCTATCGATATCGACCGTTTCGTAAAGGTATTCTAATAAAAATAGCAGGGTGGACCAGTCTTCCATCCTGCTTCTTTTTTATTAATAGCACCCCCTCTAACTGTATAAAAACAGGTAGTTAGGGCGATTTTTCTTGTTTTGCCTAGAAATATCTCTTCCTCATTTTCTTCAAGAAATCCTTGGTGATAGGGAAGCCGGAGGCATCACCTATTACGGAGTCGGTATAACAGAAGGGACATTCGGCTGTAGGCGGCTCATCAGGGAGGTAATCCGTGATTTCGGATGGCGAGAAGATTTCGCCGCAGAAGAAACAGCCGCACTTTTCAGACTTCTCTATTTGTTCCTTGTTACTGAAGCAGCAATCGTGAGCCTGGCGGAAGATCCTGTCTTTCTCCTCCTCTTCTTTCTGCTTTTTCTCAGCCTTTTCCAGATACCCCTTGAATCGTCTCTGAAGATAGAGCGGCACATGATAGTGAGGGGCGAAGACATACAGCGACGGAACATGGTCGTGGTACTCGTAACCAGGACCATCTATCACGGTATAGCTGTCGTCAGTTTCATCGTATGGCAGTTCATCCAATCCCCTTTTATCCTTGGCAGCCTGGTTTCTCTCCCAGATCCATTCGGTGGTAAGCGGAGTACCGACAACGATGGCAAGTTTCACCTCATTGCCACGATATACTTCCACGATGTCACCTTTCTGGAATCTAATCTGTTCTGCGTTTCTGCCTCGGAAGGTCTCGTCAGGATGACGGTCGTATGCAGGCAAATCGCAGACTCCGGGATAGTAAATGCTGAAACGCGAACAGCAGTAAGACCGGTCGATCAGTTTTCCCTCACCGTCATA
>OMGU01001315.1_pt1 | contig 20549 bp, 19 predicted proteins | sample 1646121 | NCBI WGS metagenome assembly OMGU01 (sample SAMN05578581, study PRJEB25193) | human gut metagenome | biome: Human Microbiome; feature: human-associated habitat; material: feces | host: Homo sapiens | place: USA:Birmingham
ATGCCGGTTACGAAAGCGATCAGAAACCATGCTCTTTTGTGCGCTTTTTTTCTGTTAAACTTTATCGACAAGCTGGAAGATTATATATTTATGGTATTGAATGGGCGTAAAGGTGTGAGATAATCGAAAAAAGAGGCTATAGGCGCCAACTCAATCGAATTTTCAGATCCATGCTCCAAAATATTTTTTCAGAACGGCCGTTTTGTTGCATCGGTCTCCGATCCGATATGCACCAGGGAAAATGATCGGAGGTGATAGATACCAGAATAAAAACGGCCATCTGCCGCAGCGCAGTGGCCGAGTATCAATTGTTTTGCTCCGCGCCTTTCATAAAAAATCACGCTCTCGTAAGAAAATTGTAATTTTCCCGTTTCCCTTTCGTAAAGCTGTTTGGGTATCCTAATAGCAGAAATAAAATTTGATCCGCGTAGCAATGGAAGGGAAGCGGTTTTTTTATGAAAAAAATCAAAAAGCTCTGGAAGGAAGGCTGGGACAAGGTTCGCCATAACGATTTGATCCGCCCCGGCAACCGGAAGAAAAAGATCGCAGTGCTCGTAGGCGTCTCCGTGTTTGCCGTTGCCTGCGGCCTGATCGCCTGGTTTTACGGAAAGCCGCTTCTGGATTTTGTGCTCGATACACAGCAATTCCGCGCCTGGATGAATGAGCATGGGGCTCTGGGGCCGGTCACTTTTGTCGCCATCCGCACAGTGCAGACCGTCGTCAAGATCATCCCCGCCGAGCCGCTGGAAATCGGCGCGGGCTATGCGTTCGGAAGCTGGTGGGGCATGGCGCTGTGCATGCTCGGCACGGCGATCGGCTCGCTGATCATCATCGGGCTGACGAAGCTTTTCGGGATGCGGATGGTGGAGGTCTTCGTCCCGCGCGAAAAGCTGGAGTCCTTCCGCTTTCTGCAGAATACCAAAAAACTCAACCTGCTGCTCTTCATCATCTTCCTGATTCCCGGCACACCCAAGGATTTCATTACCTATTTTGTGGGCATCACGCCGGTGAACACGTTCACCTTTTTGATCCTGACCGGTATTGCCCGGATCCCGTCGATTTTATCCTCGACCCTGTGCGGTAACGCACTGGGCGAGCGTAACTTCTGGTTTGCTGCGATCGTATACCTCCTGACGGGTGCGCTGACCGTTGCCGGAATTTTCCTCTATCGCCGCATCAGCCGGCAAGAGAGCGAAGCCTCGGATCATCCGTTAAAAAAAACGGCATAACAGGCCGCCAGTGAAAACAAATCCGGCGCTGCCTCCCATTCGGTCCCTGTCGGCCGAATGGGAGATTTTTTGTGGACTGGCCACAAAGCGAAAGTACATTGAGCGGCGGCTTGTGGAAATTTCAGCCTTTGCACGGGGAAGCGGCTTCTTTTCTCCTGTAAACTGGTCAAAATGCAGGATTTTGATTTAACGGTTGCAAATTGTGGGGAAATCGAGTACTATATCAGTAGATTTCGGCTGCCATGTGCAGTTGGTTTAGGAGGAGTTTTCATGCCGGTTTTTCAGGAGATGTCCAAGGAGGAGCTCGTGGCGCAGCAGAAAAGCCTTTTGAAGGAATATGAAGCGTTTCAGGCAAAGGGGCTAAAGCTCGATATGTCGCGCGGCAAGCCCGGCGCGGATCAGCTTGACCTTTCCATGGAGATGCTCGACGTCCTCCATTCTGATTCTGACGTCAAATCGGAAAATGGGATGGACTGCCGCAACTACGGCGTGCTTGACGGCATTCCAGAGTGCAAGCGGCTCTTTGCCGAGCTGATGGGCGTTGCCCCGCAGAATATCATCGTAGGCGGCAATTCGAGCCTGAATATGATGTTCGACTATGTTTCCCAGTGCATGACGCACGGCGCGGGCAGCATCCCCTGGTGCAAGCTGGACAAGGTGAAATTCGCCTGCCCGGTGCCCGGCTATGACCGTCATTTCGGCGTGTGCGAATATTTTGGGATCGAGATGATCAACATCCCGATGCTGGCGGATGGCCCGGATATGGACTTGCTGGAAGAGGTGGTGAAGGATCCGGCAGTCAAGGGCATGTTCTGTGTGCCGAAGTATTCCAATCCCGAGGGCAAAACCTATTCCGACGAAGTCGTTCGCCGCATGGCCGCGATGGAGACGGGGGCATCGGACTTCCGCATCATTTGGGATAACGCCTACTGCGTCCACGATCTGACGGACACGCCCGACGAGGTGCTCAACATGCTCGATGAGTGCGCGAAGGCGGGGAACCCCGACCGCGTGATAATGGTGGCCTCCACCTCGAAAATCAGCTTCCCCGGCGCAGGCGTCGCTGTGATGGCGGCCTCCGATGCAAATATCGCGATGATCAAAACGCGCATGGCCTCCCAGACGATCGGTTACGATAAGCTCAACCAGCTGCGCCACGTCCGTTTCTTCAAGGATGCGGATGGCATCCGCGCGCAGATGAAGCGCCATGCCGCGATCCTGCGCCCGAAGTTCCGGGCTGTGCTCGACGCGTTTGAAAAAGAGCTCGGCGGTAAGGGCATCGCCTCCTGGAAGAACCCGAACGGAGGCTATTTTATCAGCCTCGACGTGCTCGACGGCTGTGCTAAGCGCGTGGGCGTGCTCTGTAAGGAGGCGGGCGTTACGCTCACCACGCCGGGCGCGACCTATCCCTACGGCAATGACCCGGCGGACCGCAACATCCGCATCGCGCCGACGCTTCCACCCGTGGCGGAGCTCGAGCAGGCGGTGGCGCTATTGTGCGTGTGCGTGCAGCTTGCGGCATGTGAAAAGCTGCTGGAGAGCAAGTAAATTTTTATTTGATCAAATATCCAGCGAGAAAAGCAGGAGGACGCGTCGCGCATCCGCCTGCTTTTGTGATTGGTTCCCATAAGTCGCCGGGCACCTTATTTACCCATCTTGGTAAGGAAGGTGCCCGGCAGTATTTTTTCGTTTCTGTCTGGATGGAACAGCTCCTCATTCCCAAAAAGAATCGATTGTGATAACGAATTCATCGCTTTTTGACGCTGTTGCGCACGATAAGCTCCGGTTCCAGGCTGACCGTGCGGGGCGGGTCCTTCGATCCTTGCAGCCGGCTGGTCAGCAGCCGGCAGGCCTCCTCGCCCAACTGCTGGGGATTCTGAGCCACTGAGGTCAGCTCCACGCCCAGCGCAAAGGGGGAGAGGGAATTATCATAGCTCACCAGGGAGAAATCGTCCGGCACACGCAAGCCCAGGCCGTACAGATACTTCAGAAACCCCAGGGCCATCATATCGTTGGAGACAAAGGCGGCAGTGGCATCGGTTTTCAGAAGGGCTTGCGCCGCCCGGTATCCGCTGTCAAAGTGGTAATCCCCCTCCGCTACCAGGGTTGGATCATAGGGCAGCCCCATCTCTTCCAGGGCGCTGCGGTAGCCCTTGAGCCGTGCGCGGCCGTTGTTGGAGCGTGTGTTGGCTACGTAGCCGATACGGGTGTGGCCGCTCTCGATCAAGTGCCGTGCCGCTATGTAGGCGCCGTGCTCATTATCGAAGAGGACCTTGTCACAAGCCAGGTCGTCGTATATCCGATCCACCTGCATGTAGGGGAAGGGCAGCCTCCGCAGCTCCTCCAGCAGGTCGGCGTTGTTCTGGTAGGACTCGTTGCTGACGATAAGAAAGAGACCGTCTACACCGTGGGAAGTGATGTTGCGCAGCAGCGTCCGATCCTCGTCATAGAGATCATTGGAGCTGGCGATGAGCAACAGATAGCCCTCTCGCTGGCAGCAGCCTTCAATGCGCTTAGCCAGGGAGGCGAAAAAAGTGTTTTCAATATCGGGCAATATGAGTGCCAGCGTCCGCGTTTTTTTGGTAACAAGGCTGCGGGCTGCCTGATTGGGCGCATAGTTGAGCCGCCGGGCGATCTCCCGGATATGCTTCCTTTTGGCGTCCGCTATGCGGCAGGGCCGGTCATTCAGCACCAGTGACACCGCGCTGACTGACATGCCGGCCTCTCTGGCGATATCCTTTATGGTTACGCTCATGATGCTCAACTCCTTTAACGATAGAAAAATACCATGAACGGGGCAGCCATATCTATGGCTGCCCCGTTTGTCAACGGTTAAGACATCGGCAGGAAAACGATCATAGACAGCACAAACATGAACACCGTACCGATAATCATGGGGAAGGAGGTGCGCTTGACGATCTCGAGCGGGCTCTTCTTCACCGATCCGGCGACGATCATGGTCACGGCCGCCACCGGGGACACAGCCCGCAGAAGGTTGCCCGCCAGACCCATGGGGATGCTGATAGCCAGCACATTGATGCCAGCGGCCATCGCCAGCGGCACCATCAGGGGGACCATGGCGAAGAACAGAGCAGTACCGCTGCCGCTGAGGATGACGATCAGAGCCGTCAGGCCGACGAGGATGAGCGGGAGCACAAAGCCCAGATTGCCGCCCTGGATGCCCAGCATGGCGTTCTGAAGAGCGCTGATGAGGCCGATGGATTTGAGGCCGGTGACGAACACCGACGCCGCGACCAGCAGGGCCACGATTGGCATGGCACCGCCCATGCCTTTGAAGAAGGTCTCAGTGCCATCCAGCGCGGCTTTCACCTTCCGCTTGCGGATGATCTCACAGACCATGGCGATGACAAAGGAGAAAAGGGTGGCTACTTCAACGCTAATGTTGATGTCCAAATTGGTGATGGACTGTACTGCAAAGACAATGATCAGCAGGATAATGGGTAGCAGAGGGAGAATCGCATATACCGTTTTGAACAGTTTGCCGCCCTCAATGGCTTTGACATCCTGGACGTCCGCCAGATCGGTGGCGCGGTCTGCGCCCAGCTTCTTATCCATGTGCCGCTGCCAGAAATAATGGGCAATCGCCATCACCAGCAGGGTGGGGATCGAGACAAGTGCATGATAGCGGAACACATACTCCGTGGGTGTCAGACCGGCGAATTCAGTGGTTTTGGCCAGTTCCTCGGCTATGGCCACGTTATCGGAGCCCAATGGGGTGGGGATGACTGTGGCAGTGGTAGCGATGATGCCGGCGGCAGTCAAAGAGCTCATACCGGCTTTGACCATAACCGGATACAGGGTGGCCAGCAGGATGATCGCCAGGTTGGATGCGCTGGGGATCACCAGGGACAGCAGGTTCCCCAGCAGGAAAACCACCGGTACCAGGAAATAAACGGACTTGATCTTACCGATCGGCTTGGTCAGTACGCTGACCGTAACCTCATTGGCGCCAATGGAGCTCATGTAGGCAGAGTAACCGCCCAAAATGAGGATGATGAAACCGGCGGCGCTCAGGGTACTCTTAAACTGGTCAGCTATGGCCTTCAATGGATCGAGCCAGACCGCACCAGTGCCGACGAAGTCCTTAATGGCGATTCCGTTGCCCGTTGCGATGCCGATAAACATCAGCACAACGCCCATGAGCAACAGAGTGATTTTTATGTCCATCTTCTTAATGAGCATAAAAACGACGACGGCAACCGCGATCAGGGCAGAGCCGTACATGAGGACAGTGGACATAACTGCAGACATAAATATGCCTCCCTTATCTTAATTCGTATGGTAACTCCGGGAAGAATCAAATACAGCGGGCGATACAATCCAGGAACCAGGTGCGAAACAGTTCCTGGTTGATGCTCATGCAGACCTTGGCATTGTTGGGCTTGCCCAGATAGCCCTTCAAGTCTACCAGGGTGCATCCGGCGGTCATGGTGCCCGCCAGCTCTACGTCCACATAGGTCTCCGCTATCTCGTACATCTCAGGCTTCAGCAGGTAAGCCATGGCGCAGCTGTCGTACATCTTGAGCCCGGTCTTCATGCTGCCGCCGCGATATTTCTGGAACAGGCAGTAGGCCATGCGGCCCACCTCGCCCAGCTGGGGGAGCTTTGCACTGTCTTCGGGAAGGACCAGCGCATTCCAGCCCACGTCCAGCCCGGCCATGACCAGCGGCAGGCCGCTGTTAAAGACGATCTTAGCCGCCTCAGGATCGGTGGCCACGTTGAATTCCGACATGACGCCCTTGTTCCCCCGACTGGCGGAGCCGCCCATCATAACAATTTCGCGGATGTTTGCCTTGACCTCGGGATAAACCTTGAGCAGCAGGGCAATATTGGTCAGAGGGGCAATGGGCACTAGCGTGATCGGTTCATCGCTCTCCATGATCACGCGGCGCATGGCATTCACTGCGTTCTCCTCAAGCAGCAGATGATCGTCCGGCTCTTCAAAATCGAAGCCCTCCATGCCGCTCTTGCCATGGACATTGCTGGCATCCATCAGTGGTAGAATCAAGGGCTCGGCAGCGCCCTTGGCCACCGGCACCTCCTTCTGGAAGAACTTGAGCAGGCGCAGGGTGTTGTAGGTGACTTTGTCGAGGGAGACGTTGCCGGCCACCGTGGTGATGAGCTTCACGTCCAGTTCCTCACTGAATAGCGCGATGGCAATGGCGACGGCGTCGTCGATGCCGGGGTCGGTGTCAATGATGATGGGGCGTTTCTTCATTTTAATTCCTCCTTAAAATAGGCCTCTACTTCGTTCAGATAGGGAATAGACTGCTGCGCGCCCTGTCTGGTTATGGTTAGGGATGCTACTTTGGTGGCGAAATGCATACACTGCTCGACATTGTTGCCACGGACCAGGGCGCAGGCCAGCGCGCCGATATAGGAGTCGCCTGCTGCGGTGGTGTCCACATTGGGGACCGAGTAGCTGTCCACCAGGATGACGTCGTCCCCCATGCGGCAGACGCTGCCCTTTTCCCCGAGCGTGATGATTGCGTCACCCACGCCCATAGCCTTGAAACGGCTTAGCGCGTTTTGGCAGCTGGCCTTGTCTCTGGGATATAGGCCGGTCAGAAATTCACATTCGGTCTGGTTGACTACGATCAGATCGATGTTGGCGTAGGCGTCCGCCGGGATTGGCTTGGCGGGTGCGGGATTAAACAGTGTAAACAGACGGTGGCTCTTGGCCGCGGACAGGGCGTCGATGACTGCCCGTTGCTCGCATTCGTACTGGGTGACGAAGATATCCTTCGGCTCGGCCAGCTTGTCGAGAATGGCCGCTACGTCCTTTCCACACATTTCATGGTTCGCACCGGCGTTCAGGATGATTCGGTTATCGCCGCCGCAGCGGGTGATGACCGCGACGCCCGTATTGTTACAATCACTGCGGTCCACATAGGTGCAGTCGACCCCGGCCCCCTCCAGTGCCAGGCGTACCTGTTCGCCAAACAGATCCTGCCCAACCCGGGCAATCATCCAGGTGGGAGCGCCCAGCTTGGCGGCCGCTACCGCCTGATTGCCGCCCTTGCCGCCGGGGTTGGTGAGGAAGTTACGGCCCTGTAAGGTTTGTCCCGCTTGGGGCATGGCGTCGCATTCAATGGTTAGATCCATATTCAGACTGCCGAATACAATGACTTTTCCCATAGGATTTCCTCGTTTCTCCGCAGACTTGTCAGAAAAGCGGGCGCGTACCGCTGCGGAAAGACGCGTCCGTTGGCCTTTCAGAGTGCCGTGTGACTGGAGCGGCCAGGATGGACGAAGCAAACCATACCGTGCCCCAGCCCGGGAGCAGGCCGCCGGATGAATCCGAATTGTTCATAGAAGCCTTCGGTGCCCGGCGTGGCCATGAGGCCGACATAAGCGTTGTCACAGGCCGCTGTGTCGATGTAACGAAAGATTGCATCCATGAGCAGGCGGCCGATGCCGCGACCCTGATAGGCGGGGTCCACCACCACATCCTTGATAAAAAACACGATGCGACCATCCCCCACGATACGGGCAATGCCTGCCGGCTCGTCGCCGTCCATGATCACAACGGTGTATAGCGTTTTTTCCAACGCGGCAGCCACATCCACTGGCGCGTAGGGCTGGAATCCCACCTTATCTCGAATAGCGCAGTATATCTCCGGTGTTAATGCCTGTTCTACAATCCGTAGCATGAGATCGCCGCCTCGGTAAAACGTTTTATCATTGCATGTATCAATATTAGTACGTCACGGGCATATTGTCAATAGTAATCTTTTCTTTCGTCATTATTTTTTGTGCAGCATGCGGGAGAGGATTGCACACGCCGGGCTATTATTTTAGAATCAGGGCTCAAAATACAATGTTTGCGCAAAAATAAAAGAGAAGAGTGACGTCAGAAGAAGTCTATCCGTTTTATTTGCTTTTATCCTGCTGGGGTTGCCTATTTCCGTGGCAACATCGTCATTCGATACTTCTCGGGAGACAAGAAACGTGAAGATTGCTAAGGCTTTGCCGTAACAGAGAAAACGGAAGAGCTCAAAGTAACCTTCCCCGTGAACGGCAGCGCATGAAGACAGCCCCAAATTGCGCGCGAGACGCATTCATTCAAAAATGCCGCTGAACGTGCAGTGGCTTCGCACGTTTCGGCGGCATTTCGTTTGTGCTCGGCAGGCCGGTGGGGCCCACGTCCCCTTGCATTCATCACAAAAACAAACGATTCCGGGGAGGTTTTATTCCCCCAGGAATCGTTTCGTTTTGAGGGCGATGCGAGTGGGGAAAGAGGTCACTCACTCTTCTGCGTCGTCTTCTCCTCGTCCTTGGTATAAAGGAAGTCATGAAGCAGCTGCTGGTTCTTTTCGATGTCGAGCGACAGAACGTCCTGCCCTTTGATTGTCTTGCTCTTCCAGGTTCCATCCACGGGAATGCGCATCTGCTCCACGTCGTAGCGGATATAGGAAAGCGCCGCGCCGCTCGCCAGCTTCATCAGCTCACTCTGCGTCAGGTCTGTTTCCACGTCGGGCAGGATCTCCTGCACCATCTCGATAAGGGTCGGAATCGGCGTGCTTTTCGCTTTTTCAATGATTGCGGAGATGACCTTGCGCTGGCGCTGGGTGCGCATAAAGTCGGAATCGAGATAGCGGATACGGCAGTACCAGAGCGCCTCGTTGCCGTCGAGCTTAACATTTTCGCCGGCTTGAATGTCGAGGTGGACTTCGTTGCGCATGTATTTTGCTTCCTTTTCCGTGACTTCGACCGTAATCCCGCCCAGTTTGTTGACGATATTTTTAAACATTTCAAAATCGACGAGGACATAGTGGTCAATCTTAACATTGAAGTTATATTCCAGCGTGTCCATCACGAGCTGTGCGCCGCCCCAGGAGCAGGAGGCGTTGAGCTTTGCGTACCCATGGTCCGGGATATAGACCCAGGAATCGCGCAGGAACGAGGTGAGCTTGAGCTTTTTGTTAACGCGGTCGATGGACAGCATCATCATCGTATCCGAACGTGAATTTTGATCCGCATTGCGGCGGTCAACGCCCAGAAAGAGAATATTGGTAACGTTCTTACTGCTGAAGAGCTTGCTCTCGTCAACATAGACGTTGTTTTTGTGCCCCGCTTCGTTGTAATTGAAGGAGCCCATCAGGTGGTAAAGATAGCTGCCTCCCGCGATCGCCGCGACCAGAATCAGGGCGATGAGCGCGAGAAAAATTTTTAATACAACGTGCTTTTTCCGCCGATGCTTCGGCCGGCCGCTCTTAATATCCTCCATGGGCTGTCCGGGCTTTCCACCCTGCGGCGGCCGCTGCTGCTGGGGGGGCCTCCTGTCATATGGATTTTGTACGGGCGGTCTAATTGGCGTAAAATCCTGCGTGACGTCGGCAGGCTTAGCAGGAGAAGGCCTTTTTGGCGGCTGGTTTGGCTGGGCAGGCCGCTGCTGTGGCCTTGATTCATTCGTATTCTGATGGGACGGCTGAGCAGGCCGCTGCGGCCCCTGGCCTGAGGACGAGCTGATATTCCGGCTGCCGCCATCCTTTTTTCGGTTTGGGTCCCGGTTGCTGGAGCTGTAGATGTCTTCCATTCTGTATTCACTTCCCCTTATACTGATTCTTTTTTATTTTACATCATTCGCCCTTTCGATACAATCTTTTTTATGGAAAACTTAAATTTTGGTAGCATATTGTTATTTTACGGGTTTGCTGATAAAATGAAAAAAACAACGGGACAGAAGGAAGGCATACATGTTATGAAAACAAACAACCTGATTGATCTCGACCAGCTATCGCATGAAGAAGTACAGGAATTGATCACGCTGGCGGGCAATATCCGCAAAAATCCGGCGTGGTATATGGATGCCTGCCATGGAAAAATCATGGCAACGCTTTTTTATGAACCCTCCACACGGACGCAGATGTCCTTTCAGGCGGCAATGCTCCGTCTGGGCGGAAAAATCATCGGTTTTGACAATCCAGGGAATTCCTCTGTCTCCAAGGGGGAGAGCCTGAAGGATACCGTGCGGATTGTCAGCAATTATTCTGATATTATTGTGATACGTAATCCGCGCGAAGGCGCGGCGCTCGCAGCATCCCTATATTCCCGAGTGCCGGTCATCAGTGCGGGCGACGGCGGGCATCTGCATCCTACGCAGACGCTCACGGACCTTGTCACGCTCTCCTATGAAAAGGGGCGGCTGACCAACCTGACGATCGGCCTGTGCGGCGATATGAAAAACGGGCGGACCGTACATTCCCTGATCAAATGCCTTTCGCGCTATGAGGGCAACCGGTTCATGCTCATCTCCACGCCGCAGCTCCAGATTCCGCAATATATTCGGGACGTGCTCCATGCAAGCGGTTGCCCATATACCTGCCTCGACAGTTTGGAGGAGGCGATCCCTGAGCTGGACGTGCTCTATATGACCCGCATCCAGCAGGAGCGGTTTGCCTCCCGCGAGGAGTATGAAAAGCAAAAAGGCGTATATGTGCTCGATAAGGACAAGCTGCGGGGTGCCAAGCGTGACCTGTGTATCCTGCATCCGCTGCCGCGTGTGGACGAGATCACGGTGGATGTGGACGATGACCCGCGCGCGAAATATTTTGAGCAGGGCGAATACGGTATGTATGCCCGCATGGCGCTGATTCTCGAGATGCTCAAGAAGAAATCCGGCGAGGTGCCGCCCAAAGTGCACGGTACGCACACGGCCTGCTGCCAGAATCCGCGCTGCATCACACAGACGGAAGGTTATCTGCCACACCTATTCCGGGAAGGGGGCGGAATGCTTGTCTGCCAGTACTGCGACGAACGCAACCTCATTTGAGGAAAAGGAACTGCTCGTCCTTTTTGGGTCGCCCCATCCGAACGGCAATACGGGGAAACTGCTGCATTCCTTTCTGGACGAGCTGCCCGATCATGTGAAGGTCACGGTTTATGATGCATACAAGCAGCATCCGATGCCATGCATCGACTGCGGCTATTGCACCAAAAAGCAGGGCTGCTCCCAGCGCGATTTGGATGCCTTTATGGAGGCCTTCGAGCGGGCGGACTTTTTCGTCGTCGCGTCGCCCGTATATTATAACGCGCTTCCCGCGCCGCCAAAGGCGGTGATCGACCGCTTTCAGCGGTATTTCAGCGCCCGTTTTTCGATGGGAATCCGTCCGCCGGTCAAAAAGCCAAAGCAGGCGGCGCTGCTGTTGACCTGCGGCTCCCAGGAGGCGGCTGGGTTTGCGGCGATCCGCAGCCAGATGGAAATGGCGTTCACGGTGTTAAATACAACGCTTATCGGCTGCGTATTTGAAAAGGATACGGATCGCGCCCCAGTGGAGAAAGCGGCGCTTTTGCGTGCAAAGCGGCTTTCGTATAAGCTTACAGGCGCGGGAGATACTAATGGCGATTGAAAAAAAGATGTGAAAGGACGATGTGTTATGGCAGTAACAGCGGTCACTCTGGACAATTTCAAAAAAGAGGTGCTCAACGCACAGGAGCCCGTCCTCGTGGATTTCTGGGCTCAGTGGTGCAATCCATGCCGGATGCTGGCGCCCGTGGTGGAATCCCTGTCTGGCGAATATGAGGGAAAGATCCGCTTTTGCAAGATCAATATCGACGAGGCGAGCGATCTCGCGACGACCTATGGTGTGATGAGTATTCCAACGCTGGTGCTCTTCTCCGGCGGGCAGGAAAAGGAGCGCATCGTAGGCCTGCAGAATCAGGAAAAGCTGCGCACATTTTTGGACGAGCAGCTTATGTGACGGTGACAAACCAAAAGTGAAGAGAGAAAGCGCTCAGCTGAAATCAAATGAATGGATTGGATCAGAGTGAGCGCTTTTTCTGTTTTCGGGAAGGAGGCGATTTCCCTTTGAAGCTCTATCAGATGTACCGCCCGCTGACCGCCGCGCCGTTTCAGGCAGACGATACGTACATAGAAGTCGCACCGTGCGAAGCGCTCAGGCCATATATCTGTTGCTTCTGGGGGACGCGCAGGCCGGTTTGGGCGAAGCAGACTGGTCGGGAGGAGGGACTCGTTACGCCGGATACCTGCATGGATATCCTCTTTGACCTCGACTATACACAGGGGACGCTGTCAAATGTTTTCTGCGGCATTGATGACCTCCCGTTTGTATCTCGGGAAAATTTCCCCGGCCATATCGTTTCAACCTTTGCTATCCGGTTTTATGCCTGGGCAACGCCGCTGTTTGCCGGCGAGCCGATGACACAGGTGCAAAACGGTTTTTTTGACGCGCACTGCTTTTTTCCGAAGCTAACGCGGCAGCTTGAGGCAATGCTGCCCAGTGTAGATACGATGGAGGGGCGCATCCGGTTTGCACAGGATTACCTGGTGCAGGCTTTGCAGACGGGAAAGGAAAAACCGGCTGTGATGAATGCAGTCTATCATATGCTGCAAAACGAGGGGCGGGCGGCCCTTTCTGATGCGGCGGGCTATGCCTGTGTCGGCCTGCGGCAGCTGGAACGGCTGTTTCGTGATACGGTGGGCGTATCGCCCAAAAAGCTAGCACAACTCGTGCGCTATCAGCAGGTATGGCGTGCCGTCTTGTTCGAGCGGGAGTTTGATATGCAGGATGCGGTGTATCGTTTTGGCTTTACGGATCAGTCCCATCTGCTGCGCGATTTCAAGCGCTTTCATACACTCACGCCCATGCAGGCGCGCGCGCTCGCTTTGGATAGAGCAGGTCAAAGAAAGTGACATGTCGCTTTTTTACAATACATTTGTTTTCTCTTGGGGTACAATAAAGGCAATTTCAAAAGGAAATGGAGAGGAAACAATATGAAGCTTATCCAATCAGATTTAGAAAGCATCCGCCGCTGGATGTACCGCAATGCGCGTCCGCTCGACCTTGCGCGCTGGCAATACTATTTTGAAGGCGGCTCTGCAGAGGCTGTGCTTCAGGCACTGGCCGCCTATCAGAATGAGGACGGCGGCTTTGGCCACGCGCTGGAGGCCGATTGTTGGAATCCGGAATCCGCACCGATGCAAACCTGGACGGCTTCCTGCATCCTCCGAGAGGTGGGCGCGCCAAAGGGGCATCCGGTTGCGCAGGGGATTCTACGCTATCTCGGCAGTGGCGCACATTTTGTGGATGGATTGTGGCAGGGCGCGATCCCATCGAACAACGATTTCCCCCACGCGCCGTGGTGGACGTTTACCGAGCGGTCAGGGGAAGATTGGGGTTATAACCCGACGGCGAGCCTGGCGGGCTTTATTCTGCAATACGATGAGCCGGGATCGGCGCTCTATCAGAAGGGCGAGGCGCTTGCAACGCGTGCTGCTGCGGATTTTATCGCAGGCCGTACCAAATCGGACGATATGCACGAAGTAACTGTTTTTTGGGAGTTGCTCGCCTGCTGCAAGGCAGCGGGCAGGACGGACTTGTTCGACGAAAAGGCCTATGAGGGCAGGCTGAAAAGCGCGGTTCGCGTGCTCATCGGCAATGATCCGTCAGACTGGACCCAGGGCTATGTCTGCACGCCGTCCCGTTTTATCCGTTCACCACAGAGCCCGTTTTACCCCGGAAGCGAGGGCCTGCCGGAGCAGGAGTGTGATTTGTTGATTCAAAATCGCAATGCTCACGGCGTTTGGAATCTCACCTGGACGTGGGGCGCGTATGAGCGTGAATTCGCCATCTCCGAAAACTGGTGGAAGGCGAACCTCGCGATTCAAAACCTTCTTTTCCTGCGCGCGTTTGGCAGAATTGAAGGATAAGGAGACGATCAGATGAAATACGAATTTGGGGCGGAAAAACCCGAGCGGTTCCGGCAATACTGGCCGGGGCAGTACGATTTCTTCTCCTACATGGAATATGCCTGCGGCATCCCGCAGGTGCTCTTTGCCATTACGACGCGCAAGGCAGATGGCAAGCCGAATATCAACTTCCACTCCTGGAGCTGTTTCCAGGGCGATAAAGGCGGCTTTTACGCGATCCTTGCCGGCCTGTGCCAGCATACGCATACCTATGAAAACATCAAGCGCGATGGGGAATTCTGCGTCAACTTTCTCTCAAAGCGCTATTATGACGCGCTGATCCAAACGATCGAGCACAACGAGCCGGATGTGGACGAATTCACCGTAGGCGGCTTTGCGGAGGAAGCGGCAAAAACCGTGGCCGTCCCGCGCATCGGGGAGAGCTTTTTGACGCTCGAATGCAAATGCGGGCGGCTGGAGGATTTGTCCGGCGCGGGCCTGACCGCCATGGCGATCGGTCGTGTGACCCACATGGCGATGGCCGAGGATTATGCGAAAGGCTTCGATGATCAAAAATATTCGGAGAACGGTTTTTTCTATCTCATTCACACGCCCAAGGATTTAGAAACGGGCGAGGGGAATCATATGGGAATTGCAACGCTTTGCCCGGAGCGGAAAGAATAAAAATGCGTAAGGAGGCTCTAAATGCTGGAGGAAGAAATGCTCACGGCGCTGCGCATGCGGCGGCAATGCCTGTCCGCTTATGCGGATCAGGAGGAATATGACCGGCTCTACCGCGATACGTCGCCAGTGCAGAACGTTTATTTTCACGGCTTTGGCCAGCCGCCGTGCATAACGTTCCGCGCGGATTTTGATGATTTGGAATACAACCGGGTGCGGCAGGCGCAGCGCATCCTGGTCAAGGGCCGCTTTCAGGGCGGCAACGTTGGCTTTATCGAGGCGGAAGAGCTGGAGCTTTTTGCGGGCCTTTACCGTAAGCCGTACAAGCCCTCCCCCACGCAGGAGACGCTTCTCGCGCTCATCCGGCGGGAGGGGCCCATGAACATCGCCCTGATGAAGGAGATGACCGGGCTTCTGGTCAAAGAGATCACGCCCGCCCTGCACAAGCTGCAGGCCGCCTTCCTGATCTTTGAGGATCAGCCGGATGGCGAGTGGGATCGGGGCTGGATGCGCTTTGAAGAGATGTTCCCCGACGTGGACATTGGGCGCTATACGCGGCAAGAGGCGTTGGAGATTGTGTTACAGCGCTTTGCATACCGGTATATCCGTTTTATGGCCAAAGAGGCGAAATCCTTCTATGCCTTGCCGGAAAAGGAGATCCGGGCAGCAGCGGAAGCGCTCACGGAGCGGGGCGTTTTTGTGGCGGAGGGGGACGGCTGGCTACTAGCCGCCGACCGTGCCCTTTTGCAGGAGGAGAAGCTGGAGCCGTTTCGCGGCGTTTTCGCGCTCCATCGCAATGATTTTCTTGTCAAGTGCAATGAATACTGGCTCAAAACGGCTTTCCGGCAGCCGGATGCGGATGTGCTGCAATATCTGCTCATCGACGGCCATTTCCGGGGCGCGGTGATGGGGCATTTCAAATACGGCCCTTACATCATTGAGGATGTAATGCTGAATCTGCCTGAGGGCGAGGCAAAAGCGCGGCGGGTGGAGATTCTGGATGCGATCGGCCGCGTGAATCCGAAAGAGGAGAGCCCGGTCAGGCGCTATTGCGGAAAACCGCTTCCCCCCTTTTAATCGCTGGCGTGATCCGGCGCTGCAAACTGTATCTGCACAGTTTGCGGCGCCTTTTTTACCTTCCGCAAGATATGTGATTTTGACTTGCGGACAACCACTATTCGTAGTATAATAAAAAAATCATGGGGGATTTTACCCCTGTGGGGACAGTTTGGATGCGGAGGAACCCAGCTTGCTTCAAAACGCTGAAAAAAATGATACACCTGTGAAATCGCAGGAAGAATACACAGCCCTTTTGCACACCGTGCTCGACACACGCTATCGCGGGCGGCCCCGCGCCTTTGTGCACACCTACGGCTGCCAGGGTAATGTGGCGGATGGCGAACGCATCAAGGGCATGCTTGCCGAGATGGGCTATACATTTACGGATACCGCCGAGGATGCCGATCTGGTTCTCTACAACACCTGCGCAGTGCGTGAGCACGCGGAGGATCGCGTGTTCGGCAATGTCGGCGCCCTGAAAAATATCAAAGCCGCCCGGCCGGGCATGGTCGTTGCCCTGTGCGGGTGCATGATGCAGCAGCCACGCGTAGCGGAGAAAATCCGTAAGAGCTACCCATTTGTCGATCTCGTCTTCGGCACGCATGTGATCCATCGCCTGCCGGAGCTTCTATACCGCACCCTGTGCGGCAAGGGCCGCGTGTTTGAGCTGCCGGATGAGGCGGGCGGCATCACGGAGGGGCTTCCCGTCGTGCGGGACAGCTCGTTTAAGGCGTTTCTTCCCGTGATGTACGGCTGCAACAACTTTTGCAGCTACTGTATCGTCCCTTATGTCCGCGGGCGTGAACGCAGCCGCACGCTCGAAGCAGTACTTGACGAGGCTCGTTCCCTGGTGGAAGCGGGTTACCGTGACATTACGCTCTTGGGGCAGAATGTCAACTCTTATGGGAAGGATTTGGAAACGCCTGTCTCTTTTGCACAATTGCTGCGGGAGATCAATGCGATTCCAGGAGATTTCTGCATTCGGTTCATGACCTCCCACCCAAAGGATTGCACGCGGGAGCTGCTCGATGCGATGGCCTCCTGTGAAAAGGTCGCCAAGCACCTGCACCTGCCTTTCCAGTCCGGCAACGATCGAGTTTTAAAGGAGATGAACCGCCGCTATACGCGAGAGCAGTATCTGGAGCTTACCCGCTATGCGCGCCAGGTTATGCCAGAACTCTCCCTGACGAGCGACGTCATCGTCGGCTTCCCGGGCGAGACGTACGAGGAATTTCAGGATACACTGCGCTTGGTAGAGGAGGTCGGCTTTACCTCCCTGTTTACCTTCCTCTTCTCCCCGCGCGAGGGGACGCCCGCGGCGAAGATGCTCGATCCCGTCTCCCGGGAGGAAAAGGGAAAATGGTTCCGCGAGCTGACAGATTTACAGGAGCGCATCGCCGAAAAGCGCAATCAGTCGCTTGTGGGGAAACGCTTTCGCGTGCTTGTGGAGGGCTCCGGCAAAAAGGAGGGGCTGCTCGCAGGGCGTACGCAGGGCAATGTTGTGATTGAATTTCCCGGAGAGGGATCTCTCATCGGTTCCTTTGTTGACGTTCAGGTGACACAGGCGCTTGCGTGGATTCTGCGCGGCCAAATGGAATCGTAAACTTGCCACGGTTCCATTTTGGAAAAATCGCGAGCTGATATCCCACATCTGTCTTCAGGCAACTGATGCCTGCCGCCTGATTCCGCATTCTTCTGTTCGCTTTCGAGCAGTTGGAATAAATCAAAATATATTAAGGAGATTTCTATGGACATTATCAAAATGGCGCGCGAGCTTGGCGCAGCGATCCAGCAGGATGAACGTTACCTCAATTTCAAAAAGGCGCGCGAGGCCAACGAAGCCGATAAACCCCTCAATGATCTCATCGGTGAGCTCAATCTCATTCAGATGAATTATCAGCAGGAGGCGCAGAAGGAAGCGCCGAGCGAGGAAAAAATGCAGGATTACGATCAGCAGTTCCGCGCGATTTATGCGCAGGTGATGCAGAATCCGAATATGATCAATTACGAGGTTGCCCGCAAAGAAGTCGACGCGATGATGAATTATCTCATGCAGATTCTCACCCTCTGTGTCAACGGCGAGGATCCCGCCACTTGTGAGCCAAAGGAAGAGCACAATTGCGGCGGCAATTGCTCCGCCTGCAGCGGCTGCTGATTCAGAAGCATTGGGGAGGCCGGTTCTCGGCCTCCCATTCACATACCAGACAACCAATGAAGGCAGAGCAAAGCGCCGTAAAGCGGCGCTTTGAAAGAAAGGAATGATCACCCCCTATGGCACCGCTTACGCCGATGATGCAGCAATATCTGGAGGTCAAAGAGCAATATCCCGACACCATTCTGATGTTCCGGCTGGGAGACTTTTACGAAATGTTCTTCGAGGATGCGAAGACCGCTTCGCGCGAGCTAGAGCTGGTGCTCACGGGTCGGGATTGCGGGCAGGAGGAGCGCGCGCCAATGTGCGGTGTGCCGTTTCACAGCGCGGACAGCTATATTGCCCGCCTGGTCGCCAAAGGATATAAGGTTGCCATCTGCGAGCAGATGGAGGATCCGGCGCTTGCCAAGGGCATCGTCAAGCGGGATGTGATCCGCGTGGTCACGCCCGGCACGGTTATTGAAAACAGCATGCTCGACGAATCGCGCAACAATTACCTTGCCTGCGTCTGCGTGGGTGAGGAGGGCGCGGGGCTGTGCTTTGCCGACGTTTCGACAGGTGAAGTGCATCTGACGGATTTTTCGGCGGACGGCTGTGAGGATGCGCTGATAAATGAATTCGGCCGGTATATGCCGAGCGAGGTGCTGGTTAATGCCGGGGCTGCCGTGCTGCCGGAATTCAAATCCTTTCTGGCAAAGCGCATGAGCCTGACGGCGGAGCTGCTCGACGACGGGCAGTTTGACCTTGCCTCCTGCACGGCCCTCGTGCTGGCCCATTTTCAGAAAACCTCGCTCGATGAGCTGGAGCTCGCCAGTGCGCCGGATGCGGTGCGTGCCCTCGGCGCAGCACTCGCCTATCTCAAGGACGCACAGAAGGCGGAGCTCGACAATATCCGGGAGCTCGATTTTTACAGCAGCGCGCGCTTTATGCGCCTTGACCTTGCGGCGCGGCGTAATCTGGAATTGACGCGCACGATGCGCAGCGGCGAAAAAAAGGGCACGCTCCTCTGGGTGCTCGACCGCACGAAGACCGCCATGGGCAAACGGCTCATCCGCTCCTGGGTGGAGCAGCCGCTTCTCAGCTGCGCACAGATCAGCCGCCGCCTGAACGCGGTGGACGAGCTGTTCAGCGATACAATGCTCCGGCGCGACGAGATCGAAAACCTGACCGGCATCTATGATCTTGAGCGGCTCATGACCCGCATCGCCTACGGCACCGCTAACGCGCGGGAGCTCAGGAGCCTTTCGGCGGCGATTGAAAAGCTTGCTCCTCTGCGGGCGCGGCTGGAGGGCTGCAAAAGCGCAATGCTGTGCGAAATCTTCCGGGATATCGACCCGCTGGAAGACGTGTTTGCCCTCATCGATGCCGCGATCGTGGAGGAGCCGCCCTTTACCGTGCGCGAAGGCGGCATGATTAAGCCCGGCTTCCACGAGGAGCTCGACTCGCTCCATGCGCTCGTCACCAACGGCAAAGGGTTCCTGACGCAGATCGAGCAGCGCGAGCAGGAACGCACCGGCATCAAGAAGCTGAAAATTGGCTATAACCGCGTGTTCGGTTATTACATAGAGGTATCGAATTCCTATAAGGAGCTGGTGCCGGACGACTATATCCGCAAGCAGACGCTTTCCAATTGTGAGCGGTATATTACGCAGGAATTAAAGGAGCTCGAATCCAAGGTGCTCGGCGCGCAGGAGCGCATGGTCCAGCTCGAGTACCAGATTTTCAACGATGTGCGTACCCGTGTGGCGGACGAGCTGTACCGCGTGCAGCGCACGGCTCATGCCGTCGCCCGGCTCGATGTGCTCTGCTCCTTTGCGCAGACGGCGGTGTCCTATGACTATACGCGCCCCGCCGTCGATGCGGGCGACAGGCTCGAAATCACAGACGGGCGGCATCCAGTGGTGGAGCGGATGCTTGATGATGCACCGTTTGTCCCCAACGATACGGCGCTCGACTGTGGGGATAACCGCTGCGCCATCATCACCGGGCCGAATATGGCGGGTAAATCCACCTATATGCGGCAGGTTGCGCTCATCACGCTCATGGCGCAGATCGGCTCCTTCGTGCCGGCGCGCAGTGCGCAGATCGGCGTGGTGGACAGCATCTTCACCCGCGTCGGCGCCTCCGACGATCTGGCGGCGGGGCAGTCCACCTTCATGGTGGAGATGAGCGAGGTCGCCTCGATTTTGCACAATGCCACGTCAAAAAGCCTGATTTTACTCGATGAAATCGGCCGCGGCACCTCCACCTACGACGGCATGAGCATCGCGCGCGCGGTGCTGGAATTCTGCGCCGATCCGAAGAAGCTAGGGGCTAAAACGCTGTTTGCCACCCATTATCACGAGCTCACAGAGCTTGAGGGGCAGGTGGCAGGCGTGAAGAATTACAATATCGCGGTCAAAAAACGCGGTGATGAAATCACCTTCCTGCGCCGCATCATCCGCGGCGGGGCCGACGGCAGCTATGGCGTGGAGGTTGCAAAGCTTGCGGGCGTGCCGGTGAGCGTAGTCAAGCGCGCGCGTGTGATCCTCAAGGCTCTGGAGGACAATGCCCGCAAGGGCGCAGGCCCTGCAAAGGTCCCCGACGCGGAGGAATTGCCCGAGGAGGAAGAAAATCCGCTTCTCCAGATTTCCATCGCGGGCAATACGAGCGCGGAAATCATGGAGCAGCTGAAGAATATCGACGTCAACACCCTCACGCCCATCGAATCAGATCGGAAGAGCGTCGTGTAGGGAAAGAGTGTAGATCTCGGTGG
>OMGU01001321.1_pt1 | contig 20491 bp, 38 predicted proteins | sample 1646121 | NCBI WGS metagenome assembly OMGU01 (sample SAMN05578581, study PRJEB25193) | human gut metagenome | biome: Human Microbiome; feature: human-associated habitat; material: feces | host: Homo sapiens | place: USA:Birmingham
CCACTGGTGTAAATTTTCTCTTTTTGACTAGTCCTATTTATATGCTAACATCATTCTTTGCTTTTCTCGTTGAATGTAGTTTTGTATATATCAGTTGTCATTACATGATATAGGGATTCTAATATTGCTTTTTTACCATTTAATGAAACTGAATTGAATGATTGATTTATCATATGATTTATTACTTTATATGATTGTCTTATATTTTGATCGTTAGCTTTATCTATTCTTGCAAACATTTCTTCGTTTATGCCTGTTCTAACCAGAATGTCTTTGTAATAGGCGTCTTTCGTGAAATACTCGACATCTTTATCTAAAGCTTTTGCAATCTTCTGAATATTTGTTAGGGATGGACATTGTTCATTAATTAAATATTTACTTAAAAGTCGAATATTAATGCCCGTGCAATCAGATAGCTGTTTAACAGACATGTTTTTATCCGTTAATGCTTTTTCAAGATAGATTCCTATTTGATAATTGTTTCGTTCGATTCTCATAATAATACTCCTAATTATCTAATGTTGTTCTGGATTTGTTTCTTTTGTATTTGTATTTAATTGACTATTGAATGATGTTCGAAATTTAATGTAATCTTTTTCACTAATTCCAAACATATCATGTAGTAATGAACTATCGGAATATAGGTGCTTCCAAGAGTCTTTACTTTTATTATCAGAATATGCGATTTCTCTTATATACGTAACTAAAATAAGATGTAAAATATGAGCAATTTTTCTCTTACCTTTTAAAGAAAGTGAGTTGAAAATTTGATTCATCATACGATTCATAGCTCTAAAAGCTTTTTTTAAATCTTTTTCATTATTCTTGTCAATGTGTAAAATAAGGTCGTTGCTTAAAATTGTAGCTTTAATGTTTCCATCCTTAGAATATGAATCGCTAGTAAAATATTCAGGATCCATATTTAAAGCATTTGAAATTTTATTTATAGTAGTTAAAGAAGGTGATTTTTCGTTGATTAAGAATTTTCTTAACATGGTTATTTCAATGCCACTTAGATCTGATAATTCTTTGATTGTTAAATTTTTATCATTAAGCACTTTGTCTAAGTACAAACCAATATGATAATTGTTTCTATCTATTCCCATGATGCTTTGTTCCTCCTCGATTCGAGTTTGATTCATTCTTCTCGTTATATATAACTTTGTAAATATCAATAGTCATTACATGATATAAATATTCTAATATTTCTTTTTTTCCAGTAGCTGAAGCAGAGTTATAAGACTGGTTTATAATGCGATTGATTCCTTTATAAGCTTTTCTCATGTTGATTTCATTTGTTTCATCTATCATATCGAATAGCTCGTTATCAATGCTTGTCTTGGTTTGCTTCTTTTTATAATAAGAATCATTAATAAAATACTCATAATCCATGTCTAAGGCTTTTGCAATCTTTTTTATAGTGGTTAGAGAAGGTGAGCTTTCATTGATTAAAAACTTTCTTAGATTAGTTATATCAACACCGCTTAAGTCTGATAATTCTTTTGTTGTTAAATGTTTATGTTGAAGAGCTTTTTCTAAATATATACCAATTTGATAATTGTTTCTATCCATTCCCATATTATCTACCTCTTGAGTATATTATAACAAATATAAAACAGACCATATATAATATGGTATATAAAATGATATAATTATGGTTGAAAATTCACATAATACACTGGTATACTAGGTTAAGTTGGATGTACCATAAATCTTATCCCAATAATTTTCTTGTACATCCAACTTAACCTATTCCTTGAGTTGGCACTCAACCCTTTCTGCCGACTCTTTTTTTTATGAATTTTCCGAAATTAATGTTGTTTTCACATTGGATTGCTACAATGAATGTAGGAGGTCTTAAATGATGAACAACAAACGTATTTTACCGTCAATCGGCTTAGAGGGGACTAAAGAGGAATTGCTAGATTTTTTATCAGATTTCGATATCAATAAGATAGCTATCTCTTTTGTAGGGGATAGAATGGTTTTTACCGCATCTGTTCCAGTAGATAATGAACTTATGGAAGTGTATGAACAAGCTTATGGAATCTCACAAACTTAATAAAAAAGGTTTAGTCAATATTTGAATATTTGCTATAGCCTTTTTTTCTGCCTTTATATAAGGTAATTAGCTAGGTTATATGCTGTTTGGTATAATAAAAGCTTATTTTAAACCTCTTTTTTCTGTTTCTTGTTATTTTTCTATTGTACATCAACCTTATGAGTGTTAAAATTTAATCAGAAAACTAAATTGGAACAATAAAAAAAACTCCACGAGGGAACTAACCTCTGGAGGGATGACCAATGGTTTTGGCAGAACCATTTGATACTATAATTCTATCAAACTTTAAAATTATTTCAAGATGATAAGTATCATAATTTTCAAAGGACTGCTAAAATAATTGGTTAATAGCGGTCCTTTTTTAGTTTTTAAAAAATGAATAAAGTTGTTTAAACTAAAAATATGCTTGGTGATATAGAATTTGCAATTGCAAAATAAAAAAACCAAAAGCGAATGATTTGACCGTCAAATCATAGTTCATTCGTTTTCGGTCCAACTATATCTCACAGCCACTTTTATTATGCTTTTTACTATGCTTTTTCGGCATCGAAAGCTAAGCAGCAGTTCGATCAATAAAATTAATGGTAGCGCGTACGGGATTTTGTTAATCCGTTCGTTGAGGTCATTTAAGCTTTATATAAAGCAACTAAATTCGTGTAGCTTTGTTAAAATGCGTGAATTTCGAGAAAAACAAGACATAAATGAGATATAAATTTGTGTTATTTTTTTCTCATTGCGCTCAAAATCTCATCACCATCTTCATCGATTAGATGGCCGTATCGGTCCATGGTTATGGTGACTGAAGAATGGCCAAGTCTTTTCGATATTTTATAAATGTTTACTCCTGCTTCAATTAGATTTGCTACGTGGCTATGTCTGAAATCATGAATGCGTATTTGTCGCATATTGGCACGTGCACACGCTTCATTCTTGATTCGTGTGACTGTGGTTTGGTTGAATTGATTGTATCCACCAAATACAAACCAATCCATACTGAACTCAGGATAGTCTTTGTATTTCTGGTATTGTTCATCCAATATCGAGTAGAGGTCCTTATCAATCGCGATTCGGCGTTTAGAGCCTTTTGTCTTTAACGGCATCCACTCACCATTGACACATTGACGATGTACATTTATGAATTTACGATTGTAATCATTAAAAGTTAATGATGCACATTCATTTAATCTCATGCCAGTCCAATATAATACAAAGTAATAGTTCCTAAACTCTCTGTGGTCTTCGTCAATTGCATCTAGAAAGCGATTAAACTCATCTATGGTATAAATGTCCATCTCTTGCAATTTCTCGTCTGTGGACTTTGTAAAGCGGTCTATAAGGTCCATTGGATTCGATTTGATCCCATGGTATTTCATTCCATATTTGAATACTGAATTAATAAAACCTAGTATTCTATTCTTCCTGGAAGTAGACAAACCTAAACCATCAATATAATCACGAACTTGCTTCATATATGCAATTTTTATCGAATTTACGTTGCGATCAGCAAGCATATCACAATATTTTCGCAACATCATTTGCTTATCCAGTTTAGTCTTGGATGTGTTTGCTTTGGATGAGTACTCGATATATTCATTTGCTAAATCTTTGAATTTAATATCGTATATATTTTTTTCTTGTGATTTGATTAAAAACAAAGCTTCTGCATCCTTACATTCTTTCTGCGTGTCATACCACTTTGAATTACGTTGTTTTCGATTGCCGAACACATCAGTGAAATATACACGGTATTGGTATTGTTTAACTCGTCCTTTTTCACGAGATATAATTGTCATGATATTCACTCCATTTCTTTTTCTAAATATGATAGAATGAATGTGTACGTATGGTGTTCTTACTTGTAAAACTTCAAATGCCATTCGTATCATTCTAACTAAGCCTACCAAAGCCAATGGTAGGCATTTTTTTATTTTAATCTAATTTCATTATCAGAAACCCATTCTAAGAACTCTTCTTCTAATTCATCTTCTTTTATCTTCATAAATACTTCTCTTGCTTCAGTAGCAGTGACTTTTCTTCCTTGAAGGCTAGCTATTAATCTATCTTCTTCATTTACTACATTCATTCCATCTCTGAATGCTTGTTTCATATCTTTTAAAAATCCCATTTTTATTTTCTCCTTATAATCCTAACTTTTTCTTAAATTCACCTAATATAAGCGTTTCAATATATTCGCTTGTTTTTTTATCCAGTTCATCTAATTCTTCTTGTGTAAGCTTTATTGATACGCCGTTTTCATTTGTCACAATAAAATGTTTTTCTTCTGTGATCTCTTTTCCATTATCGACATCATCAGACACTTCTTCAACTTGCCAAATATGACACCTTAAATAATTGATGAAATTATCGGTGATGCCGTTTGCATAATCGTAAGTTCGAATTTGTTTAATTTTGTCTTTAATTTCTGCGTATGGTGTAGTATCTTCTGCATCACACGAGCCAAGTAAATACCATTCAGAAACATTTAAAGCTTCTGCAAGCTTATGCACAACTTTTAACGATGCAGGTCTTCCATTTTCTATCTTATTAATTGAAGTTCTTGAAGAATATCCTGCTTTCTTGGCTAGCTCATCTTGTGTAATACCTTGCCTTACTCTTTCGGCTCTGACTCTATCTCCTAACGTGCTCATAGTTCTCATCTCCTTCTTTGCCTTTTATCTACTTATATTATAAAGCTTATTGTCTAAAACGTCTACAAATGTATAAAAATAATTCACTTTTATGTTGACATAAATATCTACAAGGCGTATATTATCGGTGTAGTCAAAAATGTCTACTTGAAAGGAGCAAAAAAATGACTGATACATTATTATTAAAAGAAAAGATAGAGTCTAGTGGCCTAAGAATTGGCTTTATTGCCAATAAATTAGGCATAGAACGAACTACATTGTGGAAAAAAGTTAACAATGAACGCAGTTTCAAACAAAAGGAAATTATGCAGATGTGTGAAATATTAAGGATTGATTCATTAGAAGAAAAAGAGCGTATTTTTTTTTGCCACTGATGTAGACAAAAACGACAACATTTAAAAAAGGAGGTGTTCAAATGAATGAATTAGTTTTTATTCAAAATGATGAAATTTTAGTAAGTAGCAAAGATATTGCTAATAACTTTTCAAAACAACATGGTCACGTACTAAGAGATATTGAGAATATCGAAAAAGATGTATCCAATTTTGGAGAGATGTTCCACAAAGGAGAATCTAAAGATTCATATGGTAGAAGTCAACCTTGCTATTTTATGAATCGTGATGGCTTTACTTTATTGGCTATGGGATTTACTGGTAAGCAAGCTTTGGATTGGAAGATTAAATATATCAATGCTTTCAACCAAATGGAAAAACAGTTGAAATCAGCTACACCACAATTAACTGGCGAAGAGCTTATGGCAAAGGCCTTAATTGAGGCTAATTCGGTATTAGCTAGACAATCCAAACAATTAGAAGAGCAAAAACCAAAGGTTTTATTTGCTGATTCAGTGATTGCAAGTAAAGGTTCAATCTTAGTCAGAGAATTAGCTAAGTTGATTAAGCAGAATGGATATGACATTGGCGAAAAGAAGTTATACAGATGGTTGAGAGAAAAAGGTTATATCTGTAAGAACTCAACAGAGCCAACTCAAATGGCAATGAATTTAGGCTTGTTTGAAATTGTAGTCAGAACGATTGAACGTGGTGATGCTCCACCAAAAGCTACAAGAACAACCAAAGTTACTGGTAAAGGACAAGTTTACTTTATCAATAAGCTATGCAATTCAAATTGTTCGCTTTATGATTTAGAACCATTGTTCTAGATATTCAAAAATGGTTGATGTAGTACCCTCAACTCTATCTCAAACAACTGCAAGTAGGCATTGACCGAAAGTTCATGAAGTTCAGAAGTTTTGATTACATCACACTCAACTTTTCCATTGCATATTCAATCAAATCACTAAATACGTTATTGATCGTGCGAGTGTGAGAAAAAATTAACCGTGAAATAATCGGACTCTCTTGTTCATAAAATACGAATCAAAATCTGAATGGATTGGAATACAGTTTATATCTTAATTATCTCTTTTCGCACGAGGTAGGGTTGATGGTGCTACATCAGACAAACTCCTGATGTAGTGATTGAAGTGTCATTGCATAGATTGGAGGTATACAAATTTAAGTGTTTATTTGATTCAAAAAAAATACATGACTATGTAATAACCCCTTAAATTATCGTTTGGAAGAGAATAAGCACTCAAAAAAATGCACATTTGATTTGTATAAGCTTTATTCAATATTTAATCTTCAAAACTAAATAAATAGAAAGTAGAGCAATATACAGACACTTTATCAATTGATTCATACTTAAACCAAAAACTCGCTTATAAATGAATGTGCATTTAATGATGCTTCAATGACTGCATCAGGAAAAAAAGAAAGGAGCTAAACATGATATTTGATGAGAAAAAGTTAATCAATGAATGCTTGTCACGTTCATGGACTCAAATGGTTTTATCAAGTCGCTCAGGTGTATCACTTACGACGATAAGCAAAGCTTACAATGGTAAACCAATCTCAGATAAATCTGCGAAAAAGATAGCAGATGCATTAGTTATCAATTTAGATTTATTGATTAAGAAAGGATGAATTAAACTATGCCAGTTTCAACAAATTCAACAAAAAAAGCTAGTTCTAGTTCTAGATCAAGAACAAAACAAGCCGAAATTGTAATGGAACAACAATTAGATGTAGCAGAATTTGCTAATAATTCGCATCAAACTGAATACACTCAGATGATGCATCGTTACGCAGAACTAGATAAACGTGAAAAAAGATTGCGTATAAAACAACGTGTAGCGAATTGGATGTTATTTGCATCTGTTATATTGACAATTGGATGTTTGATTGCAACTGCATATGTATGTAATGTGATTCAATCAATCAAATTTTAAAAAGGAGGTGGTGTGATATGAGAGCAATCGAACCGATGCTAAGTAATGAATATGACGCAGATGTTGAACATAAATTGCAAATCTTAACCAAACAAGCCTACATCTCACAAATTGATGCAGCTCGTGTAATTGGATGCGCTAGTTCAACTGTAGCTAAAGTTTTCAAAAACTTAGGCATTGAAAAGAATGAATTTGGTTATCCAACTGCTAAGGTCATCAGAGTTTTAGAACTTCAACCTTATATTGATAACTTGATTCGTTTAAGAAAAAGCACAAAAAAAGTGACTCAAACCGGCAAGTAAAAGTCACGAAGTGATGTAATAAATCACTACTTATATTTTAAATGAAATTCTCGAATCTTACAACCTAGGTATCATGCAAATGCCGAACGTCAACATCGGCAATAATACGTGCATCGACTGTTATTTTGTTGTGATTCATTACTCCTTTATAAACTTATTTAATAGATTATCAAATCGCATGGTATCTAGGTTGTAGGGTTCGAGTGGAAAGGATAAATACATGACAGAAAAGCAGAAATATGATGATTCTGAAGATTTAACAGTTTTTAGAGTTAACGTTGTACATACAAAATACGCATTAAGAGTTGAACCAGAAGGAATGTTTGATAAAAGCAAAACTGCAAGAGCATTGATGATGAGCGAACTTGATTTATCTAAAGCGTTAAATAATGCAGTAAATGCATTTGAAACTGTTTTAAAAGAAGAAATCCTAAGAAGAATGCGAGGACCTTCAAATGACTAATTATAGCGACTTACATGATGTAGCTCATGAATTGCAAATAATCGCAGATAAGCTCAAAAAAAGCGGTCAATTCAAAGAAGAAGTAAATGTACTTCAAGCCAACGTTGATTGGTTAGACCAGGAATGCTTAAACAATAACACTTGTCCGTTCTGTGGTGGAAGTTTAGATGTAATCGAAAAAAATCATAACGATTGTGGTTTTGAAGTTTATCGAAAATGTTCGTCATGTGGAGAGGAGTTTGTATGATCGTTGAGTTTTATGTTTTTGGTTATGAAACAGTTCAAACGTGTGATGGGTTTAAATGTGTAGCTAAATTAAGCATACGCACAGATGAAGGATTCAAATTTATCAATCATGCGTTAATTGAATTGGATGAAATTAAAGCCTTCTTTGAGTCAATTGATGTGACTCCGTTTGAGTTCAATCAAATGCCTGGTAAAGAAGGAAAATGTGTAGTTGAAAAAGAATATGATAGTTACTTTATCAAAGAATGGTTAGAAAAAGGAGTGAATTAAATATGGGTCAGATTGTACTTTGTATTGGTCCTAGTGGAACTGGTAAATCAGCTTCGCTTAGAAATTTAAAAAAAGAGGAATGTTTAGTTTTTAATACGGCAAACAAACTGATGCCGTTTAAATCAGATTTAAGTTGCATAAATTTGAGAGATAAGAACGGAACTGAACGATATGAGACTATTAAATCTTATATCCAGTCATTATCAGTAAATGAAGATAGATGCAAATTGTACATCGTTGATGATGCACAGTTCTTAATGGCTTTCGAGTTAATGAGCCGAGCAAACGAAAAGGGATATGACAAGTTCACTGAAATTGCTCGTCATTGGACAGATTTAATGGAATACATCAGTGGTTATACTCCTAGAGATGTGATCGTGTATTTCTTAATGCACAATGAATATGACAATACCAACGGAACATACAAAGCCAAAACAGTCGGCAAGATGGTTGAGCAATATATGTCACCTGAGTCTCTAGCGACTATCGTATTAGGTACAAAATGTACGGAAGGTAAATACACATTCACGACTCATAACAGTGGTTCAGACACGTGTAAAAGCCCTATTGGAATGTTTAAGGATGATGAAATCGACAATGATTTAAAACTAGTCGATTCAACGATTCGTGATTATTACGGATTCGATAAATTAGATAAAAAGGTTTCAAAATAAGGAGGATTTAGTAAATGAAGAAAATTGAAAACTTTGAAGAAATTAAAGCGAGTGGTGATTTTGATTCGCTTAAACCAGGAGGGTACGTCTGTACACTGATGGAGGCTAAAGACGAATCAGATAAGGAATATTTGAAAGTCTTTTTTGACATTGCAGAGGGTGAATTTGCAGAATACTACAAGAATTTATATAGCCAGTTTAATTTCTGGGGTGGCGTGTTCTTCCGCTCGTACAAAGAAAAGGCCTTATCAATGTTTAAAGGCTTTATCAAATCTGTTGAAGAATCAAATCCTGGTTATGTATGGAATTGGGATGAATCAACTTTAAAAGGAAAGAAAGTCGGTTTAATCCTTCAAGAAGAAGAATTTGTACCGACTGGTGGTGCTCACGCAGGAGAATTGCGTACACATTTAATTGTTCAAAAAGTTGTTAATGTTGAAACAATTAAAAGCGGAAACTTCAAAGTTCCTGAATTGAAGAAGTTGGACAAGTATACTGCACCAACAGTTCAGACTCAACCGACTGCACCTCAACCAGTCAATATTTCCAATGATGACTTACCATTCTAAATGAATGCGATTTATTGTGATACAAGAGAAAAGCCTCAAGCTATTGAATCGTTAAGTGAACAAATAAAAAAGAAAGGATATGAGTTGGTACGCACTAAGCTTTATGTTGGTGATTATCAACTCTTATCCAATCCGTATTTGGTTGTCGATAGAAAACAAAATCTTCAAGAAATCATTGGAAATGTTACGCACGATCATAAACGATTCAAAGCAGAATTAGAACGAGCACAAGAGTTAGGCATACACGTGATTGTATTGATTGAACACTCATCAGCAATTAAATGTATTGATGATATTCGATATTGGCACAATCCAAGGTTAAAGACATCACCAAAAGCAACTACTGGTAATCAATTAATTAAGATACTTACCACAATGGAAATGGTATATGATGTTGAATTTCAGTTTTGTGCTAAAAATCAAACTGGAAATAAAATAGTTGAAATATTAGAGAAAGGAGCAGTTGAAAATGGAAAAACGAGCAAAATCTAGCGAGTTGATTAAATCCAAAATCAACTGCTTTGATTTATTAAATGAATTCAATATTGAAACGCAAAGATGTCCTGGTGATGACTCATATAGATGTAAATCATTTACTCATGACGGTACCAATCCAACATCATGCCAAGTTTGGCAAGATTCATGGTATTGCCACAGTTCTAAAAAAGGTGGAGATGTCATCTCGATGTATGCTTATCTAAAATACAATGGTGACAATTCCAAAGCTTTCAGTGATTTATTGTATCGTTTAAACATTGGCGATGATGATTATCGTAAAGAAGAAATCGACAATTACAAGACCGACATGGAACGTTTACGTTTAAATGTTGAGCAGTATCACAAAAACTTAAAGCCTGAACATATTGCGTATTTTAAAAGCAGAAAAATCGAAGAAGAATTTATTGATGCTTACAAGTGTGGATACGATCCTTATTCAGACCGAATAATCATACCAGTGTGGAAAGATGGCCAGCCAATTTATTGGTGCGCTCGTGCATTTGATTCAAGCAAAATCACAAAGGATTATCCAAAATATAAAAAGCCTACAATCGGCTTCAGTTCTTATCGTGAAAATGAGCTATACGGATACGATACATTAGACAGAGGTAACGACGATTTATGGATAGCCGAAGGAGTATTTGATTTTGCATCACTTTGGCAAGATGGAGAATCAGTGCTATGTAATGCGACTGGTATGTCTAATAAACACATCCAAACTGTAATGCAAGTGGCTAAGGATTTCAAAAGATTGATTCTGTGTTTCGATAATGATTCAAGTGGTACTCAATTTACACGTAGAATGTTTAAATCATGCTTCGAGCATAACATACAATTCACAATCGTAACGATTCCAACGGAATACAGAAAAAAGCCAATCAAAGATATATCAGATGCATATTGTGCAGGACTAAAGCCAAATGAGCTACTTGAAAAATACAGTCGTGATGGTGTTAGTGAATACCTAAGCCAATTCGATGATTATGATTCCTTATACGCATATATCAATCCATTAGCACCTTATTTAAATCGAAAAACAAAGAATCATGTAATTGATTATATCAATGAATGTATTTCATTTAATTCTCGTGATAAAAAGGACCTTATCAAAATGCTTGATAGGTCTAAAACTCAAAATGAAATAGCTGCAGACTTTATCCGAGAATATGAATATGATCTTTGGCACGATGTAGCAAATGGAATGTACAGATTTAATGGTACTCATTGGCAGAGTGTAAATGAATTTATAATTCGTAAATCATTCGAGCATATGTATGATGTCCGCAATAATGAGGAGAAGTCAATTATAGATAAGGTCAAAGTTCAGACAACGGACGAGAATGAGCCTATGCCTAATCAAAAGGAATGTTTCAATGTAGCAAATGGAACGATTTATTTCGATAAAAACAATCCAGATGAGCCTTACAAATTTGAACGTAACCACAACATCAAAGATTATTGTGATTATTGTCAGGAATACGACTACAATCCTAAGGCAGACGATTCAAAGATTAAATTATTCCTGCATCAGATTTTCGCAAATCATCCAAGTGGTGAAGAGAACATGGTGAATCGGTTCAAGGAATACTTAGGTAGCTTATTCAATCCTACAAACATCGAAGGTAAAGCAATCATGTGGATTGGTGATGGTTCAAATGGTAAATCTAAGCTAAATGAAATCATTGAAAAGATGTTAGGCGATTCATTATGTTGTGCGATTCCAGTTGAGGCCTTATCACGTGAGTTCCGATTACAAAGTTTAATTGGAAAATGGGTCAATTTCTTTCACGATCCAAAGCCTGATACTTCAGAAAATGAAAATATCATGAAGAACTTATGCACGAATGACAAGATTACAACGAACGTTAAAAATAAAGAACCAGTATCATTCCATCCAAGAGCTTCAATCTTTATTGATGCAAATGAATGTTTTCATCCAAAAGATAAAACAAACGGATGGCAGAGGCGATTTACAAAAACAACGCACAGATTGTACAACTCATTCACTCCTGATGAAGATAAGGTTGATAACATTTCGGTATTTCCAGCAGATGACCAAATCATTGAACATTTGTGTGAAGGAGAAGGCCTAAGTGCGATATTGAACTATGCGCTTGAAGGATATGCTCGATTGGTACGCAATGGTAATAAATACACTCCAATTCCACGTGATGTAAACATGGACATGGAATTACTTGGAGCAGGCAATCACTTATTTGTATTCGCATCACAATTTGATTTCCAAGATGAAAAAGAATTGACTCCTGATGAGATTTACTTGGATTACAGAAGATGGTATTTAGACCAAGGATATTTGGAGAAGTTCATTTTAACAAAAGAGAGATTCTTCAAACGAATTGAGCAGGAATTTAGACGAGCAGATAAGCCAGTTGAAAAGGTTCATAGGAATTATGGGAATGTGTTTGTTAACCTCAAAAATACTTAAGTTACTTAAATAGTGAAGGGTATGAAGGCATTTTCTTAGTTATATTATATTTCTAAATAAAAATAAAAAATAAATATATATATAAATAGAGATTATAACTACGTTTCACCTTTCATTCCCTTCACTAGTTCAAAAAGTGTGATTATGCACAAATTACAGAAAGTGAGATTAAAATGGAAAAAATCAAAGAAGAAAATATAATGATTAAATTTTGTCCTGACTTAACTTCAAAAGAAGAAGTTGTGCCAATGACGATTGGCAGAGGAACATTTACAAGACCAGTACTCCATAAATGCTTACAAAATCAATGCGTAGCGTATAAGTTTGGCAAATGCTTTAAATATGATAACAACACGGAATATTGTTTAGAACAAGTTGATACAAAAAAAGGAGCATAAAAATGAACCAAAAACAAAAAGAAGTTGAAAATGTTGAATTATAAAAGGAGAACCAAATGACAAGTACAGAATTAATTAAAGATATGCTTGAAAGACAGAAAGCATATGATGCAGAAGTATTTAAGAAACATAATGTTGACTATATTTCTAAAAGCCAATTAGAAAGTGCATTGTTTGATGAATTAGGCGAATTGATGCACGCTCAAAAAGCTGATTGGTGTTGGTGGAAATTCACACAAGAACCTAAAGACGAAGCTAAAGTATTTGAGGAATACATTGATGTTGTTCACTTTGCATTGATGTACGAAATCAAGTTTGGTTCAGGATGCTATCAATATGAGGACATTAAGTGGAATTACAACAAGCTAAAAACGGATTTAGGTTTTGGACAGGCATATGCATTTAGTTGTGTAATCAGTTTAACACGAGATGATAACGTATTAGCTTACGTAATCGCATTAGGATTGCATTTAGGATATTCGTTTGGGGAAATCTACAACGAGTATATTCGTAAGAATGAGATCAATAAAGAAAGATTAGCGAATGGGTACTAGGATATGTGGATTAGAAGCCAAAGTAAAAAATCGTTGTCTAATGTAAATCAATTAATAATTAACGCCACTAAAGATAAAAGCAAATATTACATATTCGGATATTCAGAAAGAGGAAGCGACACATTAGGCGTTTATTCAACCGAAGAAAAAGCTCTAAAAGTTCTAGATAGAATTGAAGAACTTATTCAATATCAGTACAAATTAACATTCTGTATGCCTGCAGATGATGAAGTAGTAACAGTAAAGAAAAGAGTCAATTATGCAGAATTTCGTGAATTAGAAGAAAAAAAGAAAGATGGTGAGGTTGAAGTATGACACCTTACGAATTTACAGAAATCAACAGGAAATATGGATGTAAAATTATACCATTTGATATTGATTTGAATAAATTTACAAAAGAAGAATACGAAGACATGATTAGAGATTTTCTTCAAAGTGGTTTAGTAGTTAGATGCTTACCGCCAAAGGAGGATTATTCTTAATGACAGAAAAAGATTTAGATGAATTTGAAAAAGAATTCGGATTCAAATTATTGCCTACATCATTCAAAAAGCCTTTATCAGAGATTACAAAAGAAGAATATAGAGAGCGTATTGAATACTTATACAACGCAATTATTAATGATAATTCAAATGAGGAGGATGATTTTTAATGGAAGCGTTTGTTCAAATGCCACTAGGAACATATGATACGTTAAAGTTTAATAACGAGTATTTAAAAAGAAAGCTAAAAGAGGAACAAGAATCACATAGTGAAGATGTTGCACAAGCCAAAAAAGAAATAAATGATTTGGCCGAAAAAATAGATCAATATAAAAAATACATTCTAGAATGTCGGTGCAAATGGTTAGATGTTGAGAATAATTCACTAGAGCACTACTTGAATGCATATCCATGGAATTATGGAATGAATTGTAAAGATGAATTATTAAAACTAGGGTTCACAAAACAAGATATGGATGGATTTATAGCCGATAAATACGAGGAATTAGTGAAAGAGAAAGAAGAAGATGAAGATGATTAAATTAAAAAATGGATACGGAATTACATCTGATGGAAAAAGCTATACTTTAGTTCAAGATGCAATTCAAAAAAGCAAAGACGGAGTAGAAGCGGAAATCAAGAAACAGATTTCCTTTCACTCTACGTTAGAAGGAGCTTTACAAGGCTATTCAAACTGTAGAATGGCAGATTTAGTTTCTAACGTAGATTTAGACTTGAAACAAGTTAAAGAAGCTATTGACGATTTAAAAAGGGAGATAAAGGGATATGAATAAAAAATATGAATACAATGGAAACATTTATTGTGAAGATGATTTATCAGAAGAAATATACAACTATGGTGGAGATTTAGATGATTTATTTTCTGATTTATTGAGAAACAAAGATATTGAAGAAACTACTTATTATTCCGCTAAAGGCGCTTGTAGTTCTGATGAATATTATGAGGATTACAAAGAATTAATTAAAGAAGAATATGAAAAGTTAGGAATTGAGGTGTTACAAGGCTATGAATAAATATCAAGAAGCTTTAAACAAGATTAGAAATATAGTGTTAGATGAAAGTGGTGATGGATATCACACTCAGAGATATTTACAAGACTTTTATTCGAACGCATGTGGAACATTACAGGATTTAGTCTATAAAGCAGATTTGTTTGAGTGGATTCCATTTCCACCAAAAGACGAGGTTACAATTTGTCTCGATTGTCTAGTTCCTGAAGTTGATGAGGAAATACTTGTTAGTGATGGTGAGGACGTATGGCAAGATAGATGGCTCGTTATCAGTAAAGGCTATGATTATGATTATGAACTTGATAGTGAAATAGATTTTGAAGGTTTAGCTTGGATGCCATTGCCAAAGCCTTATAAGGAGCAAGAAGATGACTGCTAGAGAAATGTTTAAAAAGCTAGGGTATAAAAAATGTGCTTTTGGCGATTGTGTTGTTTATGAAAAAGGAAGTATTATGCGTTACATAATTCAATTTAATTTAAAAGATAAAATCTTTTATTCATATACGGAATGTGGAATGGCAAATTCAATAAAAAGTTTAACTGCAAATGAGTTAAAAGCGGTTCAACAACAGATGAATGAATTGGGGTGGATTTAATGAAAGCCGAAGAAATTTTTGAAAAACTAGGATATAGATGCATTAAAAGTAACAATTCGATTTGGTATATAAATGATTCTGACGAGGAAAATTATAGAAGCGTTGAATTTTATTTTTGCGATTGTACATTCGATGCAATAGGCAATTACGGTGATCCTCTTATGGTTAATGTAAAAGAACTTGAAGCGATTAATAAACAATGTGAAGAAATTGGTTGGTTTGAAGAAGAAAAGCAGGAAATAAAACAAGAGACTAATTTTGAACATTACAAAGATGAAATCATTGAACTGTATATTGAAGATTTGGCTATTTCAAAAGGAAACATGACACAATGCTGTGTAACTTTTTGCAGTGAATGTGGCTTTTCAGATGAAAATGGTGATTGTATTGGTCATCGTAGAATAATAGAATGGCTAAAAAAGCCATATCAAAAGCCAACATATAAGCTAACTAAATTCGAATACGATTTGTTAAATGCGCATAAAGATAGTGGAATGCAAAAGTGTCTTTCAAACTACAGACCTTTACTTGAATTAAACGAAAAAGGATATTTTAAAGACATTGATACAAAAATTCCAATTCGTGAAATATTAGATAATTGTGAGGTGGTTAAATAATGCAGAAAGCTAGATTATTATATTTAGATGATAAGTACGAAGAAGAATTGATTAGTAGTACTGGTAAGCACAAAGAAGATTACATCGGTCAAGTTGGTAATGTTACGCACAAGCAAAACATATGTGTGCTTGTTGGCACAACTAGATATTTGTACGACATCGAATTTAATGATGGTGCTAGGTTTTGTGTTGATAGAGAACAAATTGAGTTTGTAAAGGAGAATAGTCGATGAGCGGTGGACATTATAATTATATGTATTGTCGAATTGAGGATGAATATGTTGATAGAATGTATGATTCTCAATTAAATGAAATGATGAAAGATTTAGTTAAAGTGCTGCATGATTTAGAGTGGTGGCAATCATGTGATACTGGAGAAGATACTTATCGAAGGACAGTTACTGAATTTAAAAAGAAGTGGTTTAAGCAAACTAAGATTGACGTACAAAAGCAAATCGAATCAAAGTTTGAGCAAACAAAAGATGAGTTGTTGAAAGAGTTTGATTATTTAAAGGATGTGAAGTAATGAGTGCAACTGAATATGATATTCACGATGAATTAATTCAAAATGAGTGTATTAGATTACATACTCACTTTAAGGATAGAATCTTACAAGAAAAAGATTTCTTTGAATTAAATAATGCAGTATTAAGAATCACTGAATACATCGTCAAACTTGAAAGAGAAAATTGTGGATTAAAAGAATATAAGAAACACCAGGAAAGAGCAAGCGAAAGAAGATATTGTAGTGGGGAAGAGTCATGGCATCGTGGTTCAGTTGTTGTAAATGAAAATAAAAAGAAAAGGAAGTGATTAAATGGCATTAACAACAGATGCTCGTGTATATTCAAATGCGCATCAATCAATGAAGCAAATTGAAGAGCTAGGCAGACTTTGCTATCAAAACAATATTGAAAAGAAAGATATATTTTTGATGGACCAAATTATCAAAAGAAATATGTCGGCAGAAGTTCAATATCTTTTAGATCATAAGCTTTCAGTTTATGAACTAGAATATGCATACAGAGCGAAAGGTTTTTTAGTTAGATGATATCAAATGAAGATGCATCGTATGTAATCAGGCAGATACGCAATATTGATTGGTATATTGCACGTATTACTGAACTTGAGGTTAAGTTAAATAAGGTGTCTGACCAACTTACAAATGAATCACACGATTACAAAAGTCCATTGAACTGGCAACGTATAACAATCAAAGTTAAAGATGAAGAAGGTAAGTTGATTGATGAAGATGCAAGATATAAATCACCAGGCACTAAGTATCCAGTTAACTCAAAAGGAATCATGTTTGATTATGAAGATGAATTAATCCAGGAATTACAAGTGATGAGGTATAGTCTATGCAAAGCAATGTCATATCTTGAATTGCTTAAACAAAATGATGAAGTACAATTTATTCTTGATTATTTTGACAACAAGTCATACGAATCATTGAAGATGCAATATCATATATCAAACGTAAACAGACACATGAAATCATTAGTTAAACGACAAATCAAACAAATATAAAATAAAAAGCGTACTAAAGTACCCTTTAATCTTTGATATAATGGATACGTAAGAATTTAGTTCTTACAAAATATGCGACTTAGGGGGTATCAAAAAGATACTCCCTTTTATTGTCACATATGAGTCTCTTTTAAGTTTTCCTTTCGCTCATGTGCCTAGAATCATAGGTGCATGATTGAGAGGAATACATATGACAGACTCAGAATGGATTGAATATTTATATCAACACAAGGATTTAAATGATTGGGATGTAGCTTGTAAAAAGTTCTATGATTCTGCACTTTGGAGACATAAACGTGAGGAAGTATTACACTTAGACCACAATGAATGTCAACTATGTAAGCAACATGGAATTATAACTAAAGCTCAAACAGTTCATCACATCATTCATTTGCGTGACAATCCAAGCTTAGCTTTATCAATCTACAACAACAACGAACGTCAATTGATTAGCTTATGTAACGATTGCCACAACAAAGTTCATCCTGAAAAGAATATAAAATTCAAATCAAAAAGCGAAAAGGAAAAGGATTTAATCACAGAAGAACGATGGTGATTCATTGATTGAACATTCAGCTTCAACCGTTTTATGAATAAAAATTATTTTCTTTTATAATACCCCCGGGTAAAAAATTTGGTTTAAAATTTGAGTCCCCTCAGAGCGGGGGCGAGCGAATCCTGTCGAGAAATTCTTCTAATTCATGTAAAAAATTGGAAATCAAGGTGGTGATTAAGGAATGAAAAAAGAGAACAAGTCTATTGATCTAAAGAAAAGCTTAGATAATTTTAAAAAAGATGCGGAACGACAAGGATATGTTGATAATTTCTTGTTTGCGAGTACTTTGAAAAGGCTGGAAACACAGATTGATATTCTGACAAGCTTGGAAAAGAAAATTGAAGAAGATGGTGTTGTTTGTACGAAGGAATATGTTAAGGGAAGAGAAAATATGTATGTGAGTCCTGCGGTGACTACGTACAATAAAACTTGCCAACAAGCCAACAACACAACTCAAGCACTTATTAAGGTAATCGTTTCGTTAGGCGGTGCTTTACACGAAGAAGATGAAGATGATGAGCTATGAGTTCATTACCAATATTCTGTAAAGAGTATTTTGATTTAATGAATGCGAATGAAGATGAGTTTTGTATTGAGCAATGGCAGTTGCGGTCGATGGTTGAGAGGGCCTTTCAGAATGAAAGGTTGATTGTCGATTTAGAACTTTATGAGCATTACATTGGATTAGGTAAGTATTTAGGCTTTGGCCGTGGATACGAATGGGAAAGATACTGCATAGGATGTTACTTGTGTACATTTAAAGAAGAGGACGGACTTCCGAGATGGGATGACGGCCTTTTTTTTATGGGCCGAGGTGCAGGAAAAGACGGATTGATATCTTGGATGAGTTTATGTTTGATTAGTCCATATAATCCAATCGAGAATTACGATGTTGATATTTGTGCTTTTAATGAGGACCAGGCTTTGAGACCAGTGCTTGATATTCACGATGCTTTAGAGAAAGAACCGAAGAAATTTAAAAAGTTCTTTAAATGGACACGTGAAAAAATCAGAGGTATCAAGAATAAAGGTTACATCAAAGGCCACACCAACAATGCCAAAGGTAAAGATGGTTTGAGAAGTGGTGCAGTGTTTTTAAATGAGATTCATACTTACGAAAACTATGACAATATCAACGTGTTCACTACTGGTTTAGGAAAGAAGCCTCATCCACGAACTGGATATTTCACAACGAATGGCGATGTCCCTGATGGGCCTTTAGACAATATGCTAGACGATGCAAAAGATGTTTTGAAAAATGGTCATAACGATAATGGCCACTTTTATTTTATTTGTAGATTGAATAACAAGGATGAAGTGCATGATGAATTGAACTGGCGCAAAGCTAATCCATCATTGAGATATAAACCATCATTATTAGTTGAGATGCGTAAGGAATATAACAAGTGGTTGAAAGCTCCACAAACTTTAGCAGCGTTTATGACTAAGCGAATGAATATCAGACAGACGAAGGAATCAATGCCAGTTGCGAGTTGGGATGATATCAAAGCTACTAGCAAAGAGTTGATTGATCTAAAAAGTTGGTCATGTGTTTGTGGTATCGACTTTTCAAAAACGAATGACTGGATGGCAGTGAATCTACATTTTAAACAAGATGAAATTCGCTATGATATCAATCACGCTTGGGTGTGTATGCAATCCACTGAATTATGGAGATTGAAATGTCCGTATAAGGAATGGGCAAATGAATGTTATGTCACATTAGTTGATGAACCTGAGATATCACCTAAGTTGGTATCTGAATATCTTAGTCAAATGATGAATGATTATGTCATTGAAGGTGTTGCGATGGATAGTTACAGATTTGAGATATTGAAAGATGAGTTGAATAAGCTTGGTTTTAGCTATGAAAACAAGAATATTAAGCTTGTTAGAAATTCGGATATCATGAAAGTTGTGCCTATCATTGTTAGATGCTTTTTGAATCATTTCTTTGTTTGGGGTGAACAACCTTGCTTAAGGTGGGCTACTAACAATTCAAAATTAGTTCCTGCTAAGAAGTCAATGATGGCAGTTGATGGTGAATTGGATATGGGTAACTATTTGATTGGAAAAATCGAGCCAAAAGCAAGAAAGACAGACCCTTTCATGGCATTGGTTGCAAGTATGACAATTGAAGATATGTTGCCTCAAGCAATCGGTAGTATTCCTTTTGATATTGGAGTACTTACTTTTTAAATAAAGCTCCTCTTTTGCAAATGGGTGGTAATCATTCGCTTATTTACTATGTTTAG
>OMGU01001325.1_pt1 | contig 20386 bp, 18 predicted proteins | sample 1646121 | NCBI WGS metagenome assembly OMGU01 (sample SAMN05578581, study PRJEB25193) | human gut metagenome | biome: Human Microbiome; feature: human-associated habitat; material: feces | host: Homo sapiens | place: USA:Birmingham
CTCCTTCTGTTACTACATTTCCTGCATCATCTGTCAGATACTGGAAACTTCCGTCCTTGATTACTGTACGGGTTTTCTCAACACCATTGATCATATATGAAATATCCTGTGTTTCGTAAAATCCCTTTGGTACAAGGAATGTCAGAAGTGCTGCGATAACGACTACTAAAAAGATGATAATGTAGGTATCTGGCACTTGGAATCCCTTGTTAAAGGACTTTAGCCCTTTTTCTTCTTTTTGGCTCATTTTTGAGTCTCCTTCCCATTTTTTAATATACCATATTAGTCTACCATAGAATGCTAAAAAGCCAACTAAAAATTTACATGTTTTTTGTCATTTTCCTGTATTTTTATACACCAAAAAATGGAATTGGCTCTGGTAATGCAAATCATGACCACTGGCTTAGCCAGTAATTAGACTGCGCCTTCCGGAACCTGCGGAAAGGCCAGATCCTCAATCGTTCCATACTGAAGAGCCGCATTTCTCTCTTCCTCTGCCCAAAGTCTGCTTGGATGATTGGAAAAATTGATAAACATAGTAACATCCCCCTCGTTTTTATCTCTATTTTATTTTAAATCCACGTTCTTCTTCACAAGGAATCTCTGTGATCTCCATATTCGTCACGTTGATCCATCTCTGCTGCTGAATCCGAGCTAACATTTCCCGAATGGAAGCTTCGCTTCCCTGCACTTCCATCTCCACTCTTCCGTCCCACAGGTTCTCCACCCAGCCGGTCAGGCCAAGGGACTGGGCGATATAAAAGGAGCGGTAGCGGAAGCCGACGCCCTGGACATCACCTGAAAAAAAGATGTGTTTTCGTACCATAATTTACATCTCCTCCGGATACTGAAATCCCCATTCTTTTCTGAATTCCGTCATCATATCCATCACATCTTTTGTATAATCCAAATGCATGCATTCTGCATCCCCACGGATGGCTTTCTCCATATCCGCCAGCTCATAGGCCAGCGCATCTGCATGCTCACCGGTCTGAATCACTTCCGTTTCTCCGGAATCTGTATAGGTGATTCTCGCTTCCCAGCCTCTCGGATATTCCATGATTTCTATATATCCCTTTTCACAGGATACCATGCCTCTTTTCGGCTGCTTGGAATGCAGCGACAACATGACAGATGCCATCTGGCCTTCCTGATTCATCAGCAGCAATCCTGCTTGTTCATCCACTCCTGTAGGTGCCGGTTTTACCTGGGATAAAAGCTGATCCGGCTTGGAATCCATAAACCACCGAATAAAGGAAAGCGCGTACACCCCGATATCCAGCATGGCACCTCCTGCCAGGTTTTTATTAAAAAAGCGGTTGTTCATATCATATTCTTTGAAGCTTCCAAAATTCATAGTGATCAGATTCACCTTTCCAAGTTTCCCTGACTCAAGAATCTCTTTAAGCTTTTTATAGATCGGCATATGATAAATCGTCATGGCCTCACCTATGACAACACCCTTTTTATCCGCCAGAGCAATTGCCTCATCCAGTTCCCGGCTGTTTAAGGTGATAGATTTTTCGACCAGAATGTGCTTTCCATTCTCAATTGCCCTGCGCATAAAATTAATATGGGTATTATGGGGAGTTGTGATATAGATTACATCAATATCCGGGTCTGTAAACATGTCATTATAATTATCATATACCTTTTTTATCCCATATTTTTCTGCAAATGCAACCGCTTTCTCATGGGTTCTGTTACCCACCACATCGATGTTTCGCCCGTTTTTCTTTAAGGCCACGGCCATTTCATTTGCAATCACTCCGGTTCCAAGAACTGCCCATCTGATGTTCTGCATGTATCTCTTACCTTTCTTTATCCAACTAGCACTCCACCGCTACCTTAATCACTCCATCTTTCTTGTTCTCAAAAAGCTCGTATGCATCTTCGATCCGGCTAAGCGGATAGGTATGGGTAATAAGCGGTTCCGTATCGATCTTGCCCTCTGCAATGAGGCGAAGCGTCTCCTCACAGTCGCATCCATCTACACCGCCGGTTTTAAAGGTAAGATTCTTGCCATACATATCCGGAAGCGGCAGCGTCTGGGCTTCGTCATAGAGCGCTACCACTGTGACGATTGCATTAGGCCTTGCACATTCCCAGGCTAACCGGAAAGTAGAGGGGGCTCCTGCCACCTCAAGAACCACATCGGCTCCGCCATGATCACTGTTTTTCTGAACATATTCCAGACATTCCTCCGGTAAAACGGTGTATACATCCGGATAGTGCTCCTTTATAAAGCGGACGCGGTTTTCATCTTTCTCGCAGACAATAATTCGTTTCGGTTTCTTTAACATTACGCAGAGAAGGGTACAGATACCCGTCGGACCGGCACCGATGATCAGAACTGTATCTTTCTCCGTGATCTCAGAGATTCTCGACGCCCAATAACCGGTCGCCAGCACATCTCCCACAAACAGTGCCTGCCGGTCTGTCACTCCATCCGGAATCTTATTTAATCCCTGATCTGCAAATGGAACCCGCACATATTCGGCCTGTCCGCCATCGATACGGCATCCCAGGGCCCAGCCGCCATTCTCGTCCGTACAGTTATTTACATATCCATTTTTACAGAAAAAGCATTCACCGCAGAAGGTCTCTACGTTTACAGTGACTCTGTCCCCCGGCTTCACATGGGTCACCGCTGACCCAACTTCTTCCACAATTCCTACCATCTCATGACCGACTGTAATTCCAGGGACCGCCCGCGGCACACTTCCGTGTTTGATATGCAGATCACTGGAACAGATGCTGGCCAGTGTTACCTTTACAATCGCATCCCGTTCGTGCATAAGCACCGGTTTTGGTTTTTCCACTAATTCAAACTTTCCCTTAGAAATATATGTATATGCCTGCATTGCTTAACCCCCTTCTTTCTATTATTCATACTGAATCCTATTATAGGCGAAACCTGGGGTTATTAGCAAGATTTGCCGTAAAAAACATGCTTCTGCTTCATTGAAACATTCCGCGTACATGATGGCTAGTTCCAACTGCTGGCAGGCTCCGGTATCATATGTCATTTTTTCAGAAGAACGTCCAAAGCGAGTTGCCTGCGCAAGGTTCCATTTTTCAAGGATCACCTGCATCTGCTGGTTTGTCCGTTTCAACTCATCCGTAAGAACAGCCAGCTGGCTACGTAATTCTTTTTCCTGCTCCATGCTTTCAAGCAAGAGCTGCAGGATATCTTTTTTATTCAGTTATGCCAGCTGTTCTTTTGATAACGCAAGTGCCATACGGACGATCAGTCTCCTTCGCTTTTATGGATCCAGTATAACAGAAGAAGCGAAAAAACAAAAAAATCAGACCGATATCTTTTCGGTATTTTGACGGTGGAAAACTCCTGCTCCAAAAGCAGTTCTTTCTGTAGAGAATACCTTCCAGGCTGCCTGAAAACAGGTGGATCCGGCTTACTTTTCATGTGGCAGAGAAGACTGTCCACAATTCATGTTAAGCGGATAAAAAACAGAACTTTTTATCCCCATACAGGCTTTCGAATCAAACAGAAAACTTCTCTGTTTTGTACAAAAGTCACACTGGATGTTTTGGATCGATCTTATGGACAGATGGATCTATGGAGTATCCGCTCATGATCAGATGATACTGCTCCGAAGTGATGTTCCGGGCTTCCGCTTCCGATCGGGGCCATTGAAAAGTTCCCGCCTCCAGCCGCTTATAAATAAGCAGGAAGCCGTCTTCCTCCCAGACCAGCCCTTTGATCTTCCGGTTACTGGAACCACAGAAAAATTTGAGCGTTAACATTTCATTTGGATCAGCTGTTACAGACCTCTGCACAGGGAACCGCTTTGGCTGCGTTACTTCAACAAAGACGCTTTCTACAAGCAGGGCCTCTTTCACTTTGCGGAGCCAGTAATAATAAGAGTCTCATGAAAGCTGATGCTGTGCACAATAATCTTTGACAGACAGACCAGATTCGTTGCGCTCCTGAATAATAGCAGCCCAGTTTTTTACACGGATCTGTACTGTGGCAAGTTTGGTGTTCATAATTGACCTCCTAGTGTGAAAAATGGGAAAAGTGTATTGTACAACTTTTCCAACATTATCTCAAACTTGGAGGTGTAGTTCTAGAGATGTGTGGTTTACCATTTACGGTCGAAATGTTTCAAGACAAACTCAAACCAGATAAATAAGCACGACAAAAGCCCTTAGCTATGAGTTTTATACCCACAGCTAAGGGCTTTTTAGATAAATATGGATTTATTTGTTGCACAACCACCTGTCAATCATTCTCTAACCCTAAAACCACTGGATTACAAGAATAATGGCTCTCATGCAACCGTTATCAAATTGTTATCAAAAGACTTTTAAAAGTGCTGCAAACCCGCATAAACGCCGGATTTACTAAACATTTTTGTTTATTCAAACTCATTTACTTGAGAAATTCAAACCGTTTTTTTCTATTCTTTTCGTACTTCTTTTGCGTATCATTTGATACGTTTTTCGATATATTCATACCGTTCAAATGCTACTGTACCCAAAATGTACCCAAAAGAAACTTAAATGGAAACAAATCTTTTTGCTATGACATCAGTAATATTTAACTCCTTTAGCTTGTAAGTAGCAATAACATTTTTCCAGTTCTTTCTCATCTTATTACAATTTGTAATATAATCCTGTAAATCCTCTTCCTCTTTAAAGTACTGCTCCAAGTACGTTCTCCACTCAGTTTCCGTTAGTCGAGCTAACAATCTGTCCGCTATATCTTCAGCAGACCAGCTTGTTCCATACTGATTTCCTAACTTTATAAAGAGTATTGCAGTTATACAATCTTTTAAAGCTAAGGGAGGAATTACCGTTCCTAGATCCTCTAATAGCTTTATCTGGCTAGGCTCATTATAAAAATTATTCATTGAGAAATGAACATCTTTTAATTTACGTGCAACCGCAATATATGTACGAGATCTTTCGTTTTCTTTGACATAGTCAAATCCATGAACGGCTACCATTATTTTACTAAGCACATTTACGCGCTTAGTATCTCTGTTGCTTTGATAATCTGAATACATGTCTGCAAGAGCTCTTCTCTCATCAAACTTTAATCTCCCCCATGCCATCGGGAAAAAGCTGTTCATGTTGATTGAAACATTATCGAACTCAATCTCTTCCGTTTCAGAGAACAAATTCAGCAAAGATCTAACTGTTGTTTTCAAGTAAAAATAGGGGCATGATTCAAACATAACCTCATCATCTTCAAAAAGTTCTGATATTCTGCCTGTTTTTAACTTCTCCCTAAAATCATTAAATTGAAGCCCAAAAGAATCTTCATTGTTATATAAAATATACTTAATTCCATTTTTTATAATAATATTTGCCTCATCTTTTGGCATTTCTTCATAATCGTCAGCCTCTGTATTCTGAAAAAAATTGTAATATTCATTAGCATTAAGAAGTTGCCTTTTCCCTTTTTTATCTATAAACCCGAGTTCATTAGCTAACTCAATAACTTTGTATGCAGGCAGTTCTCTAACATACTCCAAATCAGTTGTCTCGACCATGTCTGCTACAAATTCTTCACCCAATGACAGGATTCTTCTACGAAGAATGCTAATCGCTCTTGGCCAAACATGCTCCGTGGCAGTTGCAAAATCCCCATCCAAATAATACTTTACAACTTTTGCTTGAACAGGTTTGGGCAAAGCGATTCCATACGTGATTAATTGTTCAACATTTGTCTCTAATGGTAATTGCAATCCCGCTGGATTACATATTTCTAAACAAGGATTTAAATTATTCATCAATTCAGAATATCGTAAGGTGGTAAGCCCATTATTAGTATTCTGAGATATCTCAGCATTCATCACCATTACATCTCCTCCAATCTCTGTCACACGACGCTCATGTATATTTTGAATTTCTCGTAGCAGTTCCTTTTCATCCGAATAACGTTCCTCAACATTGTTGGCAAAACATTTACTAAGAATACAATTAATATTATCCCATGCATTTCTTTCCAATACCTTGGAACGCAAAATCCCCTGGCATCGTTGCCTAAGATGCGGTTGTTTTCCCTCTCCATCAAACAACGAATTTGGAATACAGCCCGTCAATAAGTATAAAAACACTGCAGTTGCCTGAGTAATATCAGATTGCGGCATTCTCTTCTGTTCAGAGGATCCACTCACCAGCTCGGGCAAAAGAATGAATCGATTTCCAAGTTGCTGATTTGTTTCTGTTATTCCCTCTTGTTCTTCACGATTAAACGACAATCCAAAATCTATAAGAACAAAAGACATCAGCTCACCGTTTGGCAACATAATATTATCTGGTTTAATATCCCTATGAATGATATTGTTCGAATGACAATAGTATAAAACATTCAGCAATTCCACAAAGAAATTAAGCGCCGTATCAAAATCCGTATCATGTGATTCAACATATTTTTCTAGAGATATTCCTTCGATAAAATCTGCAATATAATACAGTTTTACAGTTTCGTCCCCATATCTATCCGCATTTGATTCCACAATTCTCATCAAATGAATACTATCTAACCGAGAAACATTCTGGACTTCATAATGCATTCTCTTTCTACGCTCTGAATCCTTTTGTTTATGCAAAAACTTTAATGCATATTCCGCTTCACTTGTGTTTTGTTCGGCTACCTTGTATACAGTTCCTTGGCCTCCCCCTTCGCATTCAGCCTTAACCAGCCACTTTCCAGCAATAATATCTCCAGCCTTCATTTTCCCTAACAGGCTTTTAAAGCCATTCTCCTTTAATTATTTTATGCCGCTATCGCGTTATCATTTATGCTTTCTATTACCTTCCGAATTCCCATCCAGACATTAAGATCTGTAAATATCTCAACCACGCTTCCCTGATCCGTAAAAGGAGATTCCTGAAGCACGGACAGATCTTTCATCATGCCGTTATGAACGATATACTCGACAATCTGATTCACAAAGTATATCTGCCGGCTATCAAGGTTGTTGCTCTCCAGGTACTCTGAAAATGCTGCCTTGGCCGCATTCATATCAAGACCGACAATTTCGCGAACGAGCTCGCCCAAAGGCTTAGAGCCGTATTCCTGCTCATATTCTTCTTTGGTGCCAAGTTCAGACCAAAGGACCTTTTCCAGTGCCTCTATATCGTCATGAGACAGCGGAATGTTGGACTTAAGCTTCTTGATTGCCTCATTATCCTGGTGTTCACGGATATAATATTCCGTTTTTGCCTTGTAGTTCTTAAGGTCATCGTTTTCCAGCTCTGACTCATTCCAGGAAACATCAAGGATGTCATCCTCAAAGTTCGTATCATAACGAAGCTTGGTATGAGGAATATATTTCATGAGATTACGGAGTTTTTCTCTTATTTCCTCAAACTCATTAATGCCGCAGTTATCGATGTAATCTGTATGAAGTATCTTATCGATAAGTTCTGCCTGCACCTTTATTTCCGGTATGTTTGCAACGCTGGCGATACCCCCGACACGTTTAAACAAATCTCTGCGGGCTTTTCCGTATTTCTTACCCACAAGGTATGCAAGTTCTATGCCATACATAAGGGCATCAAAGCGCACCGCACTCGCCTCGTCATCGTTCGGAAGAATCAGAGGAGCAAGCTCTTCACGTACTATCAATGTATCTTCATATGTCAGCGTCTGATAATTTGCCTCAACAGAATACAAGTCAACATATTTCAGATGCTGTCTTACCGCAAAGTTTTCACGCGGAAGTTCCTGTACCTTACCGGTCATCATCTCTACCAACGCATTACGATACGCTATAAGCCTGTCTACCTGATATTCAAGATCCTGCAACTTATATGTGATCTCAAACTGCAGATTAAAGATTGCACCCTGAAGCGCAATCATATTTGCAGTTGGTTTTCCTTTACTCATGCGAAAGAACTCGAAGTTACCGCAGAAATCAAAAATATAAAACTTACTCTTATCTCCCCCATCAATGAGTCCTGGGCAAAGTCGAGTACCACGTCCGATCATCTGCCAGAACTTGGCATAGCTCATTACTTTCTTAAAGAACACAAGGTTCAATACTTCCGGTACATCGATACCGGTATCCATCATATCTACGGATATTGCGATCTGAGGGAGCTTGTTCGGCTCAGAAAACTCATCAATAAGAGTCTGAGCATAGTTGATCCTATTGTCGATTACCTGGGCAAATCCGTTCAAATGCGGGTAATCTTTATTGAAGATTTCAAGGATTTTTTCCGCATGATCATGATTCTTGGCAAAAATGATCGTCTTTCCAAGCTTCTGACCATAATCTATCTTGATACCTTCGGTCATAACTGTATGCAGCACCTGCCGGATGGTATCCTCATTAAAAATCCATGAATTAAGCGCAGATGAACTGATAGCCTCCGGAACATCTCCGTCTTCCATCTCAAAAGTGCTTTCATAAATTGCCTTATCTTCATCGGAAAGATCCGCATATACAATTCCCTGCTCAATGAACTTAAGCCTTGTTTCTACAGATAGGAAATCCACAAGATATCCATCAGTTACAGCCTGACCAAGTTCATATCCGTATGTCGGAACTCCGGGCTCCAATTCAAAAATCTCATAAGTATTCTTATCGATATCATCCTTAGGCGTAGCCGTAAGACCTACCAGCGGAGCATCAAAGTAGGTAAAGATATCTCTGTATTTGTTATAAATGGACCTATGGGCCTCATCACATATTACGAGGTCAAAATGACCGCTGGTAAACAACTTCTGATCCTCAACCTTTACAGAATCAATGCAATTCATCATTGTCTGATAGGTTGAGAAAACACAGTGTGCATTATAGTTATCTTTCTCTTCACAAAGGTTTGTCACCGAAAGTGAAGAGTAGTTATTAACAAATGCTCTCTTTGCCTGGGTTACAAGCGATGTTCTGTCTGCAAGGAAAAGAATATTCTTAATCCATCCCGCATCAAGAAGAACATGGCACAGTTCTATTACTGTTCTTGTCTTACCGGAGCCTGTTGCCATAACAAGAAGTGCTTTACGGCGGTTCTTCTTATCAAAGCTGTCACATACAGCCTTAATTGCAGCTTCCTGATAATAACGACCGGCAATCTTTTTATCAACATTTATATGAGCAAGGGATGTCCGCATCCTTCTGAGATTGAACATCTTCTCAAGGTCAGCCTTGGAATAAATGCATGCAACCTTTCTCTCCGGATACTGTCCGTCTATAATTCTCGTTTCAAAACCATTGGTTAAGAAAACACAAGGTCTTCTCTTATACTGCTTTTCCAAAAGATCTGCATAAATCTTTGCCTGCTGGCGTCCTTTTGACACATCGACACAGGTTCTCTTTGCTTCAATAACAGCAAGAGGCTTATGTGAATTGTCATAAAGGACATAATCCGCATAGCCAACTTCAGATTTATTAGGCATTCCCGGAAGCTCAACTTCATTGATCCAGTCGGAACCTTCTTTCCAACCGGCATCCATAAGCATGGCATCAATATATATCTTACGTGTTTTATACTCAGAAAGATCAAGTGGCTTCGGAACATAAGTCTCAACCTGCTCTACACGGCGGGATGTCAGTTCTTTCTTTAATGCAGAATTCTCTGCAATCATCTTTTCTATATCAACGTCAGGGAAATCTTTTTTTACCTGTTCGGTTTCGTCTTTTGCAAGTAGGGACTTATCAAAGGTATGCTCCTCGTATTCATCTGCATAGCAATAGCATACAAAATCTAAGAAAATCTGAAGATTCTCAAGGCATAGAATAGCCTGGTCCTCTGTAATCTTCTTGCTGGAATGAGCAGCATTGTTACCCATCTTTCGGATGAAGTCCATGCGCTTCATAAGGTCTTCATCAATGATATCCCTGAATTCCTCCGTACTCATAAGACTTATCAGATTATCCTGATAAGGCATGATAAGGGAAGCATCGACCGAATACATCCACTTTATTGCAAACTCCATCGCCCTGCGGCAGTTTATGATGCAGGAGGTAGAATCTATATATAAAATTTTCTCAGCCGCAATCGCCACATCGGAAAATGTGTTAAATTTCGGCTCTTTTTTCAAATTATCGAAATTGGTCATGTAACTACCTCCTTCACTAAAATGCTAGTTTGAAATATCCTCTATAAACTGATCTAACGAATATATCCATTGATTTTCGTCAACGTCCAACCCAAACATTTCTACCAGTTTGTTTTTCAATTCAACAATACTCGCTTTACAGTTGTCACTTCCATCAAGAACTGCTCCCATTTTATTCTTGTCCACAGCGCACTGATAGTATTTAGGATTAGTAAAGTCAAACGACGGTACATAAATATTCGTATAATCCGATTGCGTTACCCACATTGCTCCCATTTCATTTAAACACGCCGGGCTATCCAAATATTCATTAGACCATAAAACAATAACAAAGATTTTTCTACCAAATGACTCTCTCAAGTATTCATATATATTCTTGTCCAACGGTATTTTGTGTAAAGGATGTGATGTATAAATCAACTGATTATTCTTAATCCCTATACTCGAAAGAAGTTTTTCTATAGCATCACCATATTTCTTATCTGTTGATCTATGACTAAGCAAAATAAGAGGTTCAGCCGATTGATTTAATGCTTTAACATCATCAATTTCTCTAAAATCGCAGCCATCTATTTCTTCGGAAATTCCCTTTATCAGCTGCTTATTTCTTTCATGTTCATCAAGGTTGTTAACGTATTCATTATTACAAATATCAGTCCAATTTTTTTCATACCAGTTTAATAACTCCTGCAAATAATACTTAACCTTAGCTTTGTCACTGGCATTTATCCCTTGTTCTAATCCATTCAAGAAATTAATGACAAATCCACTATCAGTGTATTCCTCTACAACTGCCCTTATCCCTGAAAACTCATATTTCAATTTGCTATATGCGTTGATTCCCGTCTCAGTAGCTTCATTTTCCTCAAGTTCGTCTAAATATGTGGACAAGATTGCCTTAGCTCGTTCAAGTCCCCTTTTGCAAGCAGCGATAAAATCGCTTTGAGGAGTTCCAATTGCATATACACTTAAGGAATACTGCATTTTTTTGAACTCACCGACCTCGTAGCTCTCAGCACCATATTCACCGATTAAGAATCTTTCTGCTTTTGTTCTCCACGCTTGAAAATCAGGGGATGAACTAGTCACATTTTTCTGTATAAGCTGATCTATCTCACCAATGATAGACTTAAGTTTATTGATTTTTTTCATATATTCCATCACCTCAGCCAAAGAATTCCTGTAGCAAACTATCATAAAGCATTTGTGTTTCATCAAATGCCTTCTGTACTACAACTTTTGATTTGTTGACTCGTTCGGCAAATTTCACAAATCCCATCTGTTCATCAAGTGTCGCCTTATGTACTTTGAGATCTAACAGTATTTCCATCGGAATATGGCTTGTTAGCATGGTTTGCACTTTACTTAACAAATATTGTTCTTGGGACTTTATTGACCACATCAAAAACTCCGGCACTATTCCCTCAGCAGGATACAACGCTTTCAAATCTTGGTTAATAACTACAGAATTATCTGTTACAGCAACATGAAATTCATGCAACAATGCCGCACTTCTTATCACGACTATGACGATTCCTTCTGGCACTAGTTTTGCACGTCCAGATGTCAGGGCTTTAGGTGTAAGTGATAATGCGCCAGTTGTAATTCTATCTGTCTTTACATCTCCCGATTTAATAAATGGAATATCGCCTCCATAATATTCAGGGTGTTGCATCGAAGGCGTACCACCTCCTACGATTTTCTTACAGCACTCTTGAATAGTGATATTGCCTTCAGGTGAGCTGCCAAAGAGTTCGATAAATCGGGCTTTGATGAGATTGTTCAACATATCAACCTGATGGCTCCTCGAATCCAAAACTTTCTTTGTCTTAGACAGAATATTTACAATTTTCTTCTGTATTTCTACGTCTGGCAATTCAATCATTGCATCCGTCAGATTTCCTAACTTGATGTACTTAATCACCCCGCCTATTGCTTGTTTCCTTAATTCCTCTACATACCCTTCCATAAAATAGTAAAGGTATGGCATAAAAAGTCTTCCGTCACTATTATCCTCAATAATATAGGTACGCTGATAAGCATCAAATTTTCCATTGTAATACTTTACATTTAGGTCTCCATTTCCAGCAACTAAAACACATTCGCAATCATACGAATAGGTTGATATCCTTAATGGTTCCTTTGAACATGTAAAAAAAGGATATTCCCCATCTTCAGATGATGCATTCGCGTCAAGTTTTCCAGTTTTTATTTTTGTAATATCACCTATTTTTACTTTCATCTATCATCCCTACAACTCTTGTTTTCTACTACAGTTACGCTTTCAGAAGCTTTTCAAGCTCATCCATTTCCTGACTGATCTGCTTCTCGATTTCTCTGATATTTGCCATAATCTCTGATGTCGGCGGATACTCTACCGCAACATATTCAACCTCTTTGTATTTATTGATTGAAAGATCATAGTCGTTATCAGCAATTTCCTTCTTTGATACCATGAAAGACTTGTCTGTGCGTTTTCTATCCCTCTCAGCTTCAAGATTCTTGAAGCGGCTGATAATATCAGGAATATCGTTGTCCTTGATTTCAGTACGCTTATCGTCAAGACTGAAGCCATCGGCAGTCATATCATAGAACCATACATCATCTGTTCCGCCACGACCGGTCTTAGTAAAGATAAGTATTCCGGTAGAAACTCCGGCATAAGGTTTAAATACACCGGAAGGCATGGAAATAACCGCTTCAAGTCGCTGATTCTCTACAATTTCTTTTCTGATTGCCTTATGAGCATTGGAAGAACCAAAGAGCACTCCGTCAGGTACGATACACGCACATCTTCCGCCTATCTTAAGCATCCTTACAAACAACGCCAGGAATAAAAGCTCTGTTTTCTTAGTCTTGCATACCTTCTGAAGATCCGTTGACACCGTATCTGCGTCAAGGTTTCCCTTAAAAGGCGGATTAGCCAGTATAAGAGAATACATATCCTTATCAGGGTTCTGGTCCGATAAGCTGTCACGATACTCGATGAACGGATTCTCCACGCCGTGAGTCATCATATTCATGGCACCGATACGAAGCATGGTTCTATCCATGTCATATCCGTGGAACATGTCATTCATGAAATGATTTCTGTTTTGCTTATCAAGAAGGACTTCCTTCTTATATTTTTCCCTCAAATAATCGCCACTGGTAACAAGGAATCCTGAAGTTCCACAAGCAGGATCACAGATAAAGTCTGTAGGCTTCGGATCCATCATCTCCACCATCATACGGATGATGTGTCGCGGGGTTCTAAACTGACCATTAACACCGGACTGAGCAATCTTGGAAAGAAGGTACTCATATACATCACCGCGGATGTCTGTCTGGTGAAGTTCTTCCATCATAGAATAAATCTCATCCATAGCATCAACAATCTTGGAGAGCATCAAAGGTGTATTAACCTTGAAGATTGCATCATCCATGTATTTGCTATATGCAGAGTTTTTATCTCCGTGAAGATTTTTTATAAAAGGGAATACCCATTCCTGAACAACAGAGTACATTCTCTGTGCAGGGAAGTCATGAAATGTAGACCACTTAAGCTGATTACCGTCAACCTTGCGGTCTCCGATTTCAACCTCATCCGCAAATATGCTCTTGTAAGGAAGTCCAAGCATAGCCGCTTCCTTTGCGCGGAGGTTGTCCGTATCATCCAGATCCTTTATGAACATGAGGTATGTCATCTGCTCCACAACATCAAGCGGATTTGTGATTCCTCCGTTCCAAAAGATTTCCCACAAACTATCAATCTTATTACCAAGTTCTCCGGTCATTATCGTTCTCCTTTATTCCTTGTCTCTGTTCCAAACGTATTTTGTATATCTGCCGCCACCGATCTTTATAATGCTTTCTGATGACAGTAATTCTGAAAGCGCCCTTTCTACTGTTATGCGGCTGATGTCTGGGCATTTATCCATAATCTGTGACTTCGTGATCTCACCGTAAGTGTTCTTGATCAGTTCAGCCACGCGCTCCGGTTTTGAAAGACCGCTGGTAACCAATGTCTCTACTCTGTCGGAAAAATCTCTGTACGCCGCAACTACAACACCGAGCATATACTGTACGAACGGAACGTAATTATTCTCTTCCTCATGCCAGTTAAGCGAACTTTCCTGCAGGCACTCATAATATGATTCTTTCGTCTTTTCAATCAGGTGCTCGATACTGATATACTTTCCAACAATGTATCCGGCCCTATATAGCATCAACAATGTAAGTAGTCTGCTCATTCTTCCGTTACCGTCATTAAACGGGTGGATGCACAGGAAATCCAATATAAACATCGGTATCAGAAGAAGAGGATCAATTGTTCCGGTTCCGAGAGCTTTATCAAACTCATTGCAAAGATTCTCGACTGCTTCCGGCGTTTCCCATGCAAGAACCGGTCTGAATCGCACGAACTTGTTGCCTTGTTCGTCTTCTTCCTCAATCACGTTATCCGCAGCTTTATACTTTCCGCCGATATCATATCCTTCAAACTTGTATAAATCTCTATGAAGCTGAAGAATCATATTCGGCCTTATCGATATATAATCATGGCTCTCATGGATTGTATTAAGTACATCCCTGTATCCGGCAATCTCGCGCTCGTTTCTCGTCTTAGGCGTAGTCTTATCCTTTACAAGAGCTTTTAATCTAGCATCAGAAGTATAGATGCCTTCAATCTTGTTGGACGCCTCGGTGCTCTGAATCTTTGCAATCTCAACAAGCTGTGTCAGTGTATCTGCTTTTGCTTCAATAAAAAGTGACTGTTCACCTTTATATTCATGAATCTGCGTAAGCAAAGCCACGATTTCCGGTGTCAGTAGTTTTTCCCATTTTTTACTGTAATCAAAATTTCTCATTTTAATATCCTCATTCAAACATCAATTCACTCATAATCAGATATAATGACGCATTTAAATAATAACATCCATTTTACTCATTGTCAACATCAATTACATCATTTTTCGTAAAATGATGTAATTGGCCAATTGATGATGTAATTAAAAAAGCCGGCGGGAGAATTATCTCTCCCGCCCATTTTACATCATTCCCTTGGCTCTGCTGCTATCCAAGTGCAATTACCTTTCTTGTTTTTCTCAAGAGTACACCGCCACCATGTGTCATCATCAACCTTTTCAAAATCAACCTCACAGCGCTTCGGGCGATACTGGTCTTCTCCATTCTTGGTGTGACGGAAGCAAAACAATTTATATTTTATCCCATCAGTCGTTTCAAAATAGCAGATCAGTCCCATTGAAAATGCCTTCCGATACCAGCCTCTGAACTTTAGTTTAAGTTCAAATACGCCTTCCTCTTTCAAGGTTTCATAGGAGCGGTCATCTCGCTCCTCAAACTCCTCCGGTATAGTTAATACTCCATATACATTCATATCCAAATCCTTTCTCGCGACTATATCGCGATATCATGCTTTTTATCCGTTACTACAGTTAAATTTCTCTTTTGGGTCTCCATATCACGAGATTTTTGCTTCCCGATTTCCAGTTTCTCCTTGAGAGATTTCGGTCTGATAAATTCCTTAAACGTTTCCATAAGACCATGCTCAGAAACGAAATCTGTGAACTCTCCGACCTTACTCTTCAGTGCAGAAATCTGTTCTTTTAATCCGGCGATGGTTTTATCCTTTGCTTCGATTGCACTGGCATATTGTCGATTGAGATTTTCAAAAGTTCCGGCAACACGATATCTTGAAATCATTCTTTCAAAAGTTTTCTTCGGAATCTTCACCATCGGTTCCCCTCCGAATAAGCTCATGACATCCGATACCTGAGACTTAATCTCCTCAATCTCTTTTTCCACCGACTTCCCTGCATCAAGGATTTTATCCAAAGTCTTTTCTCTCGCCGCAACTTTTTTCTCAGCATCAGAGATTTGATCAGCGATCTCCTTTAGAATTTCTTTCTGTTCCTCAATATCCTTTTGTCCGAATTCCAGATCATGGTTCATGTTTTCGATAACAGCTTCAACCTCAGTTTTCTCGGCATTGAGAATTTCAATTTCGACTTCAGCAGCTTTCTTCTCTCTCATAGCTTTTTTATATTCCGGAATGCTGTAGCTGTCACGCTCCACACCAAGAACTTCAATCTCTATTTCATGCTCCTTGCAAAGTTCTGAAATATAAGCCCGTTCTCTTTCCTGCCAATGCATAGTTTCCGTATCCGATTTGCTGACTGCCGAAGCAATTCCCATTTCCTGTAGTCCTTTCGTAAGACTGTTTCTTGTAGATAGTCCTGTTTTATATCCATGCGCCACCGGAATATAATCCAAGTGAAGATGCGGAGTTGCCTCATCCATATGAAGGACTGCGTTGAATAGTATCAGATTCGGATTTCTTTCCTGAAATGTCCTCGCGTATTCATCCAGGATTTCTCTGGCAACCTTTGCTGCCTCAGACAGATTTCCATTTTCATCAAGCACGCCTGTATCATCTCGCTTACCGATCTGAACAACTGTCTCATAAAACTGTTTTCATTGTTCCCAGAATTTTTGATTTTGGTAAGATAATCATCTATCTTCCTGTCACTTCTTTTCTGTTTTGCATTATATTCACTTACCGCAGTTCCAAAGATTTCCTCATATGCTTCTTGTAACGGCTTGTGAATATATATGATATTCCAAGGAACCCTCGCCTCATCAATATTGTTTGCTATGAACTCACGATTATTATGGCGGAGGCTTCCTTTTCCTTTTACAAAAGAAATTGTTTTTGCCATAGGCACATTCTCCTTCCATAGATTTGTTTTCATTTCGCCCGCCTAAGCGAGTACCGGCGTATTCGCCGGGGTTCTGTTACTCTTGTCAAGAGTAACGTCTTATTAGTTTTGACACTGCGTATCAAAACATAAGTCGCTCTACCGAGGGTTGCCTTCAGCAGGACTCCTGCGGAGAGCCCGGCACCCACACAGTTCTTGTGGATGCCGATTACGAAAACTGCTCACGCGTTTACCCGGCGCGTTTACAGTTTTTTTATAAAAAAGTCTTTTCACAGAATCGCGTTTACATTGTTTACAAGCACCGAACCTCGCATTCCTGCTCGCTTCTTTTGTCAACGAACGTGTTGACAAAAATGTAAACATCCGCTTGTAAACAAAATCTGTAAACACGCTTCAAAAGACTTTTTTATTTAAAGGGCAGTTCCGCATCATCCGGAACCGGATGAAACTCACCCCTCGGCTTCGTCCTCTTCCAACATCTTTGCTGACCATAATCAGTAAAGCGATGCTGCGGACCTTTTTCCCATCCCTCGATGCTGTTGTTCATGATATTTCCAATCTCCTGAAGTTCCCATTGCTTTGGATTATCGGAATCCCTTCCCAAGCATTGATGCATGAGAATGTCTGAGGCAATGAACTGTTATCTTCTTTACTCCCGCGAGTTCTATTCCTCTTTCCATTTCATGTTCAAAAAATCGCTTCGTTTTTTCCGGGAACAATCTCGAAGCCGGTCTTGGGCGATATAAATGTGCCATATATTCTCGTAATTCTTCCGTGAGTTCTTCATGGATGACTATGGTTCTGATAGAATTCTCTGTTTTTGGAGAGGATATAATATCCTTGCTCTTAAGCCTTGTATACGACTCATCAATTCCGATGAGTCCGGTTTCAAGATCAATATCTTCCACTTTCAAAGCCAGAAGCTCTCCAACTCTGATTCCTGTCCAAAACAGAATCTGAAAGCCCATCCATGCTTCGTATTTATTACTTATGGCATCACTGAATTTATTGAATTCTTCCAAGGTCCAGTATGGCCTTTCGTCTGCTCTGCCCTTGCCCATGCTCCTTGCTTTCATACAAGGATTAGAGCGAAGATCATAAAATCTTACTGCGTAATTCATTACCGCCGAAAGCTGACTGTTAATTGATTTCAGATAGGTAGGTTTAAAACCTTTCTCAATCATCTCGCTCTGCCAGCGGCGTATTCGTGACGGAGTTATTTCGTTTATTGGAAGATCCCCAAAGTACGGTTCAATCTTGCATCTCCATATATGTTCTTTATTCTCTATAATAGTTTCCTTGAGCCTTTTCCCCATGTCTTCCATATAGATCTTCCAAAAGTCCCGAAGAGGCATGCTCGGATCGGATGACTGCTGGTACTTAAAGTGTGCAACCCATTCTTCCGCTTCTTTTTTAGTTTTAAATCCGCGTTTCTGAGATTTACGCTTTTTCCCAGTCCAATCTGTGTATCTGTACTGTATTCGCCATGTACCATTTGGATCTCTCTTCGCACTACTCGCCATCAGGCACTCACCTCCTTACATCTGGTTCCTCCAAAATACTTCGCATCAAAGAATTCCTTTGGTACCTTTCCCCTAACAGCCAGGAAACCTCGACTCTTAAGTTCCTCATTCATCTGCTTTACGATTCCGTAAGCAGTGGTTCTTCCAACACCAATCATCTGTGCAATTTCTGCCGCAGTGTAATAAAGTTTTTCATTCATATTGTTTTTATCCTTTCTTAAAATATTTTTTGTTACTATCTCCAACAACCAGTCTGATGGTAGGATTCCCATCACACATGCATCCTTTCAGCATCTCCGAGAATTAGTTCCCCCAAGCTTCCCCCATTACGTGCGACGGATTTTCACCGTTCAAGTTGTGGCTGGGAAGGAGTATCATTTGTGGCCTTCATTGCGATTGAAGATTCCTTTTCTTCATTTTGGAATTCCCTGTTGTTCGCTCCGTCTTTTGACATCTTCGCGCGGGATCCGCATCGCTCGTTACCTCTGTAACCGATTGCGCCTTATTCATTTGTCAAGGTTCGATGAACGTTATTCCGTTCGTTTTATTCTATGCGTATCTTTTGATACGTTTCTTCGATTTGTATATTACCGTATCTTTTGATACGTGTCAATATCTTTTTCTTGCATTTTCGTATCAATTGGTATATTATTTATTCAAAAGGTACGCACTGTACGTATTTTTGTGTTTTTATTACAGCGATAGGAGCGTAAAACTATGACAATCGGTGAAAATATCAGGCGTATCCGCAAGGAACGCGGTCTGACACTTAAACAACTAGGTGATGAAGTCGGTGTAAGCGAGGCTTATATTCGCGCCTATGAAACAGGCAGAAGAAATCCCAAGCTTAAATCCCTCGAAGCGCTTGCCAAAGCATTACATGTTAATGTCGAGGCTCTTACCGGTGCCGATTTTGATGGTGTAAAAGCCATGCACATGCTTTTTCAGATTTTCCGTCAATATAGTGGGGAACTTGTTGAATACAAAGATAAGGAAGGAAACGAACAGATTGCCGTTTCCTTTGGAAGTCTCATGTTAATGAGATCCTGGTTTGAAAGATATGAAGAATATCAAAAAGAAGTCAAAAAGTGCGAAAAGATAAAAGAGGTTTCCGAAAAAGGTCTTGCTCTAATTAAGGCAGAAGAAGCATTTAACCTTTGGATGGATATCTATCCTGAATCTGAACGTTGCCCTGAAGCTTTAAAAGCTCAGAAATCTCATGACCAGTTTATGGATTATATTGGTTTGAATCCCAAGAATGAATATTAAGTCATCGGGTTAATATTCCTCAGAATAATAAAGTGTACCCAAATTGTACCCAAAGCCAATTAAAAAATCCCTACAACCCGCTTAAATTCACGGTTTGTAGGGATTTCGTGTATTATTCAAACTCCAGACAGACAGTATGCCATATAAGTGAAAATCATTGATTTTAAGACATTTTCAGGAACTATCAACCACTAAAATCTATATGAAAACAAATTAAAAATGCAATAAAAATGCAATCGAAGTACATTCAGATTTTATAAGATAGACCAGCAAACCTCAATATCATCCCAAAATAGACGTTCAACAATGGGCGTCTATTTTTTGTTTCAAAATTAAATGGGGCTGAAAACAGCCCCGATGGGAATTGGAGATTTGACCCTCCCGGATTCTTCATGTCATGCCAGCCGTAATTTTTTCCATTGCCCCTGCACACTTTAGCAAAAATTCCCAGAAATTCCGTCGCCCACCATAATGCTTTTTACAGTTGTTATTATTGTCATAAGAGTACCTCCTGATATTATAAATCTCCACTGAAATCTACTTTTAAGTTGTTGGGAGTACATGACAGAGCTACATGAAAAAACACAAGCTAACAATCCTAACCATGACGATTTAATTTTTAACACCTAGATAATATCACAACCCTGTAATTTCTTCAATAGTCCCAGAAAGGATGTGATACCACGAAGAAATCACCACCGCCGGAGCGTTCACCTCCGACTTTCAAACCGGAACCTAAAACTAACCATCAAACACAACATTCAGAAAGGACAGGTATATCTATATGGAATTAAAATTCGTTATCCCCAACATGGAAAAGACATTCGGCAACT
>OMGU01001326.1_pt1 | contig 20350 bp, 11 predicted proteins | sample 1646121 | NCBI WGS metagenome assembly OMGU01 (sample SAMN05578581, study PRJEB25193) | human gut metagenome | biome: Human Microbiome; feature: human-associated habitat; material: feces | host: Homo sapiens | place: USA:Birmingham
ATATATAAATTTAATATGTATAATTATTGCGTATATAAACTATATATTGTTGTTTACATTTTAGTATGATCAGAAATGATTATATTACCGATTAAAAAGATTGAATTTTAAAATTTTTCTGCTAATATATTGATGAAAATATTTTGAAATATACGAGGATATACATACATGAAAGACCTTACAAAAGGAAAACCATCAAAACTCATACTGGCATTTGCCATTCCAATATTTATGGCAAATATACTCCAACTCACATACAGTATAGTTGACACGAGAATAGTCGGATCATATCTGGGAGAAAACTCACTGGCAGCAGTCGGAGCCACCACGACACTCAGCAATCTGATGATAGGCTTTTTGATGGGAATGGCTGTGTCATATATTTTTATTATAATAGCAGGGCTTGTAGCGACATTTTTGTATGATGCATGTGCGGCGGCACTTAGGGCACTGGGCGATACAGTTACGCCGCTTGTATCAAGCTCACTTGAGATGGTGGGAAAGATAGTCATTGCATTTACACTTGTGCCACTGCTTGGCTATACAGGAGTGATAGTGGCAGAGCCGATAGTATGGTTTATCATGGTGATACCGCTTTTGGTGAAGATATACAACATGCCGGTGCTTAGGAAGCAGGGGCATGGGATTTGAAAAAAGAGTGAAGCAGGCTTTACTCCAACACCAGAAGAAGTCCCATCTTGAACCTTTCGTCAGCGGTTACGCTGTGCAGTCCGTTTTTGTCAAAACGGAAATTTTCGCCTGCTGAGATTGTGTAATCTTTGCCCTCGTAGTCTATTACAGCCTTGCCCTCGAGTGCGAAAATTATTGCATTTCCAGGCGCGCGATGCGGTGTGAGACCGGTGCCCTCATCGAATGCCATAAGCACGAATTTCATTGTGTCGTTGCTTACCACATCAATGTTCGTGATACTGCCATCCTCATATGAGATAAGATCCTTAAGCTTCATGACCTCGCCTGATTTGATAATTTTGTTCATATTGTTGTTCTCCTTTTTTATGATGATTTCGGTGTAAATACAGCCGGTTTCTGTTGTTACTCCGCAGAGTGTTTTCGAAGGGACTACCAGCATATCACCTTCTGATATGGTATGCTTTGCAGCATAAGCTCCGATAAGAAAATCAGCGCATCCTTTTGCACCGATGTATACAGTGGTATTATCGTAGGATTCCTGAGAGATTGACGTGCCCTTTCCGAGAGAAAAATAGGTTATGGGTGTTTTGTCACTAAGCCTTGAATTTCGTGAGATGGTCATCTCGTCGCGGATAGGGCGTAAATCTTCTATTTTGAAAACCTTGTCCATAGGATTTCTTGTCCTTCTTTCTTGAATGTTGACTTCATTATTTATAATACAATATTACTATAATTTTGTCCAAAAATATGTTGCATATACAACAAAAACAATATAATAAAATACAAACCGCTTGCTATTTCTTTCACATATGTTAAACTGAAGGAGTTTCTAAAGACTTACAGAAGTGAGGTGACGAAGAGTATGCAGTTAAATTATGAATTTGACAGGCAGCTTGAGCTTGAAAGAGCTGATGCTATTGAAGAGGGGATGGAAATAGGAGAAAATAAGATGCTGTTTACTTTAGTAACAAAGGGCAAGCTCGATATTGATACTGCAGCAGAGGAAGCTGGTGTCAGTGTCAGAGAGTTTGAGAAGCTAATGAGTGAAGCAGGCTATAAGGTGCCTGAGACTGTGTAGCATCAGGCATGAATAATTTATCAAAATGTAAATAGCAAAAATCCGCTAACCATTGTATTTGGTATAGCGGATTTTTTGTGCCAAAAAGTATCACATCCGACTGTTATCGCATGAAAAACGCTTGCGGTACTCCTTTCCGTCTACAGTATATGTGTATCTGGCAGCCCAGTAGCTGTAAGCGGATTGAGAATTATTGACAACGAGCCTCTTTGCATCCTCCTTCACAATCATGCCTCTCGCCACATGTCCGCGCTCCTTTGCAAGTGCTATCTTGCGCTGTAAACCAATATTTAGTTTGTCGAAAAACTTAAAATCTATGATATACAGTGGTATTAGTGAAAGCACACCCACATTTACCTGCCACGGGTAGCTTGCGATAGCCTTAAAAACTTCTGAAAAAGTGTCCATTGAAAATCCCCTTTCTTAATATGCTGCATTTGAATATATGGTATGTGAATATTATAGAAATAAGGAAGGGAATTGGCAATGGGAAAAAATATCAATTTGTAGAATCTTTGGTATCGAAAAGTCCTTTTTCGAGTTTCAAATAGTATTCGGCAAGCATAAGGGCATGTTCTACATTGCGTTGGGGATAAGATTTGTTTAGTCTTTCTAATGTGAGCTGTAGTGAATTTGGTTCTTTGTTATCTCCGAAAATCAGGTAATCGATGGAAACATCAGTGATTTCAGCTATATGAACAAGTACATCCAGATTTGGGACTCGCTTTCCGGCTTCAATTAATGCTAAATATGATGGTGATATATAAAGAATATCAGCAAAATAGGCCTGTGTCTTATTCTTCTTAAGCCGTAATTTGCGGATGCGTTCACCCAGCGCCTGAGCGTCAATGTTGTAATTATTCATAAAACCTCCCAAAATTAATTTATAATATATGAAATTGTATTAGGATTTTATAACAGTAGATTTACTGGGAGTAAACAAATATATGACAACTAAAAATATAAAGTATAAAATAAGTATGTGTATATATTATGAAAAAATTAACTAACAGTAAAGAATATATTGACACATAGTAATTGAAGTGGCAAAATATAGAGAAAGAGGACTAGAAAATGGCAAAATTTAAAATAAAAAAGAAGGACTGTCTACTAACAGTTAAGGTAAAACTGAATAAAAATGAGATTATCGATGAACGTCAATTTGGATATTTTACTCAAAAAAATATACGTGGAACGTTTAAAGGTGAGATAAAAAAGAAATGTTTGCTTGAATATACAGGCCCTATTTCGATAAACGTCAATGAATATATAAGAAATCAAATCAATAAGAACGATTTTTTCTTTATTATGGAACAGGTGATTGATGTCATACAGAAAATTTATAGCAATAAACTCGTTGTTGGTAATATCGTATGGAACTGGGAGCAAATATATATAAATGAGGTTACAAAAGAACTTAATTTTATCTATTTACCACTTGAAAATCCAGGAATTGAACCAAATTTTATTAGATTTATTGAACAATTGATATATGAGATTAAACCGATTCAGGAAACGGATATGGGTTATGTATCAAGATTTATATATTTTTTAAAAAACTTAAAACAGTTTGATGTTGGGGTGATTGAAGAGTATATAGCAAAAGAAGATCCAACAGTAGTAAGGATTATTAAAAGACATGGTGTAGGACAGAGTGGTTTTATGACAGATAAACCTGCTCATTATTATGAACATTATGATAATAAAGACAATAATGAAGCGACCGGTTTGTTGGAAGAAGAGGAAGCAACGGCCTTATTAGATGATAATAGCGAGGAAGCAACAAGTCTATTAATTGACTCAGGTACAACAGCACAACTGCTTCGAATACTGACTAATGAGCGTATAGTGATAAGCAAGCCTGTATTCAGAATAGGAAAGGAACCAACATATTCCGATTATCGTGTGACAAATAATGACAAGGTAAGTAGAAGTCATGCAGACATTATACAAAAAGATAATAGATACTTTATACGTGATTTGAATTCAAAAAATGGTACTTACATCAATCGACAGAGAATACCTACACAGCAGGAAATTGAGATTTTTGATGGAAACCATATTACTTTGGCTAATGAAGAATTTGAGTTTAATATATTACTGTGATTGACGAAGGAGAATACATGATGCATTATTTTGCAACTGCGGATACTGACATAGGCAACACAAAAAGTACAAATCAAGATAGCCTTCTAATCAAACACGCTAGTTACTGTGGTGGAGAGGTAATGCTTGCTGTCATATGTGATGGTATGGGGGGATTATCAAAAGGAGAATTGGCTAGTGCAACTGTAATCAAGGAGTTTTCAAAATGGTTTGAAGAGGAACTTCCGTATGAGCTTGAAAAACTTGATATGAATGTTATTGGCGAAAAATGGTCATTGTTACTTAAGGAACTTAATATCAGAATAATTGAATATGGACAGCTGAATCACATATCGCTTGGCACTACGTTTACTGGAATTTTAATGGTGAATGACAAATATGTAATAGGTCATGTGGGTGATACAAGAGTTTATTTTATTGGAAATGGGATGATGCAGCTTACAGAAGACCAGACATTTGTAGCTAGAGAGATAAAGAAAGGAACTATGACACCTGAGCAGGCAGCAAAGGATAAAAGGCGAAATATGCTTTTACAGTGTGTAGGAGCTTCGGAAAATCTTGAACCAGAGATAATTGTCGGGGGATGTATGAGGGGAACGTATATGATTTGCTCTGATGGATTTCGACATGAAATAACAGAACAGGAAATGTATAATGCACTAAATCCTGCAGTTTTAGTAGATGAATGCATTATGCATAACAATTCTAGACAACTGATATCTCTTGTTAAGCAGAGACAGGAAAAGGATAATATTTCGGTGATACTTATAAGAACAAACTAGAGGAATTTGGTTATGGCAGAGATTGGAACTGTAATTGAAGGAAAATATGAGATACTTCGTGAGATAGGTAAAGGTGGAATGTCTGTAGTATATCTTGCTATGGATACACATCTTAATAAGCAGTGGGCAGTTAAAGAAATTAGAAAAAGAGGCAGTGGAAAAAATGATGAGATTGTAGTAAACAGCTTATTAGCCGAGGCAAACCTTATGAAACGACTCGACCATCCAGCATTACCTCGTATTGTAGATATTATAGATAATGGTGTAACGATATTTGTTGTAATGGATTACATAGAAGGTGAGTCTTTAGACAAAATACTTAAAGAGTATGGTCCTCAACCGGAGGAAAAGGTAATTGCATGGGCTAAGCAGCTTTGTGATGCGTTATCATATTTGCATTCACAGAAGCCTCCAATAATTTATAGGGATATGAAGCCTGCAAATGTGATGCTAAAGCCCGAGGGAACAATTAAAATTATAGATTTTGGTATTGCAAGAGAATATAAGGAACAAAAAATGGCTGATACGACTGTTCTTGGAACAAAGGGGTATGCACCACCAGAACAGTATAGTGGACAGACCGATGCAAGATCAGATATATATGCTTTAGGCATGACGTTGCATCATTTACTAACAGGCATAGATCCAAGATCGGGAGAAGCATATGCACCGGTAAGAATGTGGAATCCACAGCTTTCAGAGGGAATTGAACTGATCATAGATAAATGTGTACAGCCGGCAGCAGAAAATAGATATCAGAACTGCCAGGATTTACAGTATGATTTGGAACATCCTGAGCTTATTACGAAAGGATATAAGAAAAAGCAAAAAAGAAAGCTACACTTGTTTGTAGTTACAGCATCTATGACGGTGGCATGCCTGATAGCTGGTATTGTATGCAACAGAGTGGCAAATAGTATTAATAATAATAACTATGATGTGTTAGTTCAGACATCAACTGCTTCATCGTTGGAAGAGAAAATTGCAAATTATAAAGCAGCAATTGAAATTTATCCTTATGATACGAGAGCGTATGAAAAGATGCTTGAAGCGTATGAAGATGAGGGAATATTTGGAAAGTCACAGAATGATGAATTCCTTGCAGTGTATAATGCTAACAAAGACGGATTTGATGTATCAAGTGTTGAATATGCAAATCTAAATTATAAAACAGGAATGATGTATTTTAACTATTATACAGAGGATGATGGTACATATAGCTTTTCTACAAGGGTTCAGAAAGCATACCCATTTTTTTCTGATAATTTTAATAATAAGAATATATCGGCACAGTTTGAAAGTAAACAGATTTCAGATTGCTATTATCAGATATGCTCATTTTATAAGACTTATATTTTGAATTCAACCAATGTTGAGGAAGCTTCAAAGGATAACTATAATAAGCTTTTTGATGTGATTGATTCAGCAATTGATAATGTGCAAAGCGCCAGTGCATATGATCAATTAAGTTTTTATAATGGCGTATTTATGCTCTTATACGACCAGCGCAGTAGTATGGTTCAGGTGGCTGTAAATCAGGATAAAGTGATTAATTTGTTAGATGATGTATATAAAAAAGCCACTTCTCTTGAAGTACAAAAGGAACAGTCACAGAAATTAAAAAATGAGATGACAAATAATTATGATGACTATAGAAACGCGATAATACGTGCTTATACAAATGCACAGGAGAGGAGTTAGCCATGGCACAGGTACTAAGCAATATTTCAATAATATTATTTGTTATAGCTGTAGTTTTTGCTATTGCCTCAATTGTTATATGGTTTGTCTTTAAGATACCTGAAGTGATTGGTGATTTGTCTGGTAGAAATGCTAGAAAGTCAATTGAACATATGCGGGCCGAAACTGAGAATAAAAATAATAATAAAAAGCGCAGTTTAATACATAGAAAAGCTGAGAGTGGCATGATTAGTAACCCGACAGAGACTATGGGTGGAATTTCTAAACAAAATGTGCAAAGAATTAATGACGAAACAGGTCTGCTTTCTGAAAATGCTGCAAGCGTGAGAGGTTCAACAGAAACTGCATTACTCACTGAGGAGGATGTAACAGCTTCTCTTGAAACAGGTGAGCTTGGAGCGACGCAACTGATGGATGGAGTTCTTGAAAGAAAACCATCTTCCATCAAGCTTAGGATGATTAATGAAGTTATGATAATCAATACAAAAGAGGCAATATAGTATGAGAAAACAGAAAGAGATAATGTTTATCTTGTCAATAGTTTGTTTTTTTGCTTCAGCAACAGCTATCATTGCTGTGACATTCTGTGGTGATACAACGGATAAAAATGTATTTTCATATGTAGTTCCAATTATATTTTGGATAGGTCTGGTAGCTGGACATGTTTTGAATATTATATGTTCAAACAGTGTAAAGAACAAAATAAATATGGAACGACCGGCTATTATATCGTTTGCTGAGAATAAAATAGCAATCGTAGTTGATTTTTTGATGTTTATAGCACTTATAGTTTTGATATATAGTGTATACATAAAAATAGACAGTGAGTCCGCAAATTTGGTAATCATTGCAGTAACATATTTGCTTGTTAATCTTCATTGCATTTTCAATGGCAGATTTATGAGATATATAACAGAAGGATGAAAGGAGTTCAAAGAATATGAGAAAACAAAAGAAATTCATGGACAGATTGTTGTCAATGGTTTTAGCACTTTTGCTTGCATTTAATATATTACCGGCTACGGCATATGCATCAAATACTACTGAACCATCAACAAATCCTGAACAAACAAATTATACCATAACAGTTAAAGAACCGGCAGATGCTACTGGAATACAGCCGGCTGTAGAAGGAGCGACTGTCAAATACACAATTAAGGCAGGCGATACAACAAAAGATGAAAAAATTGTGACAACAGATTCTAATGGCGTTGTTACAATTTCTGATATGGCAGATACAGATGTAAAGGAGGCTTTGACGTCAGGAAAGAAAGTTTTACTGACCTATGAAGTATCTAAGGATGGATATAATTCTACATCTGCTTCTGATATTGAAATAGCAGATGTAACAGGAAATACAGATGTTGAATTGTCAAGAAAAGAACAAAAAACTATCTCAGTAGCCGTAACTGGAAGTGGATTAAATGAAACAGCAACAGTTAAGGCTAATATAAATGGTACAGACACCAATATTGATTTAACTAGTGGTAATGGTAGCATAGCTGTAGATAATGACTCAAAGGTTACAATTTCAGTTGTGCCTAAAAATGTAGGTGGAAAAAATAACGTATATATCAAATCTCTTTCAATTGCCGGAAATGATAGGACAATTGATGATAATAGTAAGTTCGGCTATTCAGAGGAAATAACTGTAAATGAAGACATTACAATTGGTGTCACTCTTAGAACACAGTATACCGTTACAGTCAATGGGCTTGATTCCACAAAAGGAGAAGTTACTTTAGATGGTACGGAAGTAAAAGAGGATAGCAATACAAAAATTGTAGAAGCTGGAACAAAAATGAATCTGGCTGTAACTCCAAATAAGGCAGGCAATTATCAGATTAAAAGTGTAAAGATTAACAATGAAGATAAAGAGATAACATCAAGAGAAAACTATAAGCTTGATGATATTGTTGTTAACGAGGATACAACTATTGATGTAGATTTTGAAAAGCTATACATAATTGAAGCAATTGTAAATGGAAATGGAACATTTACACCCGAAAATGCATGTGTTGCTGGTGGTATGAAAATATCAGAGGACAATGAAGGACTGACCATTACAGCTACACCTAATAAGGGATATAGAGTCGCATCTGTTGAAAAGAACAATGTTAAAGAAACATATGCAACTAATGATAAATTTTATAAGGAAACTATTTCCAAAGTTGAAAAAGATTATAAGTATGTAATAAAATTTGAGATAAATCAGTATGATATTAAAGCAAAGTCTGATGACAATGGAACTGTTAAAGTTACAGAGGGTAACTCAAAAGTAGATTATCATGCTGAAGCTAATATTGAAATAAAACCTAATTGTGGATATAAAATCAAGTCAGTTGTATATTCACTTGGGAATGGAAGTTGGCAAAAAATCAATATTACTGATATGAGGGATGATGAGAAAAAGCTGTTCGAATATACAGAAGGAAATGACGTAAGTTACTTGAAAATTAAGGAGGTTAAATATAACTACGAGTTTAAAGTGTCATTTGAAAAAGCAGGGACAGATAATAATGTTTCTATTGACAGTGTTTTGTCGAAGAATAACCTAGTAACCTCATATAAGAAACAAGATGAGCAGATATACATATATCAGGCTACTCAGACAGAATTAACAATAGACAGTGATTTGTATGATCAGATATCTCTTCCGGGTGATAATTATCAGTGGAAAGATAAGATTGTAACAATTAACGATGATTGTACAATAGATCATTTATATGTAAGAAAAAAAGGAACCAATAATCCGGTTGATATATTGAATGGTAAAAAAATCAAAACTATAGTTCAAATGGCTGATGATACAAAACCAGAGATATCTATAGAAATGCCGGATAAGGGTGATTTTTCACAGTATAATAAGTCTATTAAACCAGTGGTAAAAGTCACAAAAACCGGAAAGACAGGAATATGTGACTTATCATATAAGATAATAAAAGATGAAAATGATACTGATTCAAATTCTGTAAATCTAGCTAATTGTTCAAGCGGAGAGGGATATTTAGCTGGATTTAATAAATCGGCAACAGTTGATGCTGATACATATAATTATGACAATTTAGAGATTGTTGCAACAGCTACAGATTGGCTTGGGTATACTGTAACCGCTACACAGACATTTTCTATCAACAAGGATACACCAAAAGTAGAAATTAAGTATGAAGATAATAGTAATGATGGCGCTGAAACAGGATATTATACTAGCCGTACTGCAACTATTACTGTAACAGACAGAAAATCATCATTCAACAAAGATAATATTGATAAAAATATATTAAGTGGCATTACAGCAACAGATGCGGAAAAAAATGAAATTGAAGGCCAATATTTTGAGATTATAAAGGATTGGACTTATAGTGATGGAAAATTCACAAAGAAAATTAAGTTCACAGCATCAGCTAATTATAAATGGAGTATCAAATACACCAACAATGCCAATAGTAGCGTTGAAAAGGGTATGGAGATATTTACAGTTGATAAAACAAATCCAAAAGGTTCTGTAAATATTGAAAGCAATAAATTTGAAAAACTTTTAGAAAAACTAACGTTTGGCGGTTTTAAAAGTTCTAAAATAAATGTATCAGCTGATTCTAGCGACGATATTAGCCCGACTCATATCTATTATTACAAGAATAATGAAGATAAAATGCTTTCTAGTGATGATTTAGATAAATTGAAACTGGATGAGGATTTTAAAAAAGTTAGTGATATGAGTAATGTCGTATCAATAAATCCTAACGAACAGGCTGTAATATATTTAAAGATTATAGATTTAGCAGGTAATTATGTATATGTATCATCAAAAGGATATGTTGCATTGTCACCATCGCCTATTTTTTTATAATAATCCTGCGGATCTATAGTAATGCTTGATTTTTGTGAATCTGCCACATATCCTTTTGATGATACATATACATAATTACCTGCTAAATCTATAATCTTTAAATATATTACAGCCTGTTCGTTAGGATTTATTGATACGACATTACTCATATCACTAACTTTTTTAAAATCCTCATCCAGTTTCAATTTATCTAAATCATCACTAGAAAGCATTTTATCTTCATTATTCTTGTAATAATAGATATGAGTCGGGCTAATATCGTCGCTAGAATCAGCTGATACATTTATTTTAGAACTTTTAAAACCGCCAAACGTTAGTTTTTCTAAAAGTTTTTCAAATTTATTGCTTTCAATATTTACAGAACCTTTTGGATTTGTTTTATCAACTGTAAATATCTCCATACCCTTTTCAACGCTACTATTGGCATTGTTGGTGTATTTGATACTCCATTTATAATTAGCTGATGCTGTGAACTTAATTTTCTTTGTGAATTTTCCATCACTATAAGTCCAATCCTTTATAATCTCAAAATATTGGCCTTCAATTTCATTTTTTTCCGCATCTGTTGCTGTAATGCCACTTAATATATTTTTATCAATATTATCTTTGTTGAATGATGATTTTCTGTCTGTTACAGTAATAGTTGCAGTACGGCTAGTATAATATCCTGTTTCAGCGCCATCATTACTATTATCTTCATACTTAATTTCTACTTTTGGTGTATCCTTGTTGATAGAAAATGTCTGTGTAGCGGTTACAGTATACCCAAGCCAATCTGTAGCTGTTGCAACAATCTCTAAATTGTCATAATTATATGTATCAGCATCAACTGTTGCCGATTTATTAAATCCAGCTAAATATCCCTCTCCGCTTGAACAATTAGCTAGATTTACAGAATTTGAATCAGTATCATTTTCATCTTTTATTATCTTATATGATAAGTCACATATTCCTGTCTTTCCGGTTTTTGTGACTTTTACCACTGGTTTAATAGACTTATTATACTGTGAAAAATCACCCTTATCCGGCATTTCTATAGATATCTCTGGTTTTGTATCATCAGCCATTTGAACTATAGTTTTGATTTTTTTACCATTCAATATATCAACCGGATTATTGGTTCCTTTTTTTCTTACATATAAATGATCTATTGTACAATCATCGTTAATTGTTACAATCTTATCTTTCCACTGATAATTATCACCCGGAAGAGATATCTGATCATACAAATCACTGTCTATTGTTAATTCTGTCTGAGTAGCCTGATATATGTATATCTGCTCATCTTGTTTCTTATATGAGGTTACTAGGTTATTCTTCGACAAAACACTGTCAATAGAAACATTATTATCTGTCCCTGCTTTTTCAAATGACACTTTAAACTCGTAGTTATATTTAACCTCCTTAATTTTCAAGTAACTTACGTCATTTCCTTCTGTATATTCGAACAGCTTTTTCTCATCATCCCTCATATCAGTAATATTGATTTTTTGCCAACTTCCATTCCCAAGTGAATATACAACTGACTTGATTTTATATCCACAATTAGGTTTTATTTCAATATTAGCTTCAGCATGATAATCTACTTTTGAGTTACCCTCTGTAACTTTAACAGTTCCATTGTCATCAGACTTTGCTTTAATATCATACTGATTTATCTCAAATTTTATTACATACTTATAATCTTTTTCAACTTTGGAAATAGTTTCCTTATAAAATTTATCATTAGTTGCATATGTTTCTTTAACATTGTTCTTTTCAACAGATGCGACTCTATATCCCTTATTAGGTGTAGCTGTAATGGTCAGTCCTTCATTGTCCTCTGATATTTTCATACCACCAGCAACACATGCATTTTCGGGTGTAAATGTTCCATTTCCATTTACAATTGCTTCAATTATGTATAGCTTTTCAAAATCTACATCAATAGTTGTATCCTCGTTAACAACAATATCATCAAGCTTATAGTTTTCTCTTGATGTTATCTCTTTATCTTCATTGTTAATCTTTACACTTTTAATCTGATAATTGCCTGCCTTATTTGGAGTTACAGCCAGATTCATTTTTGTTCCAGCTTCTACAATTTTTGTATTGCTATCCTCTTTTACTTCCGTACCATCTAAAGTAACTTCTCCTTTTGTGGAATCAAGCCCATTGACTGTAACGGTATACTGTGTTCTAAGAGTGACACCAATTGTAATGTCTTCATTTACAGTTATTTCCTCTGAATAGCCGAACTTACTATTATCATCAATTGTCCTATCATTTCCGGCAATTGAAAGAGATTTGATATATACGTTATTTTTTCCACCTACATTTTTAGGCACAACTGAAATTGTAACCTTTGAGTCATTATCTACAGCTATGCTACCATTACCACTAGTTAAATCAATATTGGTGTCTGTACCATTTATATTAGCCTTAACTGTTGCTGTTTCATTTAATCCACTTCCAGTTACGGCTACTGAGATAGTTTTTTGTTCTTTTCTTGACAATTCAACATCTGTATTTCCTGTTACATCTGCTATTTCAATATCAGAAGCAGATGTAGAATTATATCCATCCTTAGATACTTCATAGGTCAGTAAAACTTTCTTTCCTGACGTCAAAGCCTCCTTTACATCTGTATCTGCCATATCAGAAATTGTAACAACGCCATTAGAATCTGTTGTCACAATTTTTTCATCTTTTGTTGTATCGCCTGCCTTAATTGTGTATTTGACAGTCGCTCCTTCTACAGCCGGCTGTATTCCAGTAGCATCTGCCGGTTCTTTAACTGTTATGGTATAATTTGTTTGTTCAGGATTTGTTGATGGTTCAGTAGTATTTGATGCATATGCCGTAGCCGGTAATATATTAAATGCAAGCAAAAGTGCTAAAACCATTGACAACAATCTGTCCATGAATTTCTTTTGTTTTCTCATATTCTTTGAACTCCTTTCATCCTTCTGTTATATATCTCATAAATCTGCCATTGAAAATGCAATGAAGATTAACAAGCAAATATGTTACTGCAATGATTACCAAATTTGCGGACTCACTGTCTATTTTTATGTATACACTATATATCAAAACTATAAGTGCTATAAACATCAAAAAATCAACTACGATTGCTATTTTATTCTCAGCAAACGATATAATAGCCGGTCGTTCCATATTTATTTTGTTCTTTACACTGTTTGAACATATAATATTCAAAACATGTCCAGCTACCAGACCTATCCAAAATATAATTGGAACTACATATGAAAATACATTTTTATCCGTTGTATCACCACAGAATGTCACAGCAATGATAGCTGTTGCTGAAGCAAAAAAACAAACTATTGACAAGATAAACATTATCTCTTTCTGTTTTCTCATACTATATTGCCTCTTTTGTATTGATTATCATAACTTCATTAATCATCCTAAGCTTGATGGAAGATGGTTTTCTTTCAAGAACTCCATCCATCAGTTGCGTCGCTCCAAGCTCACCTGTTTCAAGAGAAGCTGTTACATCCTCCTCAGTGAGTAATGCAGTTTCTGTTGAACCTCTCACGCTTGCAGCATTTTCAGAAAGCAGACCTGTTTCGTCATTAATTCTTTGCACATTTTGTTTAGAAATTCCACCCATAGTCTCTGTCGGGTTACTAATCATGCCACTCTCAGCTTTTCTATGTATTAAACTGCGCTTTTTATTATTATTTTTATTCTCAGTTTCGGCCCGCATATGTTCAATTGACTTTCTAGCATTTCTACCAGACAAATCACCAATCACTTCAGGTATCTTAAAGACAAACCATATAACAATTGAGGCAATAGCAAAAACTACAGCTATAACAAATAATATTATTGAAATATTGCTTAGTACCTGTGCCATGGCTAACTCCTCTCCTGTGCATTTGTATAAGCACGTATTATCGCGTTTCTATAGTCATCATAATTATTTGTCATCTCATTTTTTAATTTCTGTGACTGTTCCTTTTGTACTTCAAGAGAAGTGGCTTTTTTATATACATCATCTAACAAATTAATCACTTTATCCTGATTTACAGCCACCTGAACCATACTACTGCGCTGGTCGTATAAGAGCATAAATACGCCATTATAAAAACTTAATTGATCATATGCACTGGCGCTTTGCACATTATCAATTGCTGAATCAATCACATCAAAAAGCTTATTATAGTTATCCTTTGAAGCTTCCTCAACATTGGTTGAATTCAAAATATAAGTCTTATAAAATGAGCATATCTGATAATAGCAATCTGAAATCTGTTTACTTTCAAACTGTGCCGATATATTCTTATTATTAAAATTATCAGAAAAAAATGGGTATGCTTTCTGAACCCTTGTAGAAAAGCTATATGTACCATCATCCTCTGTATAATAGTTAAAATACATCATTCCTGTTTTATAATTTAGATTTGCATATTCAACACTTGATACATCAAATCCGTCTTTGTTAGCATTATACACTGCAAGGAATTCATCATTCTGTGACTTTCCAAATATTCCCTCATCTTCATACGCTTCAAGCATCTTTTCATACGCTCTCGTATCATAAGGATAAATTTCAATTGCTGCTTTATAATTTGCAATTTTCTCTTCCAACGATGAAGCAGTTGATGTCTGAACTAACACATCATAGTTATTATTATTAATACTATTTGCCACTCTGTTGCATACAATACCAGCTATCAGGCATGCCACCGTCATAGATGCTGTAACTACAAACAAGTGTAGCTTTCTTTTTTGCTTTTTCTTATATCCTTTCGTAATAAGCTCAGGATGTTCCAAATCATACTGTAAATCCTGGCAGTTCTGATATCTATTTTCTGCTGCCGGCTGTACACATTTATCTATGATCAGTTCAATTCCCTCTGAAAGCTGTGGATTCCACATTCTTACCGGTGCATATGCTTCTCCCGATCTTGGATCTATGCCTGTTAGTAAATGATGCAACGTCATGCCTAAAGCATATATATCTGATCTTGCATCGGTCTGTCCACTATACTGTTCTGGTGGTGCATACCCCTTTGTTCCAAGAACAGTCGTATCAGCCATTTTTTGTTCCTTATATTCTCTTGCAATACCAAAATCTATAATTTTAATTGTTCCCTCGGGCTTTAGCATCACATTTGCAGGCTTCATATCCCTATAAATTATTGGAGGCTTCTGTGAATGCAAATATGATAACGCATCACAAAGCTGCTTAGCCCATGCAATTACCTTTTCCTCCGGTTGAGGACCATACTCTTTAAGTATTTTGTCTAAAGACTCACCTTCTATGTAATCCATTACAACAAATATCGTTACACCATTATCTATAATATCTACAATACGAGGTAATGCTGGATGGTCGAGTCGTTTCATAAGGTTTGCCTCGGCTAATAAGCTGTTTACTACAATCTCATCATTTTTTCCACTGCCTCTTTTTCTAATTTCTTTAACTGCCCACTGCTTATTAAGATGTGTATCCATAGCAAGATATACTACAGACATTCCACCTTTACCTATCTCACGAAGTATCTCATATTTTCCTTCAATTACAGTTCCAATCTCTGCCATAACCAAATTCCTCTAGTTTGTTCTTATAAGTATCACCGAAATATTATCCTTTTCCTGTCTCTGCTTAACAAGAGATATCAGTTGTCTAGAATTGTTATGCATAATGCATTCATCTACTAAAACTGCAGGATTTAGTGCATTATACATTTCCTGTTCTGTTATTTCATGTCGAAATCCATCAGAGCAAATCATATACGTTCCCCTCATACATCCCCCGACAATTATCTCTGGTTCAAGATTTTCCGAAGCTCCTACACACTGTAAAAGCATATTTCGCCTTTTATCCTTTGCTGCCTGCTCAGGTGTCATAGTTCCTTTCTTTATCTCTCTAGCTACAAATGTCTGGTCTTCTGTAAGCTGCATCATCCCATTTCCAATAAAATAAACTCTTGTATCACCCACATGACCTATTACATATTTGTCATTCACCATTAAAATTCCAGTAAACGTAGTGCCAAGCGATATGTGATTCAGCTGTCCATATTCAATTATTCTGATATTAAGTTCCTTAAGTAACAATGACCATTTTTCGCCAATAACATTCATATCAAGTTTTTCAAGCTCATACGGAAGTTCCTCTTCAAACCATTTTGAAAACTCCTTGATTACAGTTGCACTAGCCAATTCTCCTTTTGATAATCCCCCCATACCATCACATATGACAGCAAGCATTACCTCTCCACCACAGTAACTAGCGTGTTTGATTAGAAGGCTATCTTGATTTGTACTTTTTGTGTTGCCTATGTCAGTATCCGCAGTTGCAAAATAATGCATCATGTATTCTCCTTCGTCAATCACAGTAATATATTAAACTCAAATTCTTCATTAGCCAAAGTAATATGGTTTCCATCAAAAATCTCAATTTCCTGCTGTGTAGGTATTCTCTGTCGATTGATGTAAGTACCATTTTTTGAATTCAAATCACGTATAAAGTATCTATTATCTTTTTGTATAATGTCTGCATGACTTCTACTTACCTTGTCATTATTTGTCACACGATAATCGGAATATGTTGGTTCCTTTCCTATTCTGAATACAGGCTTGCTTATCACTATACGCTCATTAGTCAGTATTCGAAGCAGTTGTGCTGTTGTACCTGAGTCAATTAATAGACTTGTTGCTTCCTCGCTATTATCATCTAATAAGGCCGTTGCTTCCTCTTCTTCCAACAAACCGGTCGCTTCATTATTGTCTTTATTATCATAATGTTCATAATAATGAGCAGGTTTATCTGTCATAAAACCACTCTGTCCTACACCATGTCTTTTAATAATCCTTACTACTGTTGGATCTTCTTTTGCTATATACTCTTCAATCACCCCAACATCAAACTGTTTTAAGTTTTTTAAAAAATATATAAATCTTGATACATAACCCATATCCGTTTCCTGAATCGGTTTAATCTCATATATCAATTGTTCAATAAATCTAATAAAATTTGGTTCAATTCCTGGATTTTCAAGTGGTAAATAGATAAAATTAAGTTCTTTTGTAACCTCATTTATATATATTTGCTCCCAGTTCCATACGATATTACCAACAACGAGTTTATTGCTATAAATTTTCTGTATGACATCAATCACCTGTTCCATAATAAAGAAAAAATCGTTCTTATTGATTTGATTTCTTATATATTCATTGACGTTTATCGAAATAGGGCCTGTATATTCAAGCAAACATTTCTTTTTTATCTCACCTTTAAACGTTCCACGTATATTTTTTTGAGTAAAATATCCAAATTGACGTTCATCGATAATCTCATTTTTATTCAGTTTTACCTTAACTGTTAGTAGACAGTCCTTCTTTTTTATTTTAAATTTTGCCATTTTCTAGTCCTCTTTCTCTATATTTTGCCACTTCAATTACTATGTGTCAATATATTCTTTACTGTTAGTTAATTTTTTCATAATATATACACATACTTATTTTATACTTTATATTTTTAGTTGTCATATATTTGTTTACTCCCAGTAAATCTACTGTTATAAAATCCTAATACAATTTCATATATTATAAATTAATTTTGGGAGGTTTTATGAATAATTACAACATTGACGCTCAGGCGCTGGGTGAACGCATCCGCAAATTACGGCTTAAGAAGAATAAGACACAGGCCTATTTTGCTGATATTCTTTATATATCACCATCATATTTAGCATTAATTGAAGCCGGAAAGCGAGTCCCAAATCTGGATGTACTTGTTCATATAGCTGAAATCACTGATGTTTCCATCGATTACCTGATTTTCGGAGATAACAAAGAACCAAATTCACTACAGCTCACATTAGAAAGACTAAACAAATCTTATCCCCAACGCAATGTAGAACATGCCCTTATGCTTGCCGAATACTATTTGAAACTCGAAAAAGGACTTTTCGATACCAAAGATTCTACAAATTGATATTTTTTCCCATTGCCAATTCCCTTCCTTATTTCTATAATATTCACATACCATATATTCAAATGCAGCATATTAAGAAAGGGGATTTTCAATGGACACTTTTTCAGAAGTTTTTAAGGCTATCGCAAGCTACCCGTGGCAGGTAAATGTGGGTGTGCTTTCACTAATACCACTGTATATCATAGATTTTAAGTTTTTCGACAAACTAAATATTGGTTTACAGCGCAAGATAGCACTTGCAAAGGAGCGCGGACATGTGGCGAGAGGCATGATTGTGAAGGAGGATGCAAAGAGGCTCGTTGTCAATAATTCTCAATCCGCTTACAGCTACTGGGCTGCCAGATACACATATACTGTAGACGGAAAGGAGTACCGCAAGCGTTTTTCATGCGATAACAGTCGGATGTGATACTTTTTGGCACAAAAAATCCGCTATACCAAATACAATGGTTAGCGGATTTTTGCTATTTACATTTTGATAAATTATTCATGCCTGATGCTACACAGTCTCAGGCACCTTATAGCCTGCTTCACTCATTAGCTTCTCAAACTCTCTGACACTGACACCAGCTTCCTCTGCTGCAGTATCAATATCGAGCTTGCCCTTTGTTACTAAAGTAAACAGCATCTTATTTTCTCCTATTTCCATCCCCTCTTCAATAGCATCAGCTCTTTCAAGCTCAAGCTGCCTGTCAAATTCATAATTTAACTGCATACTCTTCGTCACCTCACTTCTGTAAGTCTTTAGAAACTCCTTCAGTTTAACATATGTGAAAGAAATAGCAAGCGGTTTGTATTTTATTATATTGTTTTTGTTGTATATGCAACATATTTTTGGACAAAATTATAGTAATATTGTATTATAAATAATGAAGTCAACATTCAAGAAAGAAGGACAAGAAATCCTATGGACAAGGTTTTCAAAATAGAAGATTTACGCCCTATCCGCGACGAGATGACCATCTCACGAAATTCAAGGCTTAGTGACAAAACACCCATAACCTATTTTTCTCTCGGAAAGGGCACGTCAATCTCTCAGGAATCCTACGATAATACCACTGTATACATCGGTGCAAAAGGATGCGCTGATTTTCTTATCGGAGCTTATGCTGCAAAGCATACCATATCAGAAGGTGATATGCTGGTAGTCCCTTCGAAAACACTCTGCGGAGTAACAACAGAAACCGGCTGTATTTACACCGAAATCATCATAAAAAAGGAGAACAACAATATGAACAAAATTATCAAATCAGGCGAGGTCATGAAGCTTAAGGATCTTATCTCATATGAGGATGGCAGTATCACGAACATTGATGTGGTAAGCAACGACACAATGAAATTCGTGCTTATGGCATTCGATGAGGGCACCGGTCTCACACCGCATCGCGCGCCTGGAAATGCAATAATTTTCGCACTCGAGGGCAAGGCTGTAATAGACTACGAGGGCAAAGATTACACAATCTCAGCAGGCGAAAATTTCCGTTTTGACAAAAACGGACTGCACAGCGTAACCGCTGACGAAAGGTTCAAGATGGGACTTCTTCTGGTGTTGGAGTAAAGCCTGCTTCACTCTTTTTTCAAATCCCATGCCCCTGCTTCCTAAGCACCGGCATGTTGTATATCTTCACCAAAAGCGGTATCACCATGATAAACCATACTATCGGCTCTGCCACTATCACTCCTGTATAGCCAAGCAGTGGCACAAGTGTAAATGCAATGACTATCTTTCCCACCATCTCAAGTGAGCTTGATACAAGCGGCGTAACTGTATCGCCCAGTGCCCTAAGTGCCGCCGCACATGCATCATACAAAAATGTCGCTACAAGCCCTGCTATTATAATAAAAATATATGACACAGCCATTCCCATCAAAAAGCCTATCATCAGATTGCTGAGTGTCGTGGTGGCTCCGACTGCTGCCAGTGAGTTTTCTCCCAGATATGATCCGACTATTCTCGTGTCAACTATACTGTATGTGAGTTGGAGTATATTTGCCATAAATATTGGAATGGCAAATGCCAGTATGAGTTTTGATGGTTTTCCTTTTGTAAGGTCTTTCATGTATGTATATCCTCGTATATTTCAAAATATTTTCATCAATATATTAGCAGAAAAATTTTAAAATTCAATCTTTTTAATCGGTAATATAATCATTTCTGATCATACTAAAATGTAAACAACAATATATAGTTTATATACGCAATAATTATACATATTAAATTTATATAT
>OMGU01001335.1_pt1 | contig 20273 bp, 12 predicted proteins | sample 1646121 | NCBI WGS metagenome assembly OMGU01 (sample SAMN05578581, study PRJEB25193) | human gut metagenome | biome: Human Microbiome; feature: human-associated habitat; material: feces | host: Homo sapiens | place: USA:Birmingham
CATCGAGAAAGGATGTATAAAAATATTTTCTATTGAAACAAAAAAGCCCTGAAATGTGAAATACTTTTATTTTCACATCTCAGGGCTTATAATTTCTATTTTATAATATCTTTCATGATATTAATTATCGTAAATATTTTTATACATCCTTTCTCGATGACTTTTCTCCCTCTTTTGCCATAGCGGTATATATCCGCCATATCCATCATCCGGGGGAGTGTATCTGGAAGCTTCCCGGCACCGCCGTTTTTATTTACGTTTTCTCTTCTTTCATCCAGACTATACGGTCGGTTTTGGAATTGCACCAAATCATGCGCCATGCGCTCGCGGACTTTACCGCCGGTCGGGAATTACACCCTGCCCTGAAGATATCGTTATTTTGTTGTCACTCATTATCTGTATTGCATTATAGATCCAGAGGATCCGTTTGTCAATCTACTATTTTTATCATTTATTGATTGATGACAGTGTTATCTGAGTTACCGTTCCATTTAGCGCGCTCTACACAGCGCCCCATAATGCGCCCAATCAAAAGAAGATACACGATCACCGACACCGTCGTTCCGCCGAAATCCGATACCACTTCTGCGTAGAAAACATTTTCAACTCCCGCAAACACCGGAATCAGGAACACGCTGACCAGGTACAGCAGTTTCCGGAACATTGACAGTGAGATCGCCACCGACGGCACGCCCATTCCGGTAAATCCATCTACGACCTCATACTGGACTGCCAGCGGAATAATCCCCATCGTGTAGACCCGGATCGCCCAGACGGTCAGTTCCACATAGGACTCATTGCGCGTAAAGAGATACACAAAATACTGCGCCAGCGTCCGTGAAAACAGGAACATGATGCAGCACTGCACCACCGCCAGCAATGTGATATACTTCTGTGCGCTCCGGATCCGATCCGGGCGTCCCGCGCCGAAATTGAAGCCCAGGATCGCACCCGTTCCCGATGTAATGCCTCCGAGCGGCATCGTCACGATCAGCATAAAGCTCTGCACGATTGTCGTACAGGTCAAAAGCATGTCCGCCTCCGCGCCGCCATACATCTGAATTACCGTATTGAGCGAAATGATCAGCACATTGTCAAATGCGATAATCAAAAATGGCGACAGTCCCATCAGCGCAATCTTACAGACTGTCTTCACCTGCGGACATTCAAATTCAAGCCGCAGAAGCACGCGATTTCCTCGCAGGAAACGAAGGACAAAGACCGCCGACGCAAACTGTGACAGAACCGTGGCAAACGCCGCCCCCGCCACGCCCATGTCAAACACAAAAATAAACACTGGATCCAGCACAATATTCGTTACCGCACCGAGCGCCACCGAAATCATTCCGATCCGCGCAAAGCCCTGGCAGATAATAAACTGGTTCATTCCGATCGAAAGCAGCGCAAAGACCGTTCCCAACAGATAGATCGTAAAGTACGATTCCGCATACGGCAGAATCGTCTCACTCGCACCAAACCGCGTCAAAATTTCTCGTTTAAATACAAACAGAACCAACGTCAGAACCGCCGACAGCCCGACAATCATCCAGAAGCTGTTTGCCAGAATCTTTTTCGCTTTCTCATCCTGCCCCTCGCCCATACGGATGCTCATGAGCGGCGAGCCGCCCAGACCGACCAGATAGGCAAACGCGGAGATCAGCGTCACAATCGGTCCGCTGACGCCGACGCCCGCAAGCGCCGTCTCCCCGATCACCGGGATATTTCCAATATAGATTCGATCGACCACGCTGTAGAGCACATTGATAAACTGCGCCAGCATCGAAGGAATCGCCAGACGGAGCACCAGCCGCCGGATATCGTCCCGCCCCAAATCATTTTCTATCTTCATATGTATCCCACCTCCGTATGAAACCCGCCCTGCTATTTTATTTTCTTAACTTTTCCTCCCAGAACTGGTTCCATGCGTGTTTCTTTCGCCAGAGTCTACTCCCTCTTCTGTCGTTACTGTTCACACACGTGTGCCCAGCAACGGGATTTTGCCGATGCTGCGCATTCCAAATCGGCAAAATCTGCTGCCAGAACTGTATCGTACGGAATTTTCAGTTCAGAAAATTCCTACCTGTGAACAGTTACCCTCTGTCCTTTATACCGTCTGCCCGCCAAAATGTCAATGAGATATTCCTGATAAAAATTACCCCTTTTTTGTACAGTAAAAAGCGCCGGCACTGCAAGCAGGTCCGACGCTTTTTACCCGATATCGATTGCTGGTTGTCAACCGATACCGAAAAGATCCCAGCAGAAAATCTTGGACAGTTCGTAACGGAGTGTAATGCATCAAGGAATTTCGAGTAACTTGATTTGTTTTTGTTCGTCTCTGTCCGCGTTCTTCCGCGCGGGAATGATTTTCATCCGTTCAATAAGTTAATGCGCTGCATACGCATTTTATTGCACGTTAATCAAAAAAATTTAAAAACTTTTTTTTGATATAGACTATTTTATTATGAAAAACTGTTTTCGTCAAGTTTTCAGGGGTTAAATTATTACAAGTTGTTACAGGAAAATGTATTTGAGAACGAAGAGTACCGCCAGCACATACATAAGCGGAGTGATCTTCTTTGCTTTTCCTGCTGCCACATTCAAAAGCACATAAGAGATAATTCCCATGGAAATACCCTCGGAAATGCTGTAGAACAACGGCATGGCGATGATTGCCAGATATGCCGGGATTGCCTCGGTGATATTGTCCTCATCGAAACGAATTTCAGTTACAGTTCCCACCATCAGGAATCCAACCATGATTAATGCCGGAGCCGTCGCAAAGGACGGGATCGCCGTAAAAATCGGTGCAAACAGGGTAGAAAGCAGGAACAGGAGTGCCGATACCAGGGCAGTCAGACCGGTACGTCCGCCGACTGCAACACCCGATGCAGACTCAACGAAGGTAGTCGTTGTGGAAGTACCTAATACCGCACCAAAGGAAGTTGCGATCGCATCTGCCATCAGCGCCGGACGGATACCCGGAAGACGGCCTTCCTCGTCCAGCATATCTGCCTTGGTTGCTACACCGATTAATGTTCCAAGTGTATCAAAAATATCTACAAACAGGAATGAGAAAATAACTACGATAAAATTGATAATTCCAACTGCATCGAAGTCAACGGTAAAGCATTTACCAAATGTCTCTCCCAGTTTGGAGAAATCGGTGATTCCCAGGGTCGGGAACAGGGTGTAGAAACCATTCTCTACGTCCGGTGTGTAAATGCCGGTTACCTGGCACAGCATACCGAGAATCCAGGTTCCCAGAATGCCGTACAGAATCGCGCCCTTCACACGGTAGGTGTATAAAACCGCCATGATAAACAGACCGATCAGCGCCAGCAGCGCGCAGATACCTGCGGTATGGAAATTTTCCGGGAAGCTGATGATCGTTACCAGTGTGGAAGAGTCTACTGAAAGTCCCGCATTCTGAAGACCGATAAATGCAATGAACAGACCGATACCGACGGACACACCGCGCTTTAAAGTCAACGGAATTGCATTGAAGATCGCCTCGCGCACGTTTGTCAGAGACAGCACGATGAAGATCAGACCCTCTGCAAATACAGCCAGCAGTGCAACATGCCAGCTATAGCCATAGCCCGCGCACACCGTATACGCCATATACGCGTTGAGTCCCATGCCTGCGGACAGAACGAACGGCAGGTTCGCCATAAATGCCATGCAGGCAGTACCGATGAATGATGCCAGAGCCGTAGCCAGAAGCACCGCAGTCGGGTCCATGCCGGTCGATCCGAGAATGCTCGGATTAACTGCCAGAATGTACGCCATCGTCATAAAGGTCGTAATTCCAGCCATGACTTCCGTCTTTACGGTCGTCTGATGCTCGGATAGCTTAAATACTTTTTCAAACATCTTTTCTTCTCCTTGTGTTTTTCATTCTATGATTCAACCGCTACAAAATCTCATGAAGCGGACGGCGCACCTTTTTGCGGGTGATCTCCACCAGCCCAAGCCGCGTCATATCCACCAGGATCGTTTTGACCGGGTCACGGGAAAGCTCTTCCCCGAGCGTCCGCATCAGCGTCTCCTGATCTTCTTTCGATTCCATATCGATAAAATCCACAATAATAATACCGGAAAGATTCCGCAGGGAAAGCTGGCGCGCCACCTCATGCGCCGCCTCCAGATTAATCTTAAGAATGGTCTCCGCCGGTGTCTTCTTGCCGGTGTATTTCCCCGTATTGACATCGATAACTGTCAACGCTTCCGTAGGTTCAATCACAAGATATCCACCGGATTTCATCCAGACACGGCGATCCGATGCACTTTTAAGCACCGATTCCAGGCGGTACAGCTTCATTAATGGAAGGTTCTCATCTGTATATAGGGACAATTTCGGAACCGCCTGGTTTATGCTTTCATTTTTATCTGCCGGGGGCTGATTTTCTTTTTGTTCCTTGTCCGCTTCCTTCTCTTCCTCCAGCCACGCCGCAATCCGCTCCGCATACTCCGGCACGTCCGTGATGACCTCCGAAAGCGTCCCTTTCTTCGCGTCGCGCAGGCTCTGGATATACGGCGGGGTTCCCTGCTCTAACAGGGTATAGCAGGTACGGCACGCCGCGCGCGCAAACAGGTTTTCCATCTGCGCTTTCAGCGCCTCCGTCTCGGCACAGAGTGTTTCGATGGAAGCCGACGCCCCATTCGTCCGGACAATCAGTCCAAAACGCTCATCCTTATGTGTCAGAAGTTCCTCCCGCACCTTCTCTTTCCAGGCATTATCCTTGATTTTTGCCGAAAATCCGATCTGCGGTTTTCCAACCGTCAGAACCATATAAGTACCCGGAAAATTCAGACAGCAGGTCACGGACGGATCCTTGGTTTTCAGGGCGTCGCGGGACACCTGGACGAGAAGCTCGTCTCCAGCTTTTAGTTTCCGTGGACTTACTTTCTTCTCAGAATTTCCAGAATATTCGAATGAACATAGCTGGTTCAGCTCGTCTGTATAAAGCGGAACCGGGTTTTCCGCCAGGCTGAAATACCCGGTTTTTCCACCGCCGAGGTCAATAAACGCGGCGTTGATGTTTTTTACCACATTTTTCACCTTGCCGATGTAAATATTCCCCAGCAGGCTTTCATCGCCAGATTCCAGCGTCAGCGACCGGCAGTGCCCGTCCGAGAGGAGCGCCGTCAGGCTTCGATCCTTCCATTTTGTCACTATTAACTGATCCAAACTCTTCGTCTCCTCTCATTTTTTGCTGCCGTTCACACTTCGCGCTAACTGCAGCCGGATTTTGCTGGCGCTTCGCATTTCATCTCTTAATGAACATTGAAGCATTTACACAATCTCGCTTCCATACGCCTCAAGCGGCACATACTCCGGTGCGCCCTCGGCGCCCTCGTCCGCATACAGCTCCTCGCGCTCGACCTGAATGGCAAACGGGCGGTAGGTCAGCCCCAGGCTCTCATAGAATGCCTGCAATACCTGCTCCGGCTTTCCGTTTGCCGCACTGCCCGATAAGAGGCGCAGGAAGACACAGATTCCTTCTGCCTGTTTTTCCTCCTCAACCGTCTCATTTTCCAGATCCGGATACCAGTCTGCGACCATCGCCGGAACATACTCTTTCCGCTCCGCGATTCGCGCCTCGCAGATCAGCGGACGCAGATCCACGGTTCTCTCGCCCTTTTTCGTCTGCTTCACAAACGGAATTGTCTCGCTTTTGCAGAATGTCAGGAATTCCCCGAAAAATTCTTCTACACTGCTGCCGTCCTCCGGTGCAAATCCCTCTTTAAACCAGAATGTGTAATCAGCAGCTGCCACCAGCGACATCGCATTCTTTGCCGTCTCCGGAAGCTCGCGGTAGCTGAGCACCTCCAGCCCCTCGGCGCTGACCTCATTTAAGCGGCGCACCATCCCGGTCGAATTTCCGCTGGAATTGACATCAATATCCACATACTCCGCATGGCTGATAAGCCCCACGCTGAGCGGAGACGCAAACGACATGATCTGGTGCGGGCTGAATCCTTCGCTATAACGGATATCCACTTCCGCCCGGCGCATCACCTTCTGGAAGTAACGCATCACGTCCAGATGACCGATAAAACGCACCGTTCCCTGTTTTTGAAATTTAATTCGTATCTTCATGACCGCTCCTTCCTCATTCCCGTTCTTCGAAACAGACTCCGCCGCCGTACTTACGGACACCACATCCCGAACAGCGCATCCGGCAGTTCGGCGTTACCGTTTCCGCCTGTGCGTTCGCCCACTCGCGTTTCAAGAAATCCTTCGTCACACCCGCGTCGATAAAATCCCACGGGAACACTTCATCAAGGCTTCGCTCACGCGTCGTATAGAAATCAATGTCCACGCCGCAGGTCTCAAAGGCCTTCATCCAGATATCATTGTTGAAATACTCTGACCAGGAATCGTAGATTGCACCTTTGCGGTACGCCTCCTCAATCACAGCTGCCACCTTGCGGTCGCCGCGCGCCAGAACACCTTCCAGCACGGTCACATCCGCCTCATGCCAGTTATAGCGGAGACTCTTCTTATTTAACATCTCTTTCATGCGGTGGTTGACGATGCTCGCGCGCTCCAAGAACTGCTCTTTCGTGCACATCGGCGCCCACTGGAACGGGGTAAATGGCTTCGGCACAAAGAACGAGGTGCTGGCGGTTACCTGCACCTTACCGTGGCGCTGCTCCTTCGGAACCGTGTCATAGTACACTTCCGCCACCTTCTCCGAAAGCTCGGCAATGCCCTGCATATCTTCCACGGTCTCAGTCGGAAGTCCCAGCATGAAGTAGAGCTTTACGCGGTTCCAGCCGCCCTTGAACGCCTCGGCAGAACCATTTAAAATATTTTCCTCGGTCAGACCCTTGTTGATAACGTTACGCAGACGCTGGGATCCCGCCTCCGGTGCAAAGGTCAGGCTGCTCTTCTTCACGTCCTGCACCTTGCTCATGACATCGAGGGAAAATGCGTCAATACGCAGGGACGGCAGAGACACATTGACGCCCTTTCCGTCAAACTCGTCGATCAGAAAATTGACGATTCCCTCCAGCTTCGTGTAATCACTAGAGCTCAGCGAACTCAGCGAAATTTCTTCATGTCCGGTGCTCTTTAGCATCGTCCGCGCCAGACGTTTCAGTTCCTCCAGGCTGCGCTCGCGCACCGGGCGGTATACCATGCCCGCCTGGCAGAAACGGCATCCGCGGATACAGCCGCGCATGATCTCGAGAACCACACGGTCCTGCGTCGCGCGCAGATACGGAACCACCGGCTTCTCCGGATACCAGGTATCGCTCATATCCATGACAAGCTGCTTAGAAACGGTCTGCGGCGCGTGCGGGTTGTTCGGCGTCATCGCCTCGATCGTGCCGTCCTCTTTGTATGTCACATCATAAAATCCCGGCACATAGATACCCGGAATCTGCGCCGCCATCTCTAAGAATTCCTTCCGGCTACCGCCGCGCGCCTTGATCTCCTTGTAGCGGTCGATCAGGTCAAAATAAACCACCTCGCCCTCGCCCATATAGAAGAGATCGAAAAACGGCGCGATCGGCTCCGGATTGTAGGTACACGGACCGCCGCCGATAACGATCGGATCCTCCTCGGTACGATCTTCTGCATGAAGCGGAATCTGTGATAATTCCAGCACCTGCAAAATATTGGTGTAGCACATTTCGTACTGGATTGTAATTCCAAGGAAGTCAAAATTTTTGATCGGATCCTGGCTTTCAACAGCAAACAGCGGAATCTTCTGCTCCTGCATGATCGGATCTAAGTCCATCCACGGGGAATAAACGCGCTCACAGTAAACGTCATCCCGGCGGTTGAACATATCATAAAGAATCTGGATGCCCAGATGGGACATACCGATCTCATACACGTCCGGGAAGCACATGGCAAACCGGACTGCTACCTTCGACGGATCCTTCTTCACCATATTCACCTCGCCGCCAATATAACGCGCCGGCTGGGAGATCTTGAGAAGGATTTCATCACTTAATGCTAATTTTCTCATAAAATTATTTTTACCTACATTTCTCATTTTTTGCGATGTGTTCATCGCTGTTTTTTAGTTCTTTTTTTGTTCTTCTCCGTAAGCGTAAAAACACAAATTCTTGTTAAGTATTTTTTTGCAGACAGTTTACATAACTTTTTTTCACTCTTACAGCAAAAAATTGTTTCTGAAATACGCACAATTCTGATTTTTCATTTTTTTACGGACAAATCTGTTGCATATGTGCAGATCAGACCGCATTATTATACGGTATTTCCCGCGTTTCCGCAACAGATTCTTTCCCGAAAGAAATTTTTCGAACTCCTATCATCGAACTTTTTATCAAGTTTTCCGAATATTCATCAAATCCAGGAACCTCAAATAACATCGGCTCGATGAGCTTTGCCGTTCCCATGACCAGTACGCTTTTCAGCGCACCAAAGTCCGGGGGCTTTTCAAAGACAGCAAGACTGACATTTTTATTCCTCTCAAGTCCTATGAACTTCTCGCCGCTTTCTGTAAAAATCCAAAACTTACCATCGTGATAGCTATATTCCAAGAGAGTACATCGCACATAGTCACCGATTCCGGCAGCTAATGCACATACTACATTGCCGTGAAGGGACTCCAGAACCTCCATTTCATTAGTTCGCTTAGCGCGAACTTCTGTATTGTCTGATTCAGAACAAAAAATACCCCGTTGGTTTTGAGGTAAATTGTTATCAGCTTACCACATATATTGTTCTTTTCAAATATTCCGCAAGCATATATAACGGAACATTTGTCAGCCAGTCTTCCTGCTTATAATTTGACATACTGCTACGAATCGCCATGCCCGGCTTATATTTATCGCAAAATGCCCTCAAACTCCTGGCACGGAGATTCTGCTCTGCCTTCACCTCAATCGGAACGCAGTCTAAATCTCCCTGCAACATAAAATCTATCTTTCCAGTTGATCGTGCTGTTGCAAAATAATAAAGCGGATATCCTGCAGCGTGTAACTCCTGTGCAACATACTGTTCCGTAAGTGCCCCCTTGAATTCTTCAAAGATCCGGCTTCCCTCCAATAGAAGTCTTGCTGATAGTCCGGCCTTTGCTGTTAACAATCCCACATCGAACATGAACATTTTAAAACTGTTCATTTCCATGTACGCAATCAGTGGAATATCTGGCTTTGATACTCTATAGCTTTTCAGGATTAACCCTGCATCTTCCAACCACTGAATTGCAAGTTCAAAATCTTTTGCCCGTGCACCCTCTCGTAGTGCTCCATACATAAACTTACGATTTTCCTTAGCCAATTGGGAAGGAATCGAATTCCAGACCATCATGATGCGCGGAACAACTTCCTTTGGCGCATGTTTGCTAAAATCCTCTTCATAGTACTGCAGAAGATTGTTTTGGATCTCACGTACCTCAAATAGATCATCGGAATCAATATATGTCTGGACTACTTCTGGCATTCCGCCCACATAATAATACTTTTTTAACAAATCCGTATATTTCCCGGCATATGCATTGATCAGTTCATAATCTTGGGATCTCAACGCTTCATGCAACCCCTTTTCACCAACTGCCAAAATGAATTCATTGAAGCTCATAGGGCATAATTTTAAAAAATCAACTTTCCCAACAGGAAAGGATGTTCCCTGATGTAATGCAACACCGAGCAGGGAACCAGCTGCAATGATAGAATACTGCGGTGCATTCTCATAGAAATATTTTAAAGATGCCAGCGCCTTTGGTGCTTCCTGGATCTCATCAAAAATAATCAATGTATTTTCAGCCTGAAAACTCTTTCCGTACTCAATTTTGATTGCAGAAAGGATCCGCTTTAAGTCAAAGTCTAGGTCAAATACATCCTTCATTGCTTTATTATTATCAAAATTGATATAGACTGTATTTTCATAGAACCTGGCTCCAAATTCCTTTATAATCCAGGTTTTTCCGACCTGGCGCGCTCCTTGTATGATCAGCGGCTTTCTGTTCTTTTTATTCATCCATCGTTCCAGTTTCGTAAACAGCTCTCTTTCCATTAAGAAACCTCCTGCGCAACATATACATCCAAAAGCATCTGTATTCTATCTTAACACTTTTCAGGGCATATTTCCATTGCTAAACAGCATTTTTGCGGACATTATTTTATTATAAATCACATTTTTTCGGTTAATATTATTATAATTTCAACATTTTTTCGGACATATTCATTCTTCCAGAATCGCCCATTTGACGGCCTCCAGATAGACCGAAAGCGTTTCTTCTTTTTCGTGTTCCAGAAAATGGGGGAAGGTTCCGCTTGGAATACAGTTGATTTTTATAGCCATATGTAAAGTCTTTTTGTATTGCAAAAAGCTATATCATAGATATAAGGATTCCAATCAGTAATGCTTCCCGTACCGTCCAAAAACATCAAAAATGAGGTGTCCTATACAGCCTGATTGGGTAAAAAAATACCCCGTTGGCTTCCCAACGAGGCATCGAAGATTATAATGTTTTAATTTGATTTCTGATTTCAGAATGTAGATGCATTCTTGGATTTTTATTCACTTTACAGTCCAATCATATAAAATTATCCCTGGTATCACTCCAGGAATCACTGAAGCAAAAACAGGCAGAATACACAGAAGATGAATTATTCTTCCATACAGAAAATAAAAATGGTCGTATTTTTCTCGAGACGACACCGGAAGAATATCTGATTCTCAGCGATCCAATTCATACAGATGACCATCAGAAAATCATCCAGGCTCTTTGCCGCCACATCGGTTACTGCAATGCCCACGCTCTAAATGCCGGTCATCCCTATGGTGCCATGCTTGATGTGGCAGATTTACGAAAAAATCATCTGGATACCTATGATTATTTTTTCACAAAAGTTATAACAAAACCGAAAAATCACCCCTATCACTTAAAACCGGCAAATACTCTTATAAAGAGGCTGTGATCGACGAATTGGCCACAGCCTCTCCCAGTGAATATCTGACGAAAATATCGATACAAGTGTTTTAACCCTGCCGCTTCATCGCGTTTCCTCCGCACTGCCTTTACATTTCTCATAAGCAAATAGCGCCGCTCCCAGCGCACCGCAGAGCTGCGCCTCATCACAGATATAAAGTTTAGCACCAAGCTTCTCTTCCAATGCCTGGATGATACCCTGGTTCTTCGCCACACCGCCGGTCATCATATATTCGCCTGGATGATCCTTTCCAAGGCGGGCTGCCAACGCGCCGACTTTTGAGGCAACTGACACATTTAAACCGTGGATAATATCTGCCACATCCTTATTCTGTGCCACCAGCGACACGACCTCCGACTCTGCAAACACCGTACACATGCTGGAAATCACGATATTATGCTTCCATTCCAGCCCTTTCACACTCATTTCCTCCAGGGAAAGTCCCAGCGTTTTCGCCATCATTTCCAGAAAACGTCCCGTTCCGGCGGCACATTTGTCATTCATCAGGAAATTTTTCACGGCTCCCTGCCCGTCGATGCTGATCGCCTTGATATCCTGCCCGCCAATGTCGATGATAGTGCGGACATTCGGATTCAGATAATTTGCGCCCTTGGCATGGCAGGTAATCTCCGTGATGCTGTCATCCCCGCTGTCAATGTAGGATCGTCCATATCCGGTCGTATCGATCCGCACGATCTCCTCTTTCTTAATTCCCGCTTTCTCAATCGCCAGATCCAGACTCTTCTCGGCGCTCATCATCGCACCGCCGCCGGTCGGAATAATCATCGTCGATTTAATTTTTCCATCCTGATCCAGTATGACCACATCCGTACTTGTCGAACCGCTGTCGATTCCCGCTACATAAAAAATGCCCGACTCCATCTTCTTTCTTGCCTCCTCACTGATACCTTTTCCCGGATCCATATCCTCTGATCCCTCGATCGTCTCCTCAAATGCCTGAATGCGCGTCAAAAGCTGCCCCGCGCTCTGGCTCGTAAAATCAGTCTCAATCTTAAGGAGCGGAACCTTGATATCCCGCTTGATACTCGCATACTCAAATCCATAATAATCACAGAACTTGATCGTGTGATAAATAATTCCCTTTAAATTCGGATCCAGATACAGACGGTTTCTGCGGATCGAACGGTTCATACGGAAACACGGCATCTGTCCCAGCAGGACGTCCGCGTAAGAAAGAAACAGCTCCTCTTCCTCCATATTCCACATTTCATCCTGTACGACCGAAAGTTTCCGACCACCTGTACAGGTCAGATTTTCCACATCCATCTGGATATTGTCCCGGATCATATCCTCCAGAATGCCGCTGACCCGCACGCCCAGCACACCAATGTACGGCTCCGTGTTCATTTCCGGCGTAATAAAGGACTTGATAAAAGCGCGTTTATCAAACACTTTCCCGGAATATGCCTCATACGCCTTTTTAAGTCTCCGGATCGTGCCCGCAAATTTCACTTTTTCACATTCATTATCATCATGCGGCAGATCCAGCATATATAAAAACTTACATTTTCCCGTGCTCTCCACGATATCGTAAACGCGCCGCATCGAATCGCAGCAGTTTACCAGCACCAGCTGTTCAACCTTTCCTTCCAGCACTGCCTGAATGACCGATTTTCCAAAGCCGCACAGATTTGCATGTGCAATCTGATCCGACTGTTCGAAATTTTCCGGCATTTCCTCCAAAACAGAACATTCTTCTCCAAACCCCCGGAACAGCTCGATCGGGGTGTACTTACAGACGTAATAAATCATGCGTGTTTCTCCTCCTTGCCCTTTTCCAGCATTTCCACAAACGCCTGAAGCCGCGTCGATACCTGACCGTCGCTGGTATTGGCAGGGTTGCAGCCGTCACCGTCGAGAATCATCGTCGGAAGTCCTGTCTTTTCTAAGGACTGCTTAATCAGGCTAGATGCACCGATCGTTCCCTTACAGCCCCAGTGGGCAAATAAAACAGCACCATCCGATTCCGTGATTCTGGCAAGCCGTTCCGCTTCCTCAATTCTCTGTTTCACACTGCCATTGTAAATGCAGTAGACCATTTTCTCTGCCATCGCCTCATACGGGTCTTCCGCATGCATCTCCTGAAAACCATCTGCGATAAAATCACAAGCGCGGATGTGCATTTTTTTACTATAATTAAAAATATCCTTAACCGGCTCCTGTAAAAATGGCATGATGTGCATCCAGATTACCGAAAGACCATCTCCCCTCGGTGACATCCGCACATCGCGCAAAAGTTTTTCCGTATAGGTAACCGCCGTCTCTGAGCCAGCCATCAGATGGCACATAAAAAGCGCATACAATTCATTCGTCAGAGAGGTCACCGGATCATGCGCACACCGCAGGGCAAGCTGTTTTTTATAATTCGCCGCCGCTTTCCGGCTGTTATCTACCGCACTCCGCACTGTTTCCTCCGAAATTCGTCTGTCCGTCGTCTCCTCCAGAAACCGTTTCAATTTCCGCAGCTGATCCGCCACATACAGAACCGATTCCCGGTTTTTCTCATACGGAACATCAATATAAAAGCCCGGACATTCAAATTTATCCTTTAAATAAGGAAACGTCATCATATTTCCATCACACGCAAGGTTCGTATAAATCATGCAGTTCGGTTTTGGCAGAATTCCCGTCAGCGCTGCCCCCAGAAACACCCTGTGGTACGAACACATCGTCTCCGGAAATCCTTCTTCCTCCGTTTTCCGAAGAAACGTCTGCTCACACTTCGTTCCCGCCATAAAACAGGACATCGCCTCCACTGAGTACGGCGTCAGCCCTGCCGCCATCACCAGCTCTCCCGGCACAAATATGCTGACCATCGCCGCATTCTCCGGTTCCGACAGCGACTGAATGATATTTTTCATAACCACCCGCGCCACATACTGTCCCGACGACGGCAGCCCCCGATCCGGCAAAAACTGAAGCTTCTTTTCCTGCAGGCGGTATCCCGCAAGAAGCAGCCGACGCGCTTTTTCCGGATCCTTAAGCGCCTGGCTGCTCACCCTATTTCCAAATTTTCCAATTACATCCATTGTTCTTTCTTCCATTCTTTTAAGTTCATTTTTCTGTCATATCGCCCTGATGCAGATGGATATGGTTCCGCGCCTTTGCAGGCAAACGGGCATTCTTTATTATAGTCAGTTGGATGGGAATTGTAAATATATCGGATATGAAACGCGAAACAGAGGGGGAGAAGAACTTTACGCCTGTGACAAAATCATCTATATTCCAAAAAACTGAGCAAACAACCACCTATCATTTCCCACAAATTCTGGTGACCGTTTTTCAATTTTTAAGACCTCAATATGAGCAAAGAAAAGCGGCTGACCTCCCGATCAACCGCTTTAAATAACTCTTTTACCTATTATCTTCCCGCCTCTTCATCCCAGCTGCCGTCTTCTTTCACGTACCAGCCGTCCGGTGTCCGGCGTTTTGAATACATGATGCCGGCACTGCCGTCTTGATTCGAATTCAGATAATACCATTTTCCATTGATGAACTGCCATCCTGTAAGCATACCCTGGTTTTCGTCCATATAGAACCATCCCTGGTACAGGGTGTCATAGATCCAGCCGGTACTCAGATATCCCTCAGCGCCAAATGCCCACCATCTGCCGTTGACTTTTTCCCAATGAAATGCACCGGTATTGCCCATAGGCCAGGTGCCGTCACTGTAGCGGAGCCACCAGCCTCTGGCATCCTTTATCCAATGGCTGTAACCGTCATTCACTGCCTGATTCGATGCACCGGTGATAACCCCCTGCTCCTCGCTGCGGTAGCCTTTCTGGCTATCTTTGGTTACTGTGCCGGAACTTCCGCTGCTGCTTTTTCCACTGCTGCTTTTTCCACTGCTGCCTTTTCCTCCGCCGCCTGAATGACTGCCTGAGCTTGAAGGCGCTTGCTGAACCGTCACATTGACTGTTTTTACAGCATCATTGAAATTGGCCATCGAAGCTTTCACATATACCTGATAAGTTCCCGCATCTGTAAAGCCTGGGATCTCACTCTGGTAATCCACTCCATTCTTAGAATAAGTAACTACCACTGCATCCGGACTCACATTTGAAAGACCAGTTTCCACAGATGCATGGATCTGCGGCTTCTGTTCGGTACCATTATAGGTAAGCGGATCTGCCGATACAGTCATGGATGCAAAATCACGTGCTACGATATTGCCTTTGATAGATGTGCTATTTTCTGTCAGCTCATAATTCTTTGCATTTTCACCTGCTAACGTGATATTTGCCGCCTCAATATCGTGCTCTCCAACATCCGCACTCTGATATGCCAAATTCACCTGGTCAGCACGAACATCCTGAGAATCAGGAGTACCGGAATCACTGTAAAGCTGAACGGATAAATTCTGCTCCTCCGTAATATCTGTCGTTCCATCATAGACTTTATCGAAAGAGCCTCCTGTTATCCGCGCATTTAATTTACACTTGTCGATTGTAAATGAAGCTGTCATATAATTATCCGAATAATTCTTCATTTCTCCCATCAGCCAAACGGTGTATGTTCCAGCATCTTTTCGCTCTCTAACTTCCCTATTATCAGTTCCTGTCCAATATGTCCAATATTTGATTGTATAATCCGCCTTATTCACTTCATCCCCGGAAGCTCCCTGCCAGTTCTCAACCACCTTGATCTCCGGGTTCCAGGATTGACCATTATAAATGACGGTCTCTGGTTTGAGTGTTACTTTTGTATCTGTAAAACTCCGTTTTGTAATATTTGTTTGGTTGTCAGAGCAAAATACCTTCGACTCGTAATTATCTACTGTCACTCTTACAAATACAAACTGATCAGACTCTGCTACATTCACAATCTTCGGACACTTCGACTCCCACTTATCTTCTTGTAAATCATCCGTACTCTTTGTACGCTTCAGCTGATATTCGTATCTTGCCCCATCAGGTATATCTGTTGTGCTAATGGTTGCTGCCGGATACCCTTTAGATCCATTATATATACCGCTGGTAGCCGTTACGATCAAATTCCAGGAAGCAGGAAAAGCTGCTTTATTAACCGTCAATGTTATATAAACCGGTTTTTTTCCGGCTTCATATAATCCACTTTCCTGTGTATTCACCTTGATTTTAAATACACCAGCCTTGGTCACCGTCAACTGACCCGTTTTCTCGTTAATCCTTCCTTCTCCTTTATCACTTCCTGTATATTCAGCAAGTTCATATTGCAGGTTTCCGGCTCTATCCGGTTGATGAATACCCGCAAGGCTTGGAACATCGATCAACATATTGTTGCGATAATCTGCAATTATTTCCGTTTTACGAACTGTAATTGTATCTGGAATCTGCTTTGCACCATCGGGCAGGCTTCCGGTTCCGCTGATTATGCCGTTATTGATAAATGTTCCGTCTTCTTCTTTTTCAAATGCACCGTTTGAAACAAATTCTCCCTCATTGGTAAGTGTGCTGCCACTTTTAATTATCGTACTTCCAGAGGTTACCTTTCCGCCTCTTGCAACAGTGAAGGAACTATTCGTAATACATAATCGATCCGTAATCAGTTCTCTGGCTTGGATCGTTGCAGATCCACCACTCTGCAAAAATCCTATTCCATCACTATTAGATTTTGTTGAAATTGTTCCGCCTGAAAGTTCAAAAGTACCCTCATTCTCAATTCCGGGTTTCCTACTTCCAGTTGCCGTTAATGATCCACCCTTCATCCGGAAATTTCCACGGACAAACACGCCATTCTTGCCTGTTCCCGCAGCAGTAACAGCGCCTCCGTTAATATTTAAAGTTCCATTGCTTCCCACAACAATGCCCCCTGAGAATGAAGCGCTATTTTTTCCCCCATCGGCAGTTGCTTCTATCGTTCCACTTTCTATCGTCAAGTTACCTTCGACTGCTATTCCGCTGGATCCATCCCTACTTGTTCCTGTCGTTGGAGAATTCTTAGCTGTCAAAGAAGCGGGTGCTGTTTCTTCCTTAATCGTCGCGCTTACATTTTCCTTAATTTTGAGGCCAACTCCTCCAACACCTTTTCCTTTTCCCTCTAATACATTGCTTCCATTTAATACTATCTCCCATGTTCCCCGGCTTAACTCAAGGTTCTGTATGGTAGTAGCATTCGTCATTCTTAATTGAAAGCTATTTTCTCCTGAATTAGTAACCTCTATACCGCGAGCGTTCAATAAATTCATTACGTCGTCGTTAAGACTAGAAAACCCACTCTCATCATAGGCAAGACCTTTACAAGTTTTCCCTTCTTCAAAATTTACATTTAACACAACATTATTAGGATTATATACCGTCAATGCCGCCTGGTCTCCCGTCACAGACACTTCCACCACCAGCGCCTCTGCATCTTCCGCCAGTTCATATACCTCCGGCAGCTCTGCTGCAAACTCATAGGTGCCTTCCAGCGGCCTTCTTCATCCTGCACATACTCGTTACAGCTCCAGCCAGTGATCGGAAGTTTTTCCTCTTTACCAGCTTCGCTTTCCGCTCCGACCTGGGCAATAATAGCCTCTGGCAAGTACTCCGTGACTTCTTCGAAGGATGGCTGGGCTTCCTCGGTAACTCCGCTAAGCTCTAATTTGCCATCCAGCAGGTTCTCCTCCGGATCATACCAGGACCAGGAGAAGATCTGGGACTTCACAGCCGGTATCACTGTTCCGCCTGGAACTGTCGTATCTTCCATATCCGATGGTGTACTGACGGAAGGTGCATTCTCCGCTTTGTCAGCAGAATCTTTCTGATCGTTGGTTTCTTCATCATCCGGCCCGGTTTCAGAATCGTCCTCGTTCGTACCGGAAGACGCGGCTGTATTCCGTATGCATCCGCTTTCTACAGTGCAGATGTGGGTACATTCCGTCGGCTCTTCTCCTATCTGGGACGAGGTTGCTTCCTCATCCGGCTCGCCGTAGCACTCCTCGGTATGCACATGGACACATTTTTTTCTCTCCGTCTTCTGCGGCATATCCGCCCATGCTGTATTTCCAAATAATGTCGATACAGCCAATGTCATTGTCAGACACACCGCTGCCGCCCTTCGTATACCTTTCATTCTCCCATCTCCTCTCTGTTTACCTTTCATCTCTTTTGACGCCCATGAAGATTCATTCTCATGATGTTATTATTAAACAATTTTCAAAAAATGTCAATAAACCGTACACAATATATGTTTAATACCGTCATTTATATGATTTCCCGATTTTCATTGTGAATTTCGTTACCTGCTATCTCCATCCCGTCCCAGATACTCCCACACAAACCGCGATACTTCCGCCTTTTTATGGTACCTCTCCCGCACCGCATATACATGCAGCCGGGTCTTTGCACGCGTCATTGCCACATAGAACAGACGTCGTTCTTCCTCCATATCCTCGTCCAGCATCGCGCGGCTGTGCGGCGTGATGCCCTCATTGGCATCGAGAATATAGACAATGGGAAATTCCAGCCCCTTGGCACTGTGCATCGTCGCGAGCGTGATCGCATCCGTCTCCGTCCGCCGCTGCGCCGCCTGCCGGAGCAGTTCCTCCTTGTACGCGTCGATGTGTGCAAACCACTCGTCAAAGGTCTTGAAACCCGCCGCACTTTCTTTTAATTCGTCGGCAGTCTCTAAAAGTTCCTCCGGCCGCATCCGCCGGAATGCCGCATACTCGATCAGATATTCATCGTATCCCATGCCCTGGCGGATATAATTGACGGCTGCCAGCGGTGACATCCGGGCGATGGCCCGCAGATCCCCTTCCAGACTCTCGATCCGCTCGGCAATCCAGTCTTTCTCCGCATAGAATGCCTTCATCTTCTCGAACGAAACCGTCTCGTCCGGCATCGCATCCCGGCTGATGTAACGCTTCGGACGGTTGATGACCTGCAAAATATCTTCCCGCGCCCGGCTTCCCATGGCAATTCGGATATAGGTCAGGATATTCCGCGAAATCCAGTGTTCATAGAGGTTCGGCACCGTATCCCTTGTCCGGAAGGGAAGGTTGTATTCCATCAGCTTTTCCATCAGAAAACGAGGACCGGCATTAGTCCGGTATAAAACTGCGATATCCCCGGGCCGCACTCCCGACTGCAGATACAGCTGTATCTCCCTGGCGATGGCCAGATTTTCTTCCCCCGGATCCTGCCAGAGCTTCGTAATCACGTTCTTCCCATGACGTCCCGTTGTATGGATGGTCTTCGAAAAACGTTTCTGGTTTTCCCCGATCAGCCGCAATGCCGGTGCCACGATCTCCTCGGTACTGCGGTAATTCACATCCAGGAGAATCCGTCCGGCACCCGGATAATCCCGTTCAAATCCCAGCATAATCTCCGGTTTGGCCCCACGGAACCGGTAAATCGACTGATCATCATCGCCCACAATAAAAAGGTTGTCTTCCGGTTTTGCTAACATCCGCACGATCTCATATTGAAGCCGGTTGATATCCTGAAACTCATCAATCAGGATGTACCGATACCTTCTCTGCCAGGCAGATAAAATATCCTTTCTCTCCGTAAAAAGCTCCAGACACAGCACCATCATGTCATCGAAATCGATGAGTCCGGCCCGGCGCATTTTCTCTTCATAGCCTGCATAGAGCTGACGGAAAACTGCATCCGGACAGTTTTTGGAATAGTAATGTTCCAGTGCAATCCTCTCTCCCTTGACAGAGCTTATCTCACTTAAAATGGAGGCTGCAAACTCATTTTCATCCTCCGGCTCCAGACCTCCGGCCTGAGCCAGCTCCCGGACAAACTGCATCTGCTGATCTTCCCGAACAATATTGTCAGCAGTATATCGGTATGCCAGCTTTAAGATCCTAAAAAAGATCGAATGAAAGGTGCCGAAGGTGACTCTGGATCCGCCGCCGGTCAATGCTTCATACCGCTCCCGCATCTCCTCGGCTGCTGCCCGGGTAAAGGTAATCACAAGAATATCCCCCGGATCGATTCCGTACTCCTTCGTCAGATACTGGACCCGATGGGTGATCACCGTTGTTTTCCCTGATCCCGGTCCCGCCAGAACCATCATGGGACCATCTTTATGCATGATTGCCTGTGTCTGTGCTTTACTGAATGCCATTTCCTGTTTCCTTACTCCACAATTCAAGAATATCTCGGCATATTTGCTTCGAAATTCGCATTTTGATGTGCAAAACATCCTTCTGCCGCGCATCTGAAGCAAATCTGTCAAGTACAAATGTAAGAAAAGTGCGCCTTGGAATGTATTTCTCACAAAGCGCACCTTTTCACTGCCTTTCATGCATCTACGATACATGAAAAAGCAGTTGTTTATTTACTACCTACTGATTTAATCTGAGATTCAAGTCGAACGTCCGTGAGACTTGGCGCGTGATTCTGGTCAGCAAAGCTGAC
>OMGU01001346.1_pt1 | contig 20104 bp, 15 predicted proteins | sample 1646121 | NCBI WGS metagenome assembly OMGU01 (sample SAMN05578581, study PRJEB25193) | human gut metagenome | biome: Human Microbiome; feature: human-associated habitat; material: feces | host: Homo sapiens | place: USA:Birmingham
ATCACTAGTCACACGCATCAACCGTTTCTTCGGATACGCATGGACTGCCGAACCGCAATGTTTTCCTACCAGGAATTTTTCTGAAGACAGCACAGCAAATATCATCATAACCTGTACGGACAATATACGTTCACGTCTTACGCTTTGGAAGTTCCTGAAGAAAGTCCGCAAAGAAAACTTCAGTGACCATTCGGCTCCCATATACTGGATGGATTTCGGGAACAGCCAGACAAAAGGACAGGTCATCATTGGGACGGTACGTGAGAAAGTTCTCCAACCTTCTTCACAGGAATATATTCCCATGCCTAAAATGAATGTCATCACCGAGGAAGTGGACTATGCAAAAATCAAGGAAAAGGAATCGGGGCCGAGCTGTTCACTGGCGGAAGCTTTGGAAAAACAGGATCTGTTCATCAACTCCACACTGGCACATATCGGATGTGATCTGCTCTGGAAAATGTTCAAGGAAGGAAAGACACTGTATCGCGGTGTCTATGTCAATCTGGATACATTGAAAATGACCGCAATCCCGGTGTAATGACGGAAGTGACCGTATCATCTTTCCATCAGAATACGGTCACTTATTCTATTTGCTACTTATTATTTACTACGTTCTTACCACGCTGGAGCAGGAAACTCTGTATCTCTGAGGCGAGATAGAATGATTTCCCGTTCTTTTCCACCGAGTAATATTTAATCTTGCCCTCTTGCCTGTAACGTGCCAAAGTTCTTTGTGACACACCAAGAAGTTCTGCCAGATCCACATTATCAAGCAGTCTGTCTCCGTTCATACATTCTTTCAGACGGTTCATCTGGTCCAGTTTCTTTTCAATGCGGGCAAACCCCTCTACCATTGTTCCTATCAGCCTTTCGAGTATCTCATTATCTATATATGACATAATTCCAATGTTATTAAGTGAATAAATCGATACTCTCTTCGTGCGCACTCAAGAGTATATACCCATAATAGTGAGAATAACATGCCAAACAGATAAAAAAATCAAAGCATTTTGTATATATCTGATTAACAGCTATATACAAAATGCTTTGATTTTCTGATGTAAACCGAAAGTGTAAACCATTTAAAGCATGGCTATTACCAAGTTTACATTTCTATAACAACTACTTATTATACTTTTAAATTGAGTTTTTTAAGAGAGGTTTACTAATAGCTTTAGTACATTACCAATATTCCAAAAATATTCAGATGCGTTTGATAAAACAAACTTTCGTACTTTTCAAACACCTGTTTCAAAATCCTTATGCAAATTATCTAATGGTATGTAAATCCATTTTCAAAAATAATTCACGTTTCTATTTATAAACAATTGTCTGTAATGGGAAATTATCAGTATCAACTAACCGTCCTTCCAAATTACCAAAATCTGAAATATCATAATTAAACATCCTTTTGTGTTCTTCGCCCTCAGGATAATTCCAACCTTCAACAGGATAAGCCCATTTAAGTTTCTCTATGTCGTTAGTTGTAGGTTTCGTCAACTGGAAAATAGAGCATAGTTTTTTACAGTATTTATGTTTTTCATTAACATCAAATACAGGAATTGCATAATTTATAAATTTATCATCTGGAAAATAGAATTCATCATTTAAGTGTGTTGAAGTATATGCAATACCATGAATCGTTTTACCATTAATTTCTCGATTTTTTAAGAACCATTCAAAAATCAGTTGAGGTATAATATACTCTGGCTTAAATGTATCAGAATCATTTACCACAGGAATCATACATGATATAATCAATGGTACCAATTCTTGATATATGGACAACTTTAACTTCTCTTTAGTAGGTAATGATAAATCAATAAAATTCAACTCTACCTTATTTTGAAATCGAGAAACAGCACATGTATGCATAGGAGGACGCCTCATTTCTTCCCAACAACCATATATACTTTTGCCTAAATATAGACAAGGATATCCAGGGATACTATATCGTTGTGTTTTTACTATACCACGCTTAGATATTGGAATATGGAATAACTCTTTTGCTTCAACTTCATAAATAGATGGCAGTTGACGAACTCTATAAAAATTAGAATCAGCTTCACATGTATGAATCATATCAGCTAAACTTATTTTTGGAGATAATCCCTTCTTTCCTTTAATCAGATTTTGTAACTGTATAGATGCAGTAGATTGCCATCCAGACAAACTATTATTTACAATAACCTTAAGCTTTTCACAGATGACATGAATAGATTTTTGCACATTATCATCCAACTTATTATCCGAAACTATTTGTATATATTTTCTTAATGCATTATTCAAACGTTTACGATAGTCTAAATCTCTATCTTGTTTGTAAGGGAGTAGTTCACATACATCCTTATAAAATTTATCTATATCCATTATTTCCGCTTTAATTATTTGATGATTATGTTAATGATATATCTCCATCCTTAACTTTATCTATCGTGGCTTTTCTATGATAGCCATTCTTTGTATATTCATTTATCCATATAAGTTTTTTTGTTCCATCGCCATAAGGTTGTAATCTAAAATGACCACTAACCAGAAAACATTCATCATTGCATATTTCAGTGTACCATTTGCTATCAAATATATAATAATCAAGCCCTGGCTCTGTTATTATCTGTGTTTTCTTATTTTTCTTAATTTCTTTTTTTATTGTACTAGAAACTTTACCCAATTGAACTTCTGCCCATTGTCTTAAACACAAATAATCTAAAACCATATCAATATAGTCTCTAAGATTGGCCTCCATGCAATTATCTAATAAAGGCAAAATCATACAGTCCAACTGGTGACCTTCACCTTTAATTTTATCTTTTGGTGAAACACAAATATAATATGTTGGAATAGATAGATATTTATCAATTTTATCTTGAAATATCCATAATGTAAGACATCCATTTTTTATACTATACACAACATAGCAACCTTCAATAAAATATGGACTACGAACAACTCCATTCTCATTATCTAATTCATTAAGAATATCCATATGAAACTGAGTAAATTTCATATAAGATTTATCCATTGTATCAATGAATGTTTTTGAAAGAATCACTAAATTACGACAATTACCTTTTATCCTAGATAATTCTCTAATTGCATTTTCTCTATCAGAATCAACAACACTCCCTACATTACTATACCAATTAAAAATACTTTGAGGTAAGTCCCTGTTATCGAGATTGAACAAATATCGAAATAATGTAATCTCGTTTATACTTTTATTACTCTTCATTAGAACTGAATTTAAAGTTATTATCTGTATAACAAAAATAACAGAAAGCTTTTGATTGTTATATTTCTTATATTAGAAAAAAATCATTTTATACTTTTCTATTCATATTTCGTACATCGAGCATGAGAAACTGGATATATAGACACAATCATCGAAACGAAAAAACTCTTTAGAATGTTACTCCAATAGTGAAACCGCTTCCTTTATAATTCTATTGTCACGATAAATGTATTCATCAAATAAATCCAATACTTCATTCATTGCTTCTATATCTTCATCCTGGCTCAACTTCTTATAAATTTCAAGTAGAATCTTAACTATATCATTATCTATTATCCTATCTCCAATGTCTAAATATTTTAGAGATGAAATAAATCTATAGCATAAAGTCGGATAAGTTGAGATGCACTTCTTCACATACTCAAGTTGATTATGTATTTCTCTATATTTTTTCCCCGTCTGTTTATTAGCAATATTACAATACCATGGGAAAGCTTCAACTGGAAGAGAATCACAATAAAAACAATATGCATCGATAACTTTTTCCCTACTATCAATAACAAATCGTTCAAGATATCTAATGCTCTGCTGTCGGTATTCATCATTTTTATATGATTTTAGAGCAGTCTCAACAATTTTAGCGACAACATCCTCATTATTAAAAGTCAGTATTTTTTCAAGTCGCTTTTCGCATTCCCTTGATTTTTGTGTTCCTGCTATACCATAAAAGTAAATCTGAGCAAGTAATTCATGACATAATGAATCTGACTCTATACGATTGAGATAACCATCAACTACATCCGTCTTATTATAAAAACACCATTGTATTACTTTTGCTTGAATATACAAGGCCTCAAGCCCCATGTTTGATAAGAATGATTTCAGCATAGGAAAATACAATTCTTCATCATAGTAGTCTATAGCATTCATATAATAAAGTGGAATAGTTTTGACACATTCATGCAAAAACGAACTATTATCAGTGAAGAACCCGTAAATCATCGGTCTACGTGATTGAATCGTACACATGTGTACCATCAGTTCTGCAGCGTGTCCTTGAAATGAATTGAGACCTATTGTAAACAAATCATTAGTCTTTTGGCTCAAATTTCTATCTCCATCATCCTCTATTAACAAGTGATGATCCCTATCAAAAGGTAATATAACTAATTTCTTACAAAGATTCAAAATTTCATCAATGTACTTATTCTCTTCCTTTATATAATACTCAGCAATTCGACTAAAAATATAACTGTTATGTTGAACAAAATCCACAGTAAGATACCGTTTTGTAAGTGTCCAAAGAGAATAAGGATTGACTCCTCCGATAAGAAGGCCCTCAAGTCCCGCAATCATATACATATCTGAAACATCTGTTCTAATACTGATATCTATTATAAAATCATAAAATATACTAGGACTAGAAGACACACATTTTTTAAATGCATCAGCATGTTCCCTTAGACTAATTGGATACCTTCCTTTATACCATTTATATTCCCTAAGTTTCAGAAATGAATTAAGCCAATTCGATATTGACCATCTTGCATATATTTCACTACTAACAATACCACCACAGGAAAATGCTGCAGTAACGGAGTGGTCGGGTCTTTCTATTTCAATTTTACTTCCAAATCTGCGCAAAAGTTCTTGAAAACATTTCTTCATTTCTGGAATCAAAGAACTCTCTGGCAATGTATTGCATATCAATTTCCATTTGTTGTACCATAAATTAGGACATAAAAACTGTCTCCCTTTTCTTTTTGCATCGTATTTGAAATCAAATTCAGATTCATAAGACAATAAAAGTCGTTGATACAACTCCATATCATTTTTATCTAACGTGCTATACCATGCCTTGAGCATATTTAAAAAAAAGAACTCAACATCACCATTAAGATATCCTTCTATTATTTGGTTATTCCTCAATAAGGAACGAATCTCATTATCAAACATTTCTGGAACCATAGCCATAGTATTAAAAGCCATAGACAATGTTGTTTCATCATTCAATGAAAGAAGTTCCAGAATTAACGGACGCATTATAGTTTCATTAGACGAATAGCGGGCTAAAGAATCTTCATATATTTTCAGTAATTTTCCTACATAGCTATCTGCATCAATAATGTGGAATATTCTAGTTGTTGAAAAAGTATATAAGATTTTCCGTGATTTTTTTTGGACTGTTTTACAAATACAACGGTGCAGTACTCCAAGTATTTCCATAGGATATTCTGCGCAAAGCTTCGGACATAATTCATCTACCAATTCGTATCCATCACGTTTTTTGCATGACTCATCAGACACAAGATATTCCTCTATTAGCTTTTCTGTTGTATCTAAAGCAAAATTCTTATTACTTTTTATAGCATCCTGTATTAAATCGATTAGAAAAAAAGTGTTTTGCAATTTAGTTTCAGTGAAGGCCTCAAGTACACAAGGAGTACTATAATCATTGTGTGCTCTCAGTACATTTGCAACAGCATGTAATCTTGTCTCCGAATCTTGTATCCTATTAATCATACTATATACTTTCTCGGGATTGTTGAATACATAGCGTGATAAACATAATATTATAGGGAAAAAATATTCATCAGATTTTCTAAGTTCAGGTATTATTCCAATTAATAATTTTCGAATAGTAGGAAACCAATTGAAAGAATTGACTCCACGAAGGAAATATGCCAACATTCTTTCATCCTTCTGACATATACTGCTAATAAGATCCTTCTCTCCACGAATTGGTTTATCTACGAATGCCAGTACTGACAATGTTAATAACTTTAAATGAAAGCGAATGTCTGGATCATAAAGAATACTGCGAGCTTCTTCAACAAACATCATAACATCATGACCACGTTTGAAATCAAGGACAGCCTTTACTGTTGATCTCAATTCTAACCCTTGAATTTCTTTTTTTATATCTGTTGCGAACAAACAGCCCTTTTCAGAATAATGACGAGCAAGAGTGTACTCATAAAAAGACTGATGAAAAAACGAAACTGTACAACCTGTTCTTTTGATAAGACCATTGCTTGCTAAATATTCATAAGCACGCTTTTGGCTGGTAATAGGAGTAAACTGAGGATTCAGTGTCCCTTCCATCCTTATTGTTTCTGCAATCTTATACATCAACAATTCTCGTTCTTTCACATCTTCAAATAAAGACGCATCACAAATGATATCATTCCAAAGAGCATCATATAATTCAATCTGACTATTGAAATTTAGTTTAGCTTTATTCCTATGATATAAGATAGAAAATGAATTAAGCATCTGAACAGTCTTAAGAATCTTCTTGGTAATACTATCCATTTTTTTACCTAACCCCTCTTCTAAATTATTCAAAGCCAACATTACTTCTTCATCTGCTAGTTCGCCGATTTCTATTAGCGTGGATTTATTTTTGAGACTATTCAAAACAGAATCATACTCCAAATCATATTTACGGCACGAAACAACAGCTTTAACATTAGGCCAACTCTCCAGTGAAGAAAGTATAGTCATCATCATATTTAGATGTTTCCTATCATTCGTAAGAGATTGCGAAAGAGCGTCAATTTGATCCACAATCAAAATAACTTTATTAACTTCTACGCTATAATATGCCAACGTATCCCGTATTTTTTCCAATGTAACAGGATTACCGTTATCGTCAATATAATCAGCCTTAATGCATAAAAATCTAATATCTTCACTATAAAGAGAAATCAAATCTTTCAATACTGCAGATTTTCCAACTCCTGCATCACCTACAAGAAGACAAATAGGTTTCTTGTTTTCACTATCAGTCTTAATCCATTGCATTATATCATTGACCTGATGCCTACATATATGAGAATTCTTAACCCCATGCAATTCTGAAGAAATGGAATTAAAGCACATTCTTTGCTGTGAAGAGAACTGTTCAGCCAAAACTTTCTCATCCTTAATAGATTGCATTTTCTTATTATATAGCTCACGCCAAAATCCTATTGTTTCTTTTACATTGATATATGAGCATTTTTCTTTTTCCTGAAAATAGTATCTGGCTGTATTTTGAATATGATTAGATTTACTTTTGAAATCTTCGATGGAAGCCGCATCTATATTTCTCCAATAAAATTTATTGTTAACATCATCACAAGCAATAAAAATGACCACTTCACCCTTATGCCGTTCTGCATATGCATATATTGACTGAGGTATATCGTAGTACACATCCCCATTTATCTCTGGATATGTTAAATGTTTGACTTGAACTACAATTTTTTCTCTTGCTGTTCCATCAGAGCAGAGAATATCAAGGTAGCCATCTATGTTCGGCAAGGTACCTCCTGTCTGAAGTTGTTCACAATCAATAAGATCATCAGGAAGTATATTTTTTAAGAACTGTATCGAACGACGATCAAGTTTTGCAGCTTCTGTGACATTTATCTTGGGTAATAATTCTCCTATGCTCATAATCAACTAATTTATTAAATTCAATTATATCTTGTAAGCATACATCTCATATTTCTAAACCTTCTCAACTGTAATTATCAAAATCACGAAGGAGTTCATAACTCACCCCTCCAATTAATCTTAATTCTTTCAGCCAATCGAAATCAGCAAATACATAAAGCCTTTTTAATAACTTATTCTTCCCTGAATACCATCTTTTAAGACTACTGAATTGATAACAAATAAAAATTTTATCAGCACAAATTTCTAGCATATTCTGCAAAAATATATTTTACATACACATGATTATGATGAAGCCAATATATTAAAAAAATAATAGAAATCACAAAAAAAATCCACCATATTTTATTGGTGTAAAACTGATCTGTAATAAATGAATATACAATGGTTAATGCTATCTGACTACCAAAAATATTTCTTGCAAGGATAGAATTCATTCTAAAATTTTCCACACTTTCTCTATCAATTTTTTGCTTAGCAGTTTGTAAAATCTGCCCTGCAAAATTGTTATTTATAGAACCTCCAGATATATTATGCTGATGAAATATTTTATTTCTGTCATCTTCTGGTATAATATAAAATTTACATTTTCTATCCAATATAGTTTTAGAGGGTCTTCTCCCCCCTAAAATATAAAACAGATGTTCAGCACACGTCATCATACTTTCAATAAAATAGCCAATGACAAATCCCACAAATGGAATAAGTAAAATTATAACATTAGTAAAATCTTTCAGTTTTGTAGTATCTAGATGATGTTTTGATGACAAAACACACCATACAAAGACAAAAAAAATAACATACAATCCAGGTATAATATACTTTATAAAATCTTGCAATCTGTAATTCATTTTATTAATCGATTATAAATTATACAACTTACTAAATATTATAGTTTCCTCTTTTATCTACCTTCTCGTGTTGAAAATCAGGAGGAGTCATCTTGAATTCTTTATCATCTTTTTGTAGATTATGAGTTTTACTTTGAAATTTTCTTAAAGTTGCTATATCCAACTCATAACTTAATATGACATCATTATCTCCTCCTTTAACTCTAACTGGGTTCTGATAATCCCTTTTCTTGGGTTCAACAACTCTTGAATCACCATAATATGCTGTATTAGCTTGTACATAATAGCAATGCAAATCTCGACTTACACTTTCAGAGATATTGCTAAAATAATTAACATCTCTATTATATTCTATAGCAAATAAAATGTCAAGTTCGGAACGAAATATGCTTCTATGTACTATATCTGTTAACTCATAGCAATTATAGACTGAAAACTGAATACCATTCCACTGAAACAAATGATAAGTTGAAAAGTCTTTTGTCGGTATTTGTTTCCTATTACCTTCTATTTCTCTTATTTCGCTTGGTGAATAATGATTTTTCACTCTAGGAATAATTAAAACTTCCTTTCTTCCACGAAATTCAAAAGGAAGTAATGTTATTGCAAGATTGTAACATATATTTTTTAATGAGAAATGTTCTAACCCAAAAATCATAGCTCTTTGTTTTCTTCTTGCTTCATCAGCATAAGCGCAAAGCCAATCAAAAGGCACAAAAACCTCTGGTAATAAAAGAATATCTGTTTGGATTTTTTCTGCTTGATTCAATATATCTATATGGCGTGTACGTTTCTTCACATCTAAAGAGGAGCCATGCAATATTGCAGTTTCAATATCTTTGTAATCAGTATTCACATTTGATATTCCTACTTTTATTCTATTTTTAATTGAACCTGTATTAGCATGTATTATCTCTGAATATATTCTTAATACTCTCTCTCCAGCATCAGTCATCTCGCTATACATTTTATGTTTTTTATTTTGAATTGTTGTTTTCAAATCTTCTCCATTTAGTTTTAGAAAAAGATTGAGACATGATGTTATGAATTCATTATTAACACCATTATCATCTATTTTATAAAACGACTGATTTCTATATAATGACATAGGTATTTGCAATGTGCAAATTTCATGAAGTTGAATATTTCTAGGAATTAACCAATTTCTATTTGAAATGAATGAAGGAATATTATTAGACTCTAAATCAGATATATCAAAATCTGAAATATTTATATCTTCATATATATACTTTTGGGTTAATGCAAATATTGGCAAAGGAAGATAGATATGTCTTGTCATCAATGCTTTTTTTAATTTTACAGCTCCATCTCTTACGAAACTCTGGGTATCTTTTAATCCAATATTATTTTTTACAAGAACTTTTGCTAGCATTAAACAGTTAAGCATATGTTCTTTTAGATGTTGTTGTATTTTGATATTTATATCATTGATATTATACTCAGAAGAAGTTACATTTACTTTATCTATTCCATTACCTATCAAAGTTTGTAGTTTGCATATAGATTTATAATCATGTGTAATAGAAAAATAAGTAAATACTTTTTCCCACATACTATACATCGAGATAATAGATAATCCATTGAAAAAACGGAAAATCTCGTCACTTAAACTTTTATCGTACTTTCCAGGGGAAAGAATGGCTAATTTTAACCGTTTAGCAAGAAAAACAGAAGCTCCATATTTATTAACTTTGCAGGAAGACACACTTCTAAATTTGTTAATAGTATCTTCATATTGTAAATCATATGTGTCATCTAAACTAGTTTTCAAGTCTTCTTCATTTGGTAAAAACCAAAAAGCACTACTATTTTCCTGAAGAGTTGTTTGAAATTTATTAAGAACAGCTAGTGACCAATGTGAGTCAAAATAAAACAAACGAAGTTTCTCTGTTTGGATTACTAAATCTTTACACCGTTTAGATTTTAATTCTAATACATTTTTCTTTTTGTCTCTTTTTAGAACTTTTCCATCTTGAAAAAAACGATTACACATCCATTGGGCAACATTTTCTGAATCGGGTTCAACATTTGCAACGACAAGAAACATATCATCAACATATCTACCATAATAAACCGGTGCAGTTGAATATTTTATATCTTTATCAAATTCTGCTAAAATCCAGTTGGCAATAATGCCCGAAGATGGTAAACCTATTGGTAAAATGGGTTTCTTCTTAGTGCTTCCGTATATTTTAGTGGTATGATCTTTACAGATTGATTCTATTATATCTGTTAATTTACGAGTTAATATATCTTCTACAGGTATATTTTTTTTCAGTGCACTAAAATCTACCTGAACAGAATGGAAATAATTTTTTATATCCAAAGTAATAATTAATACATTATTTCCTCTTTCTATTTGTTGTTTTGCCGCATTTATACCTTTATCCCTCCATTCCTGATACTTATTAAAATATGGTTCAAATAATAATCTTGAATTTTGTATAGAGGGAACTACATACCCATAATTATCAGATGAGATATTTAAATAGTTATTTATTCTTGTTGTCCATATAGTGGCTATTATAAACAATTCAATAGGAGCATCATATAAGATTGTGATTTTAGAAACTTCAAATGAGGAGATATTTTTATTTGTTAACAAGTAAGCATCAGCTTCTTCTCCAACCTTATTCTTGTCTTCATTTAACTTAAAAGTCTTTGGAAGTATGATATACCCACTATCTTTAATTAATTTATTAAAAACACTAGTCGAATTACCATCGCAGAAGCAATTTAATTTATCACATAATTCTTCTATTTTTTTGTCAATATCTTCAGACTCAAAATCAGAAATCTTATGTCTAATATGTAGATTAAAGTTATCATAATATACATAAGACTTGAATCTTTTATAGGCCGTTTGAATATCTTCAATACTAAATTTCGTTTCCATATAGTAGTATATAAATTTTACATATTATCGTCTTAATTACTATTGATTTAGGTAACGTATTCAAAATATCAGGAATCTCAATAGGGAATCATTAAGAATTTCTTCCATATTTCTATAGACATACTTGATTCAATGGAAATACCTATTCATTTAGTTCATCGCTTGCTATTAAAATCAACTTCTAAACGTATCTTATGAAGTCTTTAAAAATATGGATAGCTTCCTTTTTCTCCAATCCTACTTTCACCGCTACAGCACACAGATCTTCTTTTGTTGGTTCAATCTTATCATTAATAGAAGTAGTACGAAAGCCATTGATGCCATCGCTAGGCAGCAAGTCATAAGCCGGAGCAAAATGCCAATCCCCATCACGATAAATGAAGGCAAAGTTCTTGGCATGGTCATCTTTGTTGCCTATCAGATAGTTGAATACCATCAGTCGGTAGACCTTCCACAGCTCGGCTACGCTATGTGTCAGCATAGCACAAACTTGAAATATATGTGTATAATCGATACTAGGTAAACGATAATCAGCACCTATAAGGCCAGCCATGCTTACTACATGCAATTTGCCATTTGAAGTCCGGTCAAATCGTTCCACACCAAAATATTTATCTTCAAAGAGACGTGTTTCCGGCATTTCAATTCCGCATTGCTTGGCAAGAAGCGAATAACGGTATTCATCTATACCAATACTCTGCGGGTCTCGTTTGGCACGGAACTTAACAAGCCATTCCTTATCATCATAACGAACAAAGATTTTAGGTCGTGCACCTCCAGGTGAACCACCGCGATCTTGAAACTCCTCGATACCTTCGCCCGTATAATCGTCACTATCCAATATTTGTTCTGCTTCCAACGCCAACTTCTCGAAATCGACATAATCCTGTCTTGTCACCACACTATGGTCCGGACGGAACTCCAATGCTCCGCGTCCTGTTGAGCCTACCAATGCAAGGCGATCCAATATAGTTAAAGTCCGTGGATTGATACCTTTTTGTTGCAAGTATCTGTCCAAAATAAGTAAACCCCATCCATCAGGTAAACAATCATCGAAAACACCAAATCCTCCTTCAAACGGACGAGGTTTGGCTATAAATACACCGTTTCGCAAGGGTAATTCGAATGGTGATATGGAAAAACCTGAGCCAATCCATTCGACTGAATATTCAAATGCACATAACCCCTCTTTAGTTAGCGCTAAGCGCCCGACCAACCGATTATCATATATCACTTCAATTTGCTTGATATTATTCATTTTTCTTACCTCTTTTACGGATAACATTTTGTTCGTTTAATATATCGTTTAAAGATTGATATTGTTTTTGCGCAAAAAGAGTGTCAAATTCGGATAACGCATTTAAGGCAAATCCTATTTGAAGCAAACCCTTTAAAGATATTTCCCCAGTCTGTTCAAACCTACGGTAAGTAGCAAACTTAAGGCCAGATCTTGTAGCTATGCCTTCTTGAGTTAAATTTAACTCCAATCTCCGTGCTTTTACTCTAGCGGCAATTTGCTTCGCTATATCATCCGGAGTTGATAAATTAAATGATATTATATTATTCATAAAGCAGATATTACATATACAACAAATAAAATATTGTTTATACAAAGATAGGGATTAGATTTTAATATGAGAAGTCATTAAAGTTTTTTTTAGTACATATTTATCAAAATCTCAACCAAAAGACTACAAAAGAATCTAAGTACACAAAAGACTATAATGTAAAAAATAAATCCATAGCAAAATTACAAGAATTAGCATTCTTAATCCTCTACTATCAGCGGAGATATTGCTGAACACGACAACAGATAGAAAATCTGCCCAACGGACATATAAATCATTTTTCATCAATTCATTTTTATTATAATGATTCACTAACTTTTTTAATTGCCATATAATCCGCTATAAGAATCTCTACCTTTATATTTTCAGCCAGTTCACATGCCTTATACATTTTTGAGCCTGCGAACATTTCTTTAACCCATTTATCCTTCTCAAATCATTTCCAAGTTTTATAGCATTTTAGCAGATATTGCTTTAATAATCTTTCCGTTGTTGCATCAAAACTCCTACAAACATCAGCATCAAAAACACATACTACAAAGAAATCTTCATCCAAAAGTCCTTTCATTTTCTATTCTATCAACACCATTGTTTTCAAATAAACGAGGAGAGATGAGTATCTATAACCAAGTATTTTTTCAAATGACTGAAACAGAATAATTCAGTTAAACTCTCACCAACACGATATGTATAACTTGTCTTGTCACTGTATTTTTTCTAGTTTTTTCTCATAAAAGTACATAATTATAGATTAGGAACCGCACCGAAATTACCGAATTTATATGCCTTTTGGAGAGAAGTAATCCTATTCAATCCCTTGAAATTTGTTAAAGGATACAGCACACTTGATCCATCCAGATTCTTTTCAGTAAACCAGACATTATCTTTTCTAAGCAAATCTTCCTCTCCTAACAGTCCATCATAATGTGTGGTGAGCAACAACTGGGCTTGCTCTGATTCTTTCAGAAAACGTTCAATAATATGTTCTATCAATTTCGGATGAAGAGAAAATTCGATATCGTCAACAGCAAGAAAAGCATCATTTTCAAGAATCTTTTGTACTTGAGCAGCCAGGCCAAACGTACGGATAGTACCGTCCGATTCAAACAGTTCCGGGAATTCATAATAATCATTGTTACCATCATCAGATGAAACCTTATGCTGATACATAGTATAATTAATCGAACCCTTATGTGTTTCCTGTTCTTTGGAAGTAATATTTGAAATATTGAAATCAGCTTCTTGTAGATACCTCAAAATATAATCTTTTGCAGACTCATTCTTGATTGATTTTTCGGCATAACGACTTAAAGATGATGCAGGCACAACAGCCGGCATAACCTGATTGGTTAGATATTGAAGAACTGCCTCTAATTCTACAATATGTGTATTTACCTGCATATAAGCAGCAAAAACCGACATATTATGTAAACACTTCAAAGTTATTTCCTCTTTGACAGCTTGCGACATCTTGATTTTCTGCCCAAACCTAATAACAGATACGTTATTCTCAGTATTTCTCTCAAATAAAGTAGCAGGCTGTTGACTTGGATAATAGATTAGACTTTCCTTTGCTACGTGCCATCTGTCTAAAGCTACAGAATAGACATAACGAACTGCTTTTTCCTCATTCTTCAAGTAGAACGAAATCGAATATTCAGATAACTGCCTCGAACTTGTTTTATTCAGGAGAAACGGGACTATTTGAATTTGTTCTGCCTTATTAAGTGGGGTATAAGTAATGAATGACTTGATAAAATCACAAACTTTAATAATATTACTCTTACCCGAAGCATTTGCTCCATAAATGACAGCCACTTTCAATAGTCTCACATCCCCCCCCAATTCGACAACATGATATGACTCCATATCCTTACTTCTATCAGCTTCAAAACTTAATATAGCCTCGTCTCTAAATGAGAACATGTTCTTAAATCTAATTTCTGCTATCATATAATCTGTTTTTCCACAAATATATAACTAAATATCTATATTTATAAATTAGATTTCAATATTTACACAATTTATGCAAAAATCAAAAACTAACACTCTTTTATCGAATTTATTGTACACGTAGTCAATATAATCATTGAATCAAAACATCAGTCCATCCATTAATATAAAAAATCGATACAAACTAACATCAGTCTTCGTATTATCTCACTTCACAAAGATTTAAATATAACCACAAAATACTTATTCTATTTGCATGATATTGCACGCCATTGATAAAAATGCCATATCACTAAAAAAGGGTAAAAAATACCTCGTTCTTGTAACTTATTTGCCGGAAAACTTTGAAATTCAACAAAATACAATTATCTTTGTCTACAAAAAGAATGTGACAATGTGCAACTTATTGATATTCAATGAGTTACAATGACTAAAAATGACAAAAAATTAGACTTCTGTACCTTTTAGAGCTCCAAATATTTGATAATCAAAAACTTGCAATTACTGCATCGTAAACAATAGCCTTGGTCGGGGGCGATAGTGAAGTCTTCCCATTGCAGGTTTAGAATATCACTGATGCGTAAGCCTGTCAGACAAGCAAACAAAGAGGCAGCTTTCAATACGGGGATGTCGCAAGGAGTGGCGGCAAGTTGCTTCACTTCGTTCAGAGTCAGATACTCTTTCTTCACATCTTGTGGCTCAATCTTATCAAGATAGTCATTGATGTTCTCACGAAACCATTTGTCCCGATAGGCAATCTTCAATAATCCTCTGAAAGTAGAGTAGTAGCCGGATGCCGAATTGAGGGATATGGGTCGGTTGCTATGTTTGAGTTGCTTGGCATTCAGCAAGTATTCACGGAATTTTTTGCATAAGTCTACATTTACATCGCCAAAGGTACATTGTCCCTTGACGAAGTTGTAGAAATGCTGATAGACGAATTGCCATTTCTGGTCTTTGTTCCGACACATCTTCTTGAAATAGGCGAGGAAATCGGCTTTTTGCTTGGTCTTATCCAAGAAACCAAATTCTTCATTGATGAGTGATTGTACCCGGATGCAACGGATTGCTTCTGCTTTGTTCAACATATCGTTGTTGAACTCCCGTTCCATTTCGTTCTTCGGATGGGCATAGATGTAAATACCGAGATATTCCCTGCGGCTCATCTGCATCGTTTCGGGGTTACGAACTGCCGGATAATAATCCAGATACAAGGAGATGCGATTATTCCGAATCGCTCTCTGACGAACTGTTACTTTTGTACACGTGTGTGTCATACTGTTTAATATTTAGAGTTTTACATTTGTTTGGTGCAAAGGAATATGGTGATTCGATAGTGGGTACATTCACCGATAAATAACTTATTCAATCTTCGGTGCTGCAAGCAACTTATCCAGTTCTGGCTTGGAGATAAGCGTGTATTTGCCTTTCTTGACCTTTGAGATATTATGATATTTTGCGTAATGATAGAGTTGGTCACGGGTTAGGTTGAACTTCTCCATCGCTTCGGCTACCGTATAATATTGCGGTTCTTCGGGTGCAGCTATACCTTTTGCTATATCCACATGTTTCTTGGAATAGTACACCATGATTCCCTCTTTCTTCTTCGGAATGGCATTCTTGGAAACGAAACAGTAGATGGCGGATAAAGTCATGCCGAATTTCTCCTGCATTTCTTGGGTGCTGTACCATTCAATAATGTCAGGGTTCGGGGCTTTCTTGGCAAAATAAGTGTCTATATGTTTCTTGCTCCAGTAAGTTTTGCCACGATTGAAAGTGCGAGGGATGTTGTTCTTCTTGGCTACCGCAAATATCCATGACTCGTTTACATGGTATTTCTCTTTGACTTCTGCAGTGGTGTAGAAGTCGGTGATAGGGGCTTTCTCTTTTGTTGATGTCTTCTCGTTTTCTTTCGAAAGATAGTCAGTCATATTTTCTATATCAGCTCTGCGAACAAGCGTTTTCCTTTCAAACCGGATTACTTTGATTATTCCATTGTGGATATAGCGATATATAGAAGTACGCCCAATGTTTAATAACTTGGCTACTTCTGATGGAGTAAGATACTCCTTATTCAAATTAGGAGGTGTCCTTATGCTTTTCCCTAATTCGTGTTGCAGACTTTCGATACGCTGTTTCCTAACCCTGTCTTTGTAGGCAAGGTTGGCACATCGGTGTGAACAATACTCTGTGGTCGTCTTATGAGCTGTGAAAACCGCGTTGCACCACTTACATCTTTTCTGAATGTCGATTCTACTACTCATTTTATTTATCCGTTTATTTCACCAAATCTGTTTCATCGCGTACCACCACGTACCATGACGTACCAGTGTATCCACGACCTTTCCGACCTAAAATCGGAGAGTAACAAGCGAGCAACAAATACGGTACAAAAATGAGCTGAAAAAGCCCTATAAACGATAACTATCGCTTACAAGGCTAAAAAGAAAGGCGCTCAAAATGAACGCCTTAATAATCGTTGATGATATATGCTAACCGTTGGTAATCACCACTTACGATGCAGAACACAGAAAACCCAGACGGAAGCGACACTCCCCATCAGTTACGAAGCCTACGAACTATGCGGCACACCCGGAACAGGCAAGGTTTTCAAGGATTTGAAGCGAAGTATGATTAATTACCCACTGAAAAGCTGGCTCAAAAAGGCAGGAATAACGAAACCGATAACCTTCCACGGATTTCGTCACTCGTATGCCGTCATACAAATATCCTTAGGTACAGATATTTACACAGTATCAAAGATGCTAACGCATAAGAACGTGTCCACAACTCAAATATATGCCGATTTGGTCAATTCCAAGAAGCGAGAAACAGCCAATAAAATATCACTCAAGTAAATTGTAACTATGAAACGAGGAATCATAACCAACAAAGGGCAAGGCATCCATATTTCTGATGGAGAAGTATGGATGACCACTTGGGAACTTGCAGACTTGTTTTATACAACGGCTGGAGCTATCCATGCAGCAATCAAGAGAATCTTGAAAACCAATATTTTGAAGAGCCACGAAGTTTGTAAGTACATCAAATTGGAGAATGGGAACAATACCGATGTGTATAATCTCGATATGGTTGTAGCCTTATCTTATCAAATAGACACCGGACATTCCATAGTATTCAGAGAATGGCTAATAAACAAAGTCGCTCATAATCAAGATTGCAACATCCTTTTATATCTCAACAAGGGTACAAACCATACATTGTATTGCTAATAAGCTATATCTCTATACCCTATTGATTATCTGCATTGTTTCACCCCAAATGATGCAGATAATTTCTGTTTTTAAGATACACAAGTCTATTTACCCAACTATTTTCATTCAAAAACAAGAAATTTGCAATACGCTTATTATTAGGAGTGTAACGTGGTGAAAAGTGATGAAATATATCGTCAAAAGCCCATTAACAAGCAAAACTATGGATTTTCTCAAAAATTAATCCTATATATTTGCACACAAACGATTAATACATCTCACTATGGAACAGAGAAAGATAGAACATATAACATTGCATCTGATTGTTTTTGGTACAATCGCAATCATTGGTGTTTTAGCCCGTCAGACCGTACTTCACTATGGTTGGGACGAGTTCAGCAGCTACCTTATTTTGGTGGTATGCTCCATTGTCATGGGTGCAATCTATCTCAATCTGCAAATTGTATTCAGCCAATTTCTTTCATCTACAATAGAGAAGTGCTTTATGAAATTTGAGTGCTACAGCAATAAGGCTGTGGTAATTGAAACTCCTATAGTACACTCCATGCTTGCCGAAAGTACCATAAATTCAGAATCCATCATTTCTGAACCTGAACCCGAAATTGAAATCGAAACTACATCTGACATAACAGAAGAGGTTTCTAATCCATCGTGTTCCGAACTCAACGAAGACATGGCAGAACTTCCCATCGAAGAATCCAATCAGCCAACAGAATACGAGATATTTCGTGCCAACGCTATGGCTGAAAAGGAACGGGCATCGCAAGAAAAATTAGATAAGGTTCTCTCATATACGAAACAGAACTTGGCTCTCTACCTTAGCGAAACTGATCTCAATCGTCTATGTGGATATATCACGGAATACTTCCTATCCGATTCCTTGCCTAAAGTGGAGCAGATAAAGGTTGACACTCAATTAAGAACCATTGACATCATGCACTTTGGCTGGAATATAGGTAAGGCATTCGGCAAGCCACGCCTACATACTGCCACATTTATCAAGAAAGTATTTGCTCATACCCTCCGTGATTCGGAAATATCCACCATTGAACGCAAAATGTCGCACACAGAATCAGAGTGCAAGATTAAACTGGATAGAAAAATTGCATAGCTGCAATACTATTAGGCATTATCCATTGCATCCCAGTAGTCCATATCCATTTTCATGACTTTAAGGACTTTCTCTGTTTGCAATCCCAAGCCATAGTCATAAATATATTCTGTTAATTGTTGACCATTTATCAAGATAATGGTTGGTGAACCGTTAAGGCTTTCCACATACTCCATTGCACCTTTAGTATAATCAGAGGTAGTAATGAATACTCCTTTCTTGGATGGAGTTCCGGCAACAGCTCCTACAAAACTTTGAACCTCGTGACGCTGAACATTATTATCTAAAGCATATCGCTTTGCCTGTATGGATATATGATTAAATCCTAAAATATCTTCTTTAATAATACCATCTATACCACCGTCATTAGAAAGTTTCGTTACGATACCTGAGTTTTTGACCTCGCCACCATACCCAAGTGCTTGAAGTAAATTCACAACTAACCGTTCAAATTCTTGTGGCTTTTTACTTAAAATAGTTGTCAGAATCTGAGATTGCACATTCTGCTTTATCCTATCATAAGAATCTGCTAATTCTTCTTCCGGTGTACGTTCATCATCATTTCCCAAATGGAAAGAAGTGCTGTTAGCATCTTTATTTTTAGAACTTTTCTTCGGAGTTTTCGCATTCACAGTTACTTTGATGAACTTATTTATTTGTTCCTCCGTACATGAAGAAAGCATAGACAAACCCTTTTCGCTGATTTTATAATCACCTCTTTGAGGTTTTTCTACAAGTCCTGCAATAAAAAGATACGATAAAGCCCACGAAATACGGTCTAAGAATATTTCGC
>OMGU01001389.1_pt1 | contig 19449 bp, 18 predicted proteins | sample 1646121 | NCBI WGS metagenome assembly OMGU01 (sample SAMN05578581, study PRJEB25193) | human gut metagenome | biome: Human Microbiome; feature: human-associated habitat; material: feces | host: Homo sapiens | place: USA:Birmingham
CATACAAAGGAATAACCAGTTGTTTTCAGAAAGGCGGAATTAGAATGAACAACGAAAGAATTACTTCTGTGATGGGGCGGCAGATTTTCGACTCGCGCGGCAATCCCACCGTGGAGGCCTGCGTAACCCTGCGGGACGGCACACAGGCCTGCGCGAGCGTCCCATCCGGCGCTTCGACCGGCATGTATGAGGCCTGTGAATTGCGCGACGGCGATGAAGCCTTCGGCGGAAAAGGCGTTCAGAAGGCGGTCGACAATATTAATGCTCACATTTCCGGCGAGCTCAACGATATGCTGGTAACCAATCAGCAGGCGATCGATATGGCGATGTGTTCTATCGATGGGACGGATAATAAATCGAGGTTGGGCGCCAATGCGATCCTGGCGGTTTCCCTTGCCTGTGCCAAAACGGCGGCAAGATTTTGCGGAATGCCCTTTTACCGCTATTTGGGCGGTGTAAACGCGGTAACGCTCCCCGTGCCGATGCTTAATATTCTCAACGGCGGCGCGCATGCGAGCAATAATATGGACATCCAGGAGTTTATGATTTTTCCAGTCGGCGCACAATGCTTTTCTCAAGCCATGCGAATGGCGGTTGAAACCTATGCAGAGCTGGGAAAAACATTGAAAAAGCGCGGCCTGTCCACAACCGTGGGCGATGAGGGCGGCTATGCGCCGGATCTCGAAAGCGACCGGCAGGCGCTGGAGCTGCTGCTGGAAGCAGTGGAGCGGGCGGGCTACCGACCGGGAGAGGATATCCGGATCGCTCTGGATGCGGCCGCCAGTGAATGGAAAACAGAGGAAGGCTATTTGATGCCGAAAAGCGGGCAGCGCATGACGACGCAAGAGGTAATTTCTCATTTTAAAAAGCTGGCGCAGGAGTATCCGATCCAGTCAATTGAGGATCCGTTGGCTGAGGAGGATTATGACGGATTTTCTGAGATCACACAGCAAATCGGGGAGCAGGTACAGATTGTCGGAGACGACTTGTTTGTAACGAATCCCAGGCGGCTGCGGGAAGGCATTGCGCAGGGATGTGCAAATGCGATTCTAATCAAACCCAATCAGATTGGAACGCTCACTGAAACGATGGAGGCCGTACGGCTTGCAAAAGCATACGGCTATGGGACGATCCTTTCCCACAGAAGCGGGGAGACGGAGGACACCTCTATCGCGGATATCGCCGTGGCGCTGAATGCCGGGCAGATTAAAACAGGAGCTCCGGCCAGAACGGATCGCGTTTGCAAGTATAACCGCCTGCTGGAAATCGAGCGTCAGCTGGATAAAACGGCGCATTTTGGAATCCGTAATTAAAGAAAAGGGAGCGCCCGCACGATCAGATGCGGACGCTCCCTGTTATGGGTACTGTTATTTCCCAAACACGCGGTAAAGGACATAGGCGGTGATTGCAGCGGCAATACCAAGCACGCCGTAGCCGAAATCCCACCACATTTCTGTCGTAATCCGGTCAAAGCCCTTTATAGACTGGCTCTTGCCGACCAGATCGGCGAAATCATACATTTCCGTCGTAAAATGGTTGAGATTGTTTTCATCGAGCGTGATCAGACGGACACCCTGCGAAACGCCGTTGCTATAGGTCTTAAAGCCGACGGCACGCGTGTGGACAAGGCGGATTCCGTCTACTGTCCCAGTAAAATCATTGACATGGTCGTGTCCGAAAACAGCGCCGAGGATATCGCCCTGCTTAACCCAGCTTGCGAACTCTCCATTATTGATATTGGGCGGGCAGGGGCCCTCGCTGAGAATTCCAGTCGTATTAGCGGGATCCTTGATCTTCCAGAAGCGGTTGGAATAAATATCGTGCCCTTTGACGCGGCCCTTTCCAGGCAGCAGAACGGGCTCCAGAAGGTCGTAGGCTTCCGGCACGGTGATGTGCTGAAACAGGATGGAGGGCATCGCCTTGCCGCCGTTTTGCGCCTTTAGAGCGTTGCTCGTCTGCTCATACCATTCGATCTGATCATCCTGGACGTAGGCATAGCCGCCTTCTTCCGCATAGTCGCCGGAATCGATGAACCAGAGATTGAAAACGTCCCTGGTACCCGCGCTGTTTTGAATCAGCAGATGATAGTTCCCGCAGCCGGAAATATCCTCCGGACCCGTTACCATACGGCAATTGTCATATTCCTGATAAATTTTGACCTGCTCTTCTTTTGATACACCGCTGTATTCCACATCATGATTGCCAAAAACCACAGCAAGCGGAATGTTTTTGGCAGCCACCGGAGCAACGATCTTATGAATCGTTGCCCGCTGATTTTCCAGCCCGTCAGCAGTGGCGTTGTCGCCATTGAATACGACAAGATCGGGCTTCAGCTCTTCGATCGCATTCGTCAGTAGCGCCAGTGCGTCGGCGGATTTCGCATCATCCTTTTCGTCCTCATGGATATCGGTCGCAACAAGGATCTTGAATTTTCCGTCCTTGTTGAAGCGGAGCGGTTCCTGTGCGCCGGAGACAGCGCCCACCGCCATCGGCAGACAGGCAAGGGTCAGCGTCATGGTCAAAATCAATGCCAGAAACTTGCGGATCTTTTTCATTTTCATTGCCTTCCTTTCTTCTTCCTGTGTTCTATTGCATCAGTCGGCCGGGAGTGCATCTTTGTCGATCAGCCGGCTGAAATTAAGCATCTTGGTTTCAAAATCAGGTAACCGGTTCCCCAAAAGCGTAATCATACGAACACCGCGCTCTGCGCCGTAGGTCGTGAATCCTGCGCCGCGCGTCCGGATCAGGCGAATGCCAGCGATCTTCCCATCGAAATCATTGACATGGTCGTGACAGAAAAAGGCAGCCACAATATCGCCCTGCCGGAGCCAGCTGGCAAACTGACCACCGCCGCGGTCAGGAAGGGCAGGGGCCTTCCCCTAGCGTCCCTGTGGTATGTATGGAATCGGCAAGGACAAAGAAACGGCCCGCCCAGTGGCTGTGTCCTTGAACCGCACCCGGCGTTTCAGGCGTTACCTGTTGGAGCAGGCCGTATTCCTCCGGGACGGGAATATGCTGAAAGAGAAAGGAGGGAGTGGATCGTCGTCCATCCCCGGAACAATTGCGTGGATATCCGTGGCCAGCAGAATCCGAAAGGTACCATCCAGATTGAAAAAAGAGAATGTTTAGAATTCATGTGTCTCCTCTTTTCCTTTATCGGACGATTCTGAAATCCGAAGCAATTCCGATATGGTACACAGACGCGTTCGACCGCAAGCGTTACAGGCGGAGGCACACTGCCGGTTTGTGTCTTTATCCAGCCCATCACATATCACCAGAACGCCATTACACTGCCTGCGTCCGAGCAGCTCCGCACGCAGTTGCGCCGCATAAATCTGACTGACAGCGTCACTTTTTGAAGCGGAGGAGGGGATCAGCAACAGATATTCCCTTTTACCAGACGGGACTAGCAGATGGAACAAAAGGAAATAAATCGACACCGTGATTCCCAAAAGCGTGAAGAACAATAGGAAAATCCAGCAAATGAGCTCCCAAATCATCTTGATGACCATCCTTTCGCTGAAGGCAGGACGTTTTCTCCGCTTTGCCGGAGGCAATTCACGCCATTTGGTACGGCGCGAAAGGACAAAACGACCATTTGAAAGATTTCTCTTTCAAAGCTTTTCATCTTTATGTATCCTATGCGGGATCCATAAGAAGCGTTTATCGCCCAAAGCGTCTTTTTCGGAAACGGAGCTTTTGCAATCGGTGTCTAGCGATGATTGACGGCTATATTTACGATAGCTCAAAACGTAAAAATACCGCGCGTTGCCAATCGAATCCATTGCTGCCGCGCGGTACTTCAACGAAAAATGCGACCAGACCTGTAAGCCGAGTTCTGTCATTAAAGGCAGCCATCTATCTAGGCGCTGCGTTGCCGCAGCGCTCAAGCCACCTGTCGGAGAATGCGCCGAGCAAGCGTGTCTCTCCAGTCGGTGTTGCTCCGGATAGGGTTTGCAGAGCCGTGCGGTTCCCCGCACGCTGGTGAGCTCTTACCTCGCCTTTCCACCCTTACCGGCAAAGGCCGGCGGTATATCTCTGTTGCACTTTCCCTGAGGTCGCCCTCGGCGGCCGTTAGCCGTTATCCTGCTCTATGGGGCCCGGACTTTCCTCACGCATAAAGCGTGCGGCTGCCCAGTCTGCTCGCGCTATCTATTGTAGAGGAAAAAGGATGTTTTGTCAATCATCATGAAAGAAGATGCCAAAAAACAAGTGAAATTTTAGTGCGATTTCGTAACATTTCCTAAAGAGAAACGGCAGGCCGCGAATAGCAGCCTGCCGCCTGATCTATGAGCTTATGCAAAAATTTCCCGGATCGCGTCTACTGTTACGTCCGCATCCGCCTTCACGACCAGAAGCGAGATATCGACTTCCGATGTTGTGATCATACGAATATCTGCATTTACTGTAGAAACCGCTGAAAAAACCTTTGCAGCAACGCCGGGAGTTCCGCGCATCGCCTCTCCGAAAATCGAAATCTTGCAGTTTCCAGAGCTGACATTGAGCTTTAATTCCGGGTTCAGTTCCCTGAGCTTTGTCGAGATTCCGAGGACCTTCCCAAAATCCTCTCCGCTGACCGTAAAGGACAGGGAGGGGATGGAACCGTGCGGCGGGGTCTGGGAGATCATATCAACGTCAATTCCCGCGTCGGAAATCATCTGAAAAATCTGGGATACCAGTGCAATATCGGCAGGGGAATCCTGCAGGGAAATCAATGTAACGTCGTCCTTCAGGGTAATGCTTTGAATTTCATTCATATCATTCGCTCCCCTCTACTTGGCATTGACAAAGTCCCGCATCGCATAGCAACCAGCAGGCTGGTTGCATAGGAACAATGCCGCATTTACAGAACCAACTGCGAAAATCTCCTTGGAACGGGCGCTGTGGCTGATGGAAATCAGTTCGTCCCGACCGGCGAAGAGAACCTCATGCTCGCCGACGATCGTACCGCCGCGCACAGCATGGATGCCAATCTCGTTTTTATCCCGCTTGGCGCGTTTGGAATGGCGGTCGAATTCATAGTGCGGCTTCTGCTTGAGCTCCCCGGAAATCGCGTCCGCCAGCATCAGCGCGGTGCCGCTGGGCGCATCAATCTTTTGATTATGATGCTTTTCGATGATCTCGATATCAAAGGAATCTCCCAATACCCGGGCCGCTTTTTGAGCAAGCTCAGTCAACAGGCTGATTCCGATCGACATATTGGCGGAGAAGAAAACCGGCACTTCTTTGGCCGCTTCATGGATGGAAGCAACCTGCTGCTCATTTAATCCCGTTGTTGCAATCACAGCCGGCGTGTGGTGGGAAACGGCATAGGAGAGAATGCTCTCCAGCGCGGATGGATGAGAAAAATCAATGATCACATCCGCCTGCCCATCAAACTGCGACGCGGCTCCAAAAACCGGAAAGGCCGCCTCCTCCATGCCTGCCGGGTCGATTCCCGCAACGATTTCACAGTCTTCACGGTCCGCAACGCAAGAGGCGATCACACGCCCCATCTTTCCGCCGCAGCCGCTTAATAGAATCTTTGTCATTGATAAGACCACCCTTTTTTACTTCCTGCACGTAATGTTTCGTAAATTAAGTTATTTGACGAACCCGTGTTTTGAAAGTGTTGCACGAAGCTTTGCTCGCGCAGCTTCGGACAGGGGAGCCAGCGGCATGCGGCACACTCCGACCTCCCAGCCCATCATCACAAGCGCCTCTTTGGCAGGAATCGGATTGACGTCAATAAACAGATCGTTGCACAGGTCAAGATATTCGATCTGCAAATCCCGGCTGCCCTGTGCGTCCCCTGCGAGATACTTGGCAGCAATGTCATGCGCAACACGGGGCGCGACGTTTGCAAGAACGGAAATGACGCCCTTCGCGCCGAGGGACATGAAGGAGGTGATTTGATCGTCATTGCCGGAGTAGATATTCAGGTCATCCCCGCAGAGCGCAATCGTTTTGGCAAGAGCGGAAATATCGCCGTTTGCCTCCTTTGCCCCCACGATGAGCGGATGCTTAGCGAGCTCGCGGTATGTTTCCGGCTTGATATTGAGGCCCGTACGGCTCGGAACGTTATAGGTAATGATCGGCGTGTGGACGTGATCGGCGATATAGGTATAATGCCGGATTAGGCCCGCCTGGGAGGTTTTATTGTAATAGGGCGTTACGACGAGCAGTCCGTCGACGCCGGCTTTCTCCGCCTCATTGGAAAGATAGACGGCATAGGCCGTGTCGTTGCTGCCTGTACCGGCGATCACCGGTACACGGTGCGCCGTGTGGTCGACCGCAAACTGGATTGCGCCCGCATGCTCTTCGTGCGTGAGGGTAGAGCCCTCACCAGTGGTTCCACAGATAATGATGGCGTCTGTGCCGTTTTCAATCTGGAAATCGATCAGCTTGCCAAGAAGTGGGTAGTTCACTTCATTGTTTTCCGTAAAAGGCGTAACGATCGCTACGCCGGAGCCGGTGAAAATTGGCTGCTTACTCATTATTCATATCCATCCTTTCGAAAAGGTACCGACAAGATTAATCAAGATAGCCTTCCGCCGCCAGAAGCTCCGCCATGAGCACTGCACCGCCGGCAGCGCCGCGCAGCGTATTGTGGGACAAGCAGACAAATTTATAATCATACTGCGTATCCTCGCGCAGACGGCCGATGGAAACCGCCATACCGCCCTCCAGATCACGCTGGAGCTTCGTCTGAGGCAGATTATCCTCCGTGAAATAGTGTAGGAACTGCTTGGGTGCGCTGGGTAGATTCAGTTCTTGTGCGCGGCCGGAGAAATTCGTCCAGATCTCAATCATTTCTTCCTTGCTCGGCTTGTTTTTGAAATCCACAAAGACCGCACCCATATGACCGTCAGAGACGGGGACGCGCAGGCACTGCGCTGTGAAGGAGGGCTCGGTGGCCGGGACGATCTCATCGCCCACGATCTTGCCCCAGATCTTGAGCGGCTCGCGCTCGGATTTCTCCTCCTCGCCGCCGATGTAGGGGATGACGTTGTCGATGATCTCCGGGCAGTTTTCGAGCGTCTTGCCCGCGCCGGAAATCGCCTGATACGTACAGACCAGCACGCGCTCAATGCCAAATTTCGACAGCGGGAACAGCGCCGGCACATAGCTCTGCAGGGAGCAGTTGGACTTGACGGCGATAAAGCCGCGCTTCGTGCCAAGGCGCTTGCGCTGCGCCGGGATGATGGCGGCATGGTCCGCATTGAGCTCCGGGACGATCATCGGGACGTCCTTTGTGAAGCGGTGGGCGCTGTTGTTGGAAATGACTGGGCATTCCGCTTTCGCATAGGCCTCTTCCAGCGCGCGGATTTCATCCTTTTTCATATCGACCGCGCAGAAGACAAAATCGACTTCCTTTGCGATCGCTTCAATATCGGCCGTAGCATCCTTGATAATCATATCCTCCATGGATTTGGGCATCGGCTTCTTCATGCACCATCTTGCGCCCACGGCGTCTTTATAAGTACGGCCCGCCGAACGCGGGCTGGCCGCGAGGACCTTCACATTAAACCACGGGTGGTTTTCCAGCAGCGTTGCAAAGCGCTGGCCGACCATTCCCGTTGCGCCGATGATACCGACGTTAAACTGTTTCATTTCACAAAACCCCTTTTATGTTATGACTGAATATGAAAAAAACCGGTTGTCAACCGGTCATCATTGCAATATAATAGAGAAGCTGGCGCGCAAAAAGCTTTGCGCGGATAGCACTCCATCACATGCATGATGACAGATGCAGGGCTGTTTGCCATGCAGCCAGCGAAACGGTTTGCCAAACGACCGCCGCGCTTCGGCGTCTTTTCCTTTCGCGCAACGGTCCAAGGCTTTTGGCAGCCTCCCGCCGGTTACTGATAAACGACGCGCCTCTATCCATTAAGTCATAATGAAATTTGTAATCATCATACCATCACAGGCGTGTGAAGTCAAACCCTTTTCTTGGAGAAAACCCGATTTTCAGAAGGTTTTTTTGAGCTATTTTCTTCCATTAGAACAATGCATAAATTGCCGCTCTTTTTCGTGAAATCATCATGCAGAAATGCCTAAAAGACAGTATATGTTGGAACGATACGGGGCAAGCCCGCATTTCATTTGATGTAAAGAAGATGGGAGATTCACTGAATATTGCCGCTCAATACGAAACTGGCGCCTCACGTTTAGAAAGGATTGTAAATAAGTTGAAAAAAAGTGATTTTTATTATGAACTGCCTGAGGAATTGATTGCACAGCATCCGGTTGAACCACGCGACAGCGCGCGCCTGATGAAGCTGAACCGTCGGACCGGAGAAATTGAGCACCGGCATTTTTATGATATTGTAGAATTGCTGCAGCCGGGTGACTGCCTGATTCTAAATAATACGCGTGTACTGCCCGCCCGCCTCTACGGTACGAAAGAGGATACCGGCGCGCGTGTGGAATTTTTGCTTCTGACACACCGGGAGGGCGACACCTGGGAGGTCATCACCGGCCCTGGCAAGCGGGCAAAGCAGGGGGCGCGCTTTTCCTTCGGTGATGGAATTCTACATGCTGAAATTCTCGAGGTCCTACCGGATGGCAACAGGATGGCGCAGTTTTCCTATGAGGGAAACAATTTTTATGAGATTCTTGATCAGATCGGCCAGATGCCGCTGCCTCATTATATCACGGCGGAGCTTACGGATAAGGAGCAGTATCAAACCGTCTATTCCAAGGAACTGGGTTCTGCCGCCGCACCGACGGCTGGCCTGCATTTTACGGACGAGCTCCTCGACCGGCTGCGTGCAAAGGGGATCGGCATCGGTTTCTTGACACTGCATGTCGGGATCGGCACCTTCCGGCCTGTCAAGGCGGAAAATATCGAGGATCACCATATGCACTCGGAGCACTACTGGCTGCCGGAAAAAACGGCTAAACTGATTAACGATACCAAAGAGCGGGGAGGGCGTGTTGTAGCGGTAGGGACGACCTGCTGCCGCACGCTGGAAAGCATTGCGCGCGATCATGGCGGGGCAATCTGCGCGTGCAGCGGCTGGACGGACATTTTTATCTATCCGGGTTTTGAATTCAAATGTATGGATGGGCTGATCACGAATTTCCACCTGCCAGAAAGCACGCTGATCATGCTGGTTTCCGCTTTCTGCGGGTATGAGAATACAATGAACGCATATCAGATTGCGGTAGGGGAGAGATATCGCTTTTTTTCCTTTGGAGATGCCATGCTGATTCTCTGAATATAAAATAGACCTGACCTTGAAAGGAAGATCCTATGTTAAAAATCCTCTCGCAGGAGAAAAGTGCCCGGCGCTGTGAATTCCCTACTGTGCATGGCGTGATTCAGACGCCTGCGTTTATGAATGTGGCGACCTGCGGTGCCATCAAGGGCGCCGTTTCCGCTTACGACCTGAGAGACCTGCACTGCCAGGTACAGCTGTGTAATACCTATCACCTCCATGTGCGCCCCGGAGACGAGCTGGTGCGGGAGCTGGGCGGCATTCACGCATTCACCGGCTGGCACGGCCCGATTCTGACCGACAGCGGCGGCTTTCAGGTATTTTCCCTTGCTAAGCTTCGTCAGATTAAGGAGGAGGGCGTCACCTTCGCCTGCCATATCGACGGGCACCGTATCTTTATGGGGCCAGAAGAGAGCATGCGCATCCAGTCGAATCTCGGCTCGACCATCGCCATGGCGTTTGACGAATGTGTGGAAAATCCGGCGGAATATCAATACGCTGAGCAATCCTGTGCCCGAACAGTGCGATGGCTTGCCCGCTGCAAAGCGGAAATGCAGCGGCTCAATTCCCTGCCGAATACGCTCAATCGCCAGCAACTTCTATTTGGCATCAATCAGGGCTGTACCTTCGACGACCTGCGGATTGAAAATATGAAGCAGATCGCCGCGCTGGATTTGGACGGATATGCAATTGGCGGGCTGGCGGTCGGGGAGCCGAAGGAGGATATGTACCGCATCATCTCCGCCATCGAGCCCTATATGCCGAAGGACAAACCACGCTATCTGATGGGAGTGGGAACGCCCGGCAATATTCTCGAGGGCGTCAGCCGCGGCGTTGATCTTTTTGACTGCGTGATGCCCAGCCGCAATGCGCGCCACGGGCATCTGTTTACCTGGGAAGGCATCATTAACCTGAATAACGCCAAATACGAGCGTGATCTGGGGCCGATTGATCCGAAGTGCCATTGCCCGACCTGCCAGCATCATTCGCGGGCCTATCTGCGCCATCTCTTCAAGGCGAAGGAGATGCTTGCTATGCGGCTGTGCGTGATGCATAACCTCTATTTCTATAATACGCTCATGGAACGGATTCGTTACGAGCTGGAAAACCATCGGTTTGAAGCTTTCAAGGAAATGTATGTTGACCGTTTGGATCAGCGAATCTAACAAAAAAGCTCTGGATAATCAGCTGATTATCCGGAGCTTTTTTTGGAAAGAAGTGCGTTCTGCCGCCGTTCAGGCCGAAAAATCTGAACAAACCAGCGGATGTCCCTTTGCGTAATACAGTCGGAACAGCGCAGTACGAGCAGATAGACGCAGAGCGTCATCATAATCACCCCAACGAGCCATGCAACGGAGCCGGACAGGGGAACAGATAGAAGGGTTGCGACGAGCCGCACACCGAACACTGCGCCTGCCATACATAGAATCGGCTTTAAAATCCGTTTCCAATGCAGGCGGAGCGTGCTGACCTGGATCAGCCGACGAAGGCTGAGATAAAAATTGAGGATTTCGCTGGCAAACAGCGTGATAATATATCCTTTTACGGAATAACGGGGAATCAGGAAATAGACAAGAACGACGCACAGGCCGGAATCAATGATGTTATAGCGCATGGAGCTCAGCTGCTGATCGAGGCCCTTGAGCATCCCGTCGACCGCCATATCCAGATACATCACGGGAACGAGTATGGACAAAAGCTGAAGAAAAGGCCTCGTGTCCTCATTGTGATAGATGGCAACCGATAATTCGCCGGCATAGGCATAAAATATGCCGGCAACCAACAGGGAAAACAGGAGCGCAGCATAGAGGACGCGATTGATAATAGCGTCGATCTGCTTCGTTTGGCGCAGGGTATGGTATTCCGCTATTTCTGGCACCAGGAGGCTAGCCAGAGAATTCAGGATACAGGAGGGGAAGAGAAGCACGGGAAGAGTCATTGCGTGAATCGTCCCGTAGGTCGCCAGTGCGTTTTCGCTTGAGATACCTGATTTTTTGAAGCCAATTGGAATCAACAAGTGTTCAATCGTCAAAAGGATTGACCGCATCCATGCTCCCACTGCATCTGGAACGGCAATGCGGAGCAGCCGGCGGGTCAAATGCGGCATCTCGTTATGTTGCTTCCTCTGCTGATGCATGGTCCAGCGGCTCAGGAGGTAGGAGGCGAGAAAAGAGCTCAGATCGGACAGGCAGCTTCCCAATACGATCGCCATGCAGGAGGCCTCCAGGCCACGGTTGGAGAGCATATGTAAAAAAAATGCGGTGGCGGCAACACGGACGAGCTGCTCGAGCACCTGAACGCCTGCATAGGCGTCCGCCCGCCGGATCGCGGTAAAATATCCGCTCAATGCAGCGGACATTGCAATAAATGGCAAACTGAAAGCAAGCATCCGCAACGGCCGCGCAGTGCGGATGTCAAACAGCCAGTGCAGGCTGATCAGATCCGCACTGCCATACAGGATAACTGCAACGGCGCAGGCAACCAAAAGGATGCTGAGCAGGCATCTTCGCAGCACCTTTTTCACATCTGCGCCGTCCTTGCTGACGGCATCCACCACCAGCCGCGTAGTCGCAAGCCGGATTCCGGAAGATGCAAAGGTAATTGCCATGGAGAAAACCGTCATGACAAGTTGGAAAAGCCCGATTCCCGCCGCGCCAAGCTGATTGGTTAGATATACATTGAAGGATACGCCGACCGTGCGCATCAAAAGCGCTGCTGCGGTCAATACGGCGGTATCCCAAAGGAAGCGCTTCGTTTTTTTCATGAGGCAGCACCTGTTTTCTGTAATATTCTATTCTATGCGGCAGACCGGATGGAATATTTGTAAAATCCAGAAATTGTGGGACATGGTGTCTTTGCTTTTTTCTTCAAACGGGAGATCTACCATATCAATGTAAAAGGAAAACCCAATCTCACGAATCCGTCGGTCTGCTTTATCAATAACAAATGACCACATCCTTTTGTCCATCTTTTCAGGGGATGACAGCAAAAAATGTTTCGTTTACTATTTTTTGTGAAAATATTTCACAAAATTATACAAAGATTAATTAAATATAATATTATCTCATTTGAGGTGATGGTATCATGTATAAATGTAGTGCATGGGAGCTTTGGCGGATTCAAAATCAGATCACTGATGTTTTGCTGGTCGTCAATCTGGAGCCGATGGAGGGCCTGCCTGTGATCGGCCGCCAAGTCGATTGGCGCATATCGATTTATTTCCGTGAAGAGGACCTCGCTGAATATATCGGGGAGGTGGACGACCGGGAAATGGCACTGATCACAAGAGAATATTTGCGCATCCGCGAATGGGATCGTATGGGGTGCCCATTTCTGCCCAGTTCAAAATAATAAACTGGGTAATAAAATTTCGCTTTTCTATTGTAAAAAACATGCAGATACGTTATGATAACGTTGGATATTTTATTCAACTTTCAAATCAATATTGATAGAAAGGGAGGTTATATGGATGCCGGATTTAACGATCACAAGGGAGACCAGGCTGCGGGATATTCTGAAAACACCAGCGGGGCACGATATTCTTGCAAAAGCATTTTATTCGATTGGGTTGAGCGAAAAAGTGGTAACCGCCACGCCGCTGGGTTGCCTGAAAATCGGGCAGCTGAAAAAGCTATCCTTTGGGAAGCTGGGCGACAATTTTATCGACGCGCTGCTCGGCCTGCTCAACAGTGAAACGGAGCTTCCCCTCGATGACAACGCTCCGATTGTACATAAATGGTGGAAGGAAGCCGTTTTCTATCAGATTTATCCCCGCAGCTTCAAGGATTCCAACGGGGACGGGATCGGCGATATCAACGGGATGATCGAAAAGCTTGATTATTTAAAGGATTTAGGCGTGGATGCAATCTGGTGTTCGCCCGTTTATGACTCTCCCAATGACGACAACGGCTACGATATCCGTGATTACCGGAAAATCATGCGGGAATTCGGCACGATGGAGGATTTCGACCGCCTGCTCAGCGAGGTTCATGCGCGCGGCATGAGGCTGATTATGGATCTTGTCATCAATCATTCCTCTGACGAGCATGAATGGTTTCAGAGCTCCGCCTCTGATCCGGATTCCCCATACCGGGATTTCTATATCTGGCGCAAAGGAAAGGGAGAGGGGAGCCCGCCCAATAACTGGGATTCCATCTTCAGCGGTCCTGCATGGAAGTATTATCCGGAGCGTGGCGAGTGGGCCATGCATCTGTTCAGCGCCAAGCAGATGGATTTCAATTGGGATAATGAAGCGGTCCGCAAAGAGCTTTTCAAAATTGCCAACTGGTGGCTTGAAAAAGGGATCGATGGCTTCCGCCTTGATGTGATCAGCTTTATCTCCAAAAAGGAGGGCCTACCGGATGGAAACGGGGTCATTGGCTCCCTAATGGGCTTCAAAGGCTGCGAGCACTATTTTTACGGTCCGCATCTGCATCAATATCTGAGAGAACTGCGGGAGAATTCCTTTGGAAAGTTCGATGCCTTTACAGTAGGCGAATGCCAGGGGACGGGGCTCCAGATGAGCCGCCTGATGACGGGGGACGACCGGGGAGAGCTGGACGTTGTCTTCTCCTTTGATCATATGGACAATCCAGGCAAGCAGCGCTTCCAGGACTACCGGTTCGACCTGCGCCCCATGGCGAAGAACCTGATGGAATGGCAGATGGAGTACGGAAATCACTGCTGGCCGACTGTCTTTTTTGAAAATCACGACCATCCGCGCATGGTCTCGAAAATCGATCCGAACGGCTCCTACCGCTGTGAGATTGCAAAACTGCTTGCCATGCTTCAGATGACCCTGAAGGGCACGCCTTTTATCTACCAAGGGCAGGAGCTGGGAATGACCAACACGCCGTTTTCTTCGATTAGCGAGCTGCGTGATGTGGAGAGTATCAATCTTTATCATAAGCTTGTCAGGGAGGGAAAGTCGGCCGCACAGGCGTTCCAAACTGTGCTCAGCGGCAGCCGTGATCATGCACGCACGCCAATGCAGTGGAGCGGCGCAGAGAATGCCGGATTTTCAAACGCTACGCCATGGATCCGGATCAATCCGGATTATAAAAAGATCAATGCGGCGGATGAAGCGCTTTCGGTCGACTCGATCCTTCATTTCTATCGTGCGCTGATTGCACTGCGCAAGGCAAATCCCGCACTGATTTACGGAGACGTCATCCCCGTGCAGGCCAATCCGAAGGACCTGCTCTGCTACTACAGACGGCTGGACGGTAAACGCTTTTATGCGGAGATGAACCTGACCGGCAGAACTGTGAAAAACGTGAATACCGGGCTGCGCGGAGAGCTGCTGTTTTCCAACTATTCGACACGGCGAGAAGGAGCAGTGATGCGCCCGTATGAAGCGAACCTCTATTCTGATTGAACGCAGGAAGGATTGATCCTTTGAAGAAAAGGTGATTTCAAAATCCACTAGTCCGGCTTTGGCCGGCTGGGCAAGCGATAGAGGAGCTGGGATCATCCAGAACAAGCATGGAGTTGAAAACACCAATCCTGCCAATTCGTCAGGAAGAAAAGATGTTGCGCGCTGTCGGCTCTTGTCTTTTTCCCGGGATGGGTGTATAATCGCAACGAGAAAGAAATCATTTGGAGGTCGTTGAATTTGGGAAACGTTACAATCACCAATCATCCGCTCATCCAGCACAAGCTTACCCTTCTGCGCGATAAAAACACAGGCTCCAAGGAATTCCGTGCGCTGGTCAGCGAGATTGCCATGCTGATGTGTTATGAGGCAACCCGTGATCTGCCGCTCAAAGAGGTAGAGATCGAAACGCCCATCAGCGTAGCAAAAACGCGCGTTATCTCCGGCAAAAAGCTGGCCTTCGTCCCGATTCTGCGCGCAGGTCTCGGCATGGTGGATGGCGTGCTGGCGCTGGTTCCCTCTGCGCGTGTGGGCCATATCGGGCTTTACCGTGATCCCAACACGCTCCAGCCGGTAGAATATTACTGCAAGCTGCCTGCCGATATCGAAGAGCGCGAGGTCATCGTCCTTGATCCGATGCTCGCAACCGGTGGCTCTGCGATCGATGCGATCGGCCAGATCAAAAAACGTGGCCCCAAAACGATCAAATTCATGGGTATTATCGCCGCACCCGAAGGGCTTGACGCGCTGTGCAAGGCTCATCCGGATGTTGATATCTTCTGCGCAGCGCTCGATGAAAAACTCAACGACCATGGCTATATTCTTCCCGGCCTCGGCGATGCAGGGGACCGTATTTTCGGTACAAAATAACATTATTTTATTAGGAACGATAGCGCAGGATGCTTGCCGTCCTGCGCTATTCATATGTTCAAGCAGGAAGTTTGAAAGATATATCTTGCAAATCTTCAGCGAAAGGATGATCATAAGCATGATTCACATACGTGGGCCCATCCTGCCGGACCGGCTAATTCCAGAACAGAATATGGAAGCCGTCCTGCAGCACGCAGTAGAAGAGGAAGCAGATCTTTCCGGGCTTTTCTTTGCGAACGGTACAGCGCCTCAAGAGATGCGTGTGATCTCGCTCAAGGAATGCCGCTTTTCCGGCTGTCGCTTCAATGGCTGCAAAGGGAATCAGCTTTACTTTCTGAACATCCAATTTGAAAGTTGCGATTTTTCCAGTACGATCTTTGATCGCTGCCTGTTCCGCCGCGTCCGATTTGTGAACTGCAAATTGTTCGGTACCATTTTTACGGACACCTCTTTTGAGCAGTGTGTTTTTGAAAATAGCCCGGGCAGGCTGCTGTCCCTTTCGCGTGCACGGTGTAAGGAAGTGCTGTTTTCCGGCTGCGACCTGTCCAATGCCAATTTGCAGGAGAGCAAGCTTACGAAAACCTATTTTGAGAATTGCAGGTTACGCAGCGCGGAGCTGCTGCATACGCCGCTGAAGGGAATTGACTTCACCTCGGACGATCTGGAGGGCGTCAGCGTCACGATTCCCGAGCTACGCGGCGCAATTGTAACGATGGAACAGGCCTGTGATCTTGCGAAGCTGCTCGGGATTGTGATTCAATAAAGGGGAGATGATCATGGAGATTCTGAGGGGAAAATACCGGCACTTCAAGGGAAAGGAATACCGGGTGCTCGGCGTTGCAACACATTCGGAGACGGGTGTGCCAATGGTGGTATACCAAGCGCTGTACGGCGATCATGCGCTCTGGGTGCGTCCGGCTGAAATGTGGTTTCAGGCTGTGGAATATCATGGACGGGAGATTCCGCGCTTCACCTATCTTGGAGAGGAGGAAAAAGGATGAATCTTCAGATTTTTGGCAAGCCGAAATGCTTTGATACCAAAAAGGCAGAGCGTTTTTTCAAGGAGCGGGGAATCAAATTTCAATCGGTCGATCTGGTCAAATACGGCATGAGCAAGGGGGAATTCGAGCGCGTAAAAACATCCGTCGGTGGTCTCGAAAAGCTGATTGATCCTGATTCAAAGGAACAAGACGCTCTTTTGCTGCGCTATCTGGCCGAAGATGACGCGAAGCAGGAAAAATTGCTCGCAAACCAGAAGCTCATCAAAACGCCCATTGTGCGCGATGGAAAAAGAGCGACTGTCGGCTATTGCCCGGAAATATGGCAGCGTTGGATCGAAGCAGAAAAATGACAACACTGGCGCAGCGAAATTTGGGCAACGTAAAATCAATCCCCAAACAGAAAAAATCCTCCGCCCGACCGTCATCCGAAAGGGCGAAGGATTCTTTTTTAATGAGTCAGATTGTTATGGCTGCTTTATGGCGGTTTTCTTCCGGATGATTACCAGAATAGCGCCTGCTCCGGCGGCAATCGCCAACAACGCAGCCAATGAAACGGCAGTGTCGCCTGTGCCGGGATTTTCAATGTCGTCTGCAGTTCCCCCGCTCTGACTGTCATCGCCTTCATCTGGGAAGGGGGAGGTGTCTTCCTGACCGGAAGCGGGACCGTTTCCACTTCCGGGTTTAGACGGTTCTGTTTCCTGCGGGGCAAGTAACCCAATCACGAGAGATGTCAGAGCATCCTTTTCACTCAGGGCATTCAAAACCTCCTGAATGACTGGAAAGAAATCCCCGATCCCGTCGATCGTTCCAAGCAGCCGTTCGACTTCAGCGCGGTTCTGGGAAAGTGTGCGCTCCACATAGCGAAGCAATTCCACAAATACGGCGGGTTGGTCGGCCTTGACAGCATATTTCTGCGCATAGTCCGCGCCCGCCGTGGGAACCACCGCCAGGCTGCCAAGGGAGGAGAAGTGATCCCAATCGATCTCCGGCAGTACAAACGAAACCGTCTGACCGTTTATATCCAGATTCTTCAAAGCGTCTGCCGCCAGCCCAAAGAGGCTATCTAGGCTCAGATAGGGGGAAACCATATCCTCCAGCCCGAAACCGATTGAGCGGGCAACTGTGCGTATGGCTTCAAAAACAGTATCTGATTCATAAATCAGGTTCGGAAGCTTTGCAGTGAATGTATCCACGGGCTTCTCTAGGAAGCGGTCAATCAGGGGCAGAAGGGGAGAGAGCGCCAGCTTCAGATAGGCGTCATACTGTCCTGTTGCATCAATGGCCTGCTTCGTCTGTGCGGTATATTCGACGCTCGTCAACGCATCTGTAATGCCGAATGCATCATAGATCGGGATGAATAGCGTTTCATACAGGCCGTAGCGGTAATTCCCGTCTTTGTCCGTTTTATTATCAAATGTGATGTCCACGCCGACGAGATCCAAAATTTGCGTTCCGAAAAGGAGCTTTGTCACAGGGCGCAGTCCGGCGATGACCGCATCGATAAAGCCCTCTAGATCCCCATCGGAGAAGCCCCAATTCACCTTGGAAAGGTCCGCGTCCTGCCAGGTCAGGCCCGCTGCAGAGAGCGCGGCTTTTGCCTGCGCGTATCGTTCCTCTGTCAGCTGTTCCGCAGTACCGGCCGGTACCAATGCAGTGCCGATGATCTGGTGGACAAGTGTTTGTACAAAGCCCGGCAGGCCTGCAATCGCCCCATCAATCACCGAATCGAGCTGCGTATAAATCGCGGCGAGCGCTTGACCCACCATCGCATTGGTTGCGAACTGATTCTTTGCAAAGGGCTTAAGTCCACCCGCCTGATCTATGGCGGGAATCAGCATTTTAAGCGCCTGATCCAGCAATGCGTCGCTCTGTCCGAGCGCTTCCAGCGTTTGCTGCCGCGTGATGCCGGATGGATAAGCGATCGAACCCGGTGTGAAAGGCTTTCCTACCGGTTTTACGCCAGGGGACTGCGTCTGCAGCGCCCGGTTCCGAATGATCTGCAATGCCTTTGAAAACGGATGAGCCTCGCCCTCCAGTACAGCGACCGGCTGGGTCAGATCCGCGAGCAGCTTCTTTTGAAGCGTATTGAGCTGATCATATGCGGAAATGGATGCCTTGACTGCATCGATACCGCCGCCTCCATTCAGAAAGCTCTGATCGGCAGAAAGCAGTTCCTGAGCGGTCGATACGGCCTGGGCCTGTTCTTCAGTAAGGCCGACGGCTGAGAGCTCACTCCAGAACCGCTTCGCCTCATCTTTCTTTTTCGCCGATTCATACTGCGCGTCATTTTCCTCTGGGAGCTGCGCGCGGAAGGGATTCTGCTGCAGATCGGCGGTCAGATGAAGCACCGCCAGTTGATTGAGCACCGCAAAATTTTGATTGGCGTCCCAATAGTCACCCTTCTGGTCGATAATGCCGAGATAGTCCCGGATCATTTGTTCCGCTTCCTGATAGGAAGTGTTGAGCGCTGCAAGCGCAGCCTTCGTGGCGTCCTGCGTGAAATCTGAGGACGCGGTGAGCTTTACGCCCTCCACCTCGCTCTGTCCCATAATCTGCCGATAGAGCGCCGCGGCGTTGCGTTGCTTTTCGGTGGGATTTCCGATCAGCTTCGGAATATTGACGGGATAATTCGGGAACCATCCGCCTGTCGCCTGTACATGCGCGCGGGCCAGACGATACATTTTCAATACGTTTTCCACCCCGACGGCATCCTTCTCTTCATCGCTGGCAGCCTTGTAATCATTGGCGAGCGCAGCGCCCAGCTCGTCGGAAAGATCACCTGTGTAAGCTGCAATGCGGTCTGTAAGGGACTCTCCCTGTGCAAACGCTGTCAGCGAAAGGGAGAAAGTAGAGAACGCGAGGAGTATTGCAAGTGCGGCCGCAAGCAGTTTGTTTGTTTTTTGCAAGGTTCTTCCTCCTGTAAATATGTCTTTTTATGGATTGGAATCATTGTGTCTGTAAACAAAGCTGTCTGCTGTGGCACCACTTGCAATACTCCTCG
>OMGU01001445.1_pt1 | contig 18359 bp, 16 predicted proteins | sample 1646121 | NCBI WGS metagenome assembly OMGU01 (sample SAMN05578581, study PRJEB25193) | human gut metagenome | biome: Human Microbiome; feature: human-associated habitat; material: feces | host: Homo sapiens | place: USA:Birmingham
CACCGAGATCTACACTCTTTCCCTACACGACGCTCTTCCGATCTTTATATCTCGGTGATAATCCGGTGGGATCTCAGTGCATGTTCAACACCGCGGCATCCGCGGCCGCTCGATGGCTTGGGCCGGATAAACGTTGGGCCAGATAAGCGTTGGGCCGGCCCCCATTCCCCCTGAGCGATTTCTGAGCAGCGCAAGGCTGAGCGAAGGGGGATGGGAGCCGGCCCGGTCAGGTCGACTAGAGCGCCATCGGACGGGCGCGGTCGATGCGGGCGAGGCAGTCGTCGCGGCCGATGAGCGCCATGGTCTCGCCCAGCGGCGGGCTCACCATGTTGCCGCACTCGGCCACGCGCACGGCGCCGAAGACGAGACGCTTCTTCACGTCGAGCGCTTCGGGCAGCGGCTCGAGGGCGGCGTCGATGTTCTCCGGCGTCCAGTCCGTCACGGCTTCGAGCGCGGTCTTGGCGGCGTCGAGCACGGCGCCCAGGCCCTCCTTGGCGAGGCCCTTGGCCACGGACTTCTCGTCGTACTCGAGCGTCTCGGCGGTCTTGAAGACGGGCGCTGCAACGGTGGCGGCGTCGGCGGGCATCTTGGTGCGCGGGCGAACGATGGCGGCGAGGGCGTCGACCCATGCCTCATCCGCCTCGAAGCCCTCGTCGATCAGGCCGGCCTCGATGAGCTGGGGCAGCATGATCTCGTCGGCAAAGGTCTTGTCATCCATCGCGTTGATGTACTCGGCGTTCATCCAGTCGAGCTTCTTGGGGTCGAAGGTCGCCGGGTTCTTGGAGATGCGATCCAGGCTGAACTTGCTGGCGAGCACGTCGCGCGGGATGACTGTGGTCTCGCTGTCGAGCGACCAGCCGAGCAGCGCCAGGTAGTTCACAAAGGCGTCGGACAGGTAGCCGGCGTCGCGGTACTCCTCCACCGAGGTGGCGCCGTGGCGCTTGGAGAGCTTCTTGCCGTCGGCGCCCAGGATCATGGAGATGTGGGCGAAGGTGGGCACCGGCGCGCCCATGGCCTCGTAGACCATGACCTGGCGAGGGGTGTTGGAGAGGTGGTCGTCGCCGCGGATGACGTGGGTGATGCCCATGAGCGCGTCGTCCACCACGGTGGCGAAGTTGTAGGTGGGGGTACCGTCGGAGCGGAAGATGACGAAGTCGTCGAGCTCCTTGGCGTCGAAGGTGACCTCACCATGGACGGCGTCGTTGATCACAACGTTGCCGCGGTTCTCGGGCACCTTGATGCGCAGAACGTAGGGCTCGCCGGCGTCGATGCGGGCCTGGGCCTCCTCCGGCGTGAGGTCGCGGCAACGGCGCTGGTAGCCCTGGAATGGGTCCTTGCGGGCCTGGGCTGCCTCACGGTCGGCGGCCAGCTGCTCGGGCGTGCAGAAGCAGGGATAGGCCTTGCCCTCGGCGAGCAGGCGCTCGGCGGTCTGCTTGTAAAGATCCAGTCGCTCGGTCTGGGAGTAGGGGCCAAAATCGCCGCCGACCTCGGGGCCCTCGTCCCAGTCGAGGCCAAGCCAGCGCATGGCGCGCAGGATGATCTGGGTGTTCTCGTCGGTGGAGCGGGTCGGGTCGGTGTCGTCGATGCGCAGGATGAAGGTGCCGCCGTTGGCACGGGCGAAGGCCCAGTTGTAGATGGCGGTGCGGGCGCCGCCGATGTGCAGCTTGCCGGTGGGCGAGGGCGCAAAGCGGACGCGGACGGAATCGCTCATACTCATGCTCCTTGTGATTTGGTCGGGTCAATCTGATTCATTATAGGACATGGCAAGTTGTCTTATCCGGAGCGCGCATTACTTTCGAAGCGTCTAGGGATGTTGCCACATTCGGGCCTGGGGTCATGTGTGTCACATTCAGCGCGCGGCGGTGAGCTCGCGGTGCATCCGCGCTTCTCATGAAGATTGCCTGCATGAAATGCTTGGCTTGCAAGCATGTTTTGCTCTGAAACGACCGGCCCTTCGTTTAATAACAGGATTTTTCTGCCTGGTTCAGATTCGGATCAGCCGTACTCGGCTCGTGTCTCAGGTTTAGCTTGATGCGATTGGAATCGCCGGTCCTAAGCTCCTCTTCCGACTGTTGGAAAGGAGACGAGATGCCGACAATCAGCATGTTTCTGGGGATTGTGATTCGAATGAACTGGCTCGAATATAATCCGCCACATTTTCACGCCGAATACCAGGGGCACAGGGCAGTGTTCGATTTGGATGGAAATGTCACTCTTGGAGAAATGCCTGTAAAACAGAGCAAGTTGATTTCTGCTTGGGCCGTCCTTCATGCCGATGAGCTTCGCGCGAATTGGGAACTTTCGAGCAGGAGGGAGGAACTTTACCGCATTGACCCCCTTCGATAACATGAAGGTCCTGAAAGGAGGGCCATCATGTATTTCGACGTTGCATCGGTCGTCGCCAATAACGATTTCACCCTGAGCCTTGTGTTCGAGGATGGAAAGAGCGGCATCTACGACATGAAGCCTCTGATTGGCAAGGGGCCTTGGGAGCACCTTGCCTCGCTATCTTTTTTCAAGACTGTTTCGATTGACTGTGGTACCGCGGTGTGGCCCGGGGATATCGATATCGCTCCGGAGGAGCTGTACGAGAATTGCATCGCCTAGACGAGTTTCGGTGACGTAGGTGTTCAGGCGCTTGGACTTTCGTCAATTTACAGTGTGCTTTTTCGGCGCGTGGGCGCGATTTGGCACGGAGCGGTACAATCTATCAGCTACATGCCCGGCGGAATGGTAACGGTCGCCGGGTTCAATCATGAAAGGGGCACCTATGCCAACTGAGAATCGTTCCACCACGGAACCGGCTCGCGCCACCGACTTCGGCGCAGATTCCTTCGTCTTCACCTCCGAGTCGGTCACCGAGGGCCATCCCGACAAGATCGCGGACCAGATCTCCGACGCCGTGCTCGACGCCATCCTGGCCAAGGAGGCCGAGCTCGAGGCCAAGGGCTACGTGGCGCCCAACGGCCAGCCCGCCAAGCTCGAAAACGTCCGCTGCGCCTGCGAGACCTTTGTCACCACCGGCACCGTGATCGTTGCCGGCGAAATTCGCACCGAGGCCTACATCGATGTTCAGAACATCGCACGCGAGGTCATCCGCCGCATCGGGTACGACCGCGCCAAGTTCGGCTTTGACTGCGACACCTGCGGCGTGCTCAACCTCATTCACGAGCAGAGCCCCGACATCGCGCAGGGCGTGGACGAGTCCTTTGATGCCCAGGCCGGCCGCACCACCGACCCGCTCGACCTCATCGGCGCGGGCGACCAGGGCATGATGTTCGGCTACGCGTCCAACGAGACCCCCACGCTCATGCCCATGCCGCACTACCTGTCCAGCCGCCTGGCCGAGCGTCTCGCCGCGGTGCGCCACGATGGCACGTTGCCGTACCTGCGCCCCGACGGCAAGACCCAGGTCACCGTGCGCTACGAGGGCGGCAAGCCCGTCGCCGTCGAGACCATCGTCATCTCCACGCAGCATGCGCCCGAGATCGAGGACATGGACATCATCGAGGCAGACATGCGCGAGCATGTGATTGCGCCCGTCATGGAGGCCGCCGGAATCCCGTGGGAGGGCGCGGACCTCTATGTGAACCCCACCGGTCGCTTCGTGGTAGGCGGCCCCATGGGCGACACCGGCCTCACCGGCCGCAAGATCATCGTCGACACCTACGGCGGCATGGGCCGCCATGGCGGCGGCGCCTTCTCCGGCAAGGACTGCACCAAGGTGGACCGCTCCGCCGCGTACGCCGCTCGTTGGGTGGCCAAGAACGTGGTCGCCGCCGGCTTGGCCGAGCGCTGCGAGATCGAGCTCGCCTACGCCATCGGCGTGAGCTACCCGCTGTCCATCATGGTCGATACGTTCGGCACCGGCGTGGTCGATGAGGCCACGATCACCGAGGCCGTCAAGCGCGTGTTCGACCTGCGCCCGGGCGCGATCATCCGCGACCTGGACCTGCGTCGTCCCATCTACGAGAAGACGGCTGCCTACGGTCACTTTGGCCGTGAGGACGCGGACTTCACCTGGGAGCGCACCGACCGTGTGGCGGAGCTCCGCGCCGCCTGCGGGCTGGCCGAGTAGCCAATTTCGCATGAGGGGCCAGGATTCGCTCTTTCCCGAACTGAATACGGCCGATCAGGGGGCGTCTGCGCAAGCGGGCGCCCTTTGCCCCCTGGGAGGGGCGGGGCCCGGGGGAGACGGTGCGCCGGTAGTGTCCGGGCCCGTTTTAGGCTATGTCTCCGTGGTGATCGACATTCCGGCGCGGGCGCTGTCCGAGCCCTTTGCGTATGGGGTGCCCCTCGCTCTTGATGGGGTCTGCCAGGTGGGCGCCACGGTTCTCGTTCCGTTTGGTCGGCGCGTCGAGGCGGGGTACGTTGTCGCGCGCTCCGAGTCGCTGGGAAAGCTCCCGGGCGCGGAAGGTCTCGAGCCTTCCCGCATCAAGCCTGTTCGCGAGGTCGTTGCCGCCCCGGCGTTCTCTGCCGCCTCTGCCGAGCTCGCGTTTTGGATGAGCCGCGAATATGTGGCACCGCTTTCCGAGTGCCTGCGCCTGCTGCTGCCCCCGGGCGGTGCCGGCAAGGTCGTGCGGCTGGAAGACGGCTCGTATGCGTATGAACCGCCGACCGTCACGTCCGTTACCGTGCGTTGGGTGAGTCTCACCGAGGAGGGACGGTCGTTCGAACCCGCCGAGCGCGCGGTGCGCCAGCGCCAGCTCATCGATGCGCTTTCCTGTGGTCCGGTCACCACGCGCGAACTCAACCTCATGAACGGCGACCTGTCCGCCACGATCCGCTCGCTCGAGAAGCGCGGCGTGGTGACGGTGGAGGAGCGTCGCGGTTGGCGCGGATGCGAGGGCTCCACCACGCTTTCCTCCGCAAACGCATCCGCGCCCAAAGAGCTCACGGCTGGGCAGCAAAACGCCCTCGCCGCGATTGCACGGGCGACCGAGGCCGCGTCCGGTGACGTGGTCTTGGTCGACGGCGTGACCGGTTCGGGTAAGACCGAGGTGTATCTGGCCGCCATCGAGCGCGTTTTGGCACATGGTCGCTCGGCCTGTGTGCTCGTGCCCGAGATCTCGCTCACGGCGCAGACTGTTGGTCGCTTCCGCTCGCGTTTCGGCGACGCGGTGGCGGTGTTCCATTCGCGCCTTTCCGCGGGCGAGCGCCTCGACCAGTGGGATATGGTTCGTTCGGGTGCGGCCCGCGTGGTGGTGGGCGCGCGCTCGGCGCTCTTCTGTCCGCTTGCCGACCTCGGCCTCATCGTCATCGACGAGGAGCATGAGCAGAGCTACAAACAAGGAAGTAGCCCGCGCTACCACGCGCGCGAGGTGGCTGCCAAGTTGGCGCAGCTCCATGGGTGCGCCCTTGTGCTGGGGTCCGCCACGCCGTCGGCCGAGGCGCTCGCACGCTGTGAGGCCGGTGGCCACGGGGGTGCCCGCTGGACCCGGGTCGAGATGCCCGAGCGCCCCGGTACGGCGCGCCTTCCCGAGGTTATCGTGGCCGACCTGAGGCGCGAGTTCGCCTCCGGCAGCCGTTCGATTTTCTCGAAGCCCCTGCTCGATGCGCTCGACGAGGTCGTGGAGAGGCGCCAAAAGGCCGTGCTGCTCCATAACCGACGTGGGTTTGCGAGCTTCCTCATGTGCCGGGAGTGCGGGTGCGTTCCCACGTGCAAACACTGCTCCACGGCGCTCACCTACCATGAGCGCACCCACACGCTCGAGTGTCACACCTGCGGTTCCTCGTATCGCGTGCGGCCGTACCCCGAGTACGGCAGCGCTTGCCCCAAGTGTGGGAGTCGCTACCTCGCCAAAATGGGGCTGGGAACCCAGCAGGTTGAGGACGCCCTGCGGGCGCTGTTGCCCGAGGACGTGGCGGTGATTCGCATGGACGCCGATTCGACGCGCACCAAGGGCGCGCATCAAAAGCTGCTCGAGCAGTTCGACGCCGCCGAGTGCGCGGTTCTGCTCGGCACGCAGATGATCGCCAAGGGCCTTGATTTCCCCGAGGTGACGCTCGTTGGCGTGATCAACGCCGACTACGCCCTCAAGATGCCCGATTTTCGTGCGGGGGAGCGCGCGTTCGATCTGCTCGAACAGGTTGCCGGTCGCGCCGGTCGCGGAGAGGACCCGGGTCGCGTGATCATCCAGACGTACCTGCCCGATGAGCCGGTCATCCGCGCGGTCAAGACGCACGACCGCTCTGTGTTCACGGAGCACGACCTGGGCATGCGCCGTGAGGCCCTGTACCCACCGTATGTGCGGCTCGCCAACGTGCTGGTGTGGGGCAAAGATGAGCGCGCGGCTCGAGGTCTGGTCATGCGCATTGCAGAGGAGCTACGTGTCGAGTTTGGCTTGGACGCGGCGCCCATGCTGCACCCGGTGGTCGAGACGGGGAGTGCCGGCGTTGAGTTTTCGTCTCGCGAGCTGCTGAGCCGCCCGCAGATTTTGGGCCCCACGCCGTGTGTGATCGAGCGGGCCAAGGACCGATATCGTTTCCACATCATCGCCAAGGCGCCGCTCGGCTGCGACCTATCCGGAGCCCTCTCCGCGGCGGTCTCGCGCGCCGGCACGCGTCCCGGCGTGAGCATCGCCGTCGACGTCGACGCCTACGACCTCATGTAGCGTGTTCCAAATGGAGACAGGTACAAATTGAGACATTTCAAAACGCCGCTCGTCCACGGGGCGGACAGCTGAGCACCGCTCGCAAACGGCAGAATGTCTCAATTTGTACCTGTCCCCATTTGCGCCATTTGCGCCTGCGGGGCCGGTGGAGATGCTTCGCGCGCACATATCGCCCATCACCTCGGCGGGCAATGCGGGTACTATAGAACACGTGAATACGTGCGGGTTTGCGCCCGCGTACGAAAGGAAGACCATGGAGATCAACGGTATCGTTCTGTCGCCGGACCCGCGTCTGCGCCAGGAGTGCGCCGAGGTCGAGGAGATCAATTCCGACCTTCGCGCCCTGGTGGAGCGCATGAAGGTCCAGATGTTCGAGAACGGTGGCTGCGGGCTGGCCGCCCCGCAGGTGGGCGAGACCATCCAGCTCGCCATCGTGGACACCGAGTACACCTCCGAGAAGGATTACGACCCCTACGTCCTCATCAACCCCGTGATCGTGGAGCAGTCCGACAACCTCGTGCCCTACAACGAGGGCTGTCTATCCATTCCGGGCATCAATTGCGAGATTCGCCGTCCCGATCACGTGGTGGTCGAGGCCTACAATCTTGAGGGCGAGTGCATTCGCTATGAGGCCGCCGGCGACCTGTTCTGCGTGTGCCTGCAGCACGAGATCGACCATCTGCACGGCAAGACGATGTTCGAGCGCCTGCTTCCGCAGCAGCGCATGCACGCTATGAGGCAGTACCAGGACGCGCTCGCCCGCGGCGCCAAGCCCGGCGAGACGGAGTAGCCATGCGCGTCGTCTTTATGGGTACGCCCGCCTTTGCCGTTCCGTCCCTGCGTAAGCTCGCCGCGGCTCACAAGGTTGCCCTGGTGCTCACGCGTCCGGACGCCGTGCGCTCGCGCGGCAAGAAGCTCGAGCCGTCACCGGTGAAGGAGGCGGCACTCGAGCTCGGCTTGCCCGTGATGGAGGCCAATCGCATGACGCCCGAGGTCCTCGACGCCTTGCGCGCTGCCGAGGCCGAGATCTTCTGTGTCGCCGCCTACGGCTGCATCCTACCCGATGAGGTGCTCACCATGGCTCCCCTGGGCTGCGTGAACGTTCACGCCTCGCTGCTTCCGCGCTGGCGCGGTGCTGCTCCCATCCAGCGCTCCATCCTGGAGGGCGATGCCGAGACCGGCGTGTCCATCATGCGTATTGGCCACGGCGTGGACACGGGTGCGTATTGCGCCCAGGCGAGTTGCGCGGTGCCTGGCAAGTCCGCCGATGAACTGACGGCCGAGCTGGCCGAGCTTGGTGGCGATTTGCTGGTGAGCACGCTGTCTGCCATCGCGGACGGTTCGGCCGCCTGGATCGAGCAGGACGAGTCGCTCGTGACGCATGCCGCCAAGATCGCCAAGGCGGAGCTGCGCCTCGATCCGGCTGTCGGGGCCCTGGAGAACATCCGCCGTGTCATGGCCTCCTCCAACGCGGCGCCCGCGCGCTGCGTGATCGCCGGCAAGCCCGTGCGCGTGATGCGCGCCGCAGCCGCCGATGCCGCCTCGCCCAGTGTGGCAGCCGGCTCGTTCACCGTGAAGGGTGGGCGTGTCTATATGGGTTGCGCCGATGGTTCGCTTGAACTCATCTCAATCAAGCCGGATGGTAAGCGCGAGATGGACGCCAAGTCCTGGGCCGCCGGCCAGCGTGAGGATGACGGGGCATGGGGTTGCCTTGAGTAAGACGGCCAAACTGTCTCCGGGGCGCCTTGTTGCCCTGCGCATTTTGATCGCCGCCCGCGAGTCGGGGCGCTATGCTCGCGAGCTCGCCGCCGACGCCTGCGCATCCGCTTCGCTCGACTCGCGCGATGCCGCCTTTGCACGCCGTCTCGCGCTGGGTGTCACGGGTTGCAGCGGTTGCTTGGACGACGCTCTCAACGGCGTGCTCGACGATCCGCGCTCGCTTACGGCCGACGTGCGCGATGCGCTGCGTATTGGTGCGTATGAACTGCTCTACCTGGGGACTTCGCCGCAGGTCGCGGTGAGTCAGGGCGTGGAACTCGCGCGCATGTGCGCTCATGGGGCCGCCGGCCTCGCCAATGCGGTGTTGCGGCGCGTGGCGGAAGGGGCGAATGCCTTCCTCGCCGCCGAGGACGTTTCCGAGCAGCATCGCGCGATGGTGTCGTGCGCCCGTCGCGCCGGCTTGCCCACATGGCTCGTGCGTAGGATTGTCGACTCGCTGGGGGAGGAGCGCGCGCAAGCCATGTTTGCGTGCCAGCTCGAGCCTGCTCCCATCGCGGTGCAGGTCAATCCGTTGCGCTCCGAAGCGGTAGAAGATGCCCTCGCCGCCGATGGCGCTCGATCGTTGGAGCTTCCCGGTGCGTATACGGTCGACCGCGTGAGTGAGCTCGTGCGTTCGAATGCCTTTGCGCATGCAGATGCCGTCGCCTCCGATTATCACGCGCAGCTCATTGCCGCCGCGGTGACGCGCGAGGGGTCTGGCCTCGAGATTGGCGCCGGTCGCGGCACCAAGACGTTCATGATGCTCGCCCATGCCGAACGCCGAAATCTTGATCACGAGCATGTTGCGCTCGACTTGTACGAGGGTAAATGCCAGGCGAATGCGCAGCGCATCGAGTGCTCGGGGCTGGGGGAGATCTTTACGGCCGCGGGTGATGCCACCGACTTGGACGCGTGTCTTGCCGCGTATGACGAGCAGCTGGGTCGAACCGCGCTGTTCGACACCGTGTTCGTGGATGCGCCGTGCTCGGGTACGGGCACCATGCGCCGCCATGGGGAGATCCCCTGGCGACTCACGCCTCAGGAGTGCGATCGCGACTTGCCCGAGCTTCAGCTTGAGTTGCTGCGCGAGGCTGCGTGCCGCGTCGGTGCGGGCGGGCAGCTCATCTATGCGACGTGCTCGGTGCTGCGTGCCGAGAACAGCCATGTGGTCACCCAGTTCCTCGGGTCGCCGGAAGGGGAGGACTTTGCCCCCATGCCGCTTTCCGACGCCCTTGCCGCCGCCGGTCCCGCGTACTCGGGTGCTGCCGAGGACATCGCCGCACATGAGATTCCAATCGGGACCTTCCAGAGCTACCCGCACCAGGGCGGCTTCGACGGTCATTTCTGCGCCCGCTTTGTTCGTGTATAAGCTTCCCCTAAATTTAGGGGAAGGCTGGAGGGGACTGCGGGCGAAAAGTTGATGTGGCTATACTTAATTGGACAGTCGGATGAGTGTCTGAGGGCCCTTCGAGGAAAGGAGGCCCATGCGGGACCCCAAGCACCCCAGGCAGTTCACCGAGGACTTCAAGAGGCAGATAGTCGCCCTGGTAGACTCCAGCAAGCCGCGCGCCGAGGTGATGCGCGAGTACGACCTCGGCAAATCCACACTGGACCGCCGGATCCAGCGGCTCCATGCATGCGGCTCCACCGCCGCCGCGGACAACCGCACCCCTGAGCAGAACCGCCTCATCGAGCTCGAGCGCGAGAACGCTAGGCTCAAGATGGAGGTCGACGTCTTAAAACAAGCGGCGCTGATATTCGCTCGAAAGTGACGGTGATGGCGGCGAACGCCGGCCGCTGCCCGGTATCAGCGCAGTGCCGCATCCTCGGCGTGCCGCGCTCTACCTGCTACCACATGCTCGCCAACCCGCCCGCACCGAAGGCTCAAGATCGCGCTCGCGAGGTCCGGTATCGCCGTCTCGAGGCGAAGGATATGCAGGATATTGAGCGAGAACGGCCTATTCAGCGCGTATTCCGGGCGCGGGCCGATGGTCTCGCGCCCCGCCGTCCCGCCCGACGCCGCCAACGTCCTCGGGCGGGGCTTCGACGGCCGCAGACCCTGCACACACGTCGCCGCCGACCTCACCTACGTGCGCGCTGGGTCGCGCTGGCGCTGCGCGTGCCTGCTGGTTGACTTGCACGACAGGGAGATAATTGGGTGCTCATGCGGCCGGCGCAAGGATGCCGCGCTGGTCAAGGCCGCGCTCTCGAACATCGAGTTTCCCCTCGATGGGATCGAGGCGTCCCATTCCGAGCGCGGGCCGGAGTTCTGCAACGCCGAGATCGACGCGATCCCGGCCGACTTCGGGATCGCGAGGTCGGTCTCCAGGCCCGGCAACCCGCACGACAACGCCGTGGTGGAGTCGACGAACCATATCCTGAAAAGGGGCTCGTCGCGGGCAGGAGGTTCGGCTCCGAGGAGGGGCTGCGCACCGCCCTGTTCGATTGGGTCAACTGGTAGAACAACTTCAGGATCCACTCGACCTTGGGCTACATGAGCACCGTCGAGTTCAGGGAGGCGGGCCTGATCATCTCGTGAATCTGTCTAAGAAAACGTTGCCACATTACCTGCGCTTGGCGGGCAGGGGCGGGGCGGGCGACATGTCCTCCATGTCGGCGTACTTCGCGACGGCGTTGCGGCTGGCGTGGATCCTTCGCGCTATCTCGGCGTTCGGCACCCCGTCGGCGTCCATCGACCGTATATCATTCCTCATGTCCAGGGGCACGGTCATCTCCTCCATCCTTCCCGGGCGGGCTCGGCAAAGTCTCCGTCCGGGAACACCATACGGCGAGGGCCGCGCCCCTGGTCCCGGGGGGCGGCCCTCGTGCTCTTTCTGCTCAATTCTCAATGACCGCGATGCTCAAGAAGCGGTGACCATTCGAACCACTTCTTAGCGAACATCAACACGCGACAAAGCGGTCGATTTGGGAGATCAATGAGTTCGATGCGGATGCAGTGTTGCCGAGGAAGCATGAGCGGAGCGAGTAGACACGGCAGGGGTCCTTCTTGGGCCAAGCTGATAGATCGTTCTGCTCGTGTCTATAAGGAACGTTCGACAAGTCTGTCTGACGTGCGGGTCGGGAGGAGCGCTGAACGCTTGTGCGTGACCCGTCTTTCGATGCCGAACGATTCGCGTCCCCTCAAGGTCAACAAGAGTTCCCATGAGGGAAATTGCATTTGAAGACACTTCTTTAGGGGCCGGTTGCCCTGTACGACGGATTGTGCAGTGTGGGGGAAACGGATGAGGGTCCGTTTTTCAGCAACAAACTTGTCGGTATTTTAATCATTTTGTAATTAATAAAATCCAAATAGTAATTATCTAAAACAAGAGTAATAATCCACTCAGATAAAGTGCAACTGCGAGATAGGGTTTGCTGGAATTGCTTATGTGATATGGGGTGTTGAACATGAGATGCCGTCATTTGAACGAGAGGGAATACAGGATATTTTGAGGGGGACGAGTTTAATGGGCACTTCGTTACCTCAGATTTGGGTTGTTTGAAAAATGGTCGACTAAGAGTTAGTGGTCGAGCCGACAGCCTGATTGTTCTTGATAACGGAGGGAAGATCGCTCCGGAGGTAGTCGAATCTCAACTCTCCGATTTTCCATCGATTGGAGAGGTTCGCATCATTGGTATCAGGGAGGGAAGCCGGTCGGTAATATGCGCACAGATTGAGGTCAGCGACGGCTTTGATCGCGAGGCTGTCATATCGGACGTTGGGAAGTACAACCAAAAAGTAACAACTCAAGAGCGGGTAATGAAAATTGAGTGGATGAGAGGTGGAACGCTAACGCGGACCGCCCTCGGAAAGCTCAAACGGTCGCCCCTCAACGAAGGGAGATGAGCGTCGTGATTGAAGTGAAGAATGTGGTCAGAACATTCAAGGCGGAGCGCGTTATCGATAATGCCAGTTTCGTTCTTGGCTCCTGCGGGGTTTCCGCTCTTGTCGCGCCGAACGGAAGCGGAAAGACTACCCTGATGTCAATTGTAGCTGGCTTGATGGAGCCGACCGAGGGTCAAGTTTTGTTCTCGGACGGAGAAGGAGCGAGTGATGTGGCCCTTCTCCTTGCGGGTGACAAAAACCTGTATATGAAGAATACCGTCATGGAGAACCTGATGTATTTTGCTGCCCTGAACGGGTACGGCCGCGGGGATATCCAAGGGGATATTGACGATGTGGTTTCCTGGTTTCCGGAACTGAAGGCCCTTTGGCGGAAGACGGCAGAATCGCTTTCTTATGGCCAAAAGAGATTGGTGTCTCTGGCGAGCGCGGTCATTTCTAGGAATCGCTACCTTTTGGTTGATGAGGCCATTGAGGGTCTTGATGTGGCCAATGTTGAAAAGCTGGTTGAGGCATTACAAAAGGTGTCGAGCCGGCGGAGCGTGCTTGTGAGCTCCCATGATCTGCGATTCGTCTCTAAAGTAACCGATTCAGTGCTTTTCCTGAGCGGGGGGGAAGGTTTTACGTGAGTCCATTCATTCCGAGGATGAGCTTAGAAACCGCTATTTGGAACTATTCGGTGAGGTGGCACAATGAATTATCCAAGTGATTCGCTGACTTCGGTTGTTCGCCAAGTGAGGGCGTTGCTCTGGACGGCGAGGGTGGAGCTGTCGGGGGCATTCAGGTACCGCGCATCTTTCGTCTCGGATATCGTGGTCTACACTGTGATACTTACGCTGTTCATGATGTCCGGCTCCGGTCATTCTCTATCTGAGAAATATGGTGTTGCGGACTATAGGAGTCTGCTGTTTGCGGGGTATATCGCTTGGACGTTTGCGAACTCAGCTTTGGTCAGCAGCGTGAACAACACGAGCGCTGAGCTTTCCAGGGGAACCTTCTATCGGAAGTTGAATGCATGCTGCCCGTTGCCTCTCATACAGCTGGGGGAGCTGTTGAGCACAGTGCTGATGAATTGCATCGTTGCGTTTACTGTGGCGATTATAGGTGGCATCGTGTGGGATTTGCGGCTATATGTCAGCGGAGTTTCCCTGGGTGCGATAGCGATTTGCTCTCTTGGCATGTATGGAATGGGCCTTTTGCTGAATGGCGTCACGATTAAGTACAAACGTGTAGGTTCCCTGCTATTTCTCTTCCAGCTTGGCTTACTGTTTGTGACCGACACCATTCCCTCAGACTCGATTGTGTTGTCGGTCACGCGGCTGGTTCCACTCACGGCTTGCAACGATTTGATTAGGCTTTCCATGATTGGTGCCGACTTTGTTGAGCCCGCGGTTCGGCTCTGTGCCTCTTCGCTTGCCTGGTTGGCTCTAGGCTATGTTGTCTTCAGATTTTTACTTTTCAGGGCGAAAATAGATGGGAATCTATTGCATTACTAGGTGGGATAAGAATGGTTCAAATCGAGATGCAAGAATTCGTCGATGTTGTTGAGAGATACAAAGAACAAGATCGAGAGATAGTGCCGGAATCTCGGCTCTTCTACGATTTGGAGCTCGACTCGTTCGACATCGTCGCGCTTATCTGCTTGATAGAAGAGATGTTCCACATCTCCATAGACCTTAGCTACGAGGGTGACGTCGAAACCATCGAGGACTTCTATCGATTTGTGTGCCTGCATGGCGAGCAGGATTGAATGTAGCTCCCCTCATAAGTTGAGCGCTGTTTGTCGGGTTCGATCCCAAGCGCTCGGCTGGCTCACGCCCGACGAGCACCGCCTCGCGCTGGAATATGCCGTGTAGGCACAAGAAATAGTCCGCAGTCCCAACCTCAATTTAGGGACAGACTCTAAATTGAGGTTGGTGGGGGTACGAGGAACGGTTGCAAAATAGTCAAATCTTCGACTTTTGTAACCGTTATGGGGTCGCTGTGCCCATAAATTGGTCCTACAACGTTCAATGTGGAGGGCGTCGTGAGGCGAGGATGCCCGAATTCTGCAGTTTTGTGGGTTGCTTGTCGTATCGCGTTCTTTCGGCTGTCAGCTTTCACCCTCTTGCGGGCTTGATTGGTCACACAAGTGTCGAATTTGACAATCGGGACCCCGGGGCATGTCGAGATGGCGACTTACTAGGCGTTGGGACAGCAGCCGCAGGAGCCGGTCGCGCTTGCGCAGGAGCTGCTCGCGCGTTGGTCGGTGTTGTAGAAGCCCGAGCCCTCGAACTTGATGCCGCTTGCGCTGAACACCTTTTCGGCTGCGCCGCCGCAGGAGGGGCAGGTGACCTCCGGGCGTTCCGTCATGCTGTGCTCGACCTCGAAAACCTCGCCGCAAGCCGTGCAGCGATAATCATAACGTGCCATGTCGTATCTGCCTTTCTTCCAGGGAGGGGGCGCCGGGCCCAAGACCCGACGCCCCGTTGTGCGTTTTCGTTATTCCGAGGATAACTGTACCCAAAACAGCGCCACGCGATGTGACGGGTTTATGCCGATGGGCGGCACGCGCCGCAGGCTCGTCGCGTGTCCACAGGAGCTTCGCACTCGTGGGCATGTCACTCGCAGCTATGCCGATGCGCCTGCCCTCGATGTGGCACGTCCCGTCTCGTCGAGCACCCCTGCGATCTTGCGTTCGTAATCGCAGATCAAGTCCTCATCGGCCTGCCAGCTCCAGTTGCCCTCGGCCACGCCGGGCACGTTTATGCGAGCATCGTCGCCAAGGCAGAGCAGGTCTTGCAGCTGCATCATGACGAGCGTCGCCGGGCTGTCAAGCGCATGGCGCATGATTTCGCCCGCCAGGTAACGCGCGCCCTGCTCGTCGCCATTGGAGCAGAACGACCGCTGGCAGAACCCGACGAGCGTCGAGGTGTCGTGCGTCGAGGTGTAGAGGACCTTCTCATTGTGCGGCCAGATTTGCTCGCGGATGTCGTAGTCCGTGAACTCCAGAACGTCCATTCCGAAAAAACCGCAGCTTGCAAGCAGGGCGCGCACACCGGGAGTGAGAATGCCCAGGTCCTCGGCGATAAGCGGTAGCGGTCCGAATTCCTTGAATGCACGCTGGAACAACTCGATGCCCGGTCCCGGCATCCAGGTGCCATCGGCTCCGGAGCCTCCTGCGGGAATCGCAAAATAGTTATGGAAGCCCAGGAAGTGGTCGAGGCGCACGCGGTCGTACAGCTTGAACGAGCGGCGCAGGCGGGCAAGCCACCATACGTATCCGTCTTTGCGCATGTGATCCCAGTTGTAGGTGGGGTTGCCCCAAACCTGTCCGGTGGCCGAGAAGCGATCCGGCGGGACTCCCGCGATCTCGTAGGGCATGCCGTCCTTGCCGAGTGAGAACATCTCGGGTTCGCTCCATGCGTCGGCTGAATCGTCCGAGACGTACATCGGGATGTCGCCGACGATCTCAATGCCCTTCTCGTGCGCGTAAGCGAGCATCTCGGTCCATTCGTGCTCAAAGCGGAACTGGACAAAGGCATGGTAGCGGGCGCGATCGGCGAAGCGTTCATCGGCAAAGATGTCGACGTGGTAGCGACGCAGCTCGTCAGGCCAGCTATGACGGCTGGTGCCGTTCATGGTGTCCTTGACGGCCATGAACGCGCAGTACGGGTCGAGCCAGCTCTCATTCTCACGAGCGAACTCGAAGAACTCTCGGCTGGTAAAGCCGCCTTCCGCCTTGAAGCGCTCGAAGGCGCGTTTGAGCTCGGTGCTCGTCTCCTCCAGCAGATTGGGGTTACCCGCGAAGGCGGACGGTCCGGCGTAGGGGGATCCAAAGGAGTCTGTGGGATTGACCGGCAAGACCTGCCAATAGCGCAGGCCGGTGGCAGCGAGATGATCGATAAAGCGGCGAGCGGGTGCGCCGAGGGTGCCCGCACGACCCGTATTGGGCAGTGAAGTGATATGTGCGATGACGCCGGCGCCGCGCTCGAGCGGCTTTTGCAGGCGCTGCTCCTTGCTGGAATACACCACGGCCGATCCGAGTGGCCATAGACGAACCTCCGCACAGCCATCGGCCCCTCGCTTGAGATCGGTGCCCGAGACGAGATCGAGGGCAAAATCCCCCTCGATGGGAACGCGCACGGAACGCGCATCGGACAGGCTGTGATTGATGAGGACGCTTGCGACCTGGCCATCCGATCCGCGACGGCGGTAGCACAGCACGTCGTCGTTGTACGCGAACGCATCGAGTGTCCCGTCAACGAGGAAGGGGAGTGCACGGCGCAACATGATGGTGTTGCGCACCATGTTGAGCATGTCGCGGTCATGCACGGCGTCGGGTGTGGGCAGCGTGCGGCGGTTTCCGGGATCGGAGAGGCCCTCGAGGGCGTATTCGTCGCCGTAATAGATGGAGGGGACGCCAGGAAGCGTCATCTGCATAAGCGTGGCGAGCCAGAAACGCCCCTTGGCCAGGCCCATCGAGTTCTCGTCGAGGCGGAAACGACCGCGCTCCTCCTCGGGCAGCTGGGACTCGTCGGGGCCGCCGCCGAGCACGGAGGCAATGCGCGGCTTGTCGTGGCTGCCGAGCAGGTTGAGGCAGCAGGCCAGCGCCTCGGGCGGGTAGTTTTCACGCAGCGTCTCGATGCGCTCGGCGCACTGGTAGGCGTTCTCGCCGTAAACGAGAAAACCCAGGATGGCATCGCGCAGCGGGTAGTTCATGGCAGAGTCGAGCTCGTCACCCAGCAGGTATTTGCGCAGCTTGCCGTAGGCGAGTTTGTTAGATGCATCCTCCCAGACCTCGCCGAGCAACAGGCCGTTGGGGCGTTCCTCAAGCACCGCTGCTTTGATGTCCTCAATAAGCTCATCCGAGAGCTCATCGGCCACGTCGAGACGCCAGCCGCGTGCACCGGCGCGCAGCCAGGTGCGGACCACGCCGTTTTCACCGAGTAGCAGTTCGCGCACACGATCGGACTTTTCGTTGAGGTCGGGCATGTTCTCGATGCCCCACCAGGAGCTGTATGTCCCGTCTTCGTTCCAGCAATACGCGTCATGCCAGGGAGAGTCTTCGCCCTGCCATGCGCCCTTGCCGGGGTAGTTCCCAAAGCGGTTGAAGTAGATGGAGTCGTCTCCCGTGTGGTTGAACACGCCGTCGAGAATGAGCGAGATTCCCAGCTTGTCGGCGTCCTGGGCGAGGCGACGGAAGTCCTCCTCGGTTCCGAGCATGGGGTCGATCGTGAGGTAATCGGCCGTGTCGTAGCGGTGATTACTCTGCGCTTCGAAGATGGGGTTGAGGTAGATCGTCGTTACGCCCATGGCGTGCAGGCGGGGGAGGTCCTGGCGGATTCCCTCGAGCGATCCGCCGTAGAAGTCCCAGCTCTTGATGGATTTGTCCTCGTTGCGCTCGTATACCGGCGGTTTGTCCCAGTCCATCACCAGGTGCTTGCCAGGGCCCTTGCGGGGCTTGTCGACGACGGCCTGGGCGCGCTCGAGCCAGTGCTCGTCGCGCGCGTAACGATCGGGGAAAATCTGGTATACGATGCCGCGCTCGTACCAAGCGGGACGGGTTTTGCGGTGCTTATACACGGTGATTTGGAACGAGGGGACGTCTGCGCGGTCGGTATAGGTGACCGACTCTCCGCCCGTGGCGCCATCGCGCGCGCCGACCTTGAGCATCGACCCATCGGTGCATGTCACGCGGAAGCTGTACCATAAGATGCACGGTTCGGAGCAGTCGATGGACGCTACCAGGGTGTTGGATTCACCGAGGGTCATTGGGATGAGCTCTTCGCCGCGATCGTCGATCCATGTGCGAACTTCACCTTTGAGGAATCTGGCATCGGCGTCTTCGACACGCAATGTGAGATGAACGGTGGTTCCGGCAACAACAGCGCCAAACGGCACGCGATATTCCGATCGGCGGGAATTATGAAAAAGCCTCATGAGACAGCTAACTAAACGAACGGATAATGCCTGTTCATTATACAGGTTGCAGTGGGTTGGTTCACTTCCGGCGGTCGGGTGTCCTTTGGGGATTCGAGGCGCCTGTACATGAAAATGGCCGAGGGCATATCGCCCTCGGCCCGTATAGCGCGGCTGGATGTGCGCGCGTCTCTTATTTGCGCTTGCTCCTGCGGGTTGCCTTGGGAACGACCTTGGTAGAT